>Ga0335069_10005809_pt1 | contig 18062 bp, 14 predicted proteins | sample Lox_Sample_11_FD_206714 | JGI IMG/M metagenome (GOLD analysis project Ga0335069, IMG submission 206714) | Soil microbial communities from Loxahatchee National Wildlife Refuge, Florida, United States - Lox_Sample_1.1 | ecosystem: Environmental > Terrestrial > Soil > Wetlands | place: USA... | reverse complement strand
AATGGCGATAAAAATGGAGTCGGGTCGAGCATACCCAATTTTCCGTACATCCTCGACGTGAGTTCGAGCGCCATACATAAGAACCTGAAAGGTCTCATCTCCGGCTATGCGGCTCTGGCACGACGCCTACCTTCACTGCCGAAACTTGTGATCGCCGGAGCCGTACCTGACGAAGCAGCATGGGGAATGCATCGCCGTCTGGAATTGGAGGACCACGCTATTCAATTGGCAGTCTCTGAGAAAGTCGTATTCGTGCGTTATCCTACTCGCGACCAGCTGATCAGGCTGTATCGTCACGCAGAACTTTTCGTCTTTCCCTCTCTTTTCGAAGGCTTCGGCCTGGCTCCTCTTGAGGCGATGAAGTACGGCATCCCCGTTGTGCTGTCCGATCGAGCATCATTACCAGAGGTAGGTGGTGATGCGGCAATTTATGTTAATCCCGAGGACCCAAAGGACATCGCGCGCGGAATTGAGTTGGGACTATCTGATTCGCAACTCCGTAACGATCTGGTTCAGAGAGGATTCCGCCGAGTCGAGTCGTTCGGCACTTGGGAGAGAGTTGCCAGGGAAACCTTGGCTGTCTACGAGCACACTTTCCAATCACTTAAGTAAGTCCTGAGATTTTCGCAAAATCTATTGAACTCCTGAAACTGGAGCAGTCCTTGAAGGCCACCTTAGAAGATTTGAAAACTGGAGCAATCCTCTGTTGTGAAGTTCCCGAACCCGAATTAAGGCCGGGTGGGATTCTCGTCCGGACCGCATTTTCTGCCATCAGTGCTGGGACGGAGTGCGCCAAGGTGGAGGCCGCGGAAAAGGGCCTGCTGGGAAAAGCTGTGGCGCGTCCTGATCTGGTCAAGCAAGTCGTCGATTTCGCTCGCACTAATGGGATCAAAGCGGCCTACAACAAGGTCAAGTCTCGCCTCGACACGCTGGCGCCGATGGGATACAGCTGCTCCGGAACGCTCATAGCCGTCGCGCCTGACCTCTCTGGATTCCAGATTGGCGAGCGCGTCGCATGTGCTGGAGGCGGCTACGCCAATCATGCCGAAGTTAACTGGATACCAGCGAATCTAACGGTCCATATCCCTGATGGAGTGTCTCTCGAAGCGGCCTCTCTGACCACAATTGGGGCCATTGCGATGCAAGGTTTGCGACAAGCGGAGCTCAAGTTCGGTGAAAGCGTCGTTGTGATCGGAGCAGGACTCGTTGGCATTCTGACCATCGCGCTTGCCCGGGCAGCTGGCTGTAGAGTAATCGCCGTCGACCTGGACGAATCGAGGGTCGCGAAAGCAGGGTCATTCGGAGCACATTTGGCTGTGCTCGCCTCCGATCCGCGTCTAAGTGCAGCCGTTCAGGATTTCTCGCGCTATGGCGTTGACGCTGCGATCGTAACCGCAGCAACACGATCGGCGGAACCGTTGGAACTGGCCGCTCGGGTCCTTCGGGATCGCGGGCGGATTGTGGTCGTTGGCGATGTTGGTATGGGAGTCTCGCGGCCCAACATGTATAACAAGGAACTCACGGTGACTATGTCTCGTTCTTATGGGCCGGGCCGCTACGATTTAAGCTACGAAGAAGGGGGGAACGATTATCCGGTTGGGTACGTACGTTGGACCGAACGGCGGAACATGGAGGCTTTCCTCGATTGTCTTGCTTCGCAGTCAATCGATATCACGCCACTGCTGGAGCACCGCTATCCTATCAACGAGAGCGGACAAGCTTATGAATTGTTGAAGTCTCGCGGCGCTTACACAGCAATTCTCGACTATGGCATTTGCTCGGAAGGTCACGCCTCAGCAACTACTCGAATGTTAACTAAGACAAGGCTCTCCGGGAGCCTGCGTCTGGGATGCATTGGGGCTGGAGGGTTTGCGCGTAGTTACATTCTACCCGCTCTCAAGATAGCGGATCATGTTTCCCTCGAAGCAGTTGCAACCGCGTCGGGTATAACAGCGGAGTCTGCGCGCAGGAATTTCGGATTTGCACGTACACTGACGGCCTCGGAGTTAGTACGCGACTCAGGTTTGGATGCAGTTTTCATCGCTTCCCGACATTCGAGCCACGCGGCCTACGTGAGTGAGGCCCTCCGGCAGGGAAAATTGGTTTTTGTAGAAAAGCCGTTGGCTATCGACCGGAAACAGCTGGAACTGGTCCGCCAAGCGTATCGGGAAGCTAACCAGAACGGACCTTTTCTAATGGTCGGCTTCAATCGAAGGTTTGCCCCAGCTACAATAAAGGTGTTTCAGTTTTTTGCCAACCGGCAGGAGCCAATGATGGTTCATGCCCGCATTAATGCGGGATATCTGCCACGCGACCACTGGACCCAGCAGTCCGCGGAAGGCGGACGGATCATTGGTGAGTTCTGCCACTTCGTCGATTGGGCCAGGCATGTAGTGGGTTTTCCGATCCGGTCGGTTTCGGCGGCGGCACTTCCTGACGGAAGCCGTTATTGTCGAGACAATGTGGCGGTGAACCTGGTGTTCACGGATGGTTCGTTTGCGAATTTGCTGTACCTCGCGAATGGTGATCCCACTGTTCCCAAGGAGTACTTTGAGGTTTTCTGCGAGGGGGGGATTGCGCGCCTGCACGATTTTGAATTACTGCAAACGGTGCGCAACGGCAAGACCAAGCAAACTAAGTCCGTTCGCGACAAAGGTCATCGCCGTGAACTGCAACTGACGTTGCAAGCGATGATCGCGGGACGAGCAGCGCCGATTCCAATTGAGGAAATTGTCGAGGTGTCGGAGGCGACGTTTGCGGTCGCTGAAGCCATCGCCAGCGGGAAACCCGTCACTATCCCTGAATCATCCCTATTAGACGCCAACGGCTCGGGCGTCAATCGCTCTGAACAGGAGATCGTGTCGGCTTAGGAAGACCTTTTCTCCCTTAACACCTTCGTTTCAGGAATCTCAACTCAAATGTGCGGCATTTGCGGAACAGCTGGATTCATAGATAAGGCTTTGCTTGAGCAGATGGCAAACATCATGTCCCATCGCGGACCAGATGATGCAGGCATTCACCTTTCTCCTGATGCTCAGGTTGGACTGGGAAACCGCCGTCTTAGCATTATCGATCTGTCGCCCGCGGGCCATATGCCGATGTCCAACGAGGATGGGTCCATTTGGATCACACAGAACGGCGAAATCTATAACTTCCCTGAGCTGCGCCAAGAACTAGAGCAGCGCGGTCACACGTTCCGTTCCCGGTCCGATACTGAGGTCCTCATTCACGGCTATGAACAATGGGGCTTGGACCTTTTGCCGAGACTGAACGGAATGTTCGCATTTGCACTGCTCGACCTTCGCGCGAAATGTGATCGCACCCGCCCAACGCTTGTATTAGCACGCGACCGTTTTGGGATCAAACCGCTTTATTACTGGTTGAAGGGTAACCGACTGATCTTTGCTTCAGAGATTAAGGCCATCCTGCTGGCAAACGACGTCCATCCTGAACTCAACCTTGAAGCCCTACACCGATACCTGAGCTTTCTCTGGACGCCTGGCCCGGCCACTCTGTTTACCGGTATTGAACAACTTCCAGCGGCACACTACCTGGCATGGAGTGATTCTGGGACTAACCGCATCGAGATAACGCCATATTGGCAATTGCGCTTCGACCCGCGTGAAGGCATGAAGGAGATGACCGCGGCCGAGGAGGTTGGGTCGATCTTACAGCGCGCGGTCAATCGTCACCTGATCGGTGATGTCCCTGTTGGAGTGTTCCTAAGCGGCGGATTGGATTCCACTTCTATTCTTGCCCTAAGCACAACTAGGAATGGTGGCACGAGAAAAGCCTACACGATTGCATACCGTTCCGCAGATGCAGAGCTCGAGCAATCAGCGGACGATGCCAAGTACGCGAGAAAGGTAGCTCAGCGTTTTCATGCAGAGTACCATGAGATCGAAGTTACTCCAGACATCGTAGATCTTCTGCCAACGGTGGTGTGGCACCTAGATTCCCCCGTCGCCGACCCTGCAGCAATCGCGACTTACCTCATCTCCAAGGCCGCACAGCCGGACCTTAAGGTGCTACTCAGCGGCCAAGGGGCTGACGAAGTATTTGCGGGATATCGCCTGCACATGGCGCATCGCTTGGCGGAGTTCGTAACTCACATTCCTCGCACTATGCGCAATCGAGACGGAATAGGACTGCTGTCGGCCTTGCTCTTCCTCAAGGATCATGTGCCTGGCGTTCGTCCCGGCCTTTTGCTAGCGGCTCATCGTTTTATGGAAAAGATCCTTCGCAATGCTGAGTTGCCGGCTGAAGAGAGATACATTCTGGGCCGTTCATATTCTACGCAAGCCGATCTGCGCGAACTCTACAGTCCGAGCTTAAGAGCTGACCTAAACTCGTCTAACGCGGCGAAGGAGTTCCACAAGCATTTCCAAGATGTGACAGGCCAGGACTTTATCAACCGGATGTTGTACGTAGATGCAAAGACGTTCTTGCCTGACCTGAATCTTTCATACTGTGACAAACTTAGCGCGGCGGCATCCGTAGAAGTCCGCGTTCCTTTCCTCGATAACGAACTAGTTGATTTTATGAGATGCCTTCCCCCGAAGCTCAAGCTGAAGGGGTTCACAGGCAAGTACATTCTGCGGAAAGCGATGTCCAGCATCGTCCCCAACGAAGTCTTAAGAAGGCGCAAGGCCGGATTTGGCGCGCCGATCCGCAAGTGGTTGCGGCATGACTTGCGGGAGATGGTCGATGAATTACTTTCGAGGGAGGTCGTGCGGCGGCGTGGACTGTTCGATCCTGTGGCCGTTCGAAAACTGGTGAACGACGATCGGAGCGGAATCCACGATAATGCTTATCGCATTTGGGCGCTCCTTACATTAGAAACTTGGCAGCAGAGCTTTCTGGACAAAGGCGTTCGTGGGCTCGATGTTCCAAGAGCAGGCCTAGCCGTCGCCGGTTGAGGGGTTCTCACCAATTAGTGTGCTCACGCCTGTTGCAGCCATGCTGGTCACCAACGTTGGCAGGTCAAGTACCCTTCGTCCTTCGTTGGTGCGTCTCAAGTCATGGGTCGAACGACGTGATTATGCTGGTTGGGAGCCTTACGATTTTCTTAACTCATCGATACTGTCGTCGAGGATTTTTGCGAGATTCCCGCTGGACTGGCTCGCAATTCAGACTGGAAAACGATTGGGGAGCATAGCTTTAAGAAGAGGTCTGCGAATCCCTGCCAGCAAGAATCCGAAGGCGCTTGCCCTTTTCATTTCTGGCTACTGTGACTTAGCTCGCTCGGGTCAGGATACCCAACCACAGGCTCAATACCTGAAAGCGGAGCTCGGTCGCCTTCGCTCTCGGACTGAAAAGGACTACTGCTGGGGCTACGACTGGCCTTATGTCTCCCTCCGCGGCACAAGAATGCCCGCTTTCACGCCGAACGCAATTGCGACAACTGCATGCGGAGAAGCGCTCCTCGACCTATGGGAAGTATTTCGCGACAAAGAAGCACTCAGCATGGCGAAATCCGTGGCTAGATTCATCGTGACGCGCCTTAACCGGCCTGTTGACCTACCGGACCAATTGTGCTTCAGCTACACACCGTGCAGTTTCACGCGGATCTTGAACAGCAGCGCTTTGTGCTGCGCCTACTTGGCACGGCTGGAAACAGTAGCAGAATCGGGAGAATACTACGAACTGAGCCGTCGCGGAATGAATTATCTAGCCGCCAAGCAAAGGGATGACGGATCATGGCCATATGGTGAGAGCCGACTGCAGAGGTGGGTCGATTCCTTTCACACGGGTTTCAATCTGAGTGCTTTGCTGGCGTACGAGTGGGCGACGGACGACCAACGGTTCACGCGGGTCTGGAAGACGGGATTGAATTTCTATATCAAGTCATTTTTCAGAGCCGATGGTGCCGCCAAGTACTATCCGAACTCTGTTTACCCAATCGATATTCATTCATGCTCGCAGGCTCTAATGGTACTCAGCGACATGGCGGCATCTGATGACAAAGCCCGCGATCTGGCACGGAAGGTCCTACTCTGGACTGAAGCCAACATGCAGTCCCGCGACGGTTATTTCTTTTATCAACATCACCGATATTGGGTGAACAAAGTACCTTATATGCGTTGGGCACAGGCTTGGATGTTTCGCGCTCTCGCTCATTTACACGTCAAACTTAGTTGCACTATGTGCTAAGTGATATGAAGATCTGGATAGATCTGGATAATTCTCCGCACGTTTTGTTTTTCGAGCCGATCATAGAGAGGCTAAGGCTCGAGCAAATCGAGACGCTCGTTACTGTACGGTCATTCTCGCAGACGGAAGAACTGGCGGAACGGCATGGCTTGCGTTATTCGGTGGTGGGTGTCCACCGCAACCCGCTGCACTTTGCCACCCGCGTTGCCGCGACATTGCATCGTGCTGGGCAACTTGCCAGCTTCGTGCGGCGACATCACCCGGATGTCGCTATCAGCCACGGATCGCGCGCCTTGGTACTCGCAGCCTGGAGTCTTGGAATCCCGAGTATGACTCTTTACGATTATGAGTTTGTATCAGCCGGCATCTTCAATAAACTGTCGAGCCGAATCTTGATCCCATCGATCATCTCGCAGGAACGATTGACAGAATTGGGCCTCGACCTTCGAAAGTTTAGACGCTATCCGGGACTGAAGGAGGAAGCGTATATCTATGACTTTGAGCCTGATCCCAGTATCCTGCACGAGTTGAATCTCGATCCGAACCGCCTGATCATCACGGTCCGGCCACAGGCAAATTGGGCACACTATCACGATGCGAAGTCGGAACTCTTGTTTCGCGCCTTGATCGAAAGGCTTCGAAAGCAGCGAGACGCGCAGGTCATCATTGTTCCGCGAACCGGGGCTCAGCGCGCGGAACTCGTCGCGCAATATCACCTTTCTGAAGCGCCGTTTCGCGTGTTGGAGCAGGCTGTGGACGGCTTGAATCTTATGTGGTTCTCCGATGCCGTCTTTAGTGGCGGCGGCACTATGGTTCGCGAAGCAGCCCTGCTGGGAGTGAACGTCTACAGTACTTTTGCTGGCAAGTTGGGAGCCGCAGATCAGGAGCTTGCTCTCCATGGGAAAGTGAAGCTGCTCCATGATCCTGCAGAGTTTGAGGAGATAGTTTTCTCGAAGAAGAATATCAGGACTGGATCGGTCCATCGTGAATACAGTCAGACTCGTGAATTCATCTGTCGACAGATCATCGATTTTGCGGTGGAACACGCCGTGGGTACAGCTGCGCCCGTTGCAGTCTAATGAAGAGGTCCAACAACCCTATGACAACTACCATTGAAACGCCGTATAGCCTCGCCGTTCCATTTCTTGATCTGAAACAGCAGTACCGCAATCTAGGACATGCGTTGCTGCAAGAGATACACGAACTGCTCGACAGCGCTTACTACATTCACGGTCCGAAGGTCGAGGAATTCGAGCGGGCTTTTGCTGAGTATTGTGGGGTAGAACGGGCCATCGCTGTGGATTCAGGTAGCGCGGCTTTGCACTTAGCTCTCTTGGCCTTCGATATCGGGCCGGGCGATGAAGTTGTGGTACCTACAAACACGTTTATCGCTACCGCTGCTGCAGTTCATGTAACTGGAGCAAGACCGGTCTTTGTGGATGCAGATCCTGAGACTTGGCAAATGGATGCGCAAAGAGTATGCGATGCTATAAGCGACCGATGCCGTGCCGTGATTGGGGTTCATCTTTATGGTCAGCCGCTATGTCTGGCGTCCCTGCTGGATATTTGTTCAGAAAAGCACATTCCTCTTATTGAGGATGCCGCACAGGCACATGGCGCTCGCGTTGAGGGCAGGCGTGTAGGTTCATTCGGTCGGGCCGGCTGCTTTAGCTTTTACCCGGGCAAGAATCTCGGCGCATTCGGGGACGGAGGTTTGGTTGCAACCAACGACTCGAAGCTGGCCGAGCGTATTCGTCGCCTCCGCGATCATGGGCGTCTAACCAAGTACGAACATGGGGAAGTCGGTTTCAACTACCGAATGGATGCTATCCAGGGCGTCGTCTTGCGATACAAACTCGGCTTTTTGGATGATTGGAATGAGTCCCGCCGAAGCTGGGCGAAAAGATACAGGGAGCGTCTGGCCGGCCTGCCGTTATGTCTTCCCGCTCCGATTCCTGAAACGGAACCCGTTCATCATCTCTTCCCTCTGTGCTGCAGTTCGCGCGATCGCATGGCGATGTTCCTCAGGGACCGCGGAATCGAGACAGGCGTTCATTATCCAATCCCATTGCATCTTCAGCCTGCGTTTCGACATTTGGGTTACAAGAGGGGCGACTTCCCGGTAGCCGAAAAGATTGGCGAAGAGATTCTGTCACTACCGATCTTTCCTGAAATGACGGAGCAACAGTTCGAGCATGTTTGCCGTTCTATCACGAATTTCTTCGAGCAGTGACACGTCTCCATCACCGAACCACGAAGGCCCGGATCGAGTGACTCTTCACAGCGGAAAGGTCTACGAGACGGGCAAGCGATGGTTGGATATCATTCTAGCCCTCATAATGCTTATGCTGTCGCTGCCTTTGTGCCTGTTAATTGCGGCGTTAATTAAGTTAGATTCGCGGGGCCCGGTGCTCTTCGTGAACCGCGCAGTTGGACAATACGGCAAAGAATTTCTGCTGTATAAGTTTCGCAGCATGCGTCTTGTGGCACGTTCGAACATAGAAAAAGCTGACGTGGCAAACAACGTTCTGCAGCGGAAACCTACCACACACAGACATGGGAGAGCCGTCTATAAAACAGCTCTGGCAGAAGATGGCAGGATCACCGGAATCGGCCGTATGCTCCGTCGTAGCAGCTTGGATGAATTGCCTCAACTATGGAATATTCTTAGGGGCGATTTGAGCTTTGTCGGTCCACGACCCTCTTTGCCGGACGAGGTTGCTTTGTATGAGGACTGGCAGAAACAGCGGCTTCTGGTTCCGCAGGGCCTGACTGGTTTGTATCAGGTCACGGCCCGTAACCGGGTTCCTGTTGAGGAAATGGTCCGCATCGACCTGGAATACATGGGCCGACGATCTTTCTGGCTTGATCTCAAGATTCTCTGCAAGACACCTTCTGCAATGCTCTCCGGGTTATGATTTGGCAGGGTGATCAAAAAGTGGAGGGAAACAAGCGTGATCCATGTAGGCATTATCGGGTGCGGCTATTGGGGCCCGAATCTTGTCCGCACTTTTTCTGAATTAGAAGAGGTTAGGGTGGCGCGGGTAAGTGACATGCGACCCGAGCGCCTCAGTTACATCGCGGCACGCTATCCGGATGTCGGACGGACTAGCGATCCTATGGAGCTGGTCGAGGATCCAACAATTGATGCAGTAGTCATTGCGACACCTCCAAGAACTCACTATGAGCTGGCAATGGCGGCTCTGAAAGCAGGGAAGCATGTGATGGTTGAAAAGCCACTTGCAACCTCGACGGATGAAGGCACGCAGATTGTTGCATTGGCTGAACGCTTACAGCGCATACTTTTAGTCGGGCACCTATTTCTATACGCGCCTGCAGTGGTTCGAATTCGATCACTGTTGGACGAAGGAAAGCTTGGATCCTTGTACTACATTTCCGCCGTTCGGACGAACGTCGGTCCGCCGGGCTCACAGGTGGACGCTCTCTGGGATTTAGCGCCTCATGATGTCTCGATCATTCTCAGCCTGATGAAAGGGTGCCCCAAGAGGGTGTTCGCTCACGGTGGGTCATTCACCAACGCGAAGTTGATAGAGGCGGCATTTCTCGTTTTGCGATTTGATGACGGGCGGTTAGCCCATGTTCACGTGGGCTGGCTGACTCCAAACAAGGCGCGCCAGATGAGACTGATATGCAGTGAGGGTGAAGTGGTTTACGACGACATGCAACCTGTACAAAAGGTGCAGGTACACAATCCAGCCATCGACAACCGGACTCAGGCAGCCGCCACTGGTGCTGCTCTTTCCTATGGTTCGGGCGGGATCTGGTGCCCACCGCTGGAAGCTTATGAACCGCTCCGGGCTGAGTGTCAGGATTTTCTCACGAGCATTCAAACCGGTAAGCGTCCACTAAGCGATGGTTGGTCCGGATTGGAAGTTGTGCGCGTCCTCGAGGCGGCCTCTCGGTGTTTGAAAGACGATTCTCGCTCCGTCTTGCAGTTAGCGGGTGCACCGGAACCCACAGGAGTGATGCTTTGAGTACCCACGAGTTTTTTGCCCATCCTCAATCCATTGTCGAAACCCGGAATGTGGGTCAGGGCACCCGGATATGGGCTTTCTCGCACCTGATGAAAGAGGTCCGACTGGGCACGAACTGCAACGTTGGAGAGCACTGTTTCATCGAGTCTGGGGTGGTGATTGGCGACGAAGTCGTCATCAAGAATGGCGTCGCGCTTTGGGAAGGAGTCGTTGTAGAGGACCGAGCATTTCTCGGTCCAAATTGCGTTTTCACAAACGATCTCTTTCCCAGAAGTAAGGTCATCACGGAGAGGGTTCAGACGCGTGTGCGGGAAGGCGCCAGCATTGGCGCCAACGCGACGATCCTCTGTGGAATTGAGATAGGTCGGTACTCTCTCATTGGTGCTGGTTCGGTGGTAACGAGGAGCGTGCCCGATCATGCTCTGGTCGCCGGGAATCCTGCACGGCTTCGCGGTTACGTGTGCCGATGTGGTGAGAAGCTGAATTTTGCTCGCGAAGCGCAAGTTAGCTGTACCTGTGGGCTCTCCTATCAGAAGGAACAGTCTCGAATCAGCTTGGTTGTGCCAATTGGAACAGCTCGTTGATTTTCCGCAAGCTATACGTGCGTATCTGATGGTAGGAATCCAGACGAACCTTTAGGAGAAAACCTCGTGCGAGTCTTGGTCACTGGCGGTGCGGGATTCATCGGTTCTCATTTAGTTGACCGCTTCTTGACCGAAGGCTTCCGCGTCCGAGTTCTCGATAATCTAGATCCCAAAGTTCATCCCCTCGGCTATCCTAGCTACCTTCCGAGAGAGGTGGAGTTCATTCAAGGCAGCGTTACCGATCGAGATGTGTTGCGTCAAGCTCTTAAGGGTGTGGACATCGTTTCCCATCAGGCTGCCTATCAGGATTACATGCCTGAGTTTTCCCGCTTTCTCGATGTAAACGCAGTTGGAACAGCGTTGATCTACGAATTGATTATTCAAGAGCGGCTTCCAATAAAGAAGGTAATAGTAGCGTCGTCCCAGGCCGTTTATGGCGAAGGCCAGTACGACTGCAGGGAGCACGGCTTCTTTCTGCCGCGACCACGCTCCCAACAACAGCAGATGCAAGGAGATTGGGAAGTTTTGTGTCCACGGTGTGGGAAGAGCGCTAAGCCACGCCTTCTTGTCGAGGAACTTACGAATCCGTACAACCAGTACGCAGTGTCCAAGCTTGCGGAAGAGAAGACTGCACTGGGACTCGGCTGGTTACACGGAATCCCCACTGTGGCACTTCGCTATTCGATTACTCAGGGTGCCCGACAGTCTCTTTACAACCAGTACTCTGGGATATGTCGGATTTTCTTCAGTCGAGCAATGAACGAACTCCCTCTTACGATTTATGAAGATGGAAACCAGACCCGCGATTTTGTGCATGTGCAAGATGTGGTGGACGCGAACATGCTCTTGCTGGAGCGAGACGAGGCGAACTTCGAAGCGTTCAATGTTGGCAGCGGAACTCCGATGACGGTGAATGAGTACGCACAGGAGGTACTGAAGAAGGTTTCTTCCAACACGCGAATTCAGATGCCAGGGCAATATCGTCGAGGAGACAATCGGCACAGTGTTTCAAGTATCGAGAAGTTGAACCAGTTCGGATGGCGACCGCGCCGCGACTTAGCTTTCATCTTAGATGATTTTCTTACCTGGATTAAGAGCTTGGGAGGAATACCCGATAGGATCCAAGATGCCCAGTCCCATATGCGGGAAGCTGGCGTAGTCCTTGTGAGCTCCAGCTGATGAGCACTGAAGTTGCTTATCGCATTTTCCACCACGGCGTTTCCTAAGAAGAATAATACGTCTCAGCAAACCCCGCATGCATCGACGGTCGGTTGCACTCGCCGCGAGCACTGTGCTCTTGAGGCGCCCATCGGAACTTCTAAAGAAAGTGAAAACCATGTTGATCACTGATGCTAGCACCTATTTCGAGGATGTTGCCCGAGTCATCGCCAACATGCCGCTCGCTGCAATTGATCGAATCGTCAATGTCCTGTTGGAAGCCTATGAATCAAGCCGGCGGATCTACTTGTTTGGTAACGGTGGCAGTGCCGCGCTGGCGTCGCATTTTGCGTGCGACCTCGGCAAAGGAGCAGCGAATGGTTCCGGGAAGCGCTTCCAAGCGTTGGCGCTTACCGACAATATACCCATGATGACGGCATGGGCGAATGACTCACACTACGAAGACATCTTTGCCGAGCAACTTGCGAATTTCGTGCGAGCAGGCGACATCGCATTCGCGATTAGCGGGAGTGGAAACTCTCCCAATGTGCTCAAGGCTCTGAAGGTTGCCCGAGAGGCCGAAGCCACCGCCGTCGGATTAACTGGCTTTCGAGGTGGCCAAATGAGGGACCTTTGCGACATTTGCCTGATTGTTCCCTCGGAGAACATGCAAATAATCGAGGATCTCCACCTTAGTGTGACTCATGCAGTCTTCACAACCCTGCGTGCCAAGATATGTCAAGATCAGCGCGAGGCGGTAGCCTAGCGAATTCGAGAAGCCACTCACAGAAATTGTCATGAAACAGAGAAGATTATCCGTCACGATCCTGATTGCTGATCTCGCTTGGTCATCAGTAGCGATGAGTGCCGCTCTCGCGTTGCGCTATGGAGTCCATCCGAGCCGTTTCGATAAGGATTCCGCGTCACAGTTATTTCCTTTTTTTGGCGCCGCGTTCTTGATCTGGATCCTGTTCTCACTTCTGTTGCCGCTGGACGGATTTCGGGGTGGTTGGCGATTGTCGGCAATAGTCTCGCAGTTGCTCTTGTCCATCGGTGCCTTGACTCTAATCCTATTGTCCGGGGGGTACCTTGCTCGCAGCTACGTTTCCCGCTTGGTTCTTGTGCAACTCAGTCTGCTTCTCTTTGCAGGTTTTGTCCTGCTTCGCATTGCTTTCTATCTTTTGCTGCGGGCTCAACTGAAGAATGGTGGGGTTCGCAGGGTAGTGATTTTGGGGAGCGGTCGCCTGGCACGGGAGCTGGCACGCAAGCTCGAACGCCATCCTGAGATGCTTTGCAAAGTTGTTGGGCATTTAACACCGGACGACGGAACGTCTCATTCAACATTCCCCCTTTCGATCCCGAATGGAACCCGCAGCACGACTACGCTGGGGACGGTCGAGCTGCTGGTGGAACAGAAGACTGATGAGGTCATTCTCGTTCTCGACGAATGTCCTTCGCCTGACCTGCTCAACTTGGCGGCACGCTGCCGCGAGCAGGGCATCGAAGTGAGTCTGGTACCGCAATTCTATGAGCTTTATCTCTCGCGTTTTCATCTGTCCGATCTCGACGGCCTTCCAGTTCTGAACTTGGCTCGACCAGGCTTGGGTCTTCCAGCTTTGATTGGGAAACGCGTATTAGATGTCACTCTGGGGACTATGCTGTCCCTTGCCGCCGTTCCAGTTCTCCTTCCGTTCGCCGTTGTTCTTCACTGGTTCAAAGGAAAAGCATTCCGTTGGGAGACGCGCTGTGGTTTTCACGGGAAGCCATTTGCCATGCTGCGCCTCAACATAGATCGTATTCCGGGGAAAGGATCTCGGTTTGAAGAGATTCTTCGGGAATCCAGTCTGGCCGAACTGCCTCAACTGTGGAATGTTCTACGGGGCAACATGAGTCTTGTAGGCCCACGACCTGAGTCTCGCGACCGGGTGTGTCGCTACTCGGACTGGCAGCAGCAGAGGCTAACCGTCAAGCCCGGCATGACCGGTTTGGCGCAGGTTCAAGGGTTGCGCGAACAGCATTCGTCGGAAGAAAAGACACGCTTCGATTTGCAGTATTTGCTGAATTGCTCGCTCTGGACTGACTTGTCGCTTCTGCTACAAACAGTGTGGACTTTGGCAACGCGACCTGCGCGACACAAAACCACCGCCGACGCACGTTTACCGGAAATGCTTCAGGGCTCAGTGGATGTAACCTCGGTAGAAGACGTTCTCGAAAATGCTCATCGTCCGTAGTCCAGTACGCATCAGTTTTGCTGGAGGAGGAACAGACCTTCCAGCGTACTACGAGCGCTATGGTGGCGCCGTACTTAGTACTGCTATCAACAAGTATTTTTACACAACTCTCTGTAAGCGGCACGATGGACGCATCCAGGTCATCTCATCCGATCTCCGTATTTTTGAGACATGGCATGACATCGCCACCATGAACATTCGCGGCAGTGGGCTTGAGATTCCACTGGCCGTGCTCAAGGATTTGTGTTGCGAGGTTTCAGTAGACCTCTTTCTGGCATCGGAGATTCCTCCTGGAACGGGCTTGGGTTCTTCTGCGAGTGTCTGCGTGAATATTCTGAAGACGCTGACTACGTATCTGGATCGTCCCCTTTCGAAGTACGATCTCGCGGACCGCTCATTTCACGTCGCTCGGAACATACTTGGACGCCACGTGGGTAGACAGGATGAGTTTGCGGCCGCGTTCGGCGGACTGAACTTTATCACGTTTAACACTGACGGATTGACAGATGTGCAGCCGGTCGATGTAGATTCAGAACTCCTGCGCGAACTGCAGTCGAAATTGCTGCTGTTCTTCACTGGATCTGCCCATCGTTCCTGGACGATCCTGCAGGAGCAGGAAAAGTTGACGGCAAACCAAACCGGATCCACGCTCGACGCCATGCACGAGGTGCGCTCCCTTGCTGACCGCATGTTGGCTGCACTTCGTTCCGGCAATCTCAGCCTGTTTGGATCTCTGCTGAACGAAAGCTGGCGAGCCAAGAAACGAATCTCGGGAAAGATCTCAAATCTTAGAATAGACCACCTCTACGATGTGGCGTTGCGCTGCGGCGCGACAGGAGGGAAAATTACCGGGGCTGGTGGAGGTGGATTCTTGCTTCTGTACTGTGAGCCCGAGTGCCAGGAGGTAGTGCGCTCGGCGCTTGCTACCGAAGGGATCCGGGAAATGGCGTTTGCTTTTGACAATCATGGAGCGCAGGTAATTGTGAACGATCCGTTTATTGACGGAGATGAGCGAACTGGGTCGCGTTGGATTTTCACACCTGTTGGTTCCACGATTTAGTGTGTCTTCCATCAAAGATGCCATAGGAGTGTGATGAAAGCATTTCTCCTAGCTGCAGGTCACGGTACTCGCCTTCGACCCATCACCGACACGATCCCAAAGTGTTTAGCTCCCATATGCGGCACGCCGATGCTGCGAATCTGGATAGAAATCTGTCGCAGTGCGGGCGTGGACGAGGTGATGGTGAATCTTCACACTCATGCTGATGTCGTCCGGGCTTGGCTGAACGCAAACAGCAACGGAATGCGCATTGGATTGGCCGAAGAACCGACTTTGCTTGGTTCCGCGGGGACGTTGCTGGCAAACAGGGACTGGATCGCCTCTGAATCGTTCTTTTGGATCCTCTACGCTGATGTCCTCACTAACACCAGCCTCAGCCGCATGCGAGAATTTCACCTCCTGCACCATCCGGCTGCAACGCTTGGACTCTATCAAGTGCCCGATCCGTCGCGGTGTGGTGTCGTTACTTTCGACGAACAGATGGTAATTCGGGAATTCGTCGAGAAACCAACCGATCCGAAGAGCAGTTGGGCTTTTTCGGGAATCATGATTGGCACTCCGGAACTTCTGAAGCGCATTCCTTCCCGCTATCCAGTGGACTTGGGGTTTGATGTCTTGCCGCAGCTTGCAGGTCAAATGCTCGCCTACCCAATCTCTGATTTCTTGCTTGATATCGGAACCTTGGATAACTACAAACGGGCACAAAACACCTGGCCCGGACTGGCTGCCTGAGAATACCAGCGTGCTTCCTTCAATTCAGATTTCGTCGTCTGCACGTTTGCGGGCAGTGGTATTTGACATGGATGGCGTCATCGTGGATAGCCACCCGGCCCACCGCGCCGCATGGACAGAATTTTTGCACGCGACCGGCAAAAATGTGAGCGAAAGTGAACTCGATTTTGTTATGGATGGGAGACGACGGGAGGATATATTAGCTCACTTCCTCGGGCCTCTCACGCAGACACAAATGGTAGAGTACGGCAGGCTTAAGGATGAGTTGTTTTGGCGTGCGACGTCCGACGTTGTTCCTATTCCCGGGGTGCTCGAGTTCATCGAATCCCTCAATGCCTCCGGGATAACTATGGCTGTTGCCACGTCCGCCAGCGCCAGTCGCACTCAATCCATCTTGAGTCGCTTGGGTTTGATGGCTAGGTTTGATGCTGTTGTTACCGGAGATGAGGTTTGCAAAGGTAAGCCCGACCCATATATCTACGAATTGGCTTGTCAAAGGATCAACTGTCCACCGAATTTTGCAGTTGCGGTTGAAGATGCCGCATCCGGAATTCGTGCGGCAAAGGGTGCGGGTCTGAGGTGTGTGGGGATTGCCGGAGATAAGTTCCGAGACCGGTTAGCGGCCGCCGGGGCCGATTGTGTCGTTCAAGACTTTGCCGACATGACTCTTGCAAAATTTCACTGCCTGCTAGGCATACCACCGGCTCAGCGTCCCATCAGTGAGTGTGAAAGCCAATGAGGATTCGACTATCCACATAGGCGGAGGCTCGGGACCCCAATGCCTGGGATCATCACATATGCACATTCTTCGCGTTCTAGGAGCAAGGCCGAACTTCATGAAGGCGCCCGGCGCGCTACATGAGAGAGGAGTAGGCGAAATTGTTCCGGATTACTGGGCCAGAGACTAACGGCGTGAGTAGGGCACAAAGTCCTCACTGCACTCCTGATTACATTGGGCGAATGGGCCGTGGGGAGTGCTGCCCGGGAAAGGGTCAACATTCACCGGCACTCTTAAGTGTTCAAAGTATTCAAGTGAGATCGATCAGCCGCGAATCGCGTTGCGGTACGACTACGCCTTGACCGCATCTTCACACCACCGCAGAGAAGTGGATTTGAGTGCTTTTCAACAACAAGGAGATATGATGCTCAAAGTACTTCGCGAAGGAGTATTCGTTCTCACAATAGTTGTAATTGCTATCAGCTTTGCTACAGCTCAAGTGGTCCAATCACAGGATGGCGCGAAAGGGTCAGAAGTACCGCGGCTGATACGTTATAACGGGTACATTTCTACTCAACCGTCGAGTAGTATTGCGTTGACGTTCGCGATTTACAAGGACCAGAGTGGCGGTATTCCGTTGTGGAGGGAAATTCAGGACGTGGATGTGGACGAGACGGGGCACTATTCCGTCCTGTTGGGCACAAAAACCAGCGGACTGCCGACCGACGTGTTTGCCACGAATGAAGCACGGTGGCTGGGCATCCAGGTAGAGCAGGAACAAGAGCAACCCCGGATATTGCTGGTTTCGGTGCCTTACGCACTGAGGGCTCGCGATGCAGAAACTCTAGCTGGGCATCCAGTGGGCGATTTCGTGCTGTCTTTGGGCAATGGTGATGCCACAGGTAACACCGCGACAGTGAAAACGGACACGCACAACGGCATCTCAACAATAACTAATGGCAGCTTTGGCACGGGCACCCCGAACGTAATCCCCAAATTCGATGTCACTGGCAGCAATCTTGTGAATTCACTGTCGACCGACATTGGAACTGGCATTGGGATCGGGACTCAATCTCCAGAGTCTTTCTTTGACGTGGAGCCGAATTCCACGGCGCAGTACTCGAAGTTCAACAGCCAGCCATGGAGCCTCAGAATCGGTTCGCTGCAAGACGGGCGGCAGTTTTTCGGTATGGGCGTAAAGCGCGTCAGCGCGGATAATAATTATGTGGCCGGGTCAGGGAACGCGAGCGCGGTCAATCACTCGATATTTGAGATGGTGTACGACGGCTCATTCCACTTTCGACAGCAGATCCATCAGCCGGACGGCGCAGTATTGTCCCCAGTCGACGCTATGACAATAATCCCTCCAAGGCCGGACGGGCGTCCAGGAAACGTCGCCATCGGAACTGGTTGGCCTTTTAACGATTCAGC
>Ga0335069_10005807_pt1 | contig 18065 bp, 13 predicted proteins | sample Lox_Sample_11_FD_206714 | JGI IMG/M metagenome (GOLD analysis project Ga0335069, IMG submission 206714) | Soil microbial communities from Loxahatchee National Wildlife Refuge, Florida, United States - Lox_Sample_1.1 | ecosystem: Environmental > Terrestrial > Soil > Wetlands | place: USA... | reverse complement strand
CCTGTCTGGAAGCCGGCATTCCCGCCATTCTGGATCGCCAGGACGACTGCACGGCACGGGACCATTCCTGTGCGGCGCGTTTCGATCTGTGCGTGCGCCCCGATGACCTGGGCAAGGTGATGGGGTTGATGCATGCGCGTTGGCAGGCCCTGCTCGACCAGGAAGGCACCTTGCACGACTATGGCGCCACGCCGGCGGAGAGCGAGAATCCCCCCTGTCCCGCCTGCGGCAATGCCGCCCCCCTGGTGGAGGGCGCTTGCGCGGAATGCGGTCTGCAGCTCGAACGAGACGGCTAGCGAAGTTCCTGCACGCGTCCAGCGGCTTGCGTTTCGGTTTTGCGCTAGACTGCCGCCCGTGATCTACCGCCGCTTTGGACGCACCAACCTGGCTGTCCCCGTGTTTTCCCTGGGGGGCATGCGCTATCAGCAATCCTGGGACCGGGGCGCCGAGGTCAGTGAGGAGTCGCAGAAGAACGTCGAGGCCACCGTCGCTCGCGCCCTGTCGCTCGGCATTACCCACTTCGAGAGCGCGCGTGGCTACGGTACCAGCGAGGCGCAGCTCGGCCCGGCCCTCGCCCGCCACCCACGCGGTGCTTTCCTGCTGCAGACCAAGGCGCGCCCGGACGAGAATCCGGCGATCTTCGAGCAGCAACTGGAGGAAGCCTTCCAGTTGTTGCGCGTCGACACGCTTGACCTCTTTGCGTTCCACGGCCTCAACGATGCGGCGTCGTTCGAATGGACGTTGCGTCCCGGTGGCTGCTGGGAGGTGGCCGAGCGCTTTCGCCAGAAAGGCCGCATCAAGTTCCTCGGGTTTTCAACCCACGCGCCCACTCCGCTCATCGTGCGGGCCATCGAGTCGGGCCGCTTCGATTACGTCAACCTGCACTACTACTATCTGTTCCAGGACAATCGCCCGGCGCTGGACGCGGCGGCCGCGCAGGACATGGGCGTGTTCATCATCAGTCCCTCGGACAAGGGCGGCCGGCTGGAGCGTCCCTCGCAGCGTCTGCGCGCCCTGTGCGCGCCGCTGTCGCCCATGGTGTTCAACGATTTGTGGTGTCTGGCCCATCCCAACATCCACACGCTGTCGGTGGGCGCGGCGCGGCCCGCGGACCTCGACGAGCACATGAACGTGTTGCGCCTGCTGACCGATCCAGCCCAGGTGCTCGGGCCCATCGTGTCGCGGCTGGAGTTCGCCTACAGCAAGGCGCTGGGCGATCGCTACGCGCGCCATTGGTCCGAGGGGCTGCGCGAGTTCCACGAGATGCCCGGTAAGATCAACGTGCGCCGCATCCTGTGGCTGCGCAACCTGGTGGTGGCCTACGACCTACTCGACTTCGCGCAAGAGCGCTACATGTCGATGAGCCCCGACGACATTTGGGTTCCGGGCGCGCGCGCCGAGAATTTCCGCGACGAGGACGTGCTGGCGGCGTTGCCGGATTCGCCTTTCCGCGATCAGATCCCGGCCTTGCTGCGCGAGGCGCACGGGCGCCTGTACAACCTCGCGGTCAAGCCCCAGCCCTGATTGAGGTTGGAGCGGACTGTGCGTAACACCCACGGTGAAATCATGAATACGAGCAAACTGGAACGCAGGGATTTTCTGAAACTGGGCACCACCGGGTTGGCGGCCGGAGCTCTGTCGGCCGGGTGCGCGACGGTGGGAGCGGCGCCCAAGCTGCCAGCGCCGAACCTGCAGGCGCCACCGACCCAGCCCGCGTCCGCCCGGCGAGTCTTGGGCCGGACGGGTATCGAAGTTCCCATGGTCAGCATGGGCGTGATGAACGCGGACAATCCCAACCTGGTGCGCGCCGCCCTCGACGGCGGGATGCGCCTGCTCGACACGGCACACGGATACCAAGATGGCCGCAACGAGGAGATGCTGGGTACCGTCCTGCCCGGCCGCAAACGCGACTCCTTCGTTCTTTGCACCAAGGTCCACCTGAGCACCCTCGACCGCCAGACCGGGCTTTTCTCGGCGGACACGCGCCCCGAGGAGATTGAGGAGAAGCTCGACATCAGCCTGAAGCGGCTCGGTCACGATCACGTGGATATCCTGCATCTGCACAACCAAACCGTGCGCGAGAGCGTGCTGCACGAGCCGATTCTCAAGGCGCTGCTCAAGGCCAAGCAGGACGGCAAGACCCGTTTCATCGGGGTGTCCACCCACAAGAACGAGCCCGAGGTGATTCGGGCAGCCGTGGAAGCCAGGCTCTACGACGTCGTGCTCACCTCGTACAACTTCCGGCAGGACCATCACCTGGAGGTGCAAAGGGCCATCGCGGAAGCGGCGGCGGCCGGTCTGGGCGTGCTGGCCATGAAGACCCAGGCTGGCTTGTACTGGGACAAGGAAAAGCAGAAGCCCATCAACATGAAGGCGGCGCTGAAATGGGCGCTGCGCGATCCCAACGTGCACACCGCGATCCCGGGCTTCACCACCATGGAGCAGTTGCAGGCCGATTTGGAGGTGCTCGGCGATCCGGCGCTGTCGCCCGAGGAAGCCAAGAGCCTGGAGCCGCAGAAGCTGGCCGGCCTTTACTGCCAAGGCTGCGAACAGTGCCTGGCGCCTTGCCCCGAGCACTTGCCGATTCCCGATCTCATGCGCAGCTACATGTACGGCCACGCCTATCGCAATCGTGAGGCCGCCCAGTCGCTCTTGCTGGCACTGTCGCTTCCGCGATCCCCATGTGAGGACTGTGCGACCTGCCCGGTGGTTTGCGCCAAAGGTATCGACGTGCGCGAGCGCATTCGCGATATCGTCAGGCTGCGCGACGTCCCGCGGGAATTCGTCATCTGATGACCGCGACGTTTTTGTTGCTGACGCTGTTCCTGCCGGCGCTGCCGGACGCCGGAAGAGCAGGGGAGCAGGCCTCATTCTTTCCGCAGATCGACGGCTGGAAGATGACCGGCAGCCCCGCGCGCTACACGCCCGAGAACCTTTTCGAGTACGTCGACGGCGCGGCCGATGCTTTTCTGCAATTCGATTTCGAGGAGTTGCTCACCGCCAACTACGCGAACGCGAACAAGGTGGAAGTCACGGTGGACATCTACCATCACCGCGACGCCGTGCGGGCCTTCGGCATGTACACGCAGGAGCGCCCGCCGGGCAGCACGCCGATTCGGGTCGGCGTGGAGGGCAACGCGGGGCCGGATCACTTGGAATTCGTCAAGGGCCCGTACTACGTCAAGCTGGCTGCCGCCGGAGGCAAGCCGGCACCTTTCCTGCGGCCGTTCGCCGAGGCGGTGGCAGACAAACTGGCGGGCAGCAAGCAGCCGCCGCCGGTCCTGCGTTGTTTCCCCAGCAAGGGCAAACGTCCGCGCGCCGAAAAGCTCAGCGCGCGCAATTTCCTCGGGCACGCGTTCTTGCACGATGCCGCCGTGGTTCCCTACGAGATCGACGGCGCACGCTTCCGCTTGTTCGCGCTGCAGGGCAAAGACCAGGCCGACGTGCGCGACATGATCCAGCGTTATCGGGCTCTCGCGAAACTGCCCGCGGCCGAAAGTAAGAGTGAAGGCACGGTTGTGCTCAAGGATCCGCTCAATGGCGAAGTCGTGCTGCAGTGGAGCGGTCGCTGGTTGTGGGGGGCTGTCGATCAGCCGTTGCCGAAATGCAACGCGTTGCTCGCGGAATTGGGGCGGAATCTTCTCGGTGCGATGAAATAGGGCGGGGCGCGCAGGATTTTCCGAAAAAATCGCCACGCGCCCCAACCTTTCTCGATCGCGCGCATCAAAGAAAACAGGACTGACGCAATCCTGTTTGACCAATCGCCGGGGCGGGTCCGCCACGGCCGGGCATGTTCACGCATCAGATGGGTGGTGAAGTCATGATTTCATGCGCGCATTGCAAGAAGGAGATCGCTTCCAACTTCCGCTTTTGCCCATATTGCGGCGTTCTCGCCGGCCAGGATGGGGACCTCTATTTCATGGCGCGCAGAGCCATGGAGACGCGCATGGAAGGCGGCGAGGTCCAGCCGGCCATCAATTCACTGGTCGCCGCCTACGAAAAGGGGCTGCGCGATGCCCACGTGATCTGCGGCCTCGGCATCCTCTACTACCGCCTGGGCGACATCGGCCAAGCCATCAAGTACCTGGAAAAAGCCATCGAGCTCAAGCCCGACTTCCCCGAGGCGCACTACGATTTGGCGATGGCCTACTACCGCGGCGGTCAGATCCACAAGACCATCGCCACCCTCGAGCGTTGCCTGAAGCTGAGCCCGGACTACGCCTCCGCCCACTACTGGATCGGGATCGCGAACTACCATCTCGGCCGCCAGCGACAAGCCATCGAGGCCTTCCAGCGCGTGGTCGAGCTGAACCCGGCGTCGAAGATCGCCAACTACCACCTGGGCGTGAACTTCGAATCGCTCGGTCAGTACGACAAGGCCATCGCGAATTTCAAGCTCGTGGTGGAAAACTGCCCGGATGACGAGGCCGCCCACTTCCACCTGGGGATGTGCTACTACGAGGCCAACAAGATTCCCGAAGCCACCGAGATCTTCAGACACGCGGTGAAGTTGGATCCCAGCGACCGGCGCGCGGCGCAGATGCTCGAGATGCTGACCGTGGTTCCCAGCGTGTAGCCCTGGGAGGGTTCGCTACGCCCTTCGGCCCCCCACCTGCCAGCCCCTGCCCCGCTCGCTTCGCTCGGCCTCGCCATGCCCTGGCGATGCTTCGTAATAGGGCGGGCTACGACGGCAGGGGCTGCTGGAGCTGCGCGGCCGTGCTGCGCGCAAAGGCGCGCACCGGCTCATCTCGGGCCAAGGTGGAGATCTCTTCGATCGATCGGTTGGCCGAGCGGAGCGGAATCTGACCGGTCAATGCTCCGTGGCCGAGGAGACCGATAAACGAGAAGAGAAAGCGTTCTTGTTCGAAGCGGGGAAGAAAATCGAGACAACGTAGGATCTCGGCTGGCTTGACCTTGTCCCAGCGGCCGGGATGGCCCTGGTCGGCCAGCCATTCCCCGACGCTCAGCGCCGCGTCGACCAGTTGCTGACGTTCATCAACGTCGGCGGAGACCGCCTCGGCCAGCTCCTCGGCCAAGGTCATGGCCACGACGCGCGGGCCACCCACCTGGACGGCAATGCCCCGGGATTCCTGCGCGAAGGGCGCGGGGTGCTTGCGAAAAGGGACGAAACTTGAACGGACTCGGCGGCGTTTTTTCCTCATGCCCAGGTTGTCGGACCCGGCCCGAGAAAGTTGCGTGCAGTTGTCAACGCCATCCGGAAGATCACGCCTGTGGGAGTGGTGACCACGGTTGTCGGGTGGCGGCGCGGACCAGCGCAGGCAATCTTCCTGGCGGCGACATTCGCGGGACCCCGGAAAGCGACAGGCCCCGGATCCAATTGTCGTGTTCGGCTACACCCAGGTGTCTCAATCGTCATGATTTCGGGGTGTTGCAGGCGGAACAAGGATTGCAAGGTTCCCGCAAGATCAACCGCGTAATGGAGGAACCCATGCCCCGCCACGTCGCCGTCCGGTGCCTTGCTGTCGCCCTCTGGTTCACCGCATGTGGCGGTGGCAAAGGCTCAAACCGCCTTCTGCCGGACTCGGGCGCGAATCTTGTCCCCGACACGGCAACCTCAGCGACCGACGACGCGAATCGCGACATCGCAACCTCGGCTATCCCCGATGTGCCGCCGAGCGCGGACTTGTCGACCGACAAGCCGTCGGCCGATATCCCCGACGTACCCGCCTCCGATGTGAGCGATAGCGCGGCCAGCGAAACGCCGATTGTCCCCGATGTTCCACTCGAGACGGCCGGCGCGAGCGATGGCGATGCCAGTGAGGCCCTCGGCTCCTGTGCGGCTGGCCTGTCAGGGGCGGCGCCGTTTGGAAAGGCGCTCTCGGGTACGGCGACATTTTCCCCCAGCTACGGCACCGGCGCACCGACTACCTCGACCATCGCGGCCTACATCTATTTCCCCGGCGGGCGCGTTGCCGGTGCGCCGGTTCAGCTCGCGGTGCAAAGCCGCGTGGTCTCCACCCAGTATTTCTTCGGTTCACCCGTGGCTCTCGCCAGCGATCTCTCGGCCGCCGGGTTGTCAGTCGGTGGCCACGACCTCCAGATCACCGCCAATCTTCTGCCCGGCGATGGCGGCCTGCAAGCCACCGTCGGCGCGAACTTCTCGAGCCCGGGTACCGATGTGGCCGACGATCGGAGCGCGGCCATGTTGATGTGCCCGGCCGGCGACGTCCCCGCCCCCTCGCTACAGGTTACCGGCGGTACCTTCTCGCCGCTCTCGGCGTTCGGCCTTTATTCGAGCACGCCGATCTCCAGCGAGGCTTTTGGCGCCTTGCGCGTCGCCTCGCCCTTGGGTGCCGTGGCGATCAAGGTGTCGTCCGAGTCCAACTCGCGCTACTCAGGGGGGCCAAACTTCACGGTCGCGGCCTCGTCGGCCTTCCCGCCCGGTCAGCCGTTGACCCTCGACGCGAGCGAAGTGAAAGACGTGCTCGGTCGGGACGTGCCGTTTTCGCCTGCGACGACCCAGGTCCTCGCGACCACCGCCGTGCTCGATGATCTGACTTTGACCAGCACGCCACCGGCCGGAGCGATAGCTTGTTCAGGTTGCAGCACTTCGATGTTCCCCGGGGTGGATGGCGGCGCCATGCTGAGGTGCACCGGCGGTGGAAAGATCAGCAACGGTATCCTCGGCGTGAGCTCCGGGGGGCCATATAACGGCGGGCTGGTCGACGCCTTGTTGGCCCTGCCGTCGACCAGCTCGACCAAGTTGCGCGTGCGCATGGCGGTGGGCGACGTGGTCGAAGCCGGTTCGACCTGCGTCAACGGCTTCTCCTCGGCGTCCATGGCAGACGGCGTTCTGGCCGTCGTGGGGCCGAACGGCGAGGCGTCGGCCCTGGTGAGCCTGACGTGCGACGGCGCCATGGCCGACCACGTAATCGACCTGCCCAGCACCTCGCCGCTGTGGCTGGTGGTTCACCTCGCGGGCTACACTCAGAAGCCCTTCTTCCTGCCAGAGCCGGGACCGCCCTCGGTCAGCATCGACGAGCTGCAATTCATGTAGCGGTGGCTCGCCCTCGCGTGCCCACGGCCGCGCCGACTCGAACCACGCCAGCCACCAGGGTCGGCGGCGTGCAAGCGCCCGCTCACCCCATCTTGGTCGTGGCGCGCGGCAGGCGCACGCGAATTCCTGACAACAGGGCCGCCAGCTCGCCGCAGCTCTGCACCCGATCCTTGGGTGCTTTGGCCAGCAACCTGAGAATCAGAGCCTCCAGCTCGGTCGGGATCGCGGGGTTGCGCCGGCTGGGTGGCTCAGGTGGTTGGGACATGTGGGCCATCAGAATGGGCATGACGTCCTCGGCGTCGAAGGGAACCCGGCCGGTGAACATCTCATAGGCGATGCAGCCCAGGGCGTAGAGGTCCGCCAAATGGGTGACGCCACCGAAGTTGTTGACCTGCTCGGGGGCCATGTACTGGGGCGTGCCGGCCATCATGCCCGCGCGGGTCAGCCCACGCCGGAAGTTGTGATGTTTGGCGATGCCGAAATCCATCACCTTGAGCACGCCGTCGTCGGTAATGAAGAAGTTGTTCGGTTTGATGTCGCGGTGGATGACCCCGCGCTCGTGCACGATCTGCAGGGCATCGCAGGCCTGCACCAGCAGGGCCAAACCCCGGTCGAAGTCGAGCGGCGCCGCCTGCATGACCACCCCCAGATCGTGGCCGCGCAAAAGCTCCATGGTGATGTACTTGAAGCCCGCGCAGGTCCCGATGTCGTACAGTCGGATGATGTTCGGGTGATTGAACTGGCGCGAGAGCGAGACCTCCTGCTTGAAGCGCCCGAGGGTCTCCTCGTCGGCAAACTGGGCCGCGACGAATTTGATGGCGATGGTTTCGTCGATCGAAGGCCCTCCACACCACGCCGATGCCGCCCTGGCCGATCTGTTGCTCCAGGCGATATCGGCCATTGATGATCGCGCCCGGCTCCAGGGCCACGATGGCACCACTGGACTGGGTCGCGGGCCCCCAGGTCAGCTCGGCCTCGACCGCGGCGGGCACGGCCTCGCCAGGCCCGGGTGGAGTCGAGGGTGGGCGGCCGTCCTGCAATTGCAGGGTGTGCGCGCGGGCCACTGCTGGCGAGCCGGGGCTGGAAGCATCCGGGCCCATGGCCGCGCCAGGAGGGGCCGGAAGCTCGGGTAGATCCGGCAGCTCGGGCAGGCTACTTAGCGGCTCGTCCTCGCTGCCCCGGGATGGGGCCACCAGCGGAGCTTCATGGCGCTTGACTGCCTCACGAAAGGCCAGCTCCTCTTTGAAAGCCCGTTCGTAGTCGCGCGCGGCCGCTCCCCGGTAGTCGGTCTCCGCGGCCTTCAGACGATCGGGAACGTCGCGGTAGTCGGGCCGCACCGCCAGAATTTTGCGATAGCAGGTCGCCGCGTTTTCCGGAGAATTGTGGTTCTCGAAAAGCAGAGCCAGGCGGTAGAGGGCCTCGATCTCGTCGGCACTGGCGGGACCGGCCGCCAGGAAGCGGCTCAAGAAATGCTCCAACTCGAAATTCAGCTCGGTGCGATCGGTGGCGATCGCGATGGCGCGCACGCAGGCCTCGCGATAGTGCGCGTCCGTCGGCGCAACCTTGAGTAGCTCTGCAATCTCGCGGTCGGTGTCCCGGACTTGCCGGAAGCAGGCGGCGGCATCGAAGGCCTGGCCCGCTTCAGCGAAGAATCCGGCCGCCCGCTCGGCACGACCCAGGCGCTGGGCCAGCCGAGCCGCGCTCGACCACTGCTTGAGCCGGCCGTACGCCTCCATGGCCGCGTCGAGCTTGCCCGCGCGCTCCAGGCTGTGCGCGGCTTCCACCGAGGCAGCGGCTTCCGCCGGAGCAGCGTCCGAGGCTTGGTATCCGGCGAGCGCGGCGCGTCCCGTGGGGTCGGCCTCCAGGCGCGCGGCATTGACGAAATCCCCCGCTTCTTGCAGCAGTTCCACGGCCCGGCCCCGCTCGCCGATGGCCAGGAACAATTCCAGCGCCTGGCGAACGTCTCCGCCCCGCGAAAAGCAGATGGCCGCCTTGAGCGCGACCTTGCGCTGATTTGCGTCCAGGCTCAGCAGCTTGCGCCGGTCGTACTCGATGCTGCGCAGGAGCACCTGGCCGGCCTCCGCGGGTTTGCCGGCAGCCAAATACAACCTGGCACCGTCGTCGTACGAACCGGCCCGCACAAACGCCTGGGCAGCGGCCGCCGCGTCGCCGCGCTTTTCCAGCGCTTGCGCTTGTTCAAGCCACTGTTTGCGTGACGGCTCCATTTTTGGTTATTCGCGCAGCTACAATTCCATTTACGCTTCTTCGGGCAATTCGGCGGCCAAACGTTTCACGACGTCGGGATAGTTGGCCGCTCGCAAGCCTTCCTCCAGCGAGATGACGCCCTCTTTGATGTACTGGAAGATGCAGCTATCCAGGCTTTGCATGCCGCTGCCCGGATCCGCGGTCTGCAGATAGGCGTCGATCTGGTAGCACTTGTTCTCGCGGATGAGATTGGAGATGCCGATGGTCTGCAACATGACCTCCAGCACGGCCACCCGCCCCTCGCCGGTGGCCCGTTTGCACAGGATCTGCGCTATCACTCCGCGTAGCATGACCGAGACCACGCCGCGCACCTGATCGCGTGCCTCGTCGGGGAAGACGTCGATGATTCGGTCGGCCGCCTTGGAGGCGGAGTTGGTGTGCAGGGTTCCGAACACGAGCACGCCGGTCTCGGCGGCCTGCAGGGCGACCTGGATGGTTTCCAAGTCGCGCATCTCGCCGGTCACCACCACGTCAGGCGATTCGCGCAAGCTGGAGCGCAGCGCGGTCGCGAAGCTCTCCACGTGACGGCCCACCTGGCGTTGGGTGACCACCCCTTGCAGGGGCGCATGCACGTACTCGATGGGATCCTCGATGGTGATGACGTGGCGACTCGAGGTCTTGTTGATCTCGTGTACCAGCGCGGCCAGGGTCGTGGTCTTGCCCGAGCCGGTCGGCCCGGTGACCAACACCAGACCATTCTGCAGCGCCGTCAGTTTCTTGACCACCGGCGGAAGAGAAAGCTCCTCGATGGTCGGCAACCGGTTGGGGACGATACGGAAAACCGAGCCGATGCCGCGCGCCTGCTGGAACAGGTTGGCGCGAAAGCGCGCCACCTCGGGAAGCTCATAGATGAAGTCCAGCTCCTGATCGCGATCGAATACCGTGCGCTGCTCGGGCGTGAGAATCTCCAAGAGAAACCCGCGCGCGTCCTTCTCGCTCAGCGCCCGAAAGTTGAGCGGCACCAGATCCCCATCGTGGCGAATCAAGGGCACCACGCCGGAGTGAAAGTGCAGATCGCTGGCCTTCTGCTCGACCACTTGGCGCAGGAAGGAATCTAGGCGTGCCAAGCGTTTGCCCTCCCGCAGATCCGGATCCGGATTTTCACCACAGAGGGCACCGAGGGCACAGAGCCGGACCAGACGAAAAGGGTTCGGAATCCGGATCCGGAACCATAAGCCCCTCTGTGGCCTCTGTGGCCTCTGTGGTTAAATCCGATCTGAGTGATGGCGCGGCTTTGGTTGCGGCCGTGGGGCTGCGATGTGGCCTCTGCGGTGAAATCCGAAGCAGATCTCATTGCTTTTCTTCCAATACCGGCTGGGGCGTTGCCTTGGCTTCCGGCGGCCTGGCCTCGGGCCTGGCCTCGGGCTTGGCCTTGCCAGCCTCGGGCCCGGCCACCACCAGCTCGAAGTTCTTCTTGTTGGCCGCCTTCATGTAGGCATCCTCGGCGCTGATTGTCCCGGCCTTGAACAGGCGCTCCAGGTCCGAGTCCATCGACTGCATGCCGGCGTCGCGCTGGGTCGCGATCACCGACGGAATTTGGAAGGTCTTGCCCTTGCGGATGAGGTTGGCGATGGCCTCGTTGTTGATCATGATCTCGACCGCGATGGCGCGGCCTTGCCCGTCCTTGCGCCGGATCAGGTACTGGCACATGACCGCGCGCAAGGTGTCGGCCAACAGCGAGCGCACCTGCGGCTGTTGTCCCGCGGGAAACAGGCTGACCAGACGATCGACGCTGGTATCGACCGAAACGGTGTGCAGGGTGCCCAACACCAGGTGGCCAGTCTCCGACGCGGTGACCGCGAATTGCACGGTGGCCAGGTCGCGCATTTCGCCAACCAGGATGACATCCGGATCTTGCCGCAAGGTCGCGCGCAGGGCGTTTTCGAAGGAATGGGTGTGCGTACCCAATTCGCGCTGATTGATCAGGCACTTCTTCTGCTTGTGCATCGCCTCGATGGGATCTTCCAGGGTAACGATGTGACGGGAGCTGGTGCGGTTGATGTGGTCGATGATTCCCGCGAGCGTGGTGGACTTGCCCGAGCCGGTCGGGCCGCCCACCAGCACCAACCCGTTCTTCAGCTCGGCGAAGCTCTTGGCCACCGGGGGCAGACCCAGCTCTTCCAGAACCGGGATGCGATCCTTGACGATGCGAAACACGGCCGACAGCCCGGGCATCTGGCGAAAGACATTGGCGCGGAAACGCAGCCCTTCGGACTTCACCTCGACCGAAAAGTCGACGTCGCGCAAGGCTTCCAGGTCCGCCACCTGTTTGACGGTGAGATGAGGCGAGAGGATCGCTTCAATCTCCTCGGCCGAGAAAAGGTGACTGGCCAGGGGCACCACCTTGCCCATTTTCTTCATGGTGGGGCGCAGCCCGCCCGCCAGGATCAGGTCATCGCCGTCGTTTTCCGCCAAGGCCAGCAGCAGCCGTTCGAGCAGCGACAGCGAAGCCTTGTCGCCCGCCGCCTCCTGCGCGCCCGCCACGTTCCAGCGCGAGAGCAGCTCGCGCGCGGCCTTGCGCACCTGGTGATCCGCGTCTTGCAAGAGGGGCAGCACCAGCGGTGCTTGCCCGGGCTCGTCGAGCGTGGACAGACAGGAAAGCAAGACGAGCTTCATTTCGGAATCAGCCGCGGGCAAGAGAGCCGCCACCTGGGGCGCGGCCTCGTCGGCCTTCAGCGCCTGCAGCGCCTCGACGCACACCCGCTGCAGCTCAGGCGCGCGCTTGAGCAGATCGACGACATACGGGATGGCGCGCCGGTCGCCAATCGCGCCGGTGGCCTCGATGGCGCGCTCGCGCACCCACCAGTCGGCGTCGCCTTGCGCGGCCCGCACCAGCGCGCCCAGGGCCGCCGCATCCTTGAGGCGCAACAGCGCGTCGACCGCGTAGCGGCGCACGATGTCCGACGGATCTTGCAGGTAGCTGACCAGGTGCCGGGTGAGCTGCCGGCCCGCCATGCTGACCAGCGCGTCCATCACGCGCTCGCGTACCCACCAATCCTCGTCGCGCAGGTAGCGCAGCAGGCGCGGCGCCAGCTCGCCGGTGGGATCGCCCACCTTCTTGGAAATGTCCACGGCCATGCGCCGCACGTTCACGTCCTTGCTGCGCAGGAGCCACAGGATGGTTCGCGCCAGGTCCACCTTGCCGGCCAGGGCCAGGTTGGTCAGCACCTCGGCGGCGCGCGTGCGCACGTCGATCTTGGCGAAGTTGAGCGCGGCCACCACCAGGGGCAGCACCTGGTCGTTGCCGATGGCCTCGGCGGTGGCCAGCACCGCCAGGCGGATGACGTGCGGGCCGGCGTGCAGCTTGCGCTCGAGCACCGCGACCGCGCGAGGCGAGCTGAAGCGCTGGAGCGCCTCGATGGCCGCCTTGACCATGTTGAGGTCGGATGAATCGAGCACCGGACCGATGTGCTCGAAGTACTCATCCTCCGCGCACAGGGCCGCGAAGGCCAACACCGCCTGCATGGCCACCCGCTCGGTCGAGTCTTGCAGTGCGGGCGCGATGGCCTTGACCGCGCCACGCACGTCCTTGGCCATCAGCTCGGCGTCGCCGAGATATTGCAGGGCGTGTACCTTTTCATTGGGGCTGCCCACGGACAGCGCGGCCGCCAGCGCCGGAATCGCCACCTGGTGACCGATGGAGATCAACACGTCCATGGCTTCGATGCGGCCCGCGAAGCCGGGATCGCCGCACCAGCCGCTCAGGGTCTGGAACACGGTGGTGCCGCCGATGGGTTTGAGAATGCCGACCACCGCCCGGCGCAGGGTTCCGTCGGATTCCTTGAGCAGCGAGCACAGCTCGACGTGCCCTTCGATGCTGTTGACCCGCGGGATGAGCGGGCCGAGCAGCGACAGGATCTGGCCGTCGGCGCCGCGCAGGGCGCGCACGTAGGGCAGGAACAGCGCCTTGTCGACCACCCGCTCGGCCAGGGTGCGAAAGACGAAGCAGCGGTTGGTCTGGTCGCGCGCATCGCCGGGCAGCCCCTTGCTGCACAGGACGCCGAGCAGGCGCTCGACGTCCTCGCGGCTGCAGGGCGGCGCCTCACCCAGCAGGGCATGTACCTGCGCCGGTCCCGGCCAACCAGCCGCCCGGAATCTCCTAAGCAGCTCCTTATTGTCCATGGCTGGTCAGCAGACGGAAAACGGGCTGGGCGAACATGTCAGGGGCGTCCCCCTCTACTATCGGCGGATCGCGGAGTTTGTACAACCGGCAATAGGGGCCGGAGGCCAGAGGCTTCCAAGCGATCTCCCCCGGATCTCGGAAGTGCGTGCGCGGACGTGATCGCGCCAGTATCATTGCTGTTCTGATGCGACTTGGACCCGCAATCCTGGCTGTGTTGCTTGCCGGCTGCGGTGGTGCAACGCCAGGCGGCTCTTCCGACGCGGGCTCGTCCCCATCTGATCCCGGCACCTTTCAGACCGCGCAAGGCTTCTGCTCGAGCAACCCGAAGCTGGCGGGTGGCGACTTGGTCGGCACTTGGACCATCGTCGGAGTCTGCGCCATCAGCACGAACTACCCCGACAATTGCGCCACCACGACGTTGAGCCTGTCCCTTGCGGCGCAAGGGTCCGTCACGTTCAACACCGACCAGACAGGCTCGATCGACGTCACGGTGGTCATCAAGAAGAGCTCGATCATGCCCCCGAGCTGCTCGTCCGCGGGAACCTGCGCGGCATTCGAGTCAGACCTGACGGTGGGCTCGAACGGCATCGTGAGCGCCAGTTGCTCGCCGTCGACCACCGACCCAACCTTGTGCGCTTGCGAGGAGAGCTATACCCCATACCTGATGCAAGGGTCAGGTAGCTACAAGCTCGAGCTGCCGACCTATCTCTACAGCCCGGACCTCCATCTGCAGGGTGGCTTCCTCGTCAATGGGAATTCGCTGCGTCTTGATGGACCTGCGTTCATGGGGACGGAGTTCGAGCTCATGGGTCGGCGCTAGAAGCGCCCGCCACCAGCGCGCCCACCGCCCAGTCGTAGTCCGGCTTGCTTCCATCCCACACCGGCATGTTCGTGTCGGGCCCCAGGTCCAGCGCGTGTTCCTCTGCCCACTCGCGCAGCCAGGTCAGGACGTTGTCCACCCACTCGCGTGACGGCTCGGCAGGCAGCCCGGTGCCGGCGGGTGAGGTGAAGACCAACTCGCCGTCGGCCGCGCGTGCGACGGTCCAGCCGCCCTCGTGCACCAGGTGGTGGTGGGTGGTGCAGAGCATGACCAAGTTGCCGAGGCTGGTCTCCCCGCCGTGCAACCAGTGCTGGATGTGGTGTCCGTGCAGGAATCGCGTGTGGGTGCAGCCTGGAAAGGCACAGCCGCGGTCGCGCAACATCAAGGCACGACGAATTGCGGGCGGAATCGTGCGGGCTCGGCGGCCGATGTTTAGCGCTTCACCGCCAGCGTCGACCGCGACCAGCCCGCAATCGCAGGCCACCCTTCGCAACGTTTCCGCGGAAACGTGCGTGCCGTCCTCCAAGGTGCCTGCCCATGCGCCATCCGGCCCCAGCACGTCCTGGGCGAGATGAACCATGACCTGGAAGCGCTCGCCGCCGGTTCCGCTTGCCGGATAGCCGGCCAGGAACGCCTCGGCGAGCTTGACCATGCCATCCGCGCGCGACGGCCAGGATTTTTGCGCGGAAGTGTCGTCTTGCTCACATTTCCGCGTTTCCGCGGAAACGTCGGCGACTTCCGTTCCCGCTCCTGTTTCCTTTTCCTGCTCGGTCTGCTCAGCGTGCACCTCGCGGGCGCGGTCCACTGCGCGCAGGATCAAGTCCGCCTCGTCCGGCGAAAGCACCAATTCGAGCTTGACCATTCCGCCCGGCAACAACCGCTGCCGCACCGAACGCTCCTCGGGCGCGGGCTCGCGGTCGGGGGCCAGAGCGGTCCGGTAGCCCCGGCACAGCCGTTCGAGCTGCGCTCCGGTCGCGACCAGCGCCACTTCGAGCAGCTTCGCCTCGTTCTCGGGCGTCGCCACCCGCGTGAGCGCGCGAACCTTCGCGTACGACAGCTTGGCCGTACGAAAAGCCTCGTCGATTGCCGGCAGCTTGCCGAGCGCGCGCGCCGCCCGCACCTTCTCGCGTGCCGTGCCCCCGTCCAGCCCCACCCGCCACGCCAGCCAATGCGCGCACGAAATCGCGCCCTGTTCGTACCAGCCGCCTGCCTCGTCGAAGCGCCTGATGCATTCGAGCAGCCGATGCGTGGCCGCATCGAGGTGCGCCGACAGACTGGCTATCTCCTGACCCAATTCCTCGACGGAAACCATGGCGAAAACTATACGCGTGTTCAGTGGTGATTGAAATGCTGATTTTGGAGTTTCTCGACGATTTTTCGTCACGGGCCGCGAAGCATTGCCCGGGGGACAGGCGTGGTCACTCCGCGTGGAGCCCGTCGTAGGCTGATGAGCCGCCATCGAGGCAAACCCGCGTGTCAACCACGGTGAAGGTAGCTCCCACACTTGGCCGCTCGTCAGATCCTGCATCTTTGCCACTGCACAAGCTGGCAGTTTGATCCGCTCGGAATGCGCGTCCACTCACGCCGGCCGTTCGAACGGCAGCTCGATGTGTTCAAACGGCAGCAGCAGGCGAAAGCCATTGGCGTTGGTCGGCAACTCGTAGACCCAAACGGTATTGAACGGTTCGTGCGGAAGGATCTGATCATAGGGGTCGGGCATGCTCCGCCGCGCGCGTTCGCCACCCAGCAACTTGTATAGGGGGCGGAAGCGCCGACCGACCGAGTCCTCGATCAGAACGGCACGCCCATCACCGGTCGTACCGGCAGTCATGCTGTGACTCGTAAGGCGCGCGACTACGGCGATGTGGCAAGAGCTTGGCGAAGGCTTGGAGGCAACTGCGCTCTCGATTCGCCGGATCTCCCAGTCCCACGATGCGTCACCAGGTACATTTGTCGCGCCTGGGTCGCCGTTCGATGCGGCCACAACCCTTTCGCCGAGCTTCAACAATCGCGGACACCGTTCGATCCGTCGGAAGGTTGTCAAAACAGACGGGAAGCGAGCCTGGCTCGCGCTGTCTCCGGGAAGATGACTCGGAAGTTGCTCCTCAAGCCCGGCTCTAAACAACACCGTGAGCGATTCGGCGAGGAACTTTCGGAGTTCCGGAGTCTCTGATTCGATTTCACCAAGGAGCTGCGGTCGACCGTCAACGACGGATACCACGTCTTCGATATCGTGGTGAAGGAGATCGCCCTTGCCCCGCGCGCTCCAGCTGACCAGCTTGGTGGCAATGAACGCTGGGGCCGCGATCACATTGATAGACACGACACCGCTTTCGTCTGGCGGAAGCGCAGTGCTTTGCGCCGATGCGGCGGCATGCGCGTACCATCGATTCGAAAATCCGAGCACGCCCTCCTGGATGGGCATGACATCGACCGCAATGCCTTCCAGAGACCACCGGCAAAGCGGCGCACCTTCGCCGGTAGCTTCCCGGAACCCGCACGCTCGCAGCCGCTTGCGAAGCTTGGTCTGGTACTGGATCGTCGAGGCGACCTCAAGAATGACGTCAACATCATGGGTGGGCCGTGCCATTGGCGCGCCAGGATTCGTCACCAGTAGACCGGTCGTCATGCCGCCAACCACGACCACCTCGTCGCGCAGTTTTCCCAATCGTCGCGCGACGAGACGCAAGGCTGCGAGTTGCTCGGGAGATGCCTTCATGCGAGGCGCCCTTTCAATTCTTCGACCGCCAGATTTCGTTCGCGGGCGCGTCCGCACCGAATCGCATCGACGAGAGCGAGCAGCTCGTAGAGGGCCGGATCTTTTCGGGCCGCGCCCGGCGCCGAGCGATAGAGGGGACGCAATTCCTCCCCGCGAACCTCCCCCTCGGGATCGGGCCACACGGGAGCCATCTCACCGCCCCCAGCGAGCCGGTCCCTCAGGGGCGGCGCGGCGTGCGCGGTCGGAAGGCCCCGGGTCACGCCGCCCTTCTGCGCCGGAAACACGTAGCGTAGACCGTGAACAAGGAATTCCAACAGCGCTTGTCGATTCGGGCGCTTGGTTGTCCCGTTCAGAAGGCCTGATTCGGTCGCACGGATCAGCGCCGCATGAATCTCGGACGCGCTCATTCCGAGGGCGTAGGCCAAGGACGAGTACGACCACTCACCGCGCGAGACGGCAAGCTTCAGCAGCACGATCACGTCCTGAGGTTTCAGCACATAGCAAGTCTATTCGCGAATCGCGAATGGTGCAAGTAGAATCTCGCCGCCCGGGTATAGGGAGAGGACCTGCCAAGCCCGAAGGCAGGGGCGTCGGCTGGCCGGTCTGGCGCTTGCCGCCGTCAATCAACGGACGTGGACCACCGCCTCCCGCGGCGAATCTCCAGGACGGCCTTCAGAAAGAGCGCGTCTGCGGCCACACAAGACGAGCTATGATGGCCCGATGGAGTGCGAGCACGGCCGCACGATGCCGCAGCCGCGCTCGCGACGCAGGTTCGCCGCCGAGCTGTGCCGTCCGCTGCCGATTGCGGGCGTGGCTTTGCTCCTCTTCAACGATCACGTGGGCAAGCACTGGGGCCTCCTGCCCGGCGTGGTCACTGGCAAGCTGAGCGACGTCGCGGGATTGTTCTTCTTTCCGATCCTGTTGTTCTCGCTGGTTGACTGGGCCGTGCCGTGGCTGGCGGCGCGACGCCGCGAATGGTTGACCTGGCTGTGCGCGGGCGTGACGGGCTTGCTCTTCGCCGCCATCAAATTGTGGCCGCCGGCCAACGCCTTCGCGTGCCGGTGCTGGGGATCCATCGTGCTTGACCCGAGCGATTGCTTGGCCCTGCCAGCCGTCGCGC
>Ga0335069_10005806_pt1 | contig 18065 bp, 12 predicted proteins | sample Lox_Sample_11_FD_206714 | JGI IMG/M metagenome (GOLD analysis project Ga0335069, IMG submission 206714) | Soil microbial communities from Loxahatchee National Wildlife Refuge, Florida, United States - Lox_Sample_1.1 | ecosystem: Environmental > Terrestrial > Soil > Wetlands | place: USA... | reverse complement strand
CCCGCGCTCGTCGACACTGTGGCGGACCGCATCGCCTTCGTCCCCGCGCCCGAGGCGCCGACCGCGCTCGGCGACGCAGAGCTCGTCTTCGAAGGCGTCACGGAGCGCCTCGACGCGAAGCGCGAGGTCTTCGCGGCCCTCGCCCGCGCGTGCGCTCCAGACGCGATCCTCGCGTCGACCACGAGCAGCATCGTCGTCACGGAGCTCGCCGCGCTCGTGGAGCGGCCGGGGCGGTTCCTGAACGCGCACTGGCTCAATCCCGCGTACCTGATCCCCGTGGTGGAGATCAGCGTGCACGCAGGCACGTCGCCCGCTGCCCTTGCGGGCTTGCGCGGCACGCTCGAATCGATCGGCAAGCTGCCGGTCGTCTGCGGCCCGACCCCTGGCTACATCGTGCCGCGCCTGCAGGCGCTGGTGATGAACGAGGCCGCGCGCATGGTCGAAGAAGGCGCCGCGACGGCGGAGGAGATCGACAAAGCGACGCGCTTCGGCCTCGGCCTGCGCTTCGCGGCGCTGGGCGTCGTCGAATTCATCGACTGGGGCGGTGCCGACATCCTGCACCACGCGAGCCGCGAGATGTCGTCCTCCGTCGATGCGGTGCGCTACGCCGTGCCACCGATCGTCGACCGGCTGGTCCGCGAAGGTCACCTCGGCGTGAAGACGGGGCGCGGCTTCTTCGACCACACCGGGCGCGATGTCGCCGCATACCGCCGCGATGTGCTTGGGCGTACGCTTGGCGCGCTGCGCCACGCGGGGCTGTGGCGGCCCGCCGCCGAGGACACGGTGGGTTGAGGCTGCGCGACGGCCGGCAGCGCTCACCCGTCGCCGCCGCGCGACGCGGCGTATCCTGTCGAACAACGACAGGTTGCCTCGGAGAGCGCCATGCGCCATGCCCAACGGTTCCGCTCGACCCGCGGTGCGGTCCTCGCGGTCGGCCTGCTGGGCGGCGGCTGCGCCACCGGCCCGCAGCTCGACGCCCAATGGGCCGACCCGAATGCGACGTATCCCGGTTACCTGCGCGGCGCGCGCGTGCTGGTCGCGTGCGATGCGGCAGAGCTGGTGGTGCGCCAGATCTGCCAGGACCACCTCGCCAGCGAAGTGACCGCGCGCGGCGGCACCGCGGTCGAGGCACCGCGCGACATGGCGTACGCGCCCGACCGCGCGATCGAGGCCCAGTTGCAACCGCGGGCGCAGGCGGCGAGCGCGAAGGCACTGGTCGTGATGACCGTCGCGGTCGCGCTCACGGAGGTAAACGGAAGCTCGTTCTCGTTCGGCATCGGGGGCTTCGGCTATGGCGGCGGAGGCGGCGGCATGGGCGTGGGCGTGGGCGGCACGGTCCCTACGGGCAGCATGGCCAACGCCGGGTACACGGTGAGCGGGCGCATCACCGATGCGACGAGCGGCAAGCTGCTCTGGGTGGCCAAGGCCACGTCGCCGCCGTCGCCCGACGTCAACGCACAGATGTCGTCGCTCTCGCGCATCGTGTTCGACGCGGCCCAGAAGGCCGGCATGTTCTGACGGCAACGGCCGACGCGGCCCTCGGCGGCACCGCCGGACGCTCGCGTCAGCTCTCGCCCGAACCGGGCGGCCGGTGCAGTTCGATGATGCGCCGCAGCGTCGCCTTCAGTTCCTCCGCGCCCTTGCCCCCGAAGGGCTCCATCACGCGCCGCTCGTGCTCGCGCGCGAGGGCGATCAGCCTCGACACGGTGCGATGTCCGGCCGGCGTGATGCGCACGAGAGTGACGCGCCGGTCGCCGTCGTGCGCGAAGCGCGCGACCTCGCCGCGCGCTTCCATGCGATCGAGCATGCGCGTCATGGTCGGCTGCTTGAGAAGCGCGACCTGCGCAAGCCGGCCGATGGAGATGCCGTCGCTGCCGTCGAGGCTCGCGAGCACGCGCCATTCGGAGACCGAAAGTCCGTGCGCACGCACCACCTCGTGGAACTCCGACGAGATCAGCTGGCTCGCCTGCGCGAGCAGCGCGGCGAGGTAGCCGTCGACGAAGCGCCCGTTCGCCTCCGCGCTCACCGCAAGACCCCGTCGGGGAAAAGCATGATTTTGGATAAGTTGCCTTCTGAACTAATATAGCCGCGTCCGGCCGATCCGGACAAGTCGTTGCCGAGCACAGCCATGGCCGAGCGGTCGTTCGTCGAGGAAGTCGAGAAGCTCCGGCTCGGCGCCGGCCAGGTGTTCCGCGGGGAGGGCATCCTCGCCGTCACGAAGGCGCTGCTCGAATCGGGCGTGAGCTACGTGGCGGGCTACCAGGGGGCTCCGATCTCGCACCTGATGGACGTGCTCGCCGACGCGCAGGACATCCTCGCCGAGCAGGGCATCCGCTTCGAGAACTCGGCCAGCGAAGCGACCGCGGCCGCGACGCTCGCGGCGTCGGTGAACTACCCGCTGCGCGGCGCGGTGACGTTCAAGGGACCGGTCGGCGTGAACGTCGCTGCCGATGCGCTCGCCAACCTGGCGTCGGGCGGCGTGACCGGCGGCGCGCTCGTGATCGTCGGCGAGGACTACGGCGAGGGCTCCTCGATCATGCAGGAGCGCACCCACGCCTATGCGATGAAGTCGCAGATCTGGCTGCTCGATCCGCGGCCCAACCTGCCCTCGATCGTGCGCGCGGTGAAGGACGGCTTCGCGCTCTCCGAGGCGAGCCACACGCCGGTGATGCTGCAGCTGCGCATCCGGGCCTGCCACGTGCACGGCTCGTTCGTCGCGAGCGACAACCGGCGCGCCGACTTCACGCCGGCCGACGCCCTTGCCGCGCCGCGCCGGGACACGTCGCGCATCGTGCTGCCGCCGGCGAGCTTCGCGCACGAGCTCGAGAAGGTGCGCGAGCGCTGGCCCGCGGCGATCCGCTGGATCCAAGAGCACGGCCTCAACGAATTCTTCGCGGAAGGCGCCGGCGATGCCGGCATCGTCGTGCAGGGCGGCATGTACAACACGCTCGTGCGCGCGCTCGAGCGCCTCGGCCTCGCCGACGTCTACGGCCGCTCGCAGGTGCCGCTCTATGTCATGAACGTGGCATACCCGGTCGTGGAGCCGGAGGTGCTGCGCTTCTGCGAGGGCAAGCGCGCGGTGCTCGTCGTCGAGGAAGGGCAGCCCAACTTCGTCGAGCAGGCGATCGCGACCATGCTGCGCCGCGCGGGCTCCGGCACCGCGCTGCACGGCAAGGACCTCCTGCCGATGGCGGGCGAGTACACGGCGGCCGTGGTGCTCGAGGGCGTGAGGGCGTTCCTCGAGCGTACGGGGCATCGCGCGCCGTCCGCGGCCATACCCGAAGCCGCCGGCCCGCCGCACGGTGCGAAGGTGATTCCGCTGCGCCCACTGGCCGACGTCGTGCACGGACGGCCGCCCGGCTTCTGCACCGGCTGCCCCGAGCGGCCGATCTTCTCCGCGCTGAAGCTCGTGGAGCGTGAACTCGGCCCGCAGCACGTGTCGGCCGACATCGGCTGCCACCTGTTCTCGATCCTGCCGCCTTTCGACCTTGGCAACACGACAATGGGCTACGGGCTCGGCACGGCCGGGGCCGGCGCGTTCGGCGGCGCGCCCGACGGCAGGCGCGCCGTCGCGGTCATGGGCGACGGCGGCTTCTGGCACAACGGGCTCACGAGCGGCATCGCGCACGCGGTCTTCAACAAGAGCGACCACCTCACGATCGTCGTCGACAACAGCTATACCTCGGCCACCGGCGGGCAGGACATCCTCTCGTCGAAGGCCGACAACCGCTCGCGCTCGACCGGTCACGCGATCGAGCAGGCGGTGCGCGGCGTGGGCGTGCGCTGGGCGAAGACGATCACGCGCACGTACGACGTCGCCGGCATGCGCGACGCGTTGCGCGAGGCGCTCACGACGAAGGAGGCCGGGCCGAAGGTGATCGTCGCGCAGTCCGAATGCCAGTTGAACCGGCAGCGGCGCATCAAGCCGCAGGTGAAAGCACGGATCGCGCGCGGAGAGCGCGTCGTGCGCGAGCGCTTCGGCGTCGACGCCGACACGTGCACCGGCGACCACTCGTGCATCCGCCTCTCGGGCTGCCCGTCGCTCTCGATCAAGCCCAACCCCGACCCGCTGCGCACGGATCCGGTCGCGACCGTGCTCGACTCCTGCGTGGGCTGCGGCGTGTGCGGCGAGGTGTCGCACGCCGCCGTGCTCTGCCCGTCGTTCTACAAGGCGCGCATCGTCACCCACCCGACCCCGTGGGACCGTCTGCTCGCGCGCCTGCGCGGGGCGGTGATCGGCTGGGTGCAGGCGCGCGACGCCCGGCGGCGCGCCCGCTGGGCGTTCGCGGACTGAGTCGCGAAAGATGGCCGCGCCCCGCATCTGGAAGATCGCGATCCTCGCGATGGGCGGCGAAGGCGGCGGCGTGCTCGCCGACTGGATCGTCGACATGGCCGAGCACGCCGGCTGGCTCGCGCAGACGACGTCGGTGCCCGGCGTGGCGCAGCGCACCGGGGCGACGATCTACTATGTCGAGCTCTTTGCGCCAGCGCAGGCGAAGTCGGACGGCGCCGAACCGGTCTTCGCACTCATGCCGTTGCCCGGCGACGTCGACGTGGTGCTCGCCTCCGAGCTCATGGAATGCGGGCGCGCGGTGCAGCGCGGGCTGGTGACGCCGGATCGCACGACGCTCATCGCCTCGACCCACCGCGTCTATTCGATCGCCGAAAGGACCGCGCTGGGCGACGGGCGCGTCGACGCCGACGCCCTGCTCGCGCATGCCGAGCGCGCGGCGCAGCGCTTCGTGCGCTTCGACATGGCGCAGGCAGCGGAAGACGCGGGCAGCGTGATCAGCGCGGTGCTGTTCGGTGCCCTGGCGGCAACTCAGGCATTGCCCTTCGATCGCGCCGCCTTCGAGGCGACGATCGCACGGGGCGGAGTGGGCGTGCAGCCGAGCCTCGCCGCGTTCGCGAGCGCGTACGCGATGGCGCAGGGATCGGGCGCGGCCCGGCAACCGGCGCGCCACGCATCCACGGGCGGCGTGCCGGAGCCGGCGGCCAGCGCGCTCGACGGAACGACGGATGCACCAGGCCGATCGACGCGGCAGCCCGCCGCCGACGCGGCCGGGTCGCAGGAGCACCTGCGCCGTGCATCGAGCCGCCCGACGACCGACCCGCGCGTGCGCGCGCTTCTCGAACGCATCGACGGCGCGTTCCCTGCCGCGGCGCGCTCGGTCCTGCGCGAAGGCGTGCGTCGCCTGATCGACTGGCAGGACCTCGCGTATGCGCAGCGCTACCTCGATCGCCTCCTGCCGATCGCCGCGGCCGCACGCGGCGATGGGACGGTGCTCGCGGAGACCGCGCGCCACCTCGCGCTGTGGATGAGCTACGAAGACACGATCCGCGTCGCGCAGCTGAAGACGCGCGACGCGCGCTTCGCACGCGTGAAGGCCGAGGTGCGCGCGGCCGACGACCAAGTGCTCGCCATCGACGAGTACCTGCATCCGCGCGTCCAGGAGGTCGCGGAGACGCTGCCCGGCTTCATCGGTCGGCGGCTGGAGCGCGGCGGCTGGCTGCGCTCGCTCGTCGAGCGCTGGACGAGCAAGGGTCGCGTGGTCACCACGAGCTCGCTGCGCGGCTTCCTGCTGCTGTCCACGGTCGCGGCGATGCGCCGCTGGCGGCCGACCACGACGCGCTGGGCCGCGGAGCAGGCGGCCATCGATCGCTGGCTCGCCCGCATCGCCGACGCGGCCGCGCGCGACCCGCTGCTCGCGGCTGAGATCGCGCGTTGCCAGCGCCTCGTCAAGGGCTACAGCGACACGCACGCGCGCGGCGTGCGGAACTACGAGACCGTGATGGGCGCGATCGACGCGAGCGGCGGCCGCATCGCGCCGCCGACGGTGCGCGAACTGCGCGAGGCGGCGCTCGCCGACGAGCACGGCCGCGCGCTCGAGGCCGCACTGGCGCGGCACGCGGCGCGCGACGCCGCCGCGCCGCTGACCGCCACCGCCTGATCCGTCATCCTCGACGAACGGAGCCCGAGACATGTCCCTCGCCGAACCGACCACCGCCGGCCGCACCACCGCCGACGCCGCTTCGCGCCACCCCGATGCCGGCCGACCCGGCCGCACGCGCTATCGCGACAACCCCGAAGCCGTGCTCGCCCTCGTGCAGCCCGACCGCGTGCACCGCGACCTCTACATCGACCCGGAGATCTTCGAGCTCGAGCAGCAGCACTTCTTCGCCAACACGTGGAACTACGTCGGGCACGACAGCCAGATCCCGAAGGCCGGCGACTGGATCCGCAACGAGATCGCCGGCCAGCCGCTGATCGTCGTGCGGCACAGCGACGACAGCGTGCGCGTGCTCATGAACCGCTGCGCGCACAAGGGCTCGCGGCTCGTGAGCGCGCCGTGCGGCAACACCGGCCGGCACTTCCGCTGCCCATACCACGCGTGGACCTTCCGCACCGACGGCTCGCTGCTCTCGATGCCGCTGAAGAACGGCTACGAAGGCACGCGGCTGCACGAATGTGAGGCCGCGCAGGGGCTCGCGACGGTGAAGAACGTGCGCCTCCACCGGGGCTTCATCTTCGTCAAGCTGAACGACGCGGGGCCGGGGTTCGAGGAGTACTTCGGCGACTCGCTGTCCTCCATCGACAACATGGCCGACCGATCGCCCGAGGGCAAGCTGGAGATCGCCGGCGGGTGCCTGAAGTTCATGCACGGGTGCAACTGGAAGATGTTCGTCGAGAACCTGAACGACACGATGCATCCGATGGTGGTGCACGAGTCGTCGGCGGGAACCGCGAAGCGCATGTGGCTCGACAAGCCGCCCGATGCGCCGAAGCCGATGGCGATCGAGCAGTTCGTGCCGTTCATGTCGGAGTACGACTTCTTCGAAAAGATGGGCGTGCGGGTGTTCCCGAACGGGCACAGCTTCTCGGGCGTGCACTTCTCGATCCACAGCAAGTATTCGGCGATCCCGGCCTACGAGGAGGCGATGCTGAAGGCGTACGGTCCTGAGCGCACGCGGGAGATCCTCAGCCTCGTCCGGCACAACACGGTGTACTACCCGAACCTCACGATCAAGGGCGCGATCCAGGCCATTCGCGTCGCCAGGCCCATCGCAGTCGACAAGACGCTGGTCGAGAGCTGGACGTTCCGGCTCGTGGGCGCGCCGCGCGAGCTTCTGCACCGCACGACGATGTACAGCCGCCTCATCAACTCACCGTTCTCGGTCGTGGGCCACGACGACCTCAACGCGTATCGCGGCATCCAGGAAGGGCTGCACGCGGGCGGAAACCCCTGGATCAGCCTGCACCGCAACCACGATCCGAACGAGAACGGCCTGCAGGACCTCACCTGCGTCGGCACGAGCGAGGTCTCGATGCGCAACCAGTACCGCGCGTGGTCGAGGTACATGACGCTCACGATGTGACAAGGAGCGACCGTGACGACGACCGCCTTCGATCCGCACGCCACCGGCCTCGCCCCCGCGGACGTCACCGAGCGCCGGCTGATCGATTTCGTGGTGCGCGAGGCGCGCCTCCTGGACGAGAAGCGCTACGCCGAGTGGAACCTGCTGTTCACCGACGACGCGTACTACTGGGTGCCGCTCACGCCCGACCAGCCCGACGGCATCGAGTGGACGTCGCACCTGTACGAGGACAAGCTGCTGCGCGAGATCCGCATCGAGCGCCTGAAGAGCCCGCGCGCCTTCTCGCAGCAGCCACCGACTCGCAGCCACCACCTGCTGCAGACGCCGACCGTCGAGTCCGCCGACCCGGCGAGCGGCACGTGGGTCGTGCGCAGCGAGTTCCACTACACCGAGTCGCAGGGCGACGAGCTGCACCTATTTGTCGGCACGTGCTTCCACCACCTCGTGCTCGAAGGCGGTTCGCTGAAGATGAAGCTGAAGCGCGTGAACCTCATCAACAGCGACGCCGCGCTGCCCGCCGTGCAGCTGTTCGTCTGAGAGGCGTCGTCGCATGGCCGACGCCCTCACGGTCTTCGAGGCGTTCGCGGCCGGCGTCGCGCGCACGCCGCGCGCGCCGTTCCTCTGCACGGAAGCGGTGACCGCGAAGGCGTATGGTCTGCGCGCCGGTGAGACCACGTGGGGCGAGGCAGCGCGCGAGGTGGCGCGGCTCGGCGCCGCGTATGCGGCCGCAGGCTACGGGCATGGCCATCGCGTCGGCCTGATGCTCGAGAACCGGCCCGCGTTCCTGTTCCACTGGCTCGCGCTGAATGCGCTCGGCGCGAGCGTCGTGCCGATCTCGGCCGAGATGCGGGCGGCGGAGCTGGAATACCTCGTCGGCCACAGCGAGACCGCGCTCGCGGTCGTGCTGCCCGGGCGCGGGCGCGATCTGGCGGCCGCGGCCAAGGCGGTCGGCTCGCCGATGGTCGTGCACGCCCTCGACGAAGCGGAGCTCGCGCGCACGGGTGCGGCGGACGACGCGCGGGCGGCACCCGCCTTCACGGCTCCCGCGATGCCCGCTCCGTTCGGCGAGCGCCGTGTCGGCGCCAGCACGGAGTGCGCGCTGCTCTACACCTCGGGCACGACGGGCCGCCCGAAGGGCTGCATCCTCACGAACGACTACTTCCTCGCCGCCGGCCGCTGGTACGCGATGCTCGACGGCGCGTGCGAGGTGCGGCCCGACGCCGAGCGCATCTGCACGCCGCTGCCGCTGAATCACGTCAACGCGATGGCGTTCTCCACCATGGTCGTCCTCGTGGCGGGTGGCTGCCTCGTGCAGCTCGATCGCTTCCATCCGCAGACGTGGCTCGAGAGCGTGCGACTGAGCCGCGCGACGATCGTGCACTACCTGGGCGTCATGCCCGCGCTGCTCCTCGCGGCGCCGCCCTCGCCCGCCGAGCGCGACCACCGCGTGCGCTGGGCGTTCGGCGCCGGCGTCGACCGGCGCCTGCACGCGCCGTTCGAGGAACGCTTCGGCTTTCCGCTCGTCGAGGCGTGGGCGATGACCGAGACCGGTGCCGCCGCCTGCATCATGGCCAATCGAGGAGACCGCCACGTGGGCACGAGCTGCATCGGCGCGCCCGAGGCATTCGTCGACGTGCGCATCGTCGACGACGGCGGCGCCGACGTGGCGGACGGCATGCCCGGCGAGCTGCTGGTCCGCTCGTCCGGACCCGATCCGCGCCGCCACTTCTTCTCGGGCTACCTCAAGGACGCGCAGGCCACGGAAGAAGCGTGGAAGGGCGGCTGGTTCCACACGGGCGACGTGGTGCGCCGCGGCGCGGGCGGCGTGCTCCATTTCGTCGATCGCAAGAAGAACGTCATCCGGCGCAGCGGCGAGAACATCTCGGCGGTGGAAGTGGAGAGCGTGCTCAACCAGCACCCGCTCGTGAAGACGTCGGCCGTCGCCGCGACGCCCGACGCCGTGCGTGGCGACGAAGTGCTGGCGTGCGTCGTGACGCGCGAGCCGATCCCGGAGGCGGAGCGCGCGCAGGTCGCCGCGAGCCTGGTCGAGCATGCCCTGGCGCGGCTCGCGTACCACAAGGCGCCCGGGTGGGTCGCGTTCGTCGACACGCTGCCGCTCACGCTCTCCCAGAAGATCCAGCGCGGCGAGCTGCGCGCGCTGGCGCGAACGCTGCCCGGCGAGGCGCACTGCATCGACACGCGCGCGATGAAGCGCCGGCGGGCGGCGTGAGCGACGTCGCCTCGGCACGCATCCAGCACTCGGCGCTCGAGGTCCTGCGCATCTTCCTCCGCCTCGGGCTCACGAGCTTCGGCGGGCCCATCGCGCACATCGGCTACTTCCGCGAGGAGTTCGTCGTTCGCCGGCGCTGGATCGACGAGCACGCATACGCCGATCTCGTCGCGCTGTGCCAGTTCCTGCCCGGCCCGGCGAGCAGCCAGGTCGGCTTCTCGATCGGCCTGATGCGCGCCGGCTACGCGGGCGCGCTCGCGGCGTGGGTCGGGTTCACGCTGCCTTCGGCCATCGCCCTCGTCGCATTCGCGTCCGTCGGCGGTGCGCTCGCCGGCGCGCACGGCGCGGGGCTGCTGCATGGGCTCAAGCTCGTGGCCGTGGCCATCGTCGCACAGGCCGTATGGGGCATGGCGCGATCGTTGTGTCCCGACCGGGCGCGCGCCACGATCGCCGCGGTCGCGGCGATCGTCGTCCTGACGAGCCCGTCGTCCGCCGCGCAGATCGCGGCGATCGCGCTCGGCGCGATCGCCGGGCTCGCGTGGTGCCGCGATGCGCCGGCCACGAGCGCCGGGCATCTGGAAGTGCCCGTCTCGGGTGGCACCGGACTCCTCGCACTCGGCGCGTTCTTCGTCCTGCTCGTCGCGCTGCCCCTGGTCTCGACACAGGTGCATCTGCCCGGGCTCGCGCTCTTCGAGGCCTTCTACCGCTCCGGCGCGCTCGTGTTCGGCGGCGGCCATGTGGTGCTGCCGCTGCTGCGCGAAGCGTTCGTGCCCGGCGGGTGGGTGAGCGACGACGCGTTCCTCGCAGGCTACGGTGCCGCACAGGCGGTGCCCGGCCCGCTGTTCACGTTCGCGGCCTACCTCGGCGCGCTCGCGAAGCCGGCGCCGAACGCGATCGCGGGCGCGGCGCTGGGCGTCGTCGGCATCTTCCTCCCAGGTCTGCTCATCCTGGTCGGCGCGCTGCCGTTCTGGGATGCGTTTCGCCAGCGCACGCATGCGCAGGCGATGATGCGCGGCGTCAACGCGGCCGTCGTCGGGATTCTCGGCGCGGCGCTGTACAACCCGGTATGGACCAGCTCCGTGAAGGCGCCATCGGACGTCGCGATCGCTCTCGCGGGGTTTGTGCTGCTCACCGCCTGGCGTGCGCCCCCGCTGGTCGTCGTCGTGGCGGGCGCGCTGGCGGGCATGGCGTTCGGCGCGGCGACGTCGTGAAGCGGACGCACGCGTGAGACGCCTGCCCTACGAAGGCGTCGCCGTGGCCGTGCCGGTCACGGTGCCCTATCGACGCTATTCGACGCACGGTGCGCACTGGTTCGTCGGCGCCGCGATGGACGCGCTCGTCGAGCGCTCCGGCATCCAGAAGGACCGCATCGACGGGCTCACGGTGAGCAGCTTCTCGCTCGTGCCCGACACCGCCGTCGGCGTCACGCAGCACCTCGGCGTCAGCCCGCGCTGGCTCGACCACATCCCGACGGGTGGCGCCTCCGGCGTGATGGCGCTGCGACGCGCCGCGCGTGCGGTCCAGGCGGGCGACGCCGACATCGTGGCCTGCATCGGCGCCGATGCGAACCACGTCGAGTCGTTCCGGCTCATGCTCGGCGGCTTCTCGCACTTCGCGCGCGACGCGAGCTATCCGTACGGATCCGGCGGGCCGAACTCGATCTTCGCGTTCATCACCGCGCACTACATGCGCACGTACGGCGCCACGCGGGAGGACTTCGGCCGCATCTGCGTGGCGCAGCGCGCCAATGCGCTGAGGAATCCGAACGCGCTCTTCAAAGTGCCGCTCACGATGGCGCAATACCTCGATGCGCGGCCCATCGCGGACCCCATCCACCTGTTCGACTGCGTGATGCCCTGCGCCGGTGCCGATGCGTTCCTCGTGATGCGCGAGGAGCGCGCGCGCGACCTCGGCCTGCCGCACGTGCTCGTGCGCGGCGCGATCGAGCGCCACAACGCGTACGCCGACGATCCCGTGCTGCTGCGCGGCGGCTGGCTCGTGGACCGCGACGACCTCTATGCGCAGGCCGGCGTGAGGCCGGCCGACATCGACTTCGTGCAGACATACGACGACTATCCGGTCGTCGTGATGCTGCAGTTCGAGGACCTCGGCTTCTGCGAGAAGGGCGAGGCCAAGGAGTTCGTGCGCACGCGCACGCTGACGCACGACGGCGAGTTCCCGAACAACACGAGCGGTGGCCAGCTCTCGGCCGGCCAGGCCGGTTGCGCGGGTGGGTTCCTCGGCATGGTCGAAGCCATACGCCAGCTGAGCGGCGAGGCCGGCGAGCGCGCGGTGAAGGATGCGCGGCTCGGCCTCGTTTCCGGGTTCGGCATGGTCACCTACGACCGGTGCCTCTGCACCGGAGCGGTCATCCTCGAGAGGGCATCGCGATGACGATGCCCCTCATGAAGCCGCGCCGCAAGAACCCGGTGCTGCGCACGCGGCAGATGAACCTGCCGCCCTTCGCACGCGGCCGCACGGCGCTCGGCATGACGGCCGCCGCCGCCGAAGGGCGCTTCGAGTTGCAGGTGTGCGGGCGCTGCCGCGCCGTGCAGTACCCGCCGCGCGACGCGTGCCACCGGTGCCTCTCGCCACGGCTGAAGTGGACGCCCCAGGACGGCCGCGGCGAGCTGCTGAGCGAGACCGTGCTCCATCACAGCAACGACCCGTTCTATCGCGAGCGCCTGCCCTGGCGGCTCGGCCTCGTGAAGCTGGATGCAGGGCCGGTCGTCATCGTGCACCTGCACGGCGACCTGCCCTCGCCCGTGCCCCGGAGCGGGGGGCACGTGCCGCCACCCGTGCGCGTCCACGTGGGCGCGCGGCTCGACCGCGCGGGGGCGGCGGTGCTGATCGGATTTCCGCCCGAGGAGAGCGAACACATGGCCGACGACCGGATGCTGCGCGAGATGACCAGCGACCCCAAGTACCGCAAGATCCTCGTGACCGACGGCAAGAGCGAGGTCGGCCAGGCGATCGTGAAGGCGCTCGTGAAGGCCGGCGCCGACATCGTCTGGGTCGGCCACGCCGAGCCGTGGAAGAAGCTGCCGGGCTTCGACGACATCACCGAGCTGCCGCAGGTGACGCTCGTGCCGCTCGACGTGACCAACGGCCGCTCGGTGACCGAGCTCGCCGGCGAGATCGGCGGCAAGGTCGACATCGTCGTCAACACGGCCGAGATCCACCGCACCTACGGCATCGCGGCGCGCCGCGGAACCGACGTCGCGCGCCACGAGATGGACGTGAACTATTTCGGGCTGCTGCGTCTCGCGCAGGAGTTCGGTCCCGCGCTGAAGGCACGGTCGGCCGACGGCGTGACGCACGCGGCCGCTTGGGTGAACCTGCTGTCGATTTATGCGCTCGCGAACTACCCGCCGCACGGCACGTTCTCGGCGAGCAAGGCGGCGGCGCACTCGCTCGCGCAATGCCTGCGCGCCGAGATGCGGCCTGCGGGCATCCGCGTGATCAACGTGTTCCCCGGGCCGATCGAGGACGAGTGGAACCAGAACCTGCCGCCGCCGAAGGTCGCCCCCGCGGCCCTCGCCACCGCGATCGTCAAGGCGCTGAAGGAAGGCATCGAGGACGTGTACCCCGGCGACGTCGCGCAGGAGTGGCTCGAGCGCTGGCGCGAGAACCCGAAGGTGCTCGAGCGCGAGCTGTCGAGCGGCACCTGACGGCAGCGGACCCAGATCGAGCCGAGTGGCGCTCAGCGCGCCGGCGCGACCGCCGCGCTGCGCACGAGGTCCTGATAGCGCCGCTCGAGGTCGCGATGCGCGCGCTCGAGATCGACGACGCGCAGCGCCTCGAGGCACACGCCGATGTGGCGCGCGCTGTCGGCGAGCTGCTCCAGCTCCTCGCGCCGGTAGGCGATGCCGTCGTCGCGGGGCGCGACCAGGAGCGCGCCGCTGAGTGCGCCGCGCGCCGTCATGGGAAACGCCCAGTCCGCGGGCAATCCCTCGTCGAGCCGCGTGACGTCGACCATGCCCTGCGCGAGCTGCCGGGCGAGGTCGCTGTCGGGTTCGATGCGGGCCGGCGCGCCGGCGAGCGTGTGTTGCGTGCACTCGAGGGCACCATCGGCGCAGAGCGTGTAGAGCGCACTGCCCGGCGCGTCGCTGAACCGGTCGACAGCCTCGACGAACCGGCGCTTCAGTTCCCCCGCGTCGTCGATCAGCGCCGCGCGGTCGACGAAGTCGCGGAATGCCCGTGCCTTCTCCTGCCAGCGGCGGAAGAACACGCGGCTCGCCAGTGCCGTCGTGCGGCTCTGCAGCAGCGCGAACACGCCGACGACGACCATCGCCACGACGGCGTCGTAGACGAAGTGCCGCTTCCCGCCCGAAGCGTGGAGCCAGGTCTCGGTGAGCCACTTGCCGAGACCGAGCAGCATGATGAGCGGCGTGCTGACCACCGACAGCACGAGGGCGCGCTGAACGACCAGGCCGAGGTTGAACACACGATGACGCAGCACCGCCCAGCCGAGCACCAGCGTGCCGAGCAGGAAGGCGAGGTCTTCGACGAGAAAGGGCCACCGCCCCTGCGGCGATTCCACGAGCGGCTGGAACTCGAAGATCACGGCCTGCACCGCGAGCCACAGCTTGGGCACGCCGAGCGCGATGCCGATCCAGGCGAGGCGCGGGCGCATCGGGCCCTTCGCGTGTCGCCAGGCCGACCACAGGAACAGCAGCATTGCGGTGTCCAGCACGAACCACGCCGCCCAGTAGCCGCTCTCGCGGCTCAGCCAGTCGATGACCGGCACGCGGTCCCAGCTGGACGTGTCCACGTCGCCGTGCCACTGCAGATACCAGCGCGCGATGGGCAGCGCGAAGAGCAGCGGGAATCCCGCGAACGTGTCGCGGGCCCAGGCGCGCCGCCAGAGAGCGCGATCGCGGCTGGCCTGGATCGCGAACCACAGTGCCGCCAGCCCGCCCGCCACATCGAGCGTGAGGAAGAGCCACGTCACCCCCTGGTCGTGGAAGGTGCCACCGGGCAGGGAAAGGTACCACCCGCCGACCGTCTGCAGCACGAGGTACACGGCGAGACCGCGAAGTGCAATGCTCTCGGATCGACGCAGGATGAGCAGCGTGCCGATCAGCAGTGCGATCAGGTGCGCCAACCATCCGGCCACGAAGCCCACGACCGCCCGTGCCACCGCGAACGCGGGGTCGCTCACCGGCTGCACGTCGAGCGCGCGCACGCCGGTCGATGAACGCAGTTCGACGCGGATCGTCTCGTCGGTGCGCAGGTCGCGCAGGAACGCGTCGCCCGGGCGGATGCGCACCTCGTCGCCGACGGTCGCGCCGGCGGCACGCAGGGGCGACTGCGGATCGACGCGGCGCAGCTTCTGCCAGCCCTGGACCGGCAGCGCGAGCTCGATCCCCAGCGTGCCGTGCACGTCCGGATCGATGGATGCGCGCCAGTTGCTGAGCGCCCAGACGTCGATGCAGCCGACCACCGCGACGAGCGCGAGCAGCGCCCATTTCCAGCGCGTGGCCGTGGCGACCGCGCAATCGGGCCCGAAGGTTCGGAGGACGGACGTCGTCGCCATGGCCGACATCATTCCACCGAACCGGCGCCCGACCCAGCATCCGGTTCTCCACGGGGGCGACCAGCGCTGCATCGGTGGTGCGGCCGGCATACGATGGTCGGCCCGATCGATCACAGGAGGCGTCGATGGACCCGCGCACCGAGCGACCCGAGGCTGCAGCGGGCACCCTGCTCGACCGGCGCCGTCTGCTCTCGCTGGGCGCCGGTGCGGCCGCGATCGCCGCGTGGGGCGCAGCGGGCTGTGCCGGTGGGCCGTCGTCCACGCCCGGGCGCGCCACGACGGGCGACGCGTGGAACGGCGGACCCGTCGCGCATCTGATCCCTACCGCGAGCCACGATCGAATCCTCCTCAAGGCCTCGTTCACCGAGGCGTTGCAGAGTCCCCCGCAGCTGCGGGTCGACGGTCGTCGCGTCGAGGGAACGATGACCGACCTGCAGGGCCGCTTCTGGCGATTCGACGCGCGCGGCCTGCGGCCGGGAACGGAGCACGAGTTGCGCCTCGTCGATCGCGGCGGTGCGCCTCTCACCGACCCGTGGCCTCTGAAGACGTTTCCCGCGTCCAGCGCGGACGCGGAGCGCATGCGCATCGTCGCCTACACGTGCGCCGGCGGGTACGACGGCGTCGTGATCCGCGGCAAGACGGGCTTCCTCGACATGGGCGCTCGGCACCGCCTGCTGGCGCGCGCGCTGTCGTTCGAGCCCGATGCCCTGATCGCGAACGGCGATCACATCTACTGGGATCAGGAGACGGCGCTCAACAAGCCGTTCGCGCGCATCGCGAAGGAAGAGGTGTGGCCGAAGTTCGGCGGAGCGCTCGACCTCTCGGTGCCCATGCTCCACCCGCGCAACGCCGCGATCTACCTGAAGGTCTGCGACGACCAGATCCCGAGGCTGTACGGCACTCGCCTGCGCTCCACGCCGTCGTTCTTCATCGTCGACGACCACGACTATTTCGAGAACGACGAGTTCGACGCCGAGGTCGCCACGCTGCCGCCCGACAGCTACGGTCCGGCCGCAGCCGACCAGACGCAGCGCCTCTACTATCCCGAGTTCCTGGCGGACGCGAACCGTCCGCCGTGGCTGCCGGGCGGCGACAAGGCCTGGCTGCCGGAAGGCACGCACGGGCAGTTCGGCACCATCCGCTACGGCACGCTGCTCGAGGCCGTGCTCTACGACTGCCGCCGCTTCGTCGACTACAAGGGCGTGCACGCGCGCATCCTGCCCCAGTGGACGGAAGACTGGCTCGTCGCGCGCACGCGCGCCGAGGACACCGCGCACTTCTTCCACGCGCCCTCGCTTCCGTTCGCGTACTCGTCCGGCAAGCTCGGAGACTGGTACCCGGACCTTCTCGACGAGAGGACCGGCAAGCTCGTCCTGTCGGACACGAAGCCCGGCTGGCAGACCGGCTGGTTCGCGCAGCACCAGCGCCTCGTCGGCGCGATGGCGTCGCAGAAGAAGCGGCCGGCGGTGATCGTGCAGGGCGACTTCCATGCGACTGCGGCGGGCACGATGCTGCGCTCGGACAGGCTGAAGCTCGATCGGCCGGTCCATGCGGTGCTCGCAGGCACGCTGGGCACCGGGGACCTCGGCTTTCCCTCCGCGTATCGCGGCGTCGAATCGCGACCGTCGCTGCTCCTCGAGATGGAGCAGGCGATCGCGCCGACGGAGAAGAACGGGTTCACCGTCATCGACGTCACGCCCGACGCCATGACGTTCTCGATCTACACGTGGCGCCCGCCGCAGCCGGTGCAGGAGATCGACACGATGAAGCCTGCGCTGGTGTACGCGGTGCCGCGCAGCGCCTGAAGGTCGGAGCTCCTCAGGGCACGAGCGCGAGGAACAGGAACGCCGCGAACAGCACGAGGTGCACGGCGCCCTGCATCATGTAGGTGCGCCCGGTGCCCAGCGTGACGGCGCTCACCAAAAAGGTGAGAGCGAGCAGCACCATGTCCTTCGGATCGAGGCCGAGCAGCAGCGGAAAACCGAACACGGCGGATGCGAGCACCACGGCGGGAACGGTGAGACCGATGCACGCGAGCGCCGAGCCGATCGCGAGGTTCATGCTGCTCTGCAGGCGATCGGCGCGCGCCGCGCGCACCGCGGCCCACGTTTCCGGCAGCAGCACGAGCCCGGCGATGACGATGCCGACGACGACACGCGGCGCCCGGGCCGCGTCGACCGCGCGCTCGATCGTGGGCGAAAGAAGCTTCGCGAGACCGACCACCGTGACCAGCGAGACGACGAGCAGCGCGAAGCTGAGCCATGCCTCGCGCGAACTCGGCGGCGGGGCGTGGTCCTCGGCGTCGCCCGCAGCCGCCTCGGGGATGAAGTACTGCCGATGGCGCACCGTCTGGATGAAGACGAAGATCGCCCAGAGCGTGCCGGCCGCCACGGCCACGAATGCGAGCTGCGACCCGCTGTAGGTACCCGGACCGGACGTCGTCGTGTACACCGGCAGGACGAGCGTGAGCGTCGACATGACCATGAGCGCGGCGAGCCCTGCGCCCGCGCCTTCGACGCGGAAGGTCTGCTCGCGGTGCGCGAGGCCGCCGACGAGCACGCACAGGCCGATGACGCCGTTGCAGATGATCATCACGGCTGCGTAGATCGAATCGCGCAGCAGCGCCGCCGTGTCCTGGCTGCCCGCGACCATCATCGAGAGGATGAGCGCCGCCTCGATGATGGTCACCGCCAGCGCGAGCACGAGCGTGCCCAGCGGCTCGCCGATGCGGTGCGCGACCACCTCCGCGTGATGCACCGCGACGATCACCGTCGCCATCAGGGCGACGGCGCAGACCGCCACCAGCAGCGGCCCGACGCCGGCGAGCATCGCGATCACCAGCACGGCGAGCGCGAGCACGGGAACGATCGACGACCAGCGAGGCATGGGCGGCGACTGGAGGTGCGCGATCAGAAGCTG
>Ga0335069_10005805_pt1 | contig 18066 bp, 13 predicted proteins | sample Lox_Sample_11_FD_206714 | JGI IMG/M metagenome (GOLD analysis project Ga0335069, IMG submission 206714) | Soil microbial communities from Loxahatchee National Wildlife Refuge, Florida, United States - Lox_Sample_1.1 | ecosystem: Environmental > Terrestrial > Soil > Wetlands | place: USA... | reverse complement strand
GTGGCGGCGTCGGGATCGAGACGATGCAGCAACACCGCCTTGTCCATGAACTGTTCGAGACTCTTGAGTCGCCGATCGGCGCGACCGAACAACGCCGAGCGCCGACGTCCTTGCGGCCGCGCTCGTTCGACACCACGTCGGATGGCGTCGAGCTTCGCCAGCAGACGCCCCCGGACCGCCGCCGTCGTACGGCCGACGGGCGTGGCGCTCGCCGCCGCGACGAGCCCGTCGAGACGACACGTGACGGCATCGATGTCGACGAGCGCCGCGTGCCCGCACGTGCCTTTCACGCAGGCGTCCATCGTGCAGAGGTCGCCGTCGTCGCAGTCGGGCGGAACGCAACCGCTCATCAGCGTGGTGGCGCTGGTGGACGTGGTCGACGCCGCCACGGTCGAGGTCGTGACCGACGTGCTGCTCGTCGTCGTTCTGCTGACGTCGGGAAGCGTCGTGGTCGTGGTGGTCGTCGAGATGCTCGTCGCGATCGTCGTCTGGGTCGTCGAGACGCGCGACGAGGTGGTGACCGTCGACGTCGAGGTCGTGGTGGTCGTGGTCGGGATGCTGCCCGGGCATGGGAGTAGCGCCGGGTTCCGCGCGACGGTCGCCGCGGGGTTGATGGCGGGCCCCGAGAACGTCGGCGCCTGATCTCGGTACTCGATCCGGTTGCTGCCCGACGGGGTGGCGTTCATGTCCCCTTGGAGGAGGATCGCGCCGCTCCCCTGGATGAGATTGCGCCCCTGCACCCCTCTGCTGTCCAGCTCGCCCGTGGACACGATCGTGATGCCGCAGCCTGTGATCCCGACCGACCCGGCGGAGTCTTGCCGCGTGTCGGCGTTCGCAGAGAGCTTGCTCGTGACGAGCACGGGGTTCCCCTGAACCGTTATTCCACCGCCGGTTCCGTCCCCGCCCGTGGAGCTGACGTCGACCGGCCCGCGGACCGTGGCGGTCGTGCCCGCGGCCAGATCGACGTCGCCGCCGGAGCCGCCGGTCGCCGCCAGCGAGGAGGACGTGAGCGGACCGGCGGCGCTGATGCTGATCGCCCCGCCGCTGCCCGTCCCGACGGTGGACGCGCTGATGCCCGCCCGCAGGACGACTGCGCCGCCCGCGTCGATGTCGACATTGCCCCCGTCGCCGTCCGGGCCGCCGCCGGTCGCCGTCACCGGCGCCAGCACATTGATGTCTCCCGACGCGGAGAACGCGACGTCGCCGCTGGTGCCGCCGCCCGTGTTGACGTTGCCACGGGCGCCCGCCGTCGACACGGGCCCCAGGACCACTACCGAGCCGTGGCTCGCGCTGAGCGAGAGGTCCCCGCCACCGCCGCCGGGCGACGAGCCCTCGAGCGTGAGGCCTGCGTTCACCATCACCGCGCCGGCGTCGAGATCGATGTCGCCGCCGCCGCCCGTACCGCCGGTCGTGTCGATGGGGGAATCGACGGTGACTGCCCCGCTCGTCGTGACGCTGACGGTGGCGCCGTATCCAGACGCGCCGTCGGCGGTGGTGGCCAGGGTGCCGGCCAGCCGGACGTCGCCGTCGTTGGCGATCACGAAGATGGCGCCGCCGCTCTTCCCCGTCACGTCCACGGTCGTCCCGGCCTCGAACGTCACGGCGCCGCTCGTGTCGAAGATCACTCTGGCGCCGTTGTTGAGCGCATCACCCGACGCGTCGATCTGGGCACCCGAAGCGAGACGAATACTTCGGGCGGCGATCCGCACCGTCGTGCCTTGACGGATCCGCAACCGTGCCGTGGCCGCGAACACGAGATCGCACTGCCCGAAGTCGAGCGCGGTGCTGACGTCCACGCGCGCGCCCGCGCACGCGAGCACGCATGGGTTCGACGCTCCAGGGCACAGATCACCGCTGGTGGTCGCGCGAGCAGGGGTCCATGCCGCGAGCAGCGCGAGCAGCAGCACGACGGCAGGACGCACACGCGATGCGTACGCGGGCGCCGGTCCCGCGTCAATCAGGCATTGGTTGTAGGGAGTGGCATCCGGACCCTGATCCTCGGGCGCCATCGGTCCAAAGTGCGGCTGCACGGGGATGCTCCCCGTGCAGCCGCAACGAAGCGAGCACGCTATCCGGCGAAGGCGACGGTCGATGGCGTGGAGTCGTTGGTCGATGGCCCGATCTTGAACTTGTTGAAGCCCTTCGGCTTCACGAGCTTGACGCTTTCATCCGGAGTGTTCGGCTTCTTGATCTTCAACGAAGCCTCACAGACGGTGGTCTTCGGAACGGTGGAACTCGCTGGGGACCCCGTGAGCGCGGCCAGTGTGCCCGCATCGACGTACGCATTCGTGACCGCGGATCCGCCGGCGAAGGAGCCGGTGACGGAAGTGCCGCCGTTACCGTCCGCGATCAGCTGGAAACCGAATCCGTGGGAGTCGATGAGAGCCCCGACGCTTGCGTGCAACGTCGACGAGCTGACCTTCCCGCCCTGCGCCGAGAACGCAACGGTCGCGTCGAAGAACGTCGATCCGGACGCAAGCGTCAGCAGGGACGCGCAGGTCGGCGGATCGGTCCCTGCGCTGGTCGTGGTTGCAGTGATCTTGACCTTCGTGACGGTGAGGGTGTTGGTCCCGTCCGTGACGCTGCCGGTGCACGTTCCCTTGGCCGTCGCCTTCGTGGTCACTGGAACTGGAGGGCCGGCGAAATCGGTGTCGAGGATGTTCTCGACATTCACATCGGGGTCGGTGGCGTGGTCGGCCTTGACCCAGTTGTTCTTCAGCTTGACGCTGAGCTTGACCGTGGAGGTGATCGTGCAGGTCACGTTGCTGCCGGGGCCAGCCGTGACGACGATCCCGGCCGGGGTCGTCGAAGCTCCCGCGATCACCGCCAAGCAGGAGATGGTGAGGACTCGCGAGCAGAACCCGAATCTCCAAGACATCGCTGTTCCCCCTCTCTATCGACCCGATATTCTAGGCATGCGTCATTGCATGTGTGTGCTCGTATAGTGGGCTCCCGTGCCTCTTGTCCACCGTGCCGGACGATCCGACTCGCAGTCCTCGGGGAGATCGCAGGCGCCTACGACGGCGCGGCACACCGTGGCGCCGGAGGCGAAGACGTCGGCGGGACGTATTGTCGCTCACACCGTCGCAGGGCTCGGCGACGTCATCGATGCCCCCAGAGGCGCGGCAGACGGTGGGGCTGAGCTCGATCCATCGGGTGCCGGGGCATCTTGCCCCGCTTGATGCAGCGCTTTCCGTGATCGGCACGGCGCCACGCTGCTGCACGTCGTCGCACACACGTGGTCCGGCAGCGCGCTCGGCGCCTACTCCGCCGGCCCGTCCGGCCCTCGAAGCCTTGTAGGCCTGCAACTTCCGAGCACCCGCGCGGCTCGCCCGGAAGGAATTTCACTGGGGAAGTGCGTGGCACGGCAGATGCTCTCTGCGGCCGAATCGTCCAACGTCCAGGGAGGGATTCCATGCGCCGCATCCCCGAGCTTCTCACCGCCGCCGCCCTCTTCGCCGGCTCCGTGACCACCGGGCTCGCGAGCCCGGCGGTGCCGATCCCGGGCTCCAAGCTCAAGATCGGGACGGTCCACGACCCGCACGTCCGGCTCGAGATCACCAAGGTCATCAGCACCGACGGCACGAACAATACCCCGTCCGACCCGGTCCTGAACGGCGGCTCGATCCGCATCTTCTCGACCACGGGCGACGTCTTCGACCACACCTATCCCCTGCCCGCGTCGCTCCAGTGGCACTACTACGGGCTCGTCGGGCAGAACCGGGGCTACGACTACGTCGACTCGACCAAGACCAACGGCCCGATCGGCGTGGTCCGGGTGCGCAACAACAAGATGACCCGGGTCATCGGGACCGGGCTCGACTTCACGCTGCATGCGAACCCGAACCCGGTGACGGTGGTGCTGACGCTCGGCGACCGGTCGTGGTGCACGAGCTTCGGCGGGGCGGTGTCGAAGTTCATCCCCGACACCAAGTTCACGTCGCTCCGCGCCCCGGCCCCGGCCTCCTGCCCGTAGCACGTCTATCCTCATCCATCACCCCGACTTCGCGGGCGTCGACGCGAACGGGAACCCGATCGTCCCCCCCGCCGACCGGGTCGTGCCGCCCGAGATGGCACCCCCCGGCCTGCCGCACCGGACGCTCGACGAGACGGCCGACGCGGGGGAACCGGTCGGGCGTCCATCGCACGGCAGCGCGCCCTACACCACGATGCGCGACCTGCGCTGAGGCGCGGGGGCGGTCCTCGCGTCGGCGTTCAAAGTTTGGCGCGCGCCGTACCAGTCTGAGCATCGTGCAGCGCTCCGCACCGCTCCCGCGGTGACGGGTCGGACGGCCGTCGCCGGGGCAGGCGCCGCGGCCTTGCGGTGGCGACCCGGAAAAGTCGACTCCCGGCGTCGGGGTGTCACACGTGCCCCGCACTCCGCACGACATCCGTGCGGGTGGTCGGGCAAGCCGGTTGCTCTCCCGGCATGCCTGCTCGCGTGCATCGCGCTTCGCTCATGCTGCTTGCGGCGCTCACGGCGTGTGGAGTCGCTCCGCACGTCGCCCCGTTGGAGCCGGTCCCGAAGGCGCCCCTCGCCAGGCCGACCCGCGCGACCGTGCAGCTCGGCTGCATCGGGCATCCGAGGATCGACGTCTGGGAGCGGCGGCTGCGCGAGCGGCACGGGCGCACCGGCATCCCGACGGCCACCGCCGAGCGCGAAGCGGAATATCTTCCGCGGCTGCAGCCGCTGGTGGCCGCCGGCGGGCTGCCGCGCGGCCTGGCGCTGCTGCCCGTGATCGAGAGCGGCTTCCGGCCGCGGGCACGCGGCCGCGCGGGCGAGGGAGGGCTGTGGCAGCTGCGGCCCGCGACGGCGCGACGCTTCGGGCTGATCGTCACGCACCAGAAAGACGAGCGCTTCGTCCCCGAGCGGGCGACGCGCGCGGCGGTCCGCTACCTGGCGTACCTCCACGCCCGCTACCGCGACTGGCCACTCGCCCTGGCGGCGTACAATGCGGGCGAGGGGCGCATCGACCGCGCGCTGGCGCGGCGGCCGCGAGCGAGCTTCTGGGAGCTGGCGCACGCGGGGCTGGTGCCGCGGCGAAGCCGCCAGTACGTCCCGCGGTTCCTGGCATTGGTCCGGCTGAACGAACCCGGGGCGCGCGACCCGCCGTCGACGCGTGTCGCGCGGCGGGGAGAGTGAGGCGATGCGACGGGACGACCTTCAGACCTGGAACACGGCGTCGGTGCTCTTCGTCATGCTGCTGACGGTCGGGACCATCGCGCCGCACACCTACTACACCGCGACGCACTCGAGCGGGCTCCCGCGCATGCGCACGGAGGCGTGGACGACGAGCCTGGCGCGGCCGCGCGTCGCACGGTCCGCCGAGCGGCGCGCGCCGGCGCCGGGACCGCCCGGGGCGCGGAACGGGCGTCGCCGCGGCGATCGTGCGGGGACGGAGGCGCTGACGCTTCTCCTGTTGATCGATCAAGGCGCCAGAGCGCAGATCGGGGCGCGCTGACCTCGAACGGTCCGGCACGGGACTGCGACAAGACCTCTCGCTGTGCGACATCCGCGGTGTGCGTGGCGACGATCCAACCCGAGATCTGCAGCGTCGAGGCCGAGCTGCCGGCGTCCTGACGTCGGAGGCGGGCGCGCGGTATGTCGGCCGGCGGTTGACCCACCGTCTTCCCATGGCGTACGACCGCTCCTCATGCGTGCCCGTCTCGCGCTCGCCGCGACCCTCGCAGCGTCGATGGGAGTCGCGGCTGACGCGCGCATCGCACACGCCGTCACCTTCGGCGCCGATCTCCAGGCTCCGGCCGACAACACCGGGACGTGTTCGCTGCTGTTCGGGAACTCCTGCACGTTCTTCTCGGGCGCCCCGGGCCCGGGGTTCTACGCGCCGCTGAGCGGCACCGTCACGGCGGTGCGCGTCCGGACCGGGAACTTCGTCCAGGGCCCGATGCAGATCCTCGTCATGCGGTCGCTCTACCAGAACAACCTCGCCGACCCGGGCCATCCGTTCTTCGCGTGCTGCTTCGTCGAGCAGTACGGTCCGATCTTCACGCCCGGCCCGAACGCGGTGACCACCGTCCCCGTGGCGCTCCCCATGGCCGAGGACCCGATCCCCCCGCCGAACGACGGCATCACGAACGCGCGCGGCGACTTCCTCGCGCTGTCGGTACTGGCGCCGAACGTGCCGGTGCCGGCGACGTTCGACAACACGAGCGGCTACTCGGGATTCGCGCCGGCGCCGGACCCGCAGAACACCCCGGCCCCCGCGCCCAACCCGATCTTCCCGTCGACGAACGGGCTCGGCTATCACCTCGCGATGAACGCCGACCTCACGGTCGGCGGCGGTGGTCCAGGACCCGTTCCGGTGACGATCGCGACCGGGGGGCAGCTCCTGGGTACGACCGCCGCGATCCCGCTCACCTGCGTGCTGACGACCGCGTGCAACGGCACGCTCCAGCTCCGGGGCCTCCCCGCGGGCGCCGCCACGCGCTCACGCGCCGCCCGGGCCAGGACGGGCAAGCTCTTCGGCAAGGCACGCTTCCGGATCGCGTCGGGACAGACCGCCGCCGTGCCGGTCCGGCTGAACGCGGCCGGCCGCAAGCAGGTCCGGAACCTCTCGAGCATCACCATCGTGGCGACGGCGCACGTAAAGCGCGGCACGGCGCTGGGGACGGTCGCGCTGCTCCGTCCGCAGTAGCGAGCCGATGCGGATCCGGAGCCCGCTCGCGATCGTCGCGCTGCTCACCGGGCTCAACCTCCTCAACTACCTCGACCGCTACGTCGTGAACGCGGTGAGCCCGCGCATCCAGCACGCGTTCGGGCTCCCCGACGCGCGCACCGGCTGGGTGATGAGCGCCTTCATGCTCGGCTACTTCCTCACCAGTCCGGCGTTCGGCGCGCTCGGCGACCGCCGGCCGCGCCGGGGGCTCATCGCCGGGGGCGTCGTGGTCTGGAGCCTCGCCACCGTCGGCTCGGGACTCGCCGTCGGGTTCGCGTCGCTGATCGTCGCCCGGATCGCGGTCGGCGTCGGCGAGGCCTGCGACGCCACGCTGTCGCCGACGATCATCGACGACGTCGCGAGTCCCGGTGCGAAGGCCCGCGCGCTCGCGATCTTCTACGCGGCGATGCCCGTGGGCGCCGCGCTGGGCTACATCGTGGGCGGTCAACTCGAGGGCGCCTTCGGCTGGCGCAGCGCCTTCTTCGTCGCCGGGGCGCCCGGGCTCGTGCTGGCGCTCCTGGTCCTCTGCGTCGACGAGCCGCCGCGGCGCCCGTCGACGGAGGACACGCCGCCCGCCGGCGTCCGCGCCGGCACACTCTTCGCGATCCCGACGTATCGCGACGCCGTGCTCGGCTACGTCGCCTACACCTTCGGCCTCGGCGCCTTCGCGGCGTGGGCGCCGACGTACCTGGAAGCGCGGCTCGCGCTGCCGCTGCCCACGGCGGACTTCTGGCTCGGCGTGACCCTGGCCGTCACCGGCTTCGCGGGCACGCTGGTCGGCGGCGTCCTCGCCGACCGCTGGCCGGGTCCGGACCGCATCGTCGCGAACCTCGGGCTCTGCGCCGTCTCCACCGCGCTCGCGGCCCCGTTCGCGCTGGCCACGCTCCTCGCCGGCTCGCCGACCGGCTTCTTCGCCGCGACCGCCGCCGCCGAGTTCCTCCTCTTCGTCTCGACCGCGCCGGTGAACGCCGCGTTGCTCGACGCGGTGCCGCGCGACCTGCGCGCGTCGGCGATGGCGACGTCGATCTTCGCGATCCACCTCTTCGGCGACTTCGTGTCGCCGCCCGCGATCGGGCGGATCTCCGACCTGCTGCGTGCGTCCGCCCCGGGTGCGACCAACGCCGGCGACAGCCTCCGGACCGCCATGCTCGTGCTGCCCGCCGCGCTCGCGCTCGGCGCCGCGCTGTGGTGGCGCGGCGCGCGCGCCCGTCGGGCGCGCCGCGCGGCGAGCACGTGACGGTCAGTCGGCGGCGGCGAGCTGGCCCTCGATCGCGACGCGGGTGACGTCGCGCAGCCGCACCATCTCCGGCCAGCCGTCGGCGCGCGTCGGGATCGGGGCGCCGATCGTCACCCGGACCTCGTGCCGGCGCGGGAGCCATTCGTCCGCCGGGAGGATCTCGCGGGTGCCACGGATGGCGACCGGCACGACGGGGCGGCGCGACTCGACCGCCGCCTTGAAGCCGCCCAGCCGGAACGGCAGCAGGCCCGGCGTCCGCCGGAACGTGCCCTCCGGGAAGACGAGCAGCGAAGCGCCGCCGTGCAACGCGGCGCTCACCGCGGCGGCGTCGGCGACGCTCGCGGAGAGCGCGAAGCGCTCGACCGTCAGGTAGCCGAGCTTCCGGATCACCGTCGCGACGAACGGCGTCCACCGCAGCTCGCGCTTGGCGACGAAGAGGAACCGCACCGGCACCGCCGCGAGCAGGACGACCACGTCGACGTAGCTCGCGTGATTCGCGGCGAGCACCGCCGCGCCGACGCCGGCCAGGTGCTCGAGCCCCGCGACGCGCAGCCGGCACCCCGCGAGCGCGAGGAGTGCCCGGGACGACGCGCGCAGGATCCGCTCCGCCCGGCGCCCTGCCGGCGCGACCGCCAGCACCCCCCAGAGCACTGGGAGGCCGACCGCGATCACGACCCCGATCCAGAGCCCGTAGGCGAGCCGACCGAGCCCGGTCGCCACGGCACGCGCGAACGCCAGCGCGTCGACGAGCAGCAGCCGTCCCACCTGCGAGACGGTCGACCGGCGCCCGCGAGCGAGCGTCCCGGCGACGTAGGCGTCGCGCGTCGCGCTGCGACGGATCTTGCCGCTCGACGTCTTCAGCACCGAGCGCGGCGGCACGACCGCGACCACGTCGGGCGGGACGCCGAGCGTGGCGACGACGCGCTCCACCACCGCGGACCGCAGCGCGTCGTGACGCGCGGCCGGGTCGCGCGTCTCGGCGACGACGACCAGGCGTTCGGTGCCGGCCTCCGGATCCGGGACGCCGAACGCGGCGACGCATCCCTTCCGGATGCCGGGGATGTCGCCCACGACCTCCTCCACCTCCTGCGGATAGAGGTTCCGGCCGGCCTTGATGATCATGTCCTTCTGCCGGCCGGTGACGAACAGCTCGCCGTCGGCGACGTACCCGAGGTCGCCCGAGTCCATCCAGCCGTCGTGGACGACCGCCCGCGTGGCCTCGGGGCGACGGAAGTATCCCGCGGTCACGGACGGCCCCCGGAACTCGATCCGCCCTTCCAGGCGCTCCGGCAGGAGCCGTCCCGAGCCGTCGACGATGCGCACCTCGTGCCCCGGGAGCGCCCGCCCGCAGGCGACGAAGCGGAGCGGATTCGGGTCGTCCGCGGGCGCGGGAAGCGCCTCGCGCCGCGACTGGAAGCGTTCCCGTACGATCCGGTCGACCCGCACCCCGCGGCCCATCGGCGGCACCGTCAGCGCCACCGACGACTCGGCGAGCCCGTAGACCGGGCACATCGCGTCGGCGCGGAAGCCGTAGCGCGCGAAGCGACGCGTGAAGCGCTCGATCGTGTCGGGGCTCACCGGCTCGGACCCGTTGCACGCGACCCGCCAGCGCGAGAGGTCGAGCCCCTCGAGCTCGCGGTCGTCGATCCGCCGCACGCACAGCTCGTAGGCGAAGTTCGGCGCCGGGGAGACGGTGCCGCGATGGCCGTGCAGGGCCCAGAGCCAGCGTGCCGGCCGCGCGAGGAACGCGAGCGGCGAGAGGATCGCCACCGGCAGACCGAAGTACAGCGCAGTGAGCCACGTCCCGATCAGGCCCATGTCGTGGTACAGCGGCAGCCAGCTGACGCCGACGTCGTCGGGGCGCAGGTCGATCGCCGCGCCGATCGCCGTGATGTTCGCGAGCAGATTGGCGTGCGTGAGGAGCACGCCCTTCGGCTCGCCCGTGCTGCCGGAGGTGTACTGGATGAGCGCGGAATCGGCCGCCGTCCGCCGCACGGCGGTGAACGCCGTGCGCTCGGCGGCGAGCGCGTCGGCGGTGAGGACCCCGCGCAGCGACGGCACCCGCGGTCGCAGCAAAGCGGCCACGCGGCCGGCGGCCGGGAACGTGACGAGCCACCGCGCCTCCGCGTTCCGGAGGATGCCGGTCTGCCGGCGCGCGTACTCCTCGAGCTGGTCGGGGCGGAACGGCGGATAGATCGGGACCGGAACCCCGCCCGCGAGGAGCACCCCGAAGAACGCGTCGAAGAAGGCCGGTTCGGTCCGGAGCATGAGCGCCACGCGCTCGCCCGATTCGAGCCCGCGCGCGGCGAGCCCGGCGCCGATCGCAGTCGCGCGCTCCCAGAGCTGCCCGTAGGAGATCGCGTGCTCCCTCCCCTCGTCGTCGCGGACCCACACCGTCACCCGATCGGCATGCTGCTCCGCGTGCCAGCGCAGCACCTCGTCGAGCGTCCGCGTCGAGGCGGGTGCGGCGGCGCCCGGGATCACCGGCCCGACCCGCTCGGGAACCCGCTCCGCCGGCGCCGTCACGCCGGAGACCAGCGCCGCGACCAGGTCGCGCGCGCGCACGGCCTCGGCCATCACGGCGTCCGGCAACCGCACGCCGAAGGCGTGCTCCAGCCGGACGAGCAGCTCGACCCGCTCGAGGCTCCCGAGCCCCAGGTCCCGCTCGAGCGCGTCGTCGAGCGTGACGCGCCCCTGCGCACGGACCCCGCCCAGCTCGGCGAGGAGCCGGGCGAGCACCTCGAGCACCTCGCGCTCGACGTCCGCACGTGCGAGCGCCGGACGCGGCGTCCGATCGTCCCCGGACGGCGAAACCGCGGTCGCGGTCGACGGTGCCGACGGCATGAGCCTCCTCCGCCTCTTCTCCATGCAGCCCGCGTGCCCGTTCTTCTACCCGCGGGCGACGCCGTGGCCCGACGAATCGGCCGCCCCGTTCCCATCCATGCGAACCCCGCCGGGCTTCAGTCGCAGCGACGTCAACGGGGCCGTGGCGGGCCGGCGCCGTGCGCCGTGGCACGGAAACGGCAGGATACGGTCGGCGAGGAATCGGCCATGATCCGCAACGCGCACGCCGTCGACCTGAAGGATGCGGTGCTGGAGGCGCTGCGCGCCGATCCGCGCGTGGACGAGGCGGAGATCGGCGTGGCCGTCGAGGACGGCGTCGTCACGCTCACCGGGCACGTCGGCAGCCAGGCGGAAAAGCGTGCGGCCGGAGAGGCGGCGCATCGCGCCGCGGGCGTGCTCGACGTGGCGAACGACCTCCGCGTCCGCGCCCCGTTCGCGCTCGGCGCGAGCGACGCCGACCTGGCGCAGGCGGTCCGGAGCGCGCTCGACCGCGCCCTGGGAGCGGCGGCGGCGCACGTCCAGTCGACCGTCGGCGACGCCCGCGTCACGCTCGAGGGCGTGGTCGCGGCGACCCGCGATCGCGACGCGGCCGAACGCGCGGTGCGCCGGCTGCCCTTCGTGCTGCACGTCGCCAATCGTCTGCGGGTGGGCGCGGCGGAACCCGCGTGAGGGCGGACGGCGTGCCGGTCGGCGAACTCGCAGCGCCCGAGGAGCGCGCCGCTCTCGAGGCCACGTCGCCGCCGGGCGTCGACGCCTACGCTCCGGCCCAGATGGCGGCGCGCGTCGAACGGGTCGGCGTCGACAAGGCCGCGCTCGACGCGCTCTCGACGCTGTCGCTCGCCGTCCTCGCCGGCGCGTTCATCGCGATGGGCGCGCAGTTCTCGGTCGTCGTCGTGACCCAGAGCGCGCTCGGCTTCGGCGCGACGCGGCTGCTGGGCGGACTCGCCTTCTCGCTCGGGTTGGTGCTGGTCGTCGTCGGCGGCGCCGAGCTGTTCACGGGCAACAACCTGATCACGATGGCCTGGGCGAGCGGTCGCGTCTCGATGGCCGGACTGCTCCGCAACTGGGCGCTGGTCTACGCCGGGAATCTCGTGGGGGCCGTTGCGACGGCCGCCCTGGTCTTCGGCGCCGGCGTCTGGCGGCTCGGCGACGGCGCCGTCGGCGCCACGCTCGTCGCCCTCGCGACCGCGAAGACGAGCCTCGGGTTCCTGAAGGCGCTGCTGCGCGGCGTCCTCTGCAACGCGCTCGTCTGCCTCGCCATATGGCTCTGCTTCAGCGCCCGCTCGACGACCGACAATATCCTGTCGATCCTCCTCCCGATCAGCGCATTCGTCGCGTGCGGCTACGAGCACAGCGTCGCCAACATGTTCCTCCTGCCGCTCGAGCGCCTGGTGCACGACGCGGTGGCGCCGGGCACCGCCGAGCCCGGCTGGGACACGATCATGTGGCGCAACCTGGTGCCGGTGACGATCGGCAACGTGATCGGCGGCGCGGGGATGGTCGGCGCCGTCTATTGGCTCGTCTACCTGCGGCCGGGGCGGCAGCCCGCAGGACGCGACTCGCGCTGAACGGAGCGCGGCGGCGGCATCGGCCGGCTCGCGGGCCTCGGCGGGTGCGATCTTGCTTGACGGCCTCGGAGCCCGCGTGTTAGCCGCGCGCTGCCGTTCGTCGCTCGACTTTGGGGGGAGGGAGCGCGGATGTCCACCTACTCGATCCGGTCCGCCGTCGGGGCGCTGGCCCTGGCGGTCGCCGTCGCCGGGCCGGTCGCGCCGGCGGGGGCGGAAATCGGCGACCTCGCGGCCGACTCCGCCCTCGGTCAGTCGAGCGTCATCGACGGCCAGGCCCTGCCCATCGGCGCCGCCACGTTCGCGCGCCCGAAGGGCATCGCCGTCGACCGGAGCGTGACGCCGAACCGGCTCTACGTCTCCGATTCGGCGCACCATCGGGTCCTCGGATGGCGCGATGCCGACGCGCTGCAGAACGGCGCGCCCGCCGATCTGGTGATCGGCCAGGCGGATTTCGTCTCGTGGGGGTGCAACGGCGCACCGCCCTGGTCCGGGGTCACGCCCGCCCCGACGCCGTCCTCGCTCTGCGATCCGCGGGGCCTCGCCGTCGACGGCGCGGGCAACCTCTACGTCGCCGACGCCGGTAACTACCGCGTGCTGATCTTCCGCGATCCGTTCGGCACCGACGTGGTGGCGGACGCGGTGCTCGGCGGAACGCCCGGCGTCTCGGCGACGAAGCTGGGCGGCCCGGCTGCGGTCGCCCTCGATTCCGCCGGCAACGCCTTCGTCGCCGACTCGCTCAACTGCCGCGTGCTGGAATACGACACCCCGCTCGCCGGCGACGCGTTGCCCGACCGCGTGTTCGGGCAGGCCGACTTCACGGCCAGGGACTGCCGCTCGGTGTACTTCCCGAGCGGCGTGGCCGTCGACGGCAGCGCGCGGCTGTGGGTCGCGACGGGGAGCACGGTCGTCGAGTTCGACGACGCCCTCGGCGCGAGCCGCGTCGCTGCGAGCTACTCGCTCGGCACGGCCAGCTGCAACGACGGCGGGGAGAGCGCGTCGACGACCTGCGGCCTGCTCGACGTCGCGGTGGACGGGGCCGGCCGCCTCTTCGTCGCGGACGCCGGGAACAACCGCGTGCTCGAGTACGACACGCCCCGGACGCTCCCTCAGGCCGCCCGGGTCTTCGGCCAGCCCGACTTCGCCGGGACGTCAGACCTGTTCCACGACGCCTGCAACCTGGGCGGCCCCGGCGCCGCGTCCCTCTGCCTGCGGAAGGTGATCCTCCTCACGCTCGGGGGCACCTACGACGAGGCCGGGGCGCTCGCGCTCGACGGCGCGGGCCGCCTCTGGGTCGCCGACGGGCTCAACCATCGCGTGCTCCGGTACGACGCGCCGCTCTCGAGCGACGCGCGCGCGGACCGCGTGCTCGGACACACGACCATGTCCGACGTCCGCAAGCCGACGTTCCCGCTGGACCAGCCGCAGGGCGCGCTGGTGAGCCGCTCCGACTACGTGGTGCTCGCGCTCGAGACGCTCGCGAGCCGGATCCTCGTCTACCCAAACTTCGGCGACGGCGTCGAGCTTCCGGTCGGCGTCATCGGGCAGCCGGACCTCGGGTCGACGGGTTGCAATTCGGGCGGCCTCGGCGCCGCGTCGCTGTGCCGGCCGACGGCGGCCGTCCAGGACCCGAGCGGCAACCTCTGGATCGCGGACAGTGGCAACAACCGCGTCCTCGAGTACCTCTACCCCTGGTCGCAGTACGACTACACGAGCAAGGCGTGGGTGACGAAAGCACGCGCCGACCGGGTCTTCGGGCAGCCGGACTTCGCGTCGAGCGCCTGCGCGGCCGGCGCCGCCGGGCTGTGCGGGCCGCAGGGCGTTGCGGTCGACGCCGCGGGCACCCTCTACATCAGCGACAGCGGCAACAACCGGGTCGTCCACCATCAGAACCCGCTCGTCGACGCGGTCGCCGAGCGGGTGTACGGCCAGGCGGACTTCTCGGCCACCGGGTGCGACGCGGGGGGCGTCGGACCCGACTCGCTCTGCGATCCGCGCGGCATCGCGGTTGACGCGAACGGCGACCTCTACGTCGCGGACCGCGGCAACAACCGCGTCGTGGTCTACCAGAGCGTGCTCGCGAACGGCGGCGGAGCCGACCGCGTCTTCGGGCAGAGCGGCAACCCGGGCACGGCGACGCCCGGAGGCGGGGCCGCCGGACTGCGTGGCCCCGTGGGCGTCGCATTCGACCGGGTCGGCAACCTGTACGTCGTCGATCAGGACAACAACCGCGTGCTCGAATACGACGCGCCCCTCACCGACACCGACGCCGACCGCGCCTTCGGGCAACCCGACCTGGCGAGCGTCGGCTGCAACACGGGAGGCGTCTCGGCGTCCAGCCTGTGCGCCCCGGGCGGCGTCTCCGTGATCGAGGCCTACGGCGAGCGCATGCTGGTCGCCGATACCGGAAACGACCGCGTGGTCCGCTACGATTCGCCGTTCTGCCTCGGCGACTTCCAGCTGACGCCGACGCTGCACTTCGTGAAAACGCTCCGCAGCAAGCCGCTCAGCACCAAGGTCCAGGTGCGACACGGGCAGGCTCCGGACACCGACCAGCTGCTCTTCAAGGGGAAGGACCAGCTGCTCGAGACGGACGGCGGCATCGACGACCAGGAGCCGCTGCTCACGCTGTGGACCGACGGCGGCGTCGTCTACCAGGAACGGGTGCCCCACTTGAGCAACGTGCGACTCCGGGGGAACACCGAGGTGTGGGACACCGAGTTCCTCAAGGGCGAGCGGGATCACGGGATCGACGACTTCAACCTGAAGAACACCTGGCGTCCCTCGCCGGACGGCGGGTTCACCCCGGAACTGTTCACGCTCACCTACAAGGGACGCGCCGTCGGCCTCGACCTGAGCGCCTTCACGGAACCCCTCGCGCACTTCCGTCTCCAGTGGGGCTCCAATTGCTTCACGACCGAGCTGAGCTGCCGCCCGGGGAATACCGGCCCGGTGTGCAAGCCCGCGCGGTGAGAGTCGCGCGCGTCGTCACCGCAGCGTCGCCCACAGGAGCCACACGCTCAGCACGGCCACGACGAGCCACTTGAGCGTACGGAGCGCGGACGGTCCGCGCCCGGCATTCGCCGCCGCGGGCGGAGCGATCGTCGCTCGCACGTCGCGTCCCATCGCCGTGGTCTCAACCGCGCCGCCGATAGCCTTCGGCTTCGGCGATCCGCTCCCGGGCGAGCGTGACCGCGGCCTCGCGCGGCGGACGGCGCTCGGCCCGCGCGCGGCCGAGGACGGCGGCCGTGTTCGCCCGGATCTTCTCGTCGATCACCGCGAACGCCTGGCGCTCCGTACCGCCGTGATACTCGACGGCGGCGCAGATCACGCCGCCCGCGTTCGCGATGAAGTCCGGCACCGACACGATTCCCCGTTCGTGCAGGATCGCTTCCGCCTCCGGGGTCGCCGGGATGTTCGCGCCCTGCAGCACCAGGCGCGCGCGGAGCCGCGGCGCGTTGGCGACGGTCAGTACGTCGGGGCGGGCGGCGGGAATCCAGACGTCGCAGTCGACGTCCACCAGGTCCGTCTCGCCGAGCGGCCGCCCGCCCGGGAAGTCGCGGACCGAGCGCCCCGACGCCTTGAAGGCGACGAGCTGCGCGACGTCGAGCCCCGCCGGGTTCCCGACCGCGCCGCCGCTGTCGCTGGCGGCGACCAGCACGGCGCCGCGGTCGCCCAGGAAGCGCGCCGCGTGCCGGCCGACGGCCCCGAAGCCCTGCACTGCGATCCGCGCGCCGCGAAGCGGGAGCCCGGTGAACTCCTCCGTCGCCCCGGCGCACGCCGCGAGACCGAACCCCGTGGCGCCGATCACGTCGAGCGGGATGCCGCCGAGGACCGGCGGCAGGCCGACCGCCCGGCCGATCTCGTCCTTGAGGAAGGCCATGCAGGCCTCGTCGGTGCCCATGTCGGGTCCCGGGATGTACTCCACCAGGTCGCGGATGGCGCGGCCGAACGCCCGCACCAGCCGCTCCTTCGCGGGCCGCGGCATCTTCGGGTCGGCGACGATCCCGGCCTTGCCGCCGCCGTGGGCGAGTCCCGCCGCGGCGTTCTTGAACGTCATGGCCCGCGCCAGGCGGGCCACCTCCGTCACCGCGACGTCGGACGCCATGCGGATGCCGCCGATCGACGGCCCGCACGCGACGTTGTCGACGACCACGATTCCCTCGAGACCGACCGCCGGATCGCGCACCAGGAGGACCTTGGCCGGACCGAGATCGTCGGCGAGGGCGCGCCAGCCGGACTCCATACCGGCCTTCAGCAGTCGGCGTGCCAGCGCGACGTCACGGCGCCAGCGACGGGCCGGGCCGCGCCTGGGACGCGGATCGGAACGGGATTCCCGGAAGGAGGAATCGCCCCGGGCCCCAGCCGGCCGTCGCTGCGGCACCGGCGTTGCAAGGATGACGGGCGTGACCCGACGCATCCGTTTCCATGGTCGCGGCGGCACGGGCGTCAAGCTCGCCAGCCGGATCGTGAGCCGCGCGGGCTTCGTCGCGGGACTCGAGGTGCAAGACTCTCCGGTGTATGGCGCCGAGCGGCGCGGAGCGCCGGTCGCCGCATTCGTGCGGGTCGACACCGGACACATCCGGGAGCGTGGCTACATCGACCGCCCGGACGTGCTCGCCGTCATGGACGAGTCGCTGCTCGGCGATCCCGAAGCGGCCGTCCTGGACGGCGTCGGTCCGGGCTGCCTCGTGCTCGTGAACGGGGCCGCGACGCCGGCCCGTCTGGCGGAACGCCACCGGGTGCCCGGCCGGGTGGTCGCGCTCGACCTCTCGGCGATCGCGCTCGCCGCGCTCGGCCATCACCTGCTGAGCGCGCCGACCGCGGCGTTCGTCGTGCGGGCGGCGGCGCTCGCGCCCTGGGACGCGCTCGAGCGCGCGCTCCGCGTCGAGCTCGCCGACGCCGGTCTCGCCGGCGCGGAGGTCGAGGCGAACGTCGAAGCGGCGCGGCGCGTCTTCGACGCCGCGCCCGCGCCGGATCTGCCGGAGCGGCCGGCGCCGCCGCTCGCCGCGCCGGCGGTGCGCGCCCTCGAGGTGCCGCACCTGCCGGCCCGGATCGCCGCGCCGGCGGTGAGCGCCGCCGGCTCGTCGGCGCTCCGGACGACCGCCGGCTGGCGGGTCTGGCGCCCGGTGATCGACCTCGCGCGCTGCACGCGCTGCTTCCTCTGCTTCGTGCTCTGTCCCGAGGGAGCGATCCGCCTCGACGCCGACGACTGGCCGGCGGTCGACTACGCGCACTGCAAAGGCTGCCTGGTGTGTGTCGAGGAATGCCCGCCCGACGCCATCGCGCAGGTGCGAGAAGCATGACGCGCGACCTTCTCACCGGCAACGCCGCCGCGGCCTGGGGCGCCCGCCTCGCCGATGTCGACTACGTGCCGGCGTATCCCATCACGCCGCAAACGGAGATCATCGAGGCGCTGGCGCAATGGATCGCGCGCGGCGAGCTCGCGGCGCGGATGGTGACGTTGGATTCTGAGCACGCGATGCTCACCGCCGCCGGCGCCGCTGCCGCAACCGGGGCGCGTGTCTTCACTGCATCATCTAGTCAGGGATTGCTGTACGCGCTCGAGATGCTCTACACCGTCGCCGGCTGGCGCGTGCCGCTGGTGCTGGTCAACGTGGCGCGCGCCGTGGCGGCGCCCATTACGCTCGAACCCGACCACAACGACGTATTGGCGGCACGTGACACGGGCTTTCTGCAAATTCATGCCGAGACCTGCCAAGAGGTCCTCGACTCGATCCTC
>Ga0335069_10005803_pt1 | contig 18073 bp, 11 predicted proteins | sample Lox_Sample_11_FD_206714 | JGI IMG/M metagenome (GOLD analysis project Ga0335069, IMG submission 206714) | Soil microbial communities from Loxahatchee National Wildlife Refuge, Florida, United States - Lox_Sample_1.1 | ecosystem: Environmental > Terrestrial > Soil > Wetlands | place: USA... | reverse complement strand
GTTCGTGCTTCGTACAGCGTCACTGACGGGTTGGGTGGCGGTTCGGTTAACAATCTCCAGCTAACCTCAGACGGCGCCGTTTGGGCGGCGACGGATGGCGGCTTAAGCCGAGTGAAAGATGGCCACGTCGCGACGGTGAGCAGCAAGAACGGCCTACCCTGCGATGCCGTCCACTGGGCTATAGAAGACAACGATCATTCGTTCTGGTTGTATATGCCGTGCGGCCTGGTTCGGATCGATCGTTCGGAGTTGAATACCTGGGTGAATAACCCGAAGCACTTTATCAAAACTGGGGTTTTCGACGCCTCCGATGGAATAAGGAGCCGTGCCACGGCTGGCAGGTACGGCCCAAAAGTTACCAAGTCCCCAGATGGAAAAATATGGTTTGCGGCCATGGACGGCGTGAGCGTCATCGATCCGCGTCACATTCCTTTCAACAAGCTTCCGCCGCCGGTGCAGGTCGAACGAGTCATCGCCGACCACAAAAATTATGACGCGTCTTCTCAGGAGAGCGGTGGCTTGCGATTGCCTCAGCATGTTCGCGATCTCGAAATCGATTACACGGCGTTGAGCTTGGTGGCGCCGGAAAAGAACCGTTTTCGTTACAAGCTCGAAGGCCGCGATCACGATTGGCAGGATGCAGGAACTCGTCGGCAGGTGTTTTACACCGACCTCGCTCCGCGCGAATACCGTTTCGACGTGATCGCTTCCAATAACAGTGGCGTCTGGAACGAGGAAGGCGCGTCACTAGATTTTGTGATTCCGCCCGCGTACCACCAGACGAATTCGTTCCGCGCTCTGTGCCTGGCCGCTTTCCTCGCGCTGCTTTGGTCGGCTTATCGAGTGCGTGTGCGGCAACTGCGGCGCCAGGAAAGGAAACTGCGGGACGTCATTGAGACCATCCCGACATTTGCCTGGACCGCTCTTCCCGATGGATCCATTGACTTCGCGAATCGCAGCTGGGAGGAATATTCGGGTTTCTCCACCGAGAACACGGTCGGTTCTGGTTGGGAAGCGGCAGTTCATTCCGAAGATTTAAAGCGACATGCCGAGAAATGGCGAGCCTCGGTCGCGAACGGCGAGCGCTTCGAAAATGAAGTACGCTTCCGGCGCGCGGACGGGGAATATCGCTGGTTCCTGGTGCGCGCCGTGCCGCTGCGGGATGGTAGAGGGAGGACCGTGAAGTGGTACGGCACCTCAACCGACATTGAAGACCGGAAGCGGGCGGAACAACTGCAGTCGGAAATGGCCCACACAAATCGGGTGAGCATGATGGGCGAACTGGCGGCGTCGATCGCGCACGAGCTGAAGCAGCCGATCACCGCGACCATCACGAACGGCGAGACTTCCCTGCGCTGGCTTAAGCGCCAACAGCCAGATCTCGACGAAGTCCGCGACGCGACGGAAAGGATCGTGCAAGATGGGAACCGTGCTGCCGAGATCATCGACCGGCTGCGGTCGTTGTATAAGAAATCTCCTCCCAAACGGGAGCCGGTGGAGGTGAATGCGATTGTCCGGGAGATGGTGGTGCTGCTGCGCGGCGAGGCCAGCCGGCTGGGAGTGTCGGTGCGCACGGACCTGGAGGAGAATCTGCCGAAGATCGTTGCCGACAGGGTGCAGTTGCAGCAGGTGCTGATGAACCTGATGCTCAACGCGATCGAGGCGATGAAAGAGACAGGCGGCGTGCTGACGGTGAAGTCGCAACTAGATCACGAAGGGCGAGTGCAGCTTTCGGTGAGCGACACGGGCGTGGGGCTTCCGGAGAAGGCGGGCGAAATATTTAACGCGTTCGTCACAACAAAAGAGCAAGGGTCGGGGATGGGGCTGGCGATTAGCCGGTCGATCGTGGAATCGCATGGCGGTCGGCTGTGGGCGACGTCGAATGAGGGGCGCGGGGCGACGTTCCAATTCACGCTGCCGAGCGCGGCGGAACGGGCGAAAGCACCCGCAGCGGGAGCGTGATGCTGACGGAAGTCAACGATTCCATGTCGGGGCGGAGAAACGAAGATTGGCCGCCTGAGAATTTGCTGATCAAGTGACGAAATAACGCCGGCTGCCAATTCAATCTGTCAACCGTGTGTTTGCTCTGACACAATGCAGGTTTTCGGTGGCCGCTGTTATTTTCCTTGCTGAACCTGCCTGCCACGAGCGGGTACCGACACATCCTGCTGCAGAGTGAAATCGAGCAGGGTCTCGCTAGGTACTTTGACCTGGTCGCCTTTGGTGATGACCTCCGACCCGGCACCCACTCCAGCACCAACACCTGCGCCGATTGCGGCGCCTTTGCCGCCACCGGCGAGCGCGCCGATGATCGTTCCGACCGCAGCTCCACCGACTGTCCTCTTCGCGGTGCTCGCTCCGCGCGACTTGCCGCTGACTTCATACTCTCCCGTCACTACGGGAACTGTCTGGCCATTCACGACAATTCCCGTCAGCTCCAGACTCAGTTGCGATTTGCCGGTGAAGGTGCCGGTCGTTTTCGACTCTGTGAGTCGGCCATAAACATCCGCACCCTGTGACGCGACTTCGACTCCGTCGACCAGAATGGGTTCTTCCAAAGATGCCTGGAAGCGATCGCCCACCTGATTCCTAGTGGAGTCGATACGGTCGATCGTGCGCACCGAGATGCGCGTTCCTGCCGGAATGGTGACAGTTGACGGCGATTTCAGGTTGTCGTCTTCCACATTTCTTGTCTCCTCGGAAGACAAGCGCTCCGGGCGCTTCGCAATGTCACGCTCCGCCCTTTCGGAATCGAAGGTCAGAGAAACGACGTCGTTGACACTGTATATCTGTCGCGACGAGCCGACCTGAAACGTAATCTCCGTTTCAGTTCCGCCGATGAACTTGCCCTTGATGAGGCTGCCGTTCTTCAGCTCCAGGGAATCGGCCCAACTGCTGGAAACCGCCAGGCAGAGTAGAAGGATCGATGCACAACTTAGCTTGAATTTCATTCGTTCTCCGCAAATCTGTCCACGTTAACTGGATTGAAGAATGGTGTCGCGGCGTGCCGGAATCAACGAATCGAAAGCGTCCGGATTCAGAAGGTCAAGAGACTGCACCACGACGTCTGCAGCCAGTTGTTTGCTGTTGTGCCCAACACCGATGCTGCGCATGCCTGCTCGGCGCGCTCCTTCAATGCCTGCAACTGCGTCTTCGACCACAACACATCGTTCTGGGGGCACGCCGACTCGTGAAGCCGCCGTCAAGAATACTTCCGGATCCGGCTTGCCTCTGCTTACGTCTTCCGCCGCGACGATCGCCTGGAACAGATGACTCGCCCCGAGCGCTTCGAGAATGACTTCGACGTTCGCCCTCGGAGCCGCGGAAGCGATCGCCTGAAGCCATCCCTGCTTATGCAAGGTGTGCACCCAGTTGGCGACTCCTTGCAGGGGTGACATCCCTTGCCGGCGGACGAGGCTGCGATAGAGTTCTTCCTTCGTTTCGGCAATTCGTTCCATCCGCTCGGGAGTGGCCGTACTTCCCAACCATCTTGGAAGGATGGAATCGTTACGCTGGCCGAAGGAGGCAAGAAACTGTTCGTGGGTGATGGCGATTCCTTCTTTTGCCATCGCCTCTTGCCACGAGCGCCAGTGAAATTCTTCCGAGTCGATAAGAGTCCCGTCCATGTCCCAGAGCACCGCGCGACTTTCGTTCACTATTTTGTCTCGCCTTGAATTTGGCTAGCGCGGATCGTCACGGGACGACCCGCACTCCTTGGTGAGGTAGGACAGTAATAGTCGGTCTCTCACCCAACCTTTTCCGCTACCTGCGACAGCGCGTACTGTTCCAGCTTCACGGCATCGGCGTTGAACTTGCGGATGCCTTCCGCGAGTTTCTCCGTCGCCATGGGATCTTCGTTGTGCATCCAGCGGAACGTCTTCTCCGTCAGGCGCAGGCGCTCATCTTTATTGGCCGCGGCGGCTTTCGCGGGATCAAGCTTGCGCTCCAAAGTGCCTTCGGTCTTCTCGAGCTGATCGAGAAGATCTGGGCTGATGGTGAGCAAATCCGAACCGGCAAGGCGGACGATCTGGTTCATGTTGCGGAAACTCGCACCCATCACCTGTGTTTTGTAACCGTATTTCTTGTAGTAATTGTAGATACGGGTTACCGACGCGACGCCCGGGTCCTGGTCCGGCAGAATTTCCTTTCCGCCTTCTTCCTTCTTATACCAGTCGTAGATACGGCCGACGAAAGGCGAGATCAATGTGACTTCCGCTTCGGCGCATGCGACGGCCTGGGCGAAGCTGAAGAGAAGCGTCAGATTACAATGAATGCCTTCTTCTTCCAGCATGGCGGCGGCTTGAATGCCTTCCCAGGTGCTCGCGATCTTAATGAGGATGCGCTCGCGTCCCACGCCTTTCTTCTCATACAGTGAGATAAGCTTCCGGGCTTTGGCGACCGTTCCGGGAGAATCGAAGCTCAAGCTCGCGGCAACCTCGGTAGAGACTCGGCCCGGAACGACTTTGAGGATCTCGGAGCCGAATAGGACGAAGAGCTGATCAATGAACTCTTCGGCCATGGCTTGGTGATCGCCACCGTGCTCTTGCGCCAGTTCGGCGGCTTCGTCCACCAGGTGACGGTATTCTGGCATCTGGGCGGCGTGATAGAGCAGAGAAGGATTGGTGGTCGCGTCCTGTGGACGGTGGTGAGCTATGGCCTGGATATCTCCGGTATCGGCCACAACCGTGGTGTATTTCTTGAGCGATTCAAGAAGCGTCATGTAAATCTCCTATTCCTGTTCTAGTGAAACTACCTGCCGTAGTTCGCGTGGAATACGAATTTCATCCAGATCGATAACTTTTGCCAGCCGGCGAGAGTGCCTCTCTGTACCGCTGAACTTGGCTGCGAGAAAGCTTTTCGCGCACTGCCACGCCACGGCGATGCCCATGGTGCGGCCACCGAAGCAGATGATGTTCATGTCGTCATCCTCGACGCCTTGGCGTGCCGAATAGTCGTCATGACAGAGTCCCGCTCGAGCGCCCCAGACTTTGTTGGCAGCCACCGAGGCCCCTACGCCGCTGCCGCAAATTAGAATGCCACGATCGACCTCCAGACTTGCCACGGCACGAGCAACGGGAACGGCAAAGTCCGGGTAGTCATCGTCGGTGTCAAGCACCGTATTTCCAAAATCCACTACGTCATAGCCCTCTTTCCCCAGCAGTTTGGCGAGTTCCTGCTTCATTTCAAACCCACCATGGTCTGCACCTACACCTACTCTCATTTTGTACTCCCGTATTTCGCAATCTGGCTCTTGGCAGCGGCGACAACGGTCTCAGTGCTGAAACCGAACTTCTTCATTAGTTGCTTCAATGGCGCCGAAGCTCCAAAGCTTTCGATACAAACATTGTGGCCCTCGGAACCGGTGTACTTGCACCAACCGAAGTCGGACGCCATTTCCACTGATACTCGCGCCTTTACCTTGGACGGCAGAACTTTTTCGCGATAGTCAGCATCCTGATGTTCGAACAATTTCCACGAAGGCATGCTCACCACTCGGGCCTGTACTCCTTCCTTGATCAATTGCTCATAGGCCTCCAAGCATAATGCCACCTCTGTTCCTGTTCCGATCAGGATGACTTCAGGATTTCCGCTGGGTGCGTCGGCCACTATATACGCTCCCCGGGCCAGGCCCAAAGCGGGTGCATACTTCGTCCGATCGATTGTCGGCGTGGCTTGCCGCGAGAGCACCAACACCGCCGGTTCGTGATGCAGTTGCAGAATCACTTTCCAGGCTTCTCGTACTTCGTTGGCGTCAGATGGACGGATCATGATCACACCAGGCATGGAACGCATGTGAGCAAGGTGCTCGATAGGCTGGTGAGTGGGGCCATCCTCTCCGACGCCGATTGAGTCGTGCGTAAAGACGTAGATTACCGGAAGCTCCATCAATGCACTCAAGCGGAGAGAACCGCGCATGTAATCGACGAAGATGAAGAACCCTGATCCAAACGGCCGGACTTTAACCAGGCTCATACCGTTCAGGATCGCGCCCATGGAGTGCTCACGAATGCCGAAGTGGAAATTGCGTCCGGCGTAATTGTCGGCAGAGAAGTCACCAGCTCCTTCGAATGTTAACCGCGTCTTAGTGGACGGCGCGAGGTCTGCCGCTCCTCCAATGAGCCATGGAATGTTCTTAGCGACAGCGTTAAGAACCTTGGCCGACGACTCCCGCGTCCCCATGCCCTTCGGGTCAGTGGGGAACTCGGGCAAGTCGTGGTCCCAGTGTTCAGGAAGCTGGCGGTGTTGCATGCGGAACAGCTCTTCCGCGAGTTCGGGATATTGCTTGCGATAATCGGCGATGCGCGCGAACCACGCGTCGCGCAATTCCTTGCCTCGTTTTCCAATTCCTTCCCGGAAGTGATCGTAAACGCCTTCGGGGACGTAGAACTTCTTGTCTTCGGGCCAGCCGTAGTTACGCTTGGCGAGTCGGATTTCGTCTTCGCCCAAAGGCTCGCCGTGAGCGCCGCTGGTATCTTGTTTGTGTGGCGCTCCATATCCGATATGGCTGTCGACGATGATCAGCGTGGGACGGTCTTTGGTGTTGAGAAAGGTGCGAAACGCGCGCGCCAGGATCTCGAGGTCGTTCGCGTCGCCAACACGAGTGACGTTCCAGCCGTAGCCGATGAACCGCGTGGCCACATCTTCGGTGAAAGCGAGCGCGGTGTTGCCTTCGATACTGATGTGGTTGTTGTCGTAGATCCAGCAAAGATTGGAGAGTTTCAGGTGTCCGGCGAGCGAGGCGGCTTCGCCGGAGATTCCTTCCATCATGCATCCGTCACCGCAGAGCGCGTAAACGTTGAAGTCGAAAAGATCCTCAAAGCCGGGCTTGTTGTAACGGGCGGCTAACCACTGACGGCCAATGGCCATGCCGACGCTGGTGGATACGCCTTGGCCCAGTGGACCCGTGGTTGTTTCGACGCCTGATGTCCATCGGTACTCCGGATGGCCTGGGCAGCGACTATCTAACTGCCGGAACGATTTGATCGCATCCAGCGGCACCGACACTTCGCCGAGCGTCTCGTAGTCTTTATTGACGGCACGTACTCCGGTCAGGTGGAGCAGGGAATACAGCAACATCGAAGCGTGACCGGCCGACAGCACGAAGCGGTCGCGGTTGGGCCACACAGGATCCTGCGGATCGAAGCGCAGGAAATCCTGCCATAGGGTGTAAGCCACTGGCGCCATCGCCATGGGAGTTCCGGGATGTCCCGAATTGGCGGCTTGTACTCCATCCATGGAGAGTGTTCGGATGGTGTTGATGCTGGTTAGGTCCAAGTCCTGTTTGATGGGAGCGATCGCGATACTCATTGATAACCCTTCCACGCGTGCTGCGGGCAATCTACTTGAAAAGATTTTTGAGTGGCCGGAGTCTTTCCAGCCCGCCACCCATTCGGCCAGGTGAAGTCATTTCGATGCGTGCGGCCACCTCCATCCGGTGATGTCCGGGCTGTCGATGCCGTTCTTGTAGGCGTACGCTCGGCATTCAATCTGACGGTTACGGAATTTCTCCTTGGCGTGCGCGCCGATTCTTTGGAGCTTCTCCACTCGATCAATAACGTCCATCGCCAGGCTGAAACGATCGATTTGGTTGTTCATTGCCAGTTCCATGGGAGTGTTGATGTTGCCCTTTTCTTTATAGCCGCGTACGTGCAGTCGCTGGTTTTTGCGAGCGTACGCCAGACGATGAATCAGCCAGGGATAGCCGTGGAAGTTGAAGATGATGGGCTTGTCGGCCGTGAAGAGCGAATCAAAGTCCGCGTCGCTCAGCCCGTGCGGATGGTCGCGGGTCGGCTGCATCTTGAACAGGTCCACCACGTTGACGAAACGGATTTTGATGTCGGAGAACTCTTCGCGCAGCAGCGCCGTGGCAGCCAGCGCCTCTTGCGTCGGAATGTCGCCGGCACAGGCCATTACCACATCGGGTTCAACACCCTGATCATTGCTGGCCCAGTCCCAAATACCAATACCTTTGGTGCAATGTTCGATAGCGGCATCCATATTCAGATATTGCAAATGCAGCTGCTTGTCGGAAACGATAACGTTAACGTAGTTTTCGCTTCGCAGGCAGTGGTTCGCCACGGACAGCAGGCAGTTGACGTCGGGCGGAAGATAAATGCGCGTGATCGCGGCGCTCTTGTTCAGAACAATGTCGAGGAAGCCGGGATCCTGGTGCGTGAAGCCGTTGTGGTCCTGCCGCCATACCGTCGACGTGATCAGCAGGTTCAGCGACGCGATGTTCCGCCGCCACTCCAGGTGACTGCTGATCTCGAGCCACTTCGCGTGCTGGTTGACCATCGAGTCGATTACATGAACGAAGGCTTCATAGGAAGACAAGAAGCCATGACGGCCGGTGAGCAGATAACCCTCGAGCATGCCCTCCATGGTGTGCTCGCTCAGCATCTCGATGACGCGCCCATTGGTGGCCAGTTCACCGCCATCGCTGTCTTCGGGAAAGTACTCTTCGATCCAGAACTTCTTGGAGGTCTCGTAAACGGCCTGCAGTTTGTTCGAGGTGGTTTCGTCGGGGCCGAACACGCGGAAGTTGGTCTCGTTTAACTTCATGAGGTCGCGGAGGAACTTGCCGAGCGGCGGGACGTTTTCGACTTCAATGCTTCCCGGCTGATCTAACTTCACGGCATAGTCAGCGAAACCCGGCAACCGCAGCGCCTTCTTGAGACTTCCACCATTCGCGTGCGGATTGGCACTCATGCGACGACTGCCAGTCGGTGCAAGCGCCTTCAGCTCTGGAACGAATTTGCCTTCCTGGTCGAAGATCTCTTCCGGCTTGAGATCGTGCATCCACTTCTCGAGAATCTGTAGCTGTTCCGGGTTCTTCTTCACTTCGGTCAAGGGAACCTGGTGAGCGCGCCAGAAACCTTCGAGGTAGTGCCCCCCGACTTCTCGCGGGGCTCCCCATCCCTTAGGAGAACGCAACACGATCATCGGCCAGCGTGGTCGGCTGGCAACGCCGGTGCTCCGGCACTCCTGTTGAGTCTGTCGGATTTCGTTGATGCAGTGTTCAACGGTCGCCGCCATCGCCTGGTGCATGCTCTTAGGGTCGGAGCCTTCGACGAAGTGAGGCGTCCAGCCGTACCCTTTCAAGAGGTCTTCCAACTCTTCATGACTAATTCGCGCCAGCAGAGTGGGATTATTGATCTTGTAGCCGTTGAGGTGGAGGATCGGCAGAACCGCGCCATCGCGAATGGGGCTCAGGAACTTGTTGATGTGCCACGACGTGGCGAGGGGCCCGGTTTCGGACTCCCCGTCTCCGACCACCGCCGCGACGATCAGGTCAGGATTGTCGAACGCGGCGCCGCAGGCGTGAGAGAGCACATATCCCAGCTCTCCACCTTCATGAATCGAACCCGGTGTTTCCGGCGTACAGTGGCTGCCGATGCCGCCGGGAAACGAGAACTGCTTGAAGAACTCGTGCAGTCCACGTGTGTCTTCACTTTTATCGGAGTAGATCTCTGAATATGTTCCTTCGAGATACGCAGGACCCAGTACGCCCGGTGCGCCATGCCCCGGTCCCGCCAGGAAGATCATGTCCAGATCGAACTTTTTGATCAATCGGTTCAGGTGGATGTAGATGAACGCCAGGCCGGGACTCGATCCCCAGTGACCGAGCAGGCGATTCTTGATGTGCTCTGGCTTGAGAGGCTCCCGCAATAGAGGATTGGCCTGCAGGTAAATCATTCCCAGCGCGAGATATTTGCAAGCACGCCAGTACGCGTCGGTCTTTCTCAGCTCCTCCGGGCTGAGGGGAGATCCTTGAATCGTAGATCTCGCTTCGCCATACACTAACAGCGAAAGGGAAGATGGTGCTTCTGCTTCCACAATGGGTGTCATTTCTTGAACTCCTTCGTTTGCCCGTATTGCGCCGGAACAGGTCTTCGATTGTTTGCGCGAAGTTATTGGCCCCTAGTGCTCGCCGGTCGAAGGCGTCTAAAGTAGTGCAAGGCAGAGGCCAAACCATAAGCGTTTGAAAATGGCCCTATCTGTCCACTTGCGAGTGTCAAAACCCTAGCGGAATGACGAAGGTTTGACAGTCGGCGGCTCAACAAACTTTGGACTCTTTTGTTGAATGGCCGGTTACAGTGACGGCCGAGTCCCCGCTGATAACCTCGCTTTGGCACAAACCCAATTTGATGGCTCCTTTAGGCTCATCGTTTTTGCAGGCTGGCAATGCGATCTTCCAGACCCAAGGTCTTCAATACCCCCGGAGATGTTTCTTCAATCGCGAGCGGCTCGTGGCATGCGTTGCAATCCTGCACAATGGTCAGCTTCTGATCGGACGTGGAGTGCGATCCGTCATGGCAGCGGAAGCATCCCGGGAAGTCGGTATGGCCAAGATTGTTGGGATATGTACCCCAGGTGACCTTCAAGTCCGGAAACACGTTCCGATTGTAGATTGCGACAATCTGGCTGCCGGCATTTGCGATGTCCTTAGAGCGTTGGGATGCAATGGCCGGATTGCTCTGCTGATAGTAACGGCCCAATGCCGCCGGTATAATACGCGAGGCCTCCTCGTTGCTCACATAATTCGCTTTCAGCAGTTCGACCGCTTTCTTCTTGATGAAGGGTAACGTCGTGGAAATTTGACCAAGGCCCATAGCCGTATCCACCGCGCGCTCGGGAAGTTCGAAGGTGTGCGTCGGACGGTTGTGGCAGTCCACGCACTGCATCTGATAGCGAGGCAGGCTCGCCACGGACTTAGCAGTTGCGCCGTCCGCAAGGAAGGTATTCGTTTCACCGGTGGTTCGATTTTGGTACTCCACCCAGGGAATGGTCTGACGTTTGGGGTCGGCGGCTGCGTAATGGATCTCGACTCCGGGGCCAAGGTGTTTCCCATGAATGCCGCCAAGCGTTCCGCCTCCCGTGAGCATCATTAACGCGGTCTGCGTCTGCGTGTTAGCCTCGTCGTCTTTGAAATGGAAAATTACCCGCAGCTTTACTTCGTCGAACTTTTGGGGCCAGTGGCACATTTCGCAAGTCTCACGAGCTGGGACCAAACGGTTGCTTTCCATCGCCGATTCAATCGGGTAATGAACGCGTTTGAAAACGGTGTCAATGAACTGCCGGGTACCGGCTACTTTACTTGCCACCCAACCTGTCGCACCGGGAGCGACGTGGCAATCCACACATTCCACTCTCGCATGGGGCGAGTTCTGATGGGCGGTGAACTCCGGTTTCATGACGTGACAGCTCTGCCCGCAGAACTGTGGCGTTTCCATGTGCTCAACCGCGCGGTATGTGCCTTGTGTTCCAATGACAACGTTAGCGGCGGTGGTCACAGCGAAGAAGATCGCAAGCTTGCGAATATAGGCTCGCCGGTCGCCGGCAGTCCACAGTTCCTGTTCAGCGCTTGCGATGCGCCGCCGGGCAAGGAACATCCCGAGCGCGATCAAGACAAGGCCGAGGACGAAGATGATTGGGATCAGAATAAAGACGACGATGCCGATGTAGGGATTGCTGGTATGCCCTCGGAGTTGAATGGGCAGAGCGAACAACCACGAGAAGCCAGCGGTGGTCACTAGCGCCACGCCCAGCATGCTCAACCAGTGACTGGTGAGCAGTACGAGTATGGGACGTTTCGAATCGTCGCTCATAGCTTTCGCAACCTGCCATCCGGATTCAAGCGCGTAGTGTTCATGCCAACCTCAATTTCCTTGCGAGTGCTTTTCCAACAACCCTGGGCGGTGTTCAGCCGCGCGGTGTGAGAAGAAGCACGTGCGCTTCCAAAGGCGTACTCACTTGAAACTACCTGAATACTGGGCGTGCATGAGCGATGACGAGCTTCGCCAGCTGCAGATTCGTCACATTGACCAAATAGAAATGCAAACTCTGACACCGAGAGCGCAGATGCAGCGGATGACGTCTGCAACCTCGGCGTCAGGTGGTGGTCTGCAGCTCGTCAGTACGACGGATTACTGCCACTTGTTGAAGTCTTGGAAGAACGACTCGGCAGCTAAAACCAACTAGTCGTTCACTTTTCACCGCAGGAGTAATTGGCCATTGAGATGCAATTGAGCTGTCGTCGGCAGAGGAATTGAGCGTTTGATCTCTCCTCTTGCCGAGGTCGATGGCAGGGAACTCCGGCCCCAGGCTTCGCGCTTGAACGCCTGTCGGCCGGGCGCAAGAAATTTATGGTCATCAGAAAACAGGAGGATTCAGTGAAATTCATGCGTCTCGCATTCTTACTTTGCGTCTGCTTTTATGTGTTTGCAGCAATATCGCCGGCGCAAGCGGCCGCGACACACAAGGTTGCAAATGGACGAAAGGCGAAAATTAGCGGTACCGTCATTTCACGCGAGGGCAACGCGGTTAGGGTTCAGGAAAACAACGGTGGCTCCGCGAAGATCGTTAACATCGACGACAAGACTAAGATCAACCGCGATGGATTCTTAGGTCGTAGCCGCGTGCATGTCACGGCATTGCTGCCGGGTCTGACCATTCACGCCAAAGGTGTCCTGAACGCCGAGGGCGCACTGGACGCCAAGGAAGTCAACTTCCATCCGGACCAGTTTGCGATTGCAGTGGCGCAAGAGCAAGAGATCATGGCCAACCAAGCAGCCGCCAGTCGTGCCCAAACGACGGCGGATCAGGGAGTAGCGAATGCGGCTACTGCTCAGTCAGCTGCCGAACAGGCCCAGGGAGCGGCGAACGAGGGAGTAACGGCGGCACAGACGGCGGGTAGCGCCGCAGCCGCGGCTGCGGTCGCCGTGCAAGCTGTAAACCAGCGGGTATCGAACCTTGGCACTTACGCTGCCGCCGCCACGGCAGAAGTTTATTTCGCGAACGACAGCTACAAGTTGGGCAGTAAAGCCAAGGCGGCTCTGGACCAGCTGGTTTCCGCCAATTCGAACAACAATGGATACCTGATCGCGATTGCGGGTTATACCTCCAATACCGGCGGCGCAAACTACAATCAAACGCTCAGCGAACGGCGCGCCGCGGCGGTCGCCCAGTACCTGCGCGAAAACGCCGCGGTTCCTATGTGGCGAATCGTCGTGCCCGCGGGCTACGGAGAGACACATCCGGCCGTCAGCAACGACGATTCCAAGGACCGTGCCCTGAATCGTCGAGTAGAGGTCAGCATCTTGGTTAGCAAGGGACAAGAGGTGAATTCACAGGTTGCAAGCTTCCAGCCGTGATCCACATACTGCCCAACGCCCGTGCCTCCTCCGAACATGTGAAGCACGGGCGTGCGGGGCAGGGTTTGTCGCATTCATCCCACGCATTCTTGGGCGCCGAATTCATAAGCGCGGTCTTTCGTAAAAGGTGCTCAACAGCCAATACGCATCGGCTCGCTGGCTGAGTTCGAGAACAACGATGAATAGTCCTCTAGAACTGAGTCCAAGGAGAAGGCGAAGAGCACGAAGAACAGTCTGTCCACCGCTGGATAATCAACACGAGAACGCTAGACTGCTAAACCAAGTTGAGTGGAACTCATAGGGCTGACGAGATTGTTCAGTTGAGTGATTCGTCGCCTTGACGAGAGACACAGACGCTGCCGGTTGACACTCGATTCATACTCCGGTTCTACTTGGCAGCATTACGAAATCTCTTTTTTCTGGGAAAGTGACTTTGCGGCGGTTACCAGTCCTGACCGTGGCTGATTGCTATCTTCAAATCCATCTCCGGGTGCGGGGTTTTTGTTCAGGATTGTGCGTTACCACAATCGGTTGTGAGAGCATTGGACGTTTTGAGGAACTTTGCAAATCCTCGGAAGTTGTTCGCCTACATCATGTCGAGCACATAATTGGGACCGCAACAATATCCTGAAGAGTTTCGATGCTTCGACGATTTCGTCAGACCGGCGAGCTCCGTGTCGGAATGCTGCCTAGCTTTGTGCCCATCTAAACAACGAATCAGCTCTTTCTTGCTGACAACAATAGTAGATTCTGACCGCTACGCAGAATTTCTTCTTTGGAACGGCAAGTGCTTCTCCAATGACGTCGGTTAGGAGGATCACGGATGACGTTTCGGCCCTTGCTCACATACTTCACTCGCCACGCCACGTTTGCACCACGTGCAAGCTGGGGATTGAGTTTGTTTATAACAGTGATGTTCCTTACCTCATTCGCCCCTGCTGGTCATGGGCAAAACCTGAACTGGGAGGGCCAGACCGGAGCCTTCGTAACACCTTTTGCGTACACAAGCTCTTCACCCGCACGGGGCTTCGGACTTCCGGTCGCCAGTTTTCACTACCTTGATGGCGGTAATGTGCTCGGAGGATTCTACGAAGTCTCCGGGACGGTTGGCTTCCTGAAACGATTCGAAGCCGGGTACACTCGCGCTTTGAATTCTGATGGGTCGGTACCTGGTCTTAGCCCATTGTTTAATGGCGGCTTCAACATTTTTCATGGCAAAGCCAATCTGCTGGGCGAAAACACTGGCAGGCACAACTACATTCCAGCGATCTCCGTGGGATTTGTAGCGCGTACCAACGTGCGGCGTGTAGGCGGAGTCCTCGACGGTAAACATACGCACAACGAAGACTTCTATGTGGTCGCGACAAAGACGATCCCATACTTCAAAGTCTTGCCGATCGTCGCTAGCTTCGGCTTCAAAGTCACGAACGGCTCCGTTCTCGGTATAGCGGGCAACGCACCTAACTACCAAGGCCGGGTTTTCGGCGCTGCTGGATTTGTGATTCCGGGTCCAGTCAAAAGCAAAATCATATTCGGTTCAGAGGTTCTGCAAGAGCCTCGCCACATAAAAGGCCTCCCGGGAGCCGACCTCCCGACGACGTTGACCTATTTCGCGCGAGTCATTCCTAAGGGCGAACTACCCTTGAATGTTGATTTCGGTGTGGCTCAAGTGGCCAACCAAATCATGCCCGGTGTGAAGCTGCACGCGCGCTCGCAATTTGCGTTGGGCGCTTCCTACCGCTTTTAGCGTGTCGCGAAGTAAGGCATAGGCACTGTTGTGCCCCGACATACTGAGTGAGAGGGCGAGGGTCTCGAAAAATGTTATGGCATCACTTTGCGATTCGGCTGGGATTGGCGCTCGTTCTTGGAGGAATTGTTGGCGCGGAGCGTCAATGGCGACAGCGTATCGCCGGCCTTCGCACAAATGCCTTGGTGGCGGCGGGTGCTGCAATGTTTGTGATGGTTTCCGCATTGGCAGCGCCACCCGACGATAGTTTTCGCATCGCCGGCCAAGTTGTGTCGGGTATCGGTTTCCTGGGAGCAGGAGTAATTCTTCGAAATGGGTTGAACGTTAGCGGGCTCAACACTGCGGCAACCTTGTGGTGTTCCGCAGCGGTGGGGACGCTTTCCGGTGAAGGCATGTACGGACCGGCGATCACCGGCGCCATCGCAGTTCTCGGCGCAAATGTTGCCCTGCGGCCTATTGCACGAGCCCTAAGCCGGGGGACTGGAGTTGCCGATGAGGAGGTTACTTATCTGTTTCGCATTACGGCCCAGGCAGATCAGGAAGCTCATTTGCGTGCGCTTCTGCTGCAGTCCCTGAGCGGGCAGCCGCTATTTCTCAAGTCGCTAACCAGCGACGATCTCGAGCATACAGACAAGGTGGAAGTGCATGCGATGCTTTTGAGTGCCGGACATGAGAATACGGTGCTCGAACAGATTGTTAGCCGATTGAGTCTCGAGCCCGGTGTTAGTGGAGTTAGCTGGGAGATCTTTGCCGCGCACGAATAGAAGAGGAGCAGGACTGTTCCCCGAGTCTTGGCCCAGAAACGCAAAATTGAACGAGGTCCGCATTGAGGTCGAAGGGGCTGACAGCCGCCTGTTCTTTTGGTCGCGGATATCTGCTGGATCGGGACAAGTCCCAGGCAATTCCGAGCAAGACACAAGGAGAGTTAATCAGTGGCGTACCAACCATCAATCGACACACCTAACAACTGGCGAGTGCGTCGACGATTTGGTCAGAGCAGACCGGAGCCTTCGTATCGCCGTTTTGCGTACACGGCCGTGAAAATACAAAAGAAGTCAACAACATGAACCTTTGCAAGAAGACGGCGTGGGCATTAAGGCCACGAACAGACAAGCAGATTTTAGCTTCTCTGTTGTCGTTGGCTTTGCTATCAGCGACTTGGCCTCAGAACCTATGGGCCTCTCAAGACGCGGAAGCCCCGGCGGAGACAGCACAAGCGTCGCTACGCGGGCAACAGACTCCAGAACAATTACAGCGATTAGTGGCGCCGATCGCGTTGTATCCGGATTCGCTGGTGGCGCAGATCCTGACGGCGTCCACATTTCCAGAGCAAGTCGTCGAAGCTGATAGATGGTTGCAGGCGCATCCTGATTTGACGGGCGAGTCGCTGGGTCCAGCCGTGGACCAGCAACCCTGGGACCCTAGCGTCAAGGCCCTCACTGCTTTTCCGTCCGTCCTTGGAAACATGGACAAAAACCTCTCCTGGACTTCGTCTCTAGGCGATGCCTATTACAACCAGGAACAAGACGTCATGGATGCGGTGCAGGTGATGCGCCGGCGGGCCCAAGAGTCTGGCAATCTCAAAACCACTCCACAGCAAACCGTAACGACCGAAGGCTCCACCATCGTTGTCGAACCTGCCAGTCCCGAGATCGTTTATGTTCCCGCCTACGATCCGTGGGTAGTTTACGGAGATCCGATCATGGCGTGGCCAGGATGGTACCCATATCCCGGAATCTGGTATGACAGCCCGTATCTCTGGTTTGGAACTGGTTTTGGAGTCGGTTGGTTCAGCGGTTGGGGTTGGGGCTGGCACCATTGGGGATGCGATTGGCATGACCGTGACGTAATTCACGACCATCAGCGCTATTACTCCAGAAGTAGCACCTTCTACAACCGAAACAACTTCTATCACGACCGAGGCGAACACGGGAGACTCAGCGGCGGCGGGGGCGGTGAGGTTAACGGAGATCGTGGCAGCACGCAGGCCCGCGACGGTGCGGGGGCAAGGCCCTCGGACGGAAACATCGGCAGGCGCGGCCAAGTGGAGAACGGCCCTGGCGAAACGGTTAGGCCGTTTAACGGTGAAACGCGAGCAGCGCGCGGATACGCCGACCCTCGTGGGCAGAGCGGGGTCCGCTCGGGCGTTTTCAGCGGCTACGATCATGGCGGGCAGGAAAGAAGCTTTTCCCAACGCGGCGGCGCTAGCTTCGGCGGAGGCTTTCACGGCGGTGGAGGAGGAGGTTTTCGTGGCGGTGGCGGGCGCCACTGAGTGAAGTTCCGTTAGCAGTGTTGGTATCGACTTGTAAAGGGAGAGAAACCATATGCAGCGAAGAGCGTTGAACTTCGATAGATTTAATTGGGCGAGTTCTCTAAAATCGGCCGTGGCTGCTATTGTCTTGACGGCGTGTTTTGCGACCTGTTCCATGGCGCAGCAAGCCGGCCAGAAAACATTTTCATCGGCGGAAGATGCGGTCAGTGCACTGGTTACGGCGGTGCAAAACAACGACGGCAAAGCGATGCTTGATGTCCTGGGGCCGGAGGGTAAACAAATCATCTCGTCGGGCGACGAAATCGAGGACGCCAACAGCCGCGCGAATTTCGTGCAGAAATATAAGGAAATGCACCGCCTATTCGAAGAGCCGGATGGAACGACTACTTTGTATATCGGTGCGAAGAATTGGCCTACGCCCATCCCGCTCGTGAGCAAGGATAGCTCGTGGTATTTCGATACCAAGGCGGGCAAGAAAGAAATTCTGTACAGGCGAATTGGCCGGAACGAAATCTCAACCATTCGCGTTTGCCAGGAGCTCGTGGCGGCGCAAAAAGAGTACTACACCTCACACCAGAACGAATACGCCCCGACGATCTTGAGTGACGAAGGGCAACACAATGGCCTCTACTGGAGAGCTGCTGCAGGCGAACCTCCAAGCCCCATTGGGCCGCTGGTGGCGTCGGCCGTGGCCGAGGGTTATGCCAGAAGGCGAGACGCCTCCCCGACTCCTTATCGCGGCTACTACTACCGCATCTTGACTCGTCAAGGAAAGAACGCCGCAGGTGGCGCGAAGAGTTACATCGTAAGCGGCAAAATGACCGAGGGCTTCGCTTTCGTGGCCTATCCGGCGGAATACAAGTCGTCGGGCGTGATGACATTCATCGTCACTCAGGATGG
>Ga0335069_10005802_pt1 | contig 18074 bp, 16 predicted proteins | sample Lox_Sample_11_FD_206714 | JGI IMG/M metagenome (GOLD analysis project Ga0335069, IMG submission 206714) | Soil microbial communities from Loxahatchee National Wildlife Refuge, Florida, United States - Lox_Sample_1.1 | ecosystem: Environmental > Terrestrial > Soil > Wetlands | place: USA... | reverse complement strand
CCTGATGAACTCATTTCACAGCGTTGACGATCGCGGTCCCTTCGCGCCCTGCGCGGCCAGCCCGGACGGTTGCGCGCGCTTTCAGAATCGCGCTATCGGGGGGACAGCCGGTGTCGACGGCAAAATCATTCTGAATGACAGCCTCGTTCTCGATGTCACGGCGAATCCCGATTTCAGCCAGGTCGAGTCCGATGAGCCGCAGGTCACAGTCAACCAGCGTTACCGCGTGTATTTTCCGGAGAAGCGGCCGTTCTTTATCGAAAACGCCGACTACTTCCGCACGCCGATCGACTTGTTCTTCACCCGCAACATCGTCGAGCCCGACGCCGGCATCCGCCTGACCGGCAAAGCCGGTCCCTACTCGCTCGGGATTCTGGCGGTTGACGACCGTGCTGCAGGCCTGGCTGTCGCGACCGATGACCAGCTCTTCAAAGAACGCGACTACTTCACCATCGCCCGCGTGTCCCGCGACATTTTCAAGCAATCAAGCATCGGCGTCATCTATACGGATTGGGAGTTTCCGGCCGCCAACAGCTTCAACCGCATCGGTGGCGTCGACTCCCGGCTCAAGTTCACGCCCAACCTGATCGCCACGCTGCAGGGAGTCGTGAGTTCCAGCAGTTTCGGGGGAACGTACTACGCCGGCCCGGCGTACAAGACCGACTTAACCTATACAAGTCGCCATTTCTTTCAGGAGGGCACCTACAACGACGTCAGCTCGAACTTCGTCACCGTACCGGGTTTCGTGAATCGCGTGGATCTCCGGGAGTACCGCAACGATACCTCATATTCCTTTCGGCCCAAGAAGGGACCGGTCGTCAGTTGGGGCCCGGAACTTATCGGGCATTGGGCCTGGGATCACACCGGCCTGCGGCTGGACACCGACTACGACCCATTGCTGGTCATCTACTTGAAGCGCCAAACCCGAATCGTCCTATACCCCTACCAGGAACTCCGCGAGCGCCTTAGGCCCCAGGACGGCTATGGCCTATTGCAGAATCAGGATTTTCACGAGCACTTTAGCGGAGTGAACTTCTACAGTGCACCCATTTCCCAATTCACACTAGGCGGGGAATACTTCTGGGGGGATGCCGTCAATTTCGTTTACGGTCTGGATCCGGACCAGCCCCGCTATGCCGTACCCTACCTCGCGCGCTTTGATCAGGCCGGAGCAGTCGCAACCATCCATCCGTTCACACGGCTTAAAGTGGATAACACATACCTTTTCAGCCGTCTGCGGACCCGCGAGAACAATGATGCCATCTTTAACAATCACATCCTGCGCAGTAAATGGAACTGGCAGTTCACGCGAGAGCTCTCGCTGCGCGCTATCTTCCAGTACAGCGCGAACCTGACGCGCAACCTGCCAGGCGGTCCAAGTAACACTTATCCCTTGACCTATCTGCCAACTGCGAAAACTTTCAACACTGACGTGCTGATCACATATCTGCTGCATCCCGGGACCGCTCTCTACGTTGGATACAACACGAATCTTCAGAATTTGGATCGCGGGCTGGCGATCGATCGCAACCTTGGCGGCATTCGACGTTCTCCTGAATTCATGAATGATGGCCGTTTGTTTTTCGTGAAAATTTCGTACCTGTTTCGATTCTAGAGTGGAAGGCTAACTAACCCGGAGAGACAAACATGTTAAAGAAACTCGTATGGTTCTTGTTGTTGTGGTCGGTGACGTTCGGTGCCGTTGTAGTCGCACGGGGCGACGGAAACGGCCGCTGTCTCATGCAGGATCGGTGGGGCAACTGCAAGATGCGGATCTGCGATTAAGTACGCATTTGACTTCCGCGCGCGCAATCTGCGTTAATTTCCGGTCACCCAAGGTTTTTTTAAGACCAGACTTCTCTCGTCCCGGAGATCGTAATGCGCGACGTCATCGCTACCGACCAGGCGCCCAAAGCGATTGGTCCCTATTCGCAGGCCATCAAGGCCAACGGTCTGATCTTCACTTCGGGCCAGGTTGCGCTCGATCCCGCAACGCAGCAGGTGATCGCGGGCGATGTTGCCGCGCAGACCGATCGCGTGCTAAAGAATTTGTCCGCGGTCTTGCAGGCGGCGGGCAGCAGTCTCGACAAAGCTCTGCGTTGCACTGTGTTCCTGAAGAACATGGGAGACTTCGCAGCCATGAACGGAGTGTACGGACGTTACTTCAAACAATCTCCGCCGGCGCGCTCGACTGTCGAGGTCGCGCGCTTGCCGAAAGATGTGCTGGTCGAAATTGATGTGATCGCGCTGGCATGATGGGATTGCAGAAGTCAGAAATTCAGATTGCAGCAGTGAAACCTATGAAGTGAGGGAATCATGAAAAAAGTTATTCTGATCGCGTTCGTTGTTATGTGTTCGATTCTCGTCCTTGGCCAGACGGCCAAGAAGACATCCCCCGCCAAGCCAACGGCTGCCCGGCCAGCGGCTGCCGGCCCTACCCACGTCACCGGGCCCGGCGTGAAAACGCCGTCCGGTCTGCAGTACTGGGACATCAGGAAAGGCACAGGCGCCGAAGCTCACAGCGGCCAGAAGGTCAAAGTTCACTACACAGGATGGCTCACCACCGGCAAGAAGTTCGACAGTTCGGTGGGAGGACCGCCCTTCAGCTTCAAGATTGACGCCGGCGACGTGATCAAAGGATGGGATGAAGGCGTGGCCGGAATGCAAGTCGGCGGCAAGCGGCAACTCCGCATCCCGCCGAACCTGGCCTATGGCGAAAAGGGATATCCCGGCGTGATCCCACCGAACGCGACGCTAATCTTTGATGTGACGCTGGTCAGCGTGCAGTAGCTACGCTTTGACAACCTTGCCGCTGCGCAGGCAGGACGTGCACACGCGGATGCGCTTGGTGGTCGCGCCGACTTTGGCGTGCACCGGGCGCAGATTGACGTTCCACCGCCGCTTGGTCACGTTGTGGGCGTGGCTGATGTTGTTGCCGAACTGCGGCCCCTTGCCGCAGATATCACAGACTCGTGCCATAACTCCTGGTTCCTTTTGAGGCTGATGCCGAAACTATCATTGTACAGGATTTCGGCGGATTCTGTCATGTTGCCGGCACGCATGCTAACAACCTGAATGTGTCGCAATGCGAGAATGCCTCCATGAAATCGAGCAAGGCCCTATCGTTTCCGGCTCGCGGGCTTTTCTGCGGCAAGCTCCGCTTGGCCCGTGAGTAGCGTGATTCTGCCCCCCTTGTGACGCAGACCGACGAACTTGCCCTCCAGTACACAAGCGAGATGATCTTTCTCCGAAGTTTTCGGGAGCCGATAACGGCCCAGTAGATCGCCGGTTTCTGGATTCACTTCGAAAAACTCATCCCCGGAATGCACAAACCAGTTTCGATCGGAGGGAAGCAGGCCGTCGACATTCAACCCTGATGTGTTCTTAATCTTCAGCATCCTTACTTCGCCGCTCTCCCGAATCTCGTAAATGCGGGAAGAATCCAGGCCGCGAAGAAACAGAATATTTCCCTTGTAGGGGAAAAAGCCGGCAGACATCGCCACCGACGGCATATCACCGCAGAACAAGGAAAACGAGCGGTTGCCGCAGGATTTTTCCACGGCTTTCGGGTTTTCGGCGATGTCTTTGGGCAACTCCACGTATCGCAACAATTCACCGGAAGAATCCATCAGGGCGACGCGCGCCACATTGCTTTGGTCGAGTCCGGCGATCAGAAAGCTGCCGGATTCGAAGGCGGCAATTTGCATGGGAAGAAGTTTCAAGTCGAGCCGCAGCGCTCCCTTGTAGGAACCATCAAGATCGAAACGCGCCACGTAGACGCGCATCTCACCCTTGGCCATGAAATCTTTGATTGGGTTGCCTTCCTGCTGGTCGGCTTCTGCTCCAACCGTCAAGGCAAGGAGGGACGAGGGCGCGACAAAGGCCGTCTCCATGTGCGGCGCTGCAATGTCGGTTATCTTTTTTGCCGGGAAGGTGACGGCGCCTTTCGATGTCAGGCTGACGAACTCGGCATCGTTTTCTCCTTCAACCGCGAAGTAGGGATTTCCCGCCCCGTCGCACTGCGCGACACTAGCGTCGACCTCGTCAGGAACGGGGACCGAAATATTGGGAATCGGCGTGAGAACTACGTTGTACGTGGGCAGCGGCGCCGGAGGAGCTTCGGTCTTCGGAGTTGTCTGCGGAGATGCCGCTTTTTGCTGAGCCCACGCCGTTGCCCAAAGCAATGCTATTGCTAGAACCCATCTGCCCATTCGCACCACAAGACGCTCAGGCATATCGAGCAATTATATGGCGAGGAAAGGAGAAGGTTTTCAGGCACTGATGGGATCTCGTGTGAGCACAGATATGCTCGCGTGGCGCAGCATGTATATATCTATATATAATTGGGTTGTATGCTATACTAGATAGCGTATGCCATTGAGTATAAAGAACAACAAGGCTGAGCATCTTGCCAGAAAGGTAGCTGACGAAACCGGCGAATCTATCACTGAAGCGATTCAGAAATCGCTCGAAGAGCGATTGGCTCGATTGAAATCGCAACGCCGCACCCGCGCACTGGCAGGACAGATCGACGAGCTGCTGCGACGCGTGGACGCCTTGCCGACACTCGATCAGAGATCGCCCGATCAGATCCTGGGCTATGACGAAAATGGACTGCCACGCTGATGGTGACCGACACTTCAGCGCTCGTCGCAATCTTCCTGGGTGAATCTGAACGAAAACAGTTTCTGGAGCTGATCCTGCAATCGGAGAAACGTCTGGTCTCAGCCGCCAGCGTGCTTGAGGCCGGAATGGTTCTGGAAGCGAAGCGCGGCGAAGCGGCGGGCCGCGAGTTTGATTTGTTTATCGTAAAAGTCAACCTCGAGATTGTTCCTGTGGATGCCGACCAGGTAGAAATCGCACGCTCGGCCTGGCGTAGGTACGGCAAGGGCCGTCACGCCGCTGGCCTCAACTTCGGAGATTGTTTCGCCTACGCGCTGGCCAAATTCTCGGGGGAGAAGTTGCTGGCAAAGGGAGAGGATTTTCGGGAGACGGACGTGGAACTGGTACCGTGACTGTATGAATTGTTCCACCAACGCTTCCCTGCATTTGAAAGTTGAGAATTCTGGGAGAACGCCTCGGGACAGTGCAGCGGTGATTGAATGAGTAGGGATCCTTCGACTCGCGCTCGGTCGCTACGCTCCGTCGCGCTCGCTCAGGATGACAGTAGTAGAGTCTATCCGGCCACGGTACTAGTTTGGCGGTTCAAGGCCGTTTAGCTGAAAATAAACGGCGGCGAGCCGATAATTGTCCGCCCAGTCTTCCATAAGCGCAAAGAGAGTCCCCGCGCGTTCAGCCATCATTTCGCGAGTAAAGAAGACTACCTCGCCGAGTTGATTGTCATGGAGCTTGGAAAACGCCTTTTCGCAAAATTCGAAGGAAGATTTCAGGACCGCGACCAATTTGGCTTTGTCGCCACTTGAGGTCGGGCCTTTTGATTGTGGATTGTCCAAGCCTCCGGCAACCGCACATGATTCGAAGTTGTTTTCAGCTACTGCGGTCACAATTTCCGCGAAAGTCGTCTTCTGAAACGACGGCCGAAATGTGTATTTTTCCGAGGGCATCGCTTCGGCTGCCGATACAACTCTACGGCGGTATATGCCCATCTCGAACCTAAAGATCGACGTAACCGGATCCTTAATTCCCTTTGCCCAAGGAACTGCATCGGGCGACTTTTGGCCGAGTGCATGAGGTTCCAGGGTGACGACTATCCACAACAACCAGACGTATCTCCCATATCCCTTGGTGGAATTCATGAGAGTATCCCTCGTGTCCTTAAACACCAGCCTCCAGGGTTCTGGATTCGCTCGCGGTCGAGGTGCAACCGGGCCTGACTGCGGAGAAGGCCAACTTGTATTTCTATTCTTCCTCTTCCTTCACCTCGCCCCGCTCGGCCTTGGCCTTTTCGATGATCTTCTCCTGCAACTGGGCGGGCACGATGTCGTAATGGTGCATTTCCATGGCGAACGAGCCGCGGCCTTGCGTCATTGAGGTCAGGTCGGCGCCGTAGGCCAGCATCTCGGCCATAGGCACTTCGGCTTTTACGACCGTGTTGCCGGCCTTGTTGTCCATGCCCTGGATGCGTCCACGGCGGCTGTTCAGGTCGCCCATGATCGAGCCCGCGAACTCGTCAGGCACGGTGATTTCGACCGCCATAATCGGCTCCAGCAGCGTCGGCTTGGCGACTTCCATCGCCTTCTTGAACGCAATGCGACCCGCCATCTGGAACGACAGATCGTTCGAGTCCACGTCGTGATAGGAGCCGTCGTAGAGAATGACGCGGAAGTCCACGACGGGATATCCCGCGAGATAGCCGCGAGCAGCCGCATCCTTGATTCCCTTTTCAACAGCTGGGATGAAGTTGCGTGGGATGGCGCCGCCGAAGATGTCGTTGACGAATTCAAACTCGCTGCCGCGAACCAGCGGCTCCATCTTGATCTTGCAGTCGCCATACTGGCCGTGGCCGCCGGTCTGTTTCTTATGGCGTCCCTGGACGTCGGCCTTGCCACGAATCGTCTCGCGGTACGGGACTTTGGGCGCTTTCAACACGACTTCCGCGTGATAGCGTTTCTTCAGCTTGGCCACCACGACTTCGATGTGCTGCTGGCCAGTGCCTGCGATCAGGAATTCCTTGGTTTGCGGATCGCGGAAGAAGCGCAGCATGGCGTCTTCTTCCATCAGCTTGTGCAGTCCGGCGCCGAGCTTGTCTTCGTCGGCGCGCGACTTCGGCTCGATGGCGAACGTGATTGCCGGCTCCGGCAGCTTCACTGTCGGATACTGAATCGGCGCATTCTTGTCGCCGAGCGTGTCGCCGGTGAGCGTGTCTTTCAGCTTTGCAACCGCGCCGATGTCGCCGGCGTGTAACTCGGGGATGGGGATCGCCTGGTTGCCCTGTACCACCGAGATGCGCGCAAACTTCTCGGCCGTGTTCTTGGTGAAGTTCTGCAGCGTGGCCTCGTTCTTCAGGACGCCGGAGAAAACTTTGAAGTAGGAAATCCGGCCAGCGAAGGCATCCGAGACAGTCTTGAAAACGAACACCGAAGCGGGCTCTGCATCGGTGCCCTTGCGCTCCGACGGCGCCCCATTGCCGCCGGGCTGACCAGCGACCGCGTGGTGCTCGTTGGCGGCCGGCGTGTAGTCGACGATGAAGTCCATCAGTTCGTCCACGCCGATATTACCCAGGCCTGACGTGAACAGCACAGGGAAGATCTTGTCTTCGCGGATCGCTTCGTGCAGCGCTGGCACCAGGTGCTCTTCCGGAATCGTGCCCTTCTCGAAGAACTCTTCCATCAGCTCGTCTTTGCCTTCGGCGACGAGCTCGACCAGCTTCTCGTGCGCTTCTTTCGCAGCGGCTTCCAGGTTCGCCGGGATCGGCCCTTCTTTGCCTTTACCGGTGCCGCCCATCTCGTACGTGTAGGCCTTCATGCGGACGAGGTCGACAATCCCAGTCAGATTCTTTTCGCTGCCGATCGGGAGCTGCAGTGGCGTCACGGCCCGCCCGAACGCGTTGGTCAGCGATTCCAGCGTACGCGTCGCATCAGAGCGCTCGCGGTCCATGCGGCTCACGACGATCATGCGCGGCAGATTGATTTCGTCGCAGTATCCCCAGACGCGCTGCGTCACCACTTCCACGCCGGCTACGCCGTCGACCACGACCAGTGCTGCGTCGACCACGGGCAGCACCATCTTGGCCTCGTGGACGAACATATTGAACCCGGGCGTATCCAGCAGATTGAACTTGGTCTTGCCCCACTCGACGCAGGCCAGGCCGGTCGAAATCGACATCTTTCGTGCGATTTCTTCTTCGTCGTAGTCAGTGGTGGCGGTGCCGTCGTCCACGTGCCCGAAGCGCGTCGTGGCACCGCTGGTTTGGAGCATGGCGGACACCAGGGTGGTCTTCCCGGCATGTCCATGCCCGATCAAGGCAAGGTTGCGGAGATTGGCTCCTTCATAGACTTTCACGGGTTGTCTCCTTCACGTGTGAGGCGGGCACTCTGGTCCGCCCGCGGAGCGCAGCTCCGAGGCTGTCGGCCGGGGCCAGGCTTCGCACTTCGCGGCAAACCGCAACTCCAGGATGAGATGACTCCGGGCGGGCCTCAATCAGAGAAGAGAGCTGGTACAGGCCAACGCGGCATCGCCTGCGAAAACAACGATGCTAACACAGGGATTTTGCGGCGCTCAAGGAAGCGGCCGGAGGCATTTCCGTGGTGCGGTCCGGCATCCGAATCGCCACACTGGGCAACACCTGCTACTCGTAGCGCAGACTTTCCACCGGATCCAGTTGCGCCGCCCGCGTTGCCGGAATCGTGCCGAAAATGATTCCGACCAGCGACGACACCACGATCGCGATGATCGCCGACAAGCCCGAGATCGGAATGCGGTATTCAGTCAGATAGCGTACGGAGAAAGGAATCGCCAGCCCGATGAAAATTCCGATCAGGCCGCCAATCAGCGAAATCAGGATCGCCTCCGACAGGAACTGGAAACGAATCTCGCGGTTGGTCGCGCCGATGGCCTTGCGGATGCCGATTTCGCGGATGCGCGCGTTTACCGTGGCCAGCATGATGTTCATGATGCCGATGCCACTGACCAGCAGCACGACCAGCGCGACTCCCAGCAGCACCATGGTCAACGCATTGGCGATCTTGTCGGCCACGGCGACCAGTTGCGTCAAATTCTCCACCTTATAAACCGATTCCGGCCGGTGCCGCGACTGGATCACCTTCCTTACCTGCGCCGTAACCGGCACCACCAGCGACGCGTCCGTGGTGGAAAAGTAGATTTGTTTGACGGTCGGCGTGTCCTGGAAGTACCGGCTCACGGAGTACGGAATAAGCATCGTGTTGTCGTTCACCTCCGATTGCCCGAAGGTATCCACACGCTCGCGGAATGTCCCGATGATCGTAAAGGGCAGGCCACTGACTTTGACGGTCTTTCCGAGCGCCTCCTCCGGGCTGCCGTAGAGTTGCTCCGCCAGTTTCTGCGTGACGACGCCGACTTTGTTATGCGCCTGCGAGTCTTGCCTGTCGAAAAAGCGCCCCGTCAGGACCACGAGATTGCGGACCTGCAGATATTCCGGATACACGCCGAGAATCTGCAGGTCGCGTTCTTTGCCGTTCCCCACTGGCACGCGCTCGTTCAGCGGAACTACGGGAGTGCCAGCGGCAATCCCTGGCACTTGCTGCTCCACCGCCAGCATGTCGTCGATAGTGATGGCGTCGTTGCCGGTGTTGGTGATGCGGTTGCCGCCGCTTTCGTACTCGACGTTGATCAAGTTCGCGCCAATTGCCTGGATCTGATTGAGAGCGTACTGCTTGCCGGTGAGGCCGATCGTAGTGACGAGAATCAGCGATGCAGTCCCAATCACCATACCCAGTGCCGTCAATGCGAAGCGCACCTTGTTGCTGAGGAAGGTGTCGTAAGCAAAACTGAAGATCTCGCTGAACGCGAGATGCGCGCGCCCGTTGTTGGACGGTGTGGGTGCCATCGATTCACTTAGATGCTACGGAGAGTCGCGGGCCGAAGCAAGCATTCCCGCGGCCGGCGCGTTGACCCGGCTGGCTCGCGCAGGTATTCTCCGATTTCGCGGAGACTCCTGTACAAAAAGGCGATCCGCGCCGAGAGGCGTTCCCCTGAGCATGAAGCGTGTTGTGGGCCTGCTGGCGTTGACGGCGATTGCCCTGCTCATTCACGGCTACCATCCCTACGCCGAGGACGCCGAGATCTATCTCCCTGGCGTGCTGAAGATTCTCGACCCCGGCTTGTTTCCGCTGAATGCCAGCTTTTTTGCCGAGCATGCGGGACACACGCTGTATCCGTACCTGCTGGCTGAGTTCGTGCGGCTGAGCCACATTTCTCTACCGTGGACGATGTTGCTGTGGCAACTCGCGTCGCTGTTCCTTCTCCTGCTGGGGACATTCCGGCTGGCTGCGAGTTTCTTCGAAAGCACTGTGGCCCGCTGGGCGGCAGTGGTTCTCATGGCCTGCCTGCTAACTTTGCCGATTGCGGGGACTGCCCTCTACGTCTTCGATCAATATCTGAACCCGCGAAACCTGGCGGCATTCGCAGCAATGTTCGCCTTGGCTGATGTGCTCCGGCACAGATTCGTGATCGCAACCCTCTGGCTGATCTTCGCCGCCGCGGTTCATCCGCTGATGGCCAGCTTCGCCATCGCCTTTTGCGTGTGGGTGGCAGTGCTCGAGCCGCACCGTCCGCGCACCACGAGCCTTGCTGCCGCGCTGTTGCCGTTTGGCCTGACGTTCGATCCTCCGCCGTCGGCCTATCACGAAGTGGCCCTCCGGCAACGGTATTTCTACCTTCAACGATGGGAATGGTATGAGTGGCTGGGACTGATCGGCCCGATCATTCTGTTCTGGTGGCTAAGGCGCTTTGCCCGCAAGCGCCATCTTGCGAACGTGGAATTGGTATCACGGGCGATGGTGCCATTTATCTCCATCGGCGCGATTGCCGCGCTCGTCCTTTCGATCCCGCCTCGCTTCGAAGCCCTCGCTCGGCTCGAGCCGTTGCGTTGCCTCGACATCGTCTACATGGTTCTGATCGTGATCGGCGGGGGCCTGCTCGGGGAGCACCTGCTCAAGAATCGAGCCTGGCGCTGGCTGCTGTTGTTTGTCCCGCTCGCCGCGGGCATGCACGTGGCGCAACATCAGCTGTTCCCGGCCAGCGCTCACATCGAGTGGCCGTGGGCAGCCCCGCGCAATCCATGGGCGCAGGCGTTTGACTGGATTCGCGGCAACACTCCGCGCGACGCACTGTTTGCGCTGAATCCTGATCACATGTCGCTCGCGGGCGAAGACGAGAACGGCTTCCGCGCCCGTGCCCAGCGCAGCATGCTGGCCGATGCGGTCAAGGACAAGGGAGCAGCATCGATGTTTCCTCCGCTCTCTGCCTCCTGGTTGGAACAGGTGAAGGCGCAGTCGCCGTGGAAGAGTCTGCAGTATGACGATTTCGAGCGCTTGCATCAGCAGTATGGCGTGACCTGGATAGTGATCGAGCAGCCAGGGCTGCCGACGATGGGTCTGTTCGGACTGTTCTGCCCGTACCAGAATTCCGCCGTGCGGGTTTGCCGGATCGGATGATGAAATCGGCGGCTGCCATCCCGATGGAACGTACGAACTATCGCCGCCGGCTGCTGCTGATCGTCGCCATTGCACTCGCGCTGCGCCTCATCGTCATGATGTTCCTCTACCCCGAGCAGCTTGATCCCGCACGCGACCACTGGAAGTTCGGATACGAAACCGGGCGAATTGCGTGCTCGATCGTGGAAGGCAAAGGCTTCAGCAGTCCGCTATTCGAAGACACCGGGCCCACCGCCTGGATGACACCTGTCTATCCATATCTAGTGGCCGGCGTGTTCAAGATCTTCGGCGTCTACAGCAAGGCCTCGGCGCTCGTCCTGCTCTCGCTCAACGCGCTGATGTCGGCACTGACCGCCATTCCCATCTTTTTGCTCGCGCGCCGCAGCTTCGGGGAACGCACTGCGCGCTGGTCGGCCTGGGCGTGGGCCTTCTTTCCTTACGGCATCTACTTTCCGGTCGAACGCATCTGGGAAACCTGGCTGGCGACGCTGCTGCTCGCGATCCTCTTCTGGATGTCCCTTGAACTGGACGACCCGCGCCCGCTCTGGTATTGGGTGCTCTATGGCGCGCTCTGGGGCGTAGAAGCGCTGACCAGCCCGTCAGCGCTCGCGGTCCTGCCGTTCCTCGGTCTTTGGACCTGCTACCGCCTCGCGCGGAAACGGCAGCGGTGGTTCGTCCCGAATGTTGTAGCGGCTGTCGTCTTCCTTGCGGTCGTCTCACCCTGGTTCGTCCGTAACTACAACGTCTTCCACCGCTTCATTCCCTTCCGCGACAACATGGGACTGGTTCTACGTCTCGGCACGAAGGGCAACTCCGACTACTGGGGTGTGTACGAACTCGGCCCATGGCACAACGACGCGGAGTGGCAGGAGTTCAAGCGCGACGGCGAACTTGCCTACTTCGCCACCAAGAAGCGGCAAGCCGTTGAGTTCATCAAGGCGAATCCAGGCTGGTATGTCTGGACTTCGTTCCGCCGCGCCGTTTTTCTTTGGACGGGCTACTGGAGCTTTGAACGCTGGTATCTGAAAGAAGAGCCGCTCGATCCGCCCAATATTCTGGTTTGCACTACGCTCACGGTCCTGGCGCTGCTTGGATTGCGCAAAGCATTTCGCGCCGATCACGCACTCGGCATGCCGTATGCACTGGTTCTCTTCTCGTTCCCGCTGATCTACTACATCACCAGCCCCGAGGTGTACTACCGTCGGCCGATTGACCCGATGTTTGTCGTGTTGGCTGTATTTGCCGTCGCAGGACTGAAGAGGCGGCAAGCGAGTGCCACAACGTAACCCATCACCCCTGATGGGATGGCGCAGCGACTCCGCTTTCGTAGTAGGCGTCTCCGTGCGTCTCCAGCGTCTTGCCTTTTTCGCTGAAGATGGCGCTCTTCCATAGTCCTGCCTGCTGCAGCGCGAAGCGCAGCGTCGTGCCCAGCACTCCCAGCCCGTACTGCACGCTGCGCCGGAAGTTGATGGAAGAAGCCTCCTCAAAATACTTCGTGGGGCAGGAAACTTCGCCGATCTTGAACCCGAAGTGGACACACTGCGCCAGCATCTGGTTATCGAAGACGAAGTCGTCGCTGTTCTCGAGCAGCGGCAGGCGCGTGAGGACGTCGCGGCTGAAGGCGCGATATCCGGTGTGATACTCCGACAGCTTCACTCCGAGAAACAGGTTCTCGAAGGCCGTGAGCAGGCGGTTGGCAACGTACTTATAGAACGGCATGCCTCCGCGCAAGGCGGTTCCGCCGATGATGCGCGACCCGAGCACGACGTCGTACACGCCATACGCGACCATGCTGGCCATCGCCGTCACCAGCAGCGGCGTGTACTGATAATCAGGATGCACCATGATGACGACGTCGGCCCCCGCCGCCAGCGCCTCGCGGTAGCAAGTCTGCTGATTGCGTCCGTAGCCATAGTTGCGGTCGTGAACGTAGTACTGCAATCTCAGCTGGTGGGCAATTTCCACGGTGCGGTCGCGGCTGTGATCGTCCACCAGGATGCGGATATCCACCAGTTCGGGCAGTTCGCGGACGGTCGCTTCCAAGGTCTTTTCCGCGTTGAAAGCGGGCAGCACCACGGCGATCCGCTTGCCGTTGATCATGAAGAGATTTTCCTCGGGTGTTGATTCATGATAACCGGAAAAACGCTGCCCGTTGACGCGAATCGTTGCCGCGTCTAGAGCCGGGGCGCTGATAAAATTATGGATTCGGGAGGAAGGGGCAGATTGCTGAAGTAGCCGCGAGCTTCGGGCTCCGAGCTATGAGCTGAGAAAGGCCGGGTTGCCCGCAGCTCGAAGCTCGTGGCTCACAGCTGTTCTCTCACTTCTGCAATCTGACGTCTTACTTCTGCAATCGTTTTTATGGCTCCTCGCACGCTATTCGAAAAAGTCTGGGACGCCCACGTCGTCACCGAGCCCGATGGGCAGTCGCCGCTGCTGTATATCGATCTGCATCTCGTCCACGAGGTGACCTCGCCGCAGGCGTTTGACGGTCTGCGCGCCAACGGACGCCGCGTCCGCCAGCCGCACCGCACGGTGGCGACGGTGGATCACAATATCCCGACGACACCGCGGGGTTTGCCGATCGCTGACCCGATCGCTGCCAGACAGATCGAGGCGCTGCAGAAAAACTGCCGCGAGTTTGGCGTACCGCTCTTTGACATGGATTCCGCCGAGCAGGGCATTGTCCACGTCATCGGTCCTGAGCTGGGCATCACGCAGCCGGGCATGACGATCGTCTGCGGCGACAGCCATACTTCGACCCACGGCGCCTTCGGCTCTCTTGCCTTCGGCATTGGCACTTCGGAAGTGGAGCACGTGCTCGCCACCCAGTGCCTGCAGCAGAAGAAGCCGAAAACAATGCAGATCGATGTTCGCGGCAAGCTGCCTGCCGGAGTGACCGCAAAAGATCTCGCTCTGGGGATCATCGGACAGATCGGCACTGACGGCGCCACCGGACACGTGATCGAGTACACCGGCGAAGCTGTCCGCAGCCTTTCGATGGAAGGCCGCATGACGATCTGCAATATGAGCATCGAGGCGGGCGCGCGCGCCGGCATGGTCGCGCCGGACGAGACCACATTCGCCTATGTGAAGGGACGCCGCTTCGCCCCCAATGGCAAGACATGGGAAGACGCCGTCGGGGCATGGCGAGCACTGGGCACAGATCCCGGCGCAAAATACGACCGCGTCGTCACCATCGACGCAGCATCGCTGGCGCCGTTCGTGACCTGGGGCACCAACCCCGGCATGGTTGTGCAGGTGAACGCGCGGGTGCCCGAACTGAACAGCTTCACGCAGGAGTCCGACCGGCGCGCCGCCGAGCAGGCCTTGGCGTATATGGCGTTACAGCCGGGAACGCCGATTGAGCAGATTGCGGTGGACCGCGTGTTCATCGGCTCCTGCACGAATTCGCGCATCGAAGACCTGCGCGCTGCGGCTCGCGTCGCCAAAGGCCGCCACGTGAATCCGAAAGTCCGGGCCATGGTGGTGCCCGGTTCGCAGGCGATCAAGCAGGCCGCCGAGCAGGAGGGCCTGCACCGTATCTTCGTCGAAGCGGGTTTTGAGTGGCGCGAGTCTGGGTGCTCGATGTGCCTCGGTATGAATCCCGACATCCTGCAGCCCGGTGAGCGGTGTGCCTCGACCAGCAACCGTAACTTCGAAGGCCGCCAGGGACGTGGCGGGCGCACCCACCTGGTCAGCCCCGAGATGGCCGCTGCCGCGGCGATTGAAGGGCATTTTACAGACGTAAGGAAGTGGCAGTTCAGTTAGGGAAGATCAGCGAGATTCCATGCAACCTTTTCGCAAACATACCGGCATCGTCGCTCCACTCGATCGGGTCAATGTCGACACCGACCAGATCATCCCCAAGCAGTTCCTGAAGCGCATCGAGCGCACCGGGTTCGGCGAGTTCGTGTTCTACGACTGGCGCTTTGCCCCGGACGGATCGAAGAAATCGGATTTCGTCCTGCACGAACCGCGCTATGCGAACGCGACAATCCTGGTGGCGGGCAAGAACTTCGGCTGTGGGTCGTCTCGTGAGCATGCCGTGTGGGCGCTCGCCGACTATGGTTTTCGTGCCGTGATCGCGCCATCATTCGCTGACATATTTGCCAACAATAGCCTGAAGAATGGGCTGCTGACGGTTCGCCTGACCGACAACGAAATGGCGGAAATCATGCGCCGCGCGGGCTCGACTCAGAACTACCAGCTCTCGATTGATCTGGAGAAACTGACCGTCGCCGACGGCCGGGGCTTTTCGGCAAGCTTCACAATGGACGACTTCGCCCGCCACTGCCTGTTGAATGGGCTGGATGATATCGGCCTGACCCTGCAGCACGAGGCCGCAATCGCCGCCTACGAGGCGAAGCACCCACCGCTGGCAGAAATCGGGGCGATCCTGCCGATTCTTCGCTAGTCGTTAGTGGTCCGTTAGTGCCGCCAGATCTTCGCAGGATGCGAACCCGGCTCTGAGGCTGCTGGCGCAGCTGGAGCCGCTGGCGCTGCGGTCGCCACCGGTGATGCGGCCGCAGCTGACTCGGTCTTTACCGGAGTTCCCAACTCATCCCCGCGGAAAAACTTGCCTTTTTCTTTGGCATTCGCTTCACGCATCTCCGGCATCGCCGTATACGGTTTGGAGTAATCGTTGTTGGCATTCCAGAAGAGGAACCCTACGCCACCCTTGTTCTTCGCGACCTCAATCTGCACTTCGACATACTTCGGTGAGTAAGTCTTCGTGCGCCACGCGAACGCCTGCAGCCACGGACGAATCACAACGCCGCTGCCCTGCGTGATCTTCATGAAGCGATCCATCGACTCGCCGATGAAATGTTCAGGTGCGTCGCCGGGTCGGGCTACGCCGTCCATGCCGAAGAAGTGCGAAGGATAGATCATGGGCGAGAGCACATCGCAGTGCTTCGCCATCAGTACGATGTCTTGCCCGGTGTGCGAAAGATCGACCGGCCGCTGCCACGCCATGATCCCGAACACATCAAGCGAGAACAACGCGCCTGTCGGATGGATCGCGGCATAGGCACGAGCCAGGAAATCGGCAATCACGTCCGACCGCTGCCACTTCGGATGCTCAGCCTGGAAGGCGAAGCCGGCGTCTTTTTGGTCGCCTTCCGCCGGGAAGCGTACGTAGTCGAACTGGACCTCGTCCACGCCCGACTGCGCCACGAACTTGGCCAGAGCGATGTTGTATTCCTCAACCTTGGAATTCGACGGGTCCGTCCAGACCAGCTTGCCGTTCTCCAGCCACGGCTGGCCGCTTCGGCGCGACTTCACCGCCAGTTCGGGATGTGTCTTTACCAGGTGCTCGTCGCGGAAAATCGCGATGCGCGCGATGGCGTGCATGTTCTGCGAATGCAGGAATCGCGTGAACTTGGGCAGGTCATGCAGGTAGTGCTTCTGCCCGCTGGCCAGTGGATGATCAAAGGCGATGTTGACGATGCCATCGCTGTCCTTCACATCGAACACGACCGCGTTGCCGCCCACCTCGCGCCACCTCTGGATGATGCGGATGCCATGCTCGCTGCCCGCCATCACGCCGGTGAGATAGATGGCCCGGACTTCAAAATCCTTGGCGACGGGGATGCTCTTTTCGACAATCGGCGACTCAAGAATGCCGGGGACGATGAGTTGCTCTCCAGCCTTCAGAAAGGTTCCCTGGCGGCCGGCGTTCGCCTGGCGGATGGCGTCCGCAAGTTCGCTCGAAGTCAGATAGCTGGTCCGTTTCAGATACAGGCGGGCGACTGACGGAATGCTGTCCCCGCGGCGGGCTTCATGCACGATCGCACCGGGAGGCGCGATCAGTGGCACAGGCACCGGTTCTTGCGCGGGCTTCCTGCTGGTGCGCGCCTTCACCGCGATCAGGTGGGCAACATGCGGGTTCTCGACGGCAAACGCCGGGCTCAAAACGCCGGCCACGATCAGCAGAAACGAAAACAGCCAGTAGGCGCGCACAAGGTGTCGGAACAAGGGTTTTCTCCGGAAATCCTAGCAGCTTTAGCCTAGGCTGGGTGGTAACTACCCCGCCAGTTACGGCAGGCCAAAGACAATCAGGGGCTTACGGACACCGGCATTGGTAAGTCCCCTGCCGGGCACGAGGGAAATTCCCGCTCTCTGCAAAGAATTTTCCTCCCGGGCAAATGAACGCCTCCCAACCCTGTCTCCTGAACTCAGCTACAGGCATCTAAAAGACTAAGTAGAAGGGGAATAGGGCCTTAGGGTAGGATGGCGAACCGCTTGCTCTAGGTAAAAACGTGGCAGGCTACAACCGGTTTCTCTCCCCCGGCGAGCGGTATTAAAACATGTCCAGCGTCCCAGGCAACCTACAGTTCCCCGAAAGAAGGAAGAGCCTCGACCCTATGAGAACGAATCTGGCCACCGTCCTTGACCCGACCCGGCGCAGCAACGACGCGCGTGACTTTGAGAACGCCCTCCGGCGCAAGATCGTCGGTCAGGATCAGGCGATCGAAAAGGTCGCGGAAATCTACCAGATGTTTCTCGCCGGACTGAATCCGCCCGGACGGCCCGTGGGCAACCTGCTCTTCTTGGGACCGACCGGATCCGGCAAAACACGGGTCGTCGAGGCGGTCGCCGAATCGCTGTTTGGAGATGCCCGGGCCTGCATCAAGATCGATTGCGCTGAATTCCAGCACTCCCACGAGATCGCGAAACTGATCGGCTCGCCTCCGGGATACCTCGGGCACCGCGAGACGCATCCCCTGCTCACGCAGGAAGCGCTGAATCAGTGGCACACCGAGAAGCTCAAGCTCTCCATCCTGTTGTTCGACGAGATCGAAAAGGCCTCCGACGCCTTGTGGCAGCTCTTGTTGGGCATTCTCGACAAAGCGACGCTTACGCTGGGCGACAACCGCCGCGTCGATCTTTCGAGCTGCATCATCATCATGACTTCGAATCTTGGCGCCGGTGAGATGAGCGGCCTGGTGGACGGTGGATTCGGCTTTGCTCCCAAGC
>Ga0335069_10005801_pt1 | contig 18076 bp, 16 predicted proteins | sample Lox_Sample_11_FD_206714 | JGI IMG/M metagenome (GOLD analysis project Ga0335069, IMG submission 206714) | Soil microbial communities from Loxahatchee National Wildlife Refuge, Florida, United States - Lox_Sample_1.1 | ecosystem: Environmental > Terrestrial > Soil > Wetlands | place: USA... | reverse complement strand
CCCCAGCGTAGTTGCTCCACACAGCGATCCGGCAACGGGGGCAGCGCGAGATCTTCTGACCCTTGCCGCTGTTCGACGGCGTCACCACGACGTCGAGCTCACCCGCCGTGAGCTCGACCCGGTCGGCTTCGATCATTGCGTTGAGCGCGAACGATGCGCCCGTCTCCCGCTGGCACCAGCGGCAATGGCAGCAGTGAACGAAGAGCGGGGGCGTGAGCATCCGGTAACGGACGCCGCGGCAGGTGCAGCCGCCTTCGAGCGGATAGCCCTCGGTCGGGCTCATCGGGATCCTTTCGCGCGTTGCCGGGGGGATTGGCGAATTATAGCGACGCGGACCGATGAGCCGAGAGAGAAGGCACGTGGCAGCAGGGGACGAAAAGCCTCGCGAACGGCACGCGAGCGCGGAATCGGGGGAAGCGCACGGGGTCGGGCAAGGCTCGCGAGATTGTCAACAAAGTTGACAATCTTCGGCGATGCCGCTACCGTTCCCGCATGAGCGCCTCGGCCGAACTCCTCGAATCGCTGTGCTGGGAGCTGCGCCGCAGCTTCCGCGACCTCTCGCAAGCGGTCGAGCTCGAGCTCGCACCGCTCGGCATCACCGCGAGCGACCGCTCGCTCCTCGAGTTCCTCGCCGGCGAGACGGGACCGGTCTCGCTGTCCGAACTGGCGCGCAAGACGTCGGTCAGCCGCCAGCACATCCACCAGACGATCAAGCGGCTGCCGAATCGCGGCTGGGTCGAAGCGAGCGCGAGCCCCGACGATCACCGGGTCACGCTGCTGCGGCTGACGCGCGAAGGCCGCGCGTTCTGGAAGAAGATGCGCGCCGTCGATCAGCACTTCTTCTCGCGCTTAGCGCGCCGATTCCGCACCGAGGACCTGCGGAGCGCCGTGAGCGCGCTCCAGAAGCTGCGGAGCGAGCTGCAGCCGACGCTCGGGACTCACGCCGAGCGCCACTGATCGCGCTCCGAGCGCGCAAAGGCGAGCACCCCCGCTACGAGCGAGGCGACGCAGGGCCAGAACAAGTAGCGGAGCTCGGCCGACGGAGCGACGACAACCAGCGCCGACGCGTAAAGCCCCCCGCTCGCGATCAGAACGAGCGCCATGCGCGCCGCGGCGCGCTCGCGCCGGCGCCACGCGAACGGTGCAGCGAGCACTCCCACGGCGAGATAGGGCCAGGCCGCGAACACCGGCGTGTCGCGCAGTCGCTGTGCCGCTGCGATGATCGAGCGATGGAGTGCCGTGGTGTTCTGTGCGAAAGGCGGGTTGTCGCGGACCTGGACCGACTTCGCGACGAATTTCAGCTCCTCTGGCCAGTCGGCTGGATGCGTCCCGAAGAGCGCGGCCGACAGGGCCAGCCGATGCGCGAGATACTCGCGCGGGTGCGAGAGGCACGCGTTCAACCACGCGCTTCGCAGCTCCGCCGACTCCGCCGGTGTCCACCCCGGCTCGAGCGGATTGCGGATCCCGTTTCGCGTTCGTGTGAGTACCGCGAAATCGCTCCACGGCGCAAACGCCTGGCGAAGATCGGCGACGTCCATCCCAGGACCGACCAGCGCAGGCGGGAACAGCAGCTTGCCGGTGGCGACCGAGACGCCAGCGAGATCGAACGTCGCGAGCGAGCGCCACGTCGGCAGGTGCCGATCCGCGGTCGCGTCGATCGCCTGTACCGTGCCGTAGAGCGCGCCCAGCACGAGCACGGAGGCCACCGCCACCCGCGCGCGCGCGCCGCCCGAGTCGTCTCGCGCGAACAGGACGCGCATCGCGTAGACGGCAAGCGGAATAAGCGCGGGCAGCGCGTTGTGGCGCAATCCGAGCGCGTAGAGGCTCGCCGCAAGCGCGATCGCCAGCCATCGCCGTCTGCGGGCATGCGTGAACAGCGCGAGCGCGCCGGTCAAGACCAGGAGCGCGCCCGCGAATCCCACGTCCGTCAGCACGTGCCCGCGCAGCACGCTCACCGCCGGTGCGAAGCCCGCGAGCAGCAGCACGAGGGTCGCTGCCGGGGGCCGCAGCCGAAGGCCGATCGCGACCATCGAGAGGCCGCCCCAGAACAGCACGAGCTGCAGCAGGAACACCGGGCCGGGGCCGGGCAGGATCGAATCGAGGACGCGCCAGAGACGAATCAGCATCACCGACTGCGTGTCCGTGGTTTCGCCGGCACGCGCCAGCCACCATGTATAGCCGGCGTCGAACGACAGTTGGCCCGGATAATAGGCGACGACGTCGAACAGGAATCCCGCCGCGCAGAGCATCCAAGGCATTCGGCGGACGATTGGTGCCGAGTCCACGCGCCGCGCCGTCACAGGAGAAGCGCGGTCACGAATATTCCGACCATCGTGAAGACGATCGCGATCTTGACGGCCGTCCCGAGCAACAGGCCGAGCCAGGTCGCCACGCCGACCTTGCCGGCGCGGCGCAAGTCGCGCTGCGCCGAATACTCGCCGATCGCGGCGCCGACGAGCGGCATGAAGACGAGACCCCACAGGCCGGTGAAGACTCCTGCGAGCGTTCCGACGGCAGCGCCGGCAATCGCCCGCCCGCTCGCGCCGACGCGCTTCGCGCCGAGCGCGGCCGCGGCGAAATCGACGATCCACGTCAGCGCGGTGAGCAGGCCGAGAACGACGAGCACCCAGACGGGGACGCGGGCGAAGTCGTCGATCCAGGCCCCGAGCACCATGCCCGCGAACGCAAGCGTGACGCCCGGCACGGCAGGCACGACGGTGCCCGCGACGCCCACCGCGATCAGTACGATCGCGACAATCCAAAGGACGATCGTCACCGTATCATCCGGCGTTGCGCAGCATCGCCTGCGTCGTTTCTCCGCATAAGCCCCAAAGCCGTCATCGTGTTCATCGCCGATCCGCTGTTCTACGCCATTGCGATCCCGGTCGTGCTGCTGACCGGGATCTCCAAGACCGGCATCCCGGGTCTTTTCGGCGGCATGGCGGTCCCTCTGCTTTCGCTCGTCGTCTCTCCGGTCCAGGCCGCGGCCGTGATGCTGCCGGTCCTGTGCCTTATCGATCTCTTCGGGTTGCGCGCGTTCTGGAAGGTCTACGACCGGCGCAACATGCCGATCCTCTTCACGGGACTCGCGTTCGGCATCGTTCTCGGAATGCTCGTGTTCACGTGGGTGCCGCGCGACATGATACGCATTCTGATCGGGACGATCGCCGTCGTGTTCGCACTGAACAATCTCGTCGGCTGGGCGCGTCACCGCCCGCCCGCGCAGGCGTCCTGGCCACGGGGGATCCTGTGGTCGAGCCTCTCGGGCATCACGAGCTTCATCGCGCATGCGGGATCGCCGCCGATCATGGCGTACCTTCTTCCGCAAAGGCTCGACCGGAGAATCTACGTCGGCACGACCGTCTGGTTCTTCTTCGTCACGAATTACGCGAAGATCCTGCCCTACGCCTACCTCGGCCAGCTCGACCTCACGAACCTCGCCACGGCGTTCGTCCTGCTGCCACTGGTGCCGATCGGGGTCCGGCTCGGCGTGGTCATCCAGGGGAAGCTCGACGAGAGCGTCTTCTACAAGGTGAGCTACTGGGCGCTCCTCGGCATCGGGCTCAAGCTGCTCTACGACGCGACCGCGGGCTTCTGGCGCTGAACGCGAGGCGGAGCATACTGTCCCCGGCGCGCTCTGCTCGAGTACGCAACATCGTGGAAGAAATCGTTGCCAACGCGTCGACGCTGCGCATCGCGGCGTTCGTAATTCTCTTCGCCGCGATCGCGGCCTGGGAGGCGGTCGTTCCGCGTCGGACCCGGCGCTTCTCGCGGGTCGTGCGCTGGCCGCAGAACCTCGCGCTGCCGGCGATCAACAACCTGCTGCTGGTGCTCGTCGTGCCCGGTGCCGAGGTTGCCATCGCCATCGCCGCGCAGATGCGCGGCTGGGGGCTGCTTCCGGCCCTGGGGCTGCCGGCTTGGGCCCAGGCGGTGGCCGCGATCGTTCTGCTGGACCTCGCGATCTACGGCCAGCACGTGCTCCTTCATGCGGCGCCCGTGCTGTGGCGCATCCATCGCGTTCATCACGCGGATACGGACTTCGACGTGACGACCGGCGTGCGTTTTCACCCGCTCGAGTACGCGATCTCCACGGCGTACAAGTGTGCCGTCGTCGCAGCGCTCGGCGCGTCCCCGCTCGCCGTGATCGCTTTCGAGATCCTGCTCAATGCGAGCTCGATGTTCGAGCACGCCGATGCGCGGCTCCCGGCGCCGTTCGACCGTCGGCTGCGCTGGATTCTGGTGACGCCCGACATGCATCGCGTCCACCATTCGAGCATGGTCCGGGAGACGAACTCGAACTACGGGTTCAGCATCGCCTGGTGGGACCGCCTTTTCGGCACGTACCGCGCGCAACCCGCGGCCGGGCACGAAGCGATGGAGATCGGCCTCGAGATCTTCCGCGGGGAGGACGAAGTCCGGCTGGAACGGTTGCTCGCGCAGCCGTTTCGGTCGGCGTAGCTGCGCGAGGTATCGACTCCTGCCCTCGCGCTGCCCCCTTTTGATCGCTGTCAAGAGTCCGCGACTCCGCCGCGCATAGGCTGGCTTTCAGCATCACCGATGGCGAGCGCCGGACGTCGGTCCGGGCTCAACGAAGCGAAAGCTCGACCAGCGAACCGTCGCCGTTCAACCGCCGGATCGCCTCGGCGAAGAGGCCCGCGATGCTCACGGTGGCGAGCTTCGCCCGGAGGGCGGTATCCGTGACCCGCAGCGGCGGGACGGAGTCGGTCACGAAGATCCGGTCGAAGGCTTCGCCGCGAAGGACCGCGTTCGCAGCCGTTGCGAAGACCGCGTGCGTCGCGACCGCGTAGACCTGCCTCGCTCCACGTTCCCTGCACGCGAGCGCCGTGCGCGCCATCGTGGTGCCCGTGCTGATGAGATCATCGACGATGATGACCGCCCTGCCCTCGACGTCGCCGACGAACGCGTCGCCGCGCAGCACCCCCTCGCTCCGATACTTCTCCGCGAATGCGAAAGCAGGCGCGCGCCCGGTGACGGCGCCGAGGCGCCGCCGAAACTCGTCCGCCCGCTTGATTCCCCCGGCATCGGGCGACACGACGGTGGTCTCGGTACCTCGGAGCAGAGGCTCGATCTCGCGCACGAACAGCGGCGCGGCTTCGAGATGCTCGGCGCCGCAGCGGAACGCGTTCTGGTACGCAGCGACGTTGTGCACGTCGAGCACGACGACGCGGTCGACGCCGACGGCCTCGAACAGCTGAGCCGTGTAACGCGTGCCGACGGGATCGCGCGGCTTCGACCTCCGATCCTTGCGCGCGTAGGCGAGGTAGGGAACAACGGCGGTGACGCGGCCGGCGCCGGCATCCTTGAGCGCGCCGACGAGGAACAGCAAGCGCATGAGTTTGTCGTTGGCCGTCTGCTCGGCGTCGCCGAAGAGCGACTGGACGACGTAGACGTCGCGCCCGCGCACGCTTTCGAGCGGACGGATCTTGTGCTCGCCGTCCTCGAATTCGCGCTCTTCGAGTGGCGCCAAATCGACGCCCAGGTGCTGCGCGATCCGCTCGCCAAGCCTGCCCGTCGCCGCCGGCGCAAACAATTTCAGCGCTGAGACCATCCCAATCCCCTCTCCATCGGGAATTGTGCGACTCGCCGCGTCGGCGGCGTTGATCGGGGTCAAGACGCGATACCATGGTCGCCCGCCAGTCTCGTCGCCGCCCTCCTATCCCCCGATGACGCCCGGAGTCCTGCTCACGGACCTCTACGAGCTCACGATGCTCGAGGCGTACTTCGCCGAGGGCATGGACGGGAGCGCGAGCTTCGAATTCTTCGTGCGCGCTTTGCCGCCGAATCGCAACTTCCTCGTCGCGGCGGGCCTCGCCGAGGTCGTCGGGTATCTGACGGATCTTTCGTTCTCGCCCGAGGAGCTCGCCTTCCTCGCGCAGACGGGCCGCTTCCAGCCGCCGTTTCTCGAATCGCTTGGTTCGCTCAGATTCACGGGTGACGTCGATGCGATGGCCGAGGGGACGCTGTGCTTCCCCGACGAGCCGCTGCTGCGCGTCAGAGCGCGGCTCCCCGAAGCTCAGCTCGTCGAGAGCAGGGTCATGAACCTGCTGCACTACGAGACGCTGGTGGCGAGCAAGGCCGTGCGCTGCACGCTCGCAGCGCCCGGACGCCTGCTCGTCGACTTCGGGCTGCGGCGCGCGCACGCGGGCGAGGCAGCGCTGCTCTCGGCGCGCGCGAGCTACCTCGCCGGGTTTTCGGGCACGGCGACAGTGGAGGCCGGGAGGCGCTTCGCGATCCCGCTCTTCGGAACGATGGCGCATTCGTACATCCAGGCGCATCGCACCGAAGCCGAGGCGTTCGAGGCGTTTGCGCGCGCGTATCCGCGAGACGCGGTGCTGCTGATCGACACCTACGATACGGAGCGGGCCGCGCAAACCGTCGTCGACCTCGCGGCGAAGCTCGCCCGCGATGGAATTTCGCTGAAGGGCGTGCGCATCGACAGCGGCGACCTCGGCGCGCACGCGAGGCGCGTCCGCGCGATCCTCGATGCCGGCGGCTGCACCGGCCTGACGATCTTTGCGAGCAGCAATCTCGACGAGTACCGTGTCCGCGATCTCGTCGCCGGCGGCGCGCCGATCGATGGGTTCGGCATCGGCACGCGAATGAACGTCTCCGCCGACACGCCCTACCTCGACTGCGCTTACAAGCTGCAGGAATACGACGGGCAACCGCGCCGGAAGCGCTCCGAAGGCAAGGCGACGTGGCCCGGACGCAAGCAGGTCTTTCGGCAGGTCGATGCGGACGGGCGTGCGCTCGGCGACGTCCTCGCGCTCGACGGCGACAGCGTGCCCGGGACGCCGCTGCTCGTGCCGGTGATGCGCGGCGGGCGGTTGGTCGCGCCCTTGCCGACGCTTGCAGCCTCGCGGGCACAGGTGCAGGCGCAGCTGGGGCGGCTGCCGCCGCGCCTCACCGATCTCGACAAGGCGTCGCCGCCCTACCCCGTGACCGTGGCACCCTCGCTGCGCGCGCTCGCAGACGAGCTCGACCGCCGGCCTCCCTAGCGCGCGCTCTCCGCTCGCGCCCCGGATGCCGCGCGCAGCGCGGCGACCACCGCCTCGTCCGAAACCTGTGGGAAGCTCCGGTACGCCTGTCCGACCGCGCAGAACATCGCCGGAATGTCGAGGCAGACGACCTCGTCCGCGTAGCGACGGACCGCCTCGACGGCTTCCTCCGAGCCCACCGGCACCGCGCAGACGAGGCGTCGCGGGGCACGTGCGCGAAGCGCATGCAGCGCGGCGATCATCGTCGCGCCGGTCGCGAGGCCATCGTCGATGACGATCACGACGCGGCCGGCCGCGTCGATCGGACCCCGCCCCGCGGTGTAGCGCTTGCGCCGCTCACGGATGGTTTCGAGCTGGCGCTCGGCTTCGCGCTGCAGATATTCGGCCGTGGCTCCATAGCCCTTCGCGTGGTTGGCAACGTAGGTCCAGCCCGTCTCATCGACGGAACCCACCGCGAGCTCCGGGTTGCCCGGCGCCGACAACTTGCGCACCAGCACGACATCGAGAGCGCCGCCCAGCTCTCGGGCGATCACTGCGCCCATCGGCACAGCGCCGCGCGGAATCGCCACGACCAGCGGATCGCTGCCGCGCAAGTGTTTCAGCGCGCTCGCGATCCTCGCCGCTGCATCTTCGCGATCGCGAAAGAGCACGCCGAGCCTCACTCGCCTTCAAACTTCTCGCTGTGCTTGGCCGCGTCGGCGAGCTGACCATCGACGTCGGCTTCGGCGGCGAGCCAGTCTTCGAGCTCGTATCCTTCTTCGCAGCCCCGGTCCACGTATCGGTGATACGCGCCCTCGCTCACCATCCGATAGCGCACTTCGGGCTCGAGATCGGAAATGCCGGCTTCGCGCTCGAATTCCTCCGGCGCAAGCGTCGGCACGCTATGCGGATGCGGCACCCGCGAGTGCCGCGCATGAGTTTCGCGTTCATGCTTTACTGACTTGGCTCTCATCGGCTCTCCTTTCGCGCTTCACCTCAAAGTCGAGCATAGACGTCGTTGCGCGACACTTGTTGACCGGCGTCAACCCCACGTCTTGACGACCGTCATCGCCCGACATCTCGGGCGTTGTGTTTGATTCGCCGGCTCCTGGCGCATAATTTCGCAGGAGGCGACGATGACGGCGGAGGTTCTGCTCTATGTCGGCGAACCGCTGGCGAGATATTGCTTTCCCGCGGGCCACCCTTTCAGCATCGATCGGCAGCGCGCATTCTGGGACGAGGCGCTGCGGCAGAACCTCGCTCAGCGCGTCCAGGTGCTCGCCCCGCGCATAGCGACGCGGGAGGAGCTCCTCCGCTTCCACAGCCGCCGATATCTCGAGACCGTGGAAGACCTGTCCATCCGTGGCGCCGGGTGTCTCGACTACGGCGACACGCCGGCGTTTCCCGGCATGTTCGAGGCCGCGTCCGCGATCGCAGGAACGGCGCTCGACGGCCTGGAGCGCATCATGTCGGGCTTGACCCGGCGCACGTTCCAGCCCGTGGGCGGCCTCCATCACGCGCGCGCCGACGAAGCGGCCGGGTTCTGCGTGGTGAACGACCTGGCGATCGCCATCCGGTCGCTGCGCGAGCGCCACGGCGTGCAACGCGTCGCGTATGTCGACATCGACGTCCATCACGGCGACGGCGTCTTCTACGCGTTCGAGCGCGATCCGGATCTGATATTCGCCGACATCCACGAGGACGGCCGCTACCTCTATCCGGGCACCGGGCATGCCGATGAAACCGGGGCCGGCGAAGCAGCCGGCACCAAGCTCAACGCGCCGCTGCTGCCACGCGCCGGCGATCCCCAGTTCTTCGCGGCGTGGGAGCGCGTGCTCGATCATCTGCTGCGGCATCGCCCGGAATTCATTCTGTTCCAGTGCGGCGCCGACAGCCTTCGCGGCGATCCGCTCGGCCATCTCCAGCTGACGCCGGCGGCTCACGCGCATGCCACGCGCACCCTATGCGACTTCGCGGACCGCCATTGCGGCGGCCGGATCATGGCCTTCGGCGGTGGCGGCTACGCGTTGAACAATGTCGCGGCAGGGTGGTGCGCGGTGTTGCGGGAAATGCTGCGGACCGACTGATGGGGTGGCGGGGTCAGCGCGAAGTGAATCGCGGAAGTGAGAGCGCAGTCGAATTGTGAAATCGCGCCGACGTTCAGAGGTCGACGACGACATCGCACGTCGGTTGCGAACAACAGACCAGAACGTTGCCGTCGGCGGGCCACTCGAGCGGGTCCGGCGCGTAGGCGACCGTCCCCGAGACCAGCCCGCTCTCGCAGTTGTGGCAGACACCGCTCCGGCACGACCAGCGGACCGGCACGTCGCAGGCCTCGGCAAGCTCCAGAATGCTCGCGTACGACGGCTTCCAGTGCGCGGCGATGCCGCTGCGCGCGAACGATACGAGCGGACCTGCGGCGGCCTCGTCGGAGGGCGGGTGCGGCGCGCGCCGCGCTGCGCCGACGATACCCGGGGTTCCCGATTCGCTGCCGTTGAAGAGCTCGACGTGGATCCGCTCCCGAGGCACGCCGATCGCCGCGAGCGCATCCTTCATCTCCGCCATGAAGCGAGTCGGCCCGCACACGTAGACATCGGCGTCTCGCGGGAGGCCGACCTCGTCGAAGACCGATCGCGACAAATGCCCCGCGGCGTCGAAATCCTCGCCCTTGCTGTCGTGCGGGCCGGGCCTGCTGTAACAGACATAGCTGCGGGATCGCGCAAGCGCGAGCATGGACCGGCGGACTTCGGCGGCAAACGGGTGATGCTCCCCGTCGCGGGCGGCGTGGAGCCACAGGACCTGCCGTGGCGAGCGGTCTGCCGACAACGCGTGCAGCATCGCGAGCACCGGCGTCGCTCCGATCCCTGCGCTCAGCAGCACGACGGGGCGCTCTCCGGACTCCAGAACGAAAGTTCCGCGCGGCGAGCTGACATCGAGGGCGCCGCCTCCGCGCACATGCTCTCGCAGGTACGTGCCGGCTGCACCGCTCGGCTCGATCTTCACGCTGATTCGATAGCGCTCAGCCGAGATCGGACCCGACAGGGAGTAGCTGCGAAAGAGCGGCGGGCCGCCGTCGCGTTGAAGGCGCACGACGACGTACTGGCCGGGCAGCGGCGTTTGCAACGGCTCGCCGTCCCGGCTTTGCATCGTCAGCGAGAAGACGTCGGCCGACTCCTGATCGATTGCCGTCACCACGAGGGGCCGAAATCCCGGCGCGACCGGATGCGCGGCCGCGGCGGGCGCGAGTCCCGCGTTACCGCTTCCTGGCGCGGTCGTCTGCTTCAGCAGCGCTTCGAACGACGCGCGCCATCCGGGTGAAAGCGCATCGATCCGCAACGCACGCTCGAGTCGTTGGCGTGGGTGATGCGGCGAATAGAGGAGCGCGTTGATCTCCGCGACGCTCATCCGCTCGCTTGCCTCTCCCACCTTGACGATCTCGTCGCCGGCGCCGACCGCCCCTTCCTCCAGGACGCGGAAGTAGAACCCCGTCCGCCCGCTCCCTGTCAGCAATGCCGCCATCCGAGGCTCGTCCATCCGGATGCCGACGCGATAGCAGGTCACGCGGGGCTGAGTCACTTCGAACAGCGCATTGCCTATTCGATAGCGGTCGCCGATGCACACCGCATCGTCGGGCAAGCCATCGATCGTCAAGTTCTCCCCGAACTGCCCGTGGACGAAGTCGGTCCTCCGGAGCTCCTCCTGCCAATGACGATACGATTCGATCTGATAGACGAAGACGGCGCGCTGCTCGCCCCCGTGCCCGGCGAGGTCGCCTTGACCGTCTCCGTCGAGGTTCAACCGGGCGACCCGACGGCGGCCATGCACCGGCTTCTTCCAGATCGCCGTGCGCACCGTGCGCCCCTTCCACTCGATGTCGCGCGGAAGTCCGACGTTGACAGATAGCAGACGAGCCATGCGTTAGCGCTTGCCGCCTGATGTGAGCCGCGCAAAGGCGCGGGTCATCGAACGCTTTACAAGGGTGTAATAATACTTTCCGCAAGCCGGGGGATGGCGGCACGGCGTTTGCAGGCGCGCGCAAGCCAAGGAGCTACGCCAGGCGGGGGACCATTCATGAGGTACATCAGCGCCTTCTTCCTCGGTGGCTTGATCAGCCTGATCACGATCACCAACCCCGTCTCGAAGATTCCACTGTTCCTCGCCCTGTCGCGCGACATGGACACGGTCAAGCGCAACGAGCAGGCGAGAAAGGCGTGTCTCTACGCGTTCGGGATCCTGACCGTCAGCCTGTTCGCCGGCGTGCTGATCCTCGAAACCTTCGGCATCTCCCAGGGAGCGCTGCGCGTCGCGGGCGGTCTGACGGTGATGACGGTGGGCTACCGAATGCTGTTCGAAGATCCGGATGCGGGTGCGCTTCCGAGCCCTGCGCACCACGATATCGCGTTCTTCCCGCTCGCGATGCCCGGCATCAGCGGCCCGGGATCGATCGCCACGGTGATCGGCATCGCCACCGAGATCGCGGAGCTGAAATCCGGCAGCGAGCGCGCACTCGCCTACATGGGGACCGTTGCCAGCATCGTCGTTACGTGCTTCGCGATCTGGCTGACCCTGCATTCGGCGCAGTACGTCTCGCGGCTGATCGGCCGGGAAGGGCTGAACGCGGCCACGCGCATGATGGGCTTTTTGCTGATCTGCATCGGCGTACAGTTCGTCGGCTCCGGCATCCGCAGTTTCATGGCAGGCGCCTGAGGTGGCTTTGGCGGCTGTCGCGTCGTTGGGACTGATCGTCGTCATCATGCAGATCGGTCTGCGGGCGAAGAACATGAACCCGACATCGCGCAGGCGCTGATCGGCGCCGCGCTGCTGTCCTCGCTCGCGAACCTGACGCTCGGCAACGCGCTGCTGTCGCGGGCCGGCCGACGGCGCGGCCGGCGTGAGCTTCCTGGCGAGTGGGCCTTGTTCGACCGGCGAATACGTATAACATAGCGGCCGTCGCGCGGCGCGCTGCTTGCGTCCGCTTAGGTCGACGCGCGGGCGTCCGTGACCCCGCATCCGCGATCGGCGAAGGCTCGCATCACCCGTCTGCATGGCCCACATGCCCAAGTCTGCCGCTGCCACGGCGCTACCGCCTCAGCGTCACGGTCACGCGAAGATCCTGCATCCCGTGGTGATGATGCTGATCATCATCGTCGGCGCGATCCTGCTCACCTACACGATCAGCTCGGGCGAATTCGAGCGCAAGAACGGCCTCGTGATTCCGGGGACGTATCACACGATCAACAAGGATTCCGGCCTGGACTCGCTCGTCCGGGCCGCGCCGCCGAAGAGCTCCGCAACGCGGGCCTACCCCGCCAGCGTCGTCACGCTGTTCTCATCGATTCCCGCGGGAATGGTCCGGGCGGCGCCGCTGATATTCATGGTGATGTTCATCGGCGGCATGTTCGGCGTGTTGCGCAAGACCGGCGCGCTCGACGCGGGAATCGATCGGCTGCTTGCGCTGACGCGCGGCAACGTCTATTGGCTGACGCCGCTGCTGATGATCGCCCTCTGCGCCGGGAGTTCGTTCCTCGGACTGATCTCCGAATACCTCGTCGTCATTCCGATGGTCGTGATTCTCGCCCAGCGCATCGGCCTCGGACCGTTGTTCGCGACATCGCTGGTGACGATCGCGGCAAAGCTCGGGTACCTCTCGTCGGTCACCAATCCCCTGGCGGTAGGGATCGCTCAGCCGATCGTCGGGGTGCCGGTCTTCAGCGGACTGTGGCTGCGTCTCGTCATCTTCGTCCTCTATCTCGGTCTCGGGATCGCTTATCTGCTGCGACACGTGAAGAAGGTCGGCTACAAGGTACCGGACGACATCGACCACGCGCGAAGACTCTCGACGCGCCATATCGCGATCCTGACAGCGCTCGGCGTCAGCGTCGCCGGACTCGTCGTGGGCACGCGCGCCTGGGGATGGCACAGCTCCGAGCTCGCCGCGTATTACATCTTTCTCGCGTTGGTCATCGCCGTCATTTCGGGGCTGCCTTCCCGGGAAACCGCCGAGGCGTTCATCGACGGGATGAAGGGAATGATCCTCGGGGGGCTTCTGATCGGACTCGCGAGCTCGGTGGAGATCATCCTGCGCGACAGCCTGGTGCTCGACACGGTCATCTACGACCTCGCGAGCTGGGTCGAGGGGAAATCGGCGGTCGTCGTCGCCCAGGGCATGGTCCTGATCGAGGTCGTGCTTGATATATTGATACCGTCGACCTCGGGCAAAGCGGCGATCAGCATGCCGCTCCTCGGCCCCATAGGCACGCTCTCGGGCGTGAGCGCGCAAACCACGGTACTTGCGTTCCTCTTCGGCAACGGGCTCACGAACATGGTGACGCCCACATCAGGCATGTTGCTCGCCTATCTCGCGACCGGAGGCGTAGGCTACGGCGAATGGCTCCGCTTCATCCTGCCGCTGGTCGCCGTGCTCTTCGTGCTGTCGATGGTCATCATGGCGATCGCAGTCGGGATCGGATATTGAAGCGCTCGCCAGCGGGCGGTCCATGGAAGAAGCAACGCGCACCGTGAGCCACGACGTCGCACCCTATCTGCTCGAGCGTCCGACCGTCGAAGCGCTTCCGCTGCTCTTCGACTCGCCGCACAGCGGCCGGCACTATCCGGCCGACTGGGCAACCCCGCTGCCGCGTCTCGACCTGCGCCTCGGCGAGGATGCGTTCGTCGACGAGCTGATCGGCGACGCTCCCGGCCACGGCATTACGCTGATCGCCGCGCAGTTTCCGCGCTGCTACATCGACGTCAATCGCGAGATCGACGACATCGATCCGGAACTGCTCGACGCCCCATGGCCCGGACCGACGCGGTTGCGGCCGACGGAGAAGAGCCGCAAGGGCCTTGGCCTCATTCGGCGCTTCGTCGTGCCCGGCAAGGCCATCGTCGAGGGTCCGCTGTCGGTTGGCGACGTGCGGTCGCGCATCGATCGCATCTACGCGCCGTATCACCGGGCACTCGCCGAGCAGACGAGCCGCCTGCGCGAGCGCTTCGGCTTCGTGTGGCACATCGATTGGCACTCGATGAAGTCGCGCGGCAATGCGATGACTCCCGACGGCGAAGGCGCGCGGCGCCCCGACATGGTCGTGGGCGACCTCGACGGGAAGAGTGCCGAACCGCGCCTCGTCGATCTTGTCGTGTCGCATCTGCGCGGAGCGGGGTACCGCGTCACGCTGAACGATCCATACAAGGGCGCGACGATCGTGCGCAGGTACGGCGATCCGGCGGGGGGCTGCAGCACGATCCAGATCGAACTGAACCGCGCGCTCTATCTCGACGAGCCTCGTGTCGAACCCACGGCGGGCTTTGCGATGCTCAAGCGGTCCCTCGGCTCGCTGATGAGCGCGCTCGCCGCCGAAGTGCGACGCATCTAGAAGCCCGGCCTCGCGCTTGTCGGAATTCCGAGCACGCTGAGAGGCGCCGATGCGCGCGCTGCGAAAGATGGCGCTGCTCTCGATCGGGACGTCGGTCGTCACGATCGCGCTCAAGTTCGGCGCGTGGTTCATCACGGGCTCGGTCAGCCTCTGGTCGGACGCGCTCGAGTCGCTCGTCAACCTGGCGGCCGGCGTGGTGGCGCTGGGCGCGATCACGCTTGCCGAGCAGCCCGCGGACGAGCGACACACCTACGGTCACGACAAGGCCGAATATTTCTCGAGCGGCGTCGAGGGTGCGCTGATCGTCGTCGCCGCGGTCGCGATCGGCTGGTCGGCGCTGCATCGGCTGGTGGAGCCTCAGCCGCTCGAGCATCTCGGACCGGGCATCCTGGTCTCGTTCCTCGCAGGCGTGGCCAACTTCGCGACTGCGCGCGTGATGCTCAAGGTCGCGCGCCAGCACGACAGCATCACGATCGAAGCTGACGCGAAGCACCTGCTGACGGACGTCTGGACTTCCGTCGGAATTCTCGGGGGTCTCGGCGTCGTGATGTTCGTCCCGCAATGGGCGATCATCGATCCACTGATGGCGATCGCAGTCGGCGCGCACATCGTGGTCACCGGCGTCGGGCTGCTGCGACGCTCGGTCGACGGGCTGATGGACGCCGCGCTGCCGCCGGACGAGGTGCGACGCGCGACGGAGGCGATCCGCGCAGCGCTTCCGCCCGAGGCGAGCTTTCACGCGCTGCGCACGCGAAAGGCCGGCGCGCGGCGCTTCGTCGAGCTACACCTCCTCGTCCCAGGGACGACGACCGTCGAGTCGTCGCACGCGCTGTGCGACCGGATCGAGGCGGCGCTGGCCGCCGAGCTTCCGAAGGCGCACGTGACGATCCACGTCGAACCGCGCGAGACCCAGGCGCCGCACCGATGAGCGGCTACGCCGGTCCGCGCACGCACAACGTGCGAACTCGCGCACCGATGCATCTGCGGCCCGCTATCTCGACTTCCGTTGCGAATAGGCGCCTACTTCTTCACGAGTCGAGGCACGGAGTAAGTCACCTGCATGACGTTGTCCGGGCGGTAGGGACCTTGTTCGATGGAGAGATGGATTCCGGAAATCAACAGCGGCTGCCCGCTCGGCCGTGCTGCCGTCCACGCCAACCCGGAGACCAGGCCATTGTCGACACACTGGAACAATCCCCTGAGGGGAAAGCTGTAGTTCAACGTCACGCCCACCGGGACGCCATCCATCTTTTGAACGCTTGCGTTTTGCAGGTTGCAGCGCGAGACGAGGTCATCGACCGATATGAAGTTGATCTCCGCGCCTGGATAGTAGAACGACGGGTACACATTCCAGTTCCAGTGAGACCGGCTTGATGACTGTTCCTGAAGGGTGACTCCGATCGTGCGCTTCGCGCCACCCCACATCCCCTCGATGAAAACGACCATTGCGTGATAGGGCTTGATGGTCCCGATCTCGAGGTTCTTGGTCGCACTGAATTCCAGGTAGCTGTCCGATCCGCCGGGGTCGACGAACGCGAGCGCCCCCGCGCTGCCTCGCCCCATCTCCGCGCCAATCGCGAGGAACGGCGTTCCGTCGAGGACTACGTTTCCCTGGGTATCTCTCGGCGTCCGCGTGTTGTCCGCACCGAGCACGAACGCGCCGTCCGTCGCGCTGACCGAATACACGGCGCCGGCGTTCAGCGGCATGCTCTGGTTGGGTGGGCCGCTATTGAGTTGACTGTATGCCGGCTCGTTGTTCGCACTCACCACCCAGAAGTTGTCGGTCGGCCAGGACGGCGCGTTGGTCGCCGAATTGGATTCTGCCCACGGCGACGGCGGATTGGCGCGTACCGGATCGAAGGTGATGCACCAATTGGAGGGTGTGACGAATTGCAGCGGGGGTGACGACTCGTAGAGCGTCGCGCCCGCGTAAAGCCACAGCGGGTCATTGTCGGTATCGCCGCGCTGGTTGGCGCCGAAGAAGGGCCAGACGCAGCTGAGCAAGGCCGGCGACCTCAAACTCGGATCATCGAAATCGGTGCGCCAATAACCCGAGGACGGCAGGCCGCTCTCGGGGAAAGCTACCACGCGGCCGCCGCCGGCGAGAAACTGCCCGGTCGGTCGAAAATACGCGTACACCGAGTAGTTCTTGTCCCGATTCAGGATGTTGTCCGGGTAGATTGCAAGCTCGAAGCCGTGGTAATTGCTTTCCAGTCCGCTTCCACAGACCCCTGTCCTGCCGACGTCGGTTTGCTGCTTGTCCGCGGTCGTCGCAGTGATGTAGACCCACTCGCCCGTCGACGCATCGATGGCCCACAGTTCGACGCTGAGTTTGCTAGCGGGATCGCCGGGGTAGCAGGCCCATCCACGAGCGGCTTTCTGGTCGACGGCGTCGAGGCTCCCCGAAGGGAAGAGGTTCGTGTTAACGGTGCCGGGGGGCGCAGGCTGCTGAATCGGGGCCGGTGTATTCCCTGTGGTGGACGAACCGCCACCTCCCCCACAACCGGAAATTGTCACCGCGGCTGCGAGCCACACGGCCCAGAGGCCGGATCGCCAATCACGGCCGATCATTGCATTCATCTATGCGGGCGCTCCGGTATCGCAGGTTGGTGCGGTACGCGCATCCTGTGCAGAGGCATCTCGCGCCGTACCCAGGCCGCAGTTAGACCACGGGGCGTTAGAAAGACGCAATGTACTCCGTGCGCAAGCCCCAGCGGATGGCGTCGGCTCGCCCCGCGGACGGAAGAGCGCGGGCGGATGCCCCTCTGCGCTCACTCGCGTTTCTTGCCGGCCACGCCGCGGTTCGCGACTTTCCATTCACTCTGTGGGAACGCGGCTAGGCTGGAAGTACCGCTCTATCTCTATGTGCCGTCCCCCGGGCAAGTCGACGGTGGCGGTGGTCGGCGAGGTGAAGGTGATGCTGATCGGGCCGTCGTTGCCGGAGAGCGCCGGTGCCTGGTACGCGCACGAAATGCACTGACCGCCCGTGTACTTGTCGAGCGTCGCGGTGAACGTGTTATTGATGACGGGCCCCGCCGCGAGATACCACTGCGACGCACCGCCAGCCAAATAGGAGTAGGCCTCGACGATGAGCGTGCCGTTCGCATAGTCGAGACCGAAGCCTGAGCCCGATTCGTCCTTGTTCCACCAGACGCCAGGGACGGGCGCGATCTGCGGGGTGGTGCCCACATTCACGGTGATGGTTGCCTGATTCGAAGAGCCGCCGTTTGCTCCGCGCACAACGTACCCAATGGATGCAACGCCGACGAACCCGGCAACAGACGTAAACTCCACATTGTTGCCAACGACGCGCCAAAGACCCTCGGGGACCGCAACCGACTGGTCGATAGCGGCGGTCGAAGGATCGAGATCGATGTTGGCGCCCACCTTAATGGACGGGTCACCGATGTCGTTTGCCAGAACGTCGATCGAAACCGTACCTCCCGAAGCGACTTGTGCCTGGTCGTCTCGCGCAAATGGAACACCGATGAACAGATCAAGGTTTCCGATGCCCTGGAACCCCGCCGTGTCGCGGATGAGGAAGGTCTTCGCGCAGGTTCCCGTGTAAGTGTTGCCGGCGGGCACCGTCGCCGTCACGACATGACTCGGTGGGTCATAGCTAAAGGAAATGCCACCCCCGCAGGACGCCGCGCTGAAAGTGTAGCTGTCCTGGAGTCCGCCAATGGTTCGGTCCAGATCGAC
>Ga0335069_10005800_pt1 | contig 18076 bp, 17 predicted proteins | sample Lox_Sample_11_FD_206714 | JGI IMG/M metagenome (GOLD analysis project Ga0335069, IMG submission 206714) | Soil microbial communities from Loxahatchee National Wildlife Refuge, Florida, United States - Lox_Sample_1.1 | ecosystem: Environmental > Terrestrial > Soil > Wetlands | place: USA... | reverse complement strand
GCCGCCACGCGCCGCCTGCTTGTGCAGTGACCGCGGGCACGGAGCTCCCTCTCGATGCGGGGCGCTCCATACCGCCCCTTCAGCTCCGCGAAGAGCGCGGCCACGAGCACGTCGAGCCTTTCATCCTCCACCGCACGACGCGACGGCCCCCGCGTCGCAAAAGCATGGTGCCCAGAGCGGGACAGCCCGAGCGCCCGGCACATCAGCGCCTTCGGGTAGTTCCCATTCTCCGCCTCGATGAGTTCGAAGCTCATCGACCGCTCCTGGCGAAGAAGGCGGCAGCTTTTCGCAAGAAGTCCCGCTCCATCGTCATCGTCTTCAGCTCGCGCCGCAGTCGCGCCAGCTCGGCCCGCTCCTCCGTGGTCAGCGGTCCGTTCGGATCCTTCTTGGCGTCGATGGCAGCCCGTTTCACCCAGCCCCGAACCGCCGTCTCCGTCAGGTCCAACTCTTTGGCGATCTGGCCTGGGCTCCTCCCGCTCGAGCGCACCAACCCGACCACCTCCGCCTTGAACTCAGGCGTGAACCTCCGCCTCTTCCGTCGTTCCATGGACCCAGTCTCCACCACATCGCTGGTGTCCACTACTTCGAGGCAGGCTCACCTCGTGAGCGGCAGCTACAAGCGGTTCCAGTTCGACCTGGAGGCGCTCGGGTTCCCCATCCAGCGCCAGTACGAGTCGCGGTCCACCTTCCGGAACCTCGCCCTCACCGCCGGCGCCTCCGAGTTCCACCTGAACCTCATCACCCACCCGAAGCCGAAGCGAGCCTCCGACTACTACACGCGCCTCGAGATGCAGTGGCCGGGGATGTGCGCCGCGGTCCAGGCCATCCCCGCGGCGGCCTGGTCGAGCGCGCTGGCCACGCCGCCCGCCGGCGCAGTTACGGTGGGAGTTACGGTTACGGTTACGGAGAAAGGGACGGAGAACGAAAAACCCCCGACAACCGGTCAGTTGTCGGGGGTTACGGTTGAGCGGGAAAAGGGATTTGAATCTAGGCTAAGTCTTGGATATTCCGAGCCGTTCCGGCCGCCCGATAGTGACCCACGGTGCGTCTCGCAGCCGCCCGATGCGTCCGGACGCGTCGTGACGAGCACCGACGCAGGACCCGTTCTCCTGAGTTCACCGTCGCTGCCACCCGTCTCCCAGGAGCTCTTCTTCGCCGCAGGAGCCTCCCTGGCCGCCCGCGCTGCTCAGCGCGCCGAGACGCGCTCCCGGGTTGACGAGATCCTCCGCCGGGCGGTCGCCCAGGCATCGGTGCTCGGCGAGGACGCGCCATGACATCGCGCGCCTCCTCCCCCAGTGCGCCGTGGCGCATCCCCGAGTTCCGGCTCCCCTGCCCCTTCCTTGCGTACCTCCTCCCGTTGCCCGGCGACCACGCGGCACCGTGCGCCGGCGGAGCAGATCGATGAATCCAGCTAACGCGTCGGAGAACCCCGCCGCGGTCATTAAGGCCACAGGCCGCAAGCGCCGGAACGGCCTCGCCGTGTTCCGCGCTGTGGAAGCCGAGGTCCGCTCGGCCCTGGACGCCGGCTGGACGGTGATCGCCGTCTACGAGGCGCAGCAGCAGAAGCTGGCGATGTCCTACGCGCAGTTTGCCAGGTACGCCCAGCCGCTTCGAAGGGCCTCCAGGTCGGCGACCGCGGCCACCCGCACCCGCCGTTCGGGCGATGGCGTGTGCCGAGACGGGCTGGCGATGGCCGGCAGCACGAGATCCACAGGAGGCGGACCCCCGGACGGCCCGAGGAGGCAGTCCCGACCCTGGACATGGATGGCTTCGCAGCGAAGGCCCTCAACAACGAGGACCTCTTCTAGCAAGGAGGCAGAGCATGGGACGCAAGGTGAACTTCATCCTGCAGGGGAAGGGCGGCGTAGGGAAGTCCTTCGTGGCGGTGCTGCTGGCGCAGCACTACCGGGCCGATGACGGCGGGAACGTCGTCTGCGTGGACACCGACCCCGTCAATGCCACCTTCTCTGGCTACTCAGCCTTCCATACGCGCCGCATCGAGCTCCTCGATAACGGCGTGGTCGACTCCGGCCGCTTCGACGGCCTGATGATGGCGATCGTCGATGAGGACGCCGACTTCATTGTCGACAACGGTGCGAGCTGCTTCATTCCGCTCACCAAGTACCTCTTCGAGTCGGATGCCTTGGGCGTGATCGGTGGCACGGGACGGCAGGTAGCGTTCCACACCGTGCTCACAGGCGGTTACGGGCTCCGCGACACCATCGCTGGCTTCGACTGGCTCGCCGAGAAGATGCCCTCCACCACCCAAATCGTAGTGTGGCTCAACGAGTTCTTCGGTCCCATCGAGGTGGACGGCAAGGGTTTCGAGGATATGAAGGTCTACCATCGTCACCGCGACCGGATCGCCGCCTTGCTCAAGCTTCCCAAGCAGAACGAGCAGACCTTCGGCCGGGACTTGAAGGCCATGCTCGACCAGCGGCTGACCTTCTCCGAGGCGAGGGAGAGCGCGCAGTTCAACCTGTTCGCGAAGCAGCGTATCGCCATGATGGAGCGGCAGTTCCTAGACCAGCTGAAGCTCGTCACCTGAGGGGGCTTGCCGCCATGGACGTCCAGCATCTCATCGGGGAGGTCGCACGGCGGCACAACGTGCTCGTCGATCCAGGGGACCCCATCTTCGTGGCGGTCACCCTGAACGAGCTCCTCGTCGCCGAATACGTGGGGGCGGTGGAATTGGCACTCGCCCGGGCGGAGAAGACCGCCCGGGTTGCTTCCCTCGAGCAGGCCGAGCAGGCCCGCCAGGCCGCTGCGCAGCTCATGACCGACGCCACGAAGCAGTTTGGCGAGCAAGTGCGGGCGGCAGGGTCATCGCTGAGGCTTCAGCTCGAGAAGCTCATCGAGCGCTCCGTGCGCTCTGCGCAGGCCGCAGCGTCGGAGTCGTCGCAGCACCGCATGGCGTCCTTCTGGGCGGCCACACTCGCGACCGTCTGCGCGTGTGTCGCGGCTGCGGTGGTGGGGGTTGCGTGCTGGAAACTGTAGACCAGATCGGGGCCGCACTCTTCGGACTCTGCGCGGCTGGCACGCAGCCCACGCCGTAGCGAAGTACTCCAACAGTCCGACGACCTGTGAGAGACTGTCGGTGGAACACGAGCGCCCCCCGGGCGGGGAGCCGCCCACTGGACACAGGAGACGACGTGGAGCGCAGCCGCGCATTCGGCATGAAGACGCTGCGCATGCTCCATCGCGAGTACCGCGTCTTGGAACGCGCCTGCGATGCACTGCAAGGCATCGACCGGGCGACCCTGATCATGGAGGCCGCGCTGTTCGAGGCTCACCGGCTCGGCATCCGGTACAGCGTCGCGGCTCCGACGCCTCTCAAGGCCCCTTGGCCCTACACGCCCGCGCGAGGCGAGGAATCCACGGGCTTCCGGCTCACGATCACCTTGAGCCTCAGCACGCTGGAGATCGTCGGCAAGGCCGCCGCGCATGTCGGGGTGAGCGAGCCCCTGTTCCTCATCGGCTCGGTTCTCGCCTACATCGGGCGGCTCCAGAAGAAGTTCCAGGGGACCCACGTGGATCCGCCCGAGCTCGCGGACGCCATCCGCGAGAAGCTCCGCGAGATCGTTCTTCCGGCTCAGTACCGCTACCGAGAACGTCACGATCCGTAGGACGGACATCCGAGTCCAACTGAGTCCAACCGGTCCAGTCAGAATCCGCCCGGGTGTTGGCCGTGTATTGGCTGGATGCCGCCGGCGCCAGATCAAACTGCTGCGTGAGGCGCGACGCCAGGGGTCCCGTGAGGGATGCCGGCCGCCGCGTAGGCCGCCGCCTCATCCAGGGTCTCGTGCCCGAGAAGGCTCTGCGCCAGAGAGTTGAGTCGCGCGCGGTTCTGGGTCAGCAGTGACGTCGCCTCGCGCTGGCACTCGTCGACCAGCCTGCGAACCTCGGCGTCAACCGCATCAAGCGTGGCTTCCGAGACGCCGAGCATACGCGGGTCCCCCTCGGACGGGAGAACGGACACTGGCCCGATGCGTTCGGACATGCCCCAGCGGCCGACCATCGAGCGGGCGATAGCTGTGCAGCTCTGGAGGTCGCTTTCCGCGCCCGTGCTCGGCACGCCGATGACCAGCCTCTCCGCCACCATGCCGCCCAGCGCTCCGATCATCCGGCCCCTGAGATATGCCTCGTCGTATCCGTAGCGATCCTGCTGCGGTGTCGAGAGGGTTACGCCGAGCGCACGTCCTCGCGGGGTGATCGAGATCTTGCGCACCGGGTCGGCCCCGGGCTGCATCATCCCGAGCAGCGCGTGGCCCGCCTCATGGTACGCGGTGCGGCGACGTTCCTCGAGTGGCATGACGACGTGGCGCGCCGTCCCGAGCTGGATCTTCTCGAGCGCGTCGGCAAGATCACTCGCGTTCACCTCCGCCCGCCCGCGCCGGACCGCGAGCAGCGCCCCCTCGTTCACGAGGTTCGCCAGGTCCGCACCGGTCATCCCGGTCGTCGCCCGGGCCACCTGGTCGAGGTCGGCGTCTGGCGCCAGCCTCACCTTGCGGGTGTGAACGCGCAGGATGTCCCGGCGACCCACCTGATCCGGAGGCTGAACGACGATGTTCCGATCAAAGCGTCCGGGGCGCAGCAGTGCGGGATCGAGAACGTCGGGCCGGTTGGTCGCGGCCAGGACGATGACCCCCTCTGCCCCAGAGAAGCCGTCCATCTCGGTCAGGATCTGGTTGAGCGTCTGCTCGTACTCGTCGTGCCCGCCTATCCTCGCGCCTCCGCGGGCACGCCCGATCGTGTCGATCTCGTCGATGAAGATGATCGCCGGCGCGACCTGCCGCGCAGCCTGGAACAACTCGCGCACCCGGCTCGCCCCCACGCCCACGATCATCTCCACGAACTCCGAGGCGCTGGCGGAGAAGAACGGGACCTTAGCCTCGCCCGCGGTGGCGCGCGCCAGCAGCGTCTTGCCCGTCCCCGGTGCGCCGCTGAGCAGCACGCCCTTTGGCGGGCGCGCGCCGATAGCCTGATACTTCCCGGGCGCGCGCAGGTAGTCGACGATCTCCGTGATCTCACCCTTCACCTCGTCGATCCCGGCGACGTCCTCGAAGGTCACGCGAACCGACTCTGGATCGACCGCTTTCTTCTTGCCCCCCATCCCGAACATGCCGCCCATGCCTCCCTGCTGACGCTTGAGCATCCAGCGATAGAAGAGGATCCACAGGAAGAGGGGCGCGACGGAGATGAGCAGGTTCGCGAGAAGTCCCCGCTCCTGCGTGACCGGGGTCGCGCGAACGATCGCCCCCGCCTTCTCCAGCTTCGAGAGGAGATCGTCGTTTGCAAAGACGGGACGCTCCGTTGAGAAGCTCCGGTACGTCACCTTGAACTGCTCCGCCCCGGGGATGGGTCTCGCCTCCCTGAGCGTGCCCTGGATGGTATCACCGCGCGCGAATACCTCCGCGACGTTCCCGGTCTCGATCTGCTTGACGAACTCCGAGTACGAAATGGTCGTCGGACCGTTCAGGCGATCCATGACCGTCAGAATCGCAAAGCCGATGGCGTAGACAACCAGCACCTGCGCCGCGATGCTCCACCAGTTCAGTGGCTTCTTGGGAGGGCCGCCGGGGCTACCCGGCGGGAGACCCTCCGTCCGCCACGGGCGGCCCGAGGGTCGCGCGGGGAACCCGTCCTTGTTCGAGGTCTCGTCCTTGCCGATGCGCTGCGCGATCTTCGGCTCGGTGCTCTGGTGCGTCTCTTCCGGCGTGGCCATCTGGCTCCCCTTCGTTGGTGCAAGAACTTTAGGGTCGAGGCGCGCTGGCCCGCTTTGTCCTGGACGACGGAAGGATCGACTCAGGGCGCCACACTGCCGGAGTCCGGCGAGGTGCGAGATTGCGGCGAGGTCATCACGGCGCGCAGAGTCGAACGTTCTGTCATCCTGCACAACGCACCAACTCGCGCCTTGGAGTTATGGAGCTGAACGCAGGGTCAAGACGCTGGAGGCGGCGCGAAGCCCTGGGTGAGGAGCTACGTCAACGCCCGGATCACCGAAGTGCACAGGGCAGTACCCGGAACGAAAGCAGAAGCCGACCAAGGCGAACGAGCTGACCCGCGAGGCGCTCCGCTGCTAGGGTGGCTTGGGGAGGCGCTGTTCACCGGCCTCGGCGTCCACTCCCCGTCGGCGGATGAGAGCCGGCAGCGCTCCTCACGGGGAGAGGACGCCGGGCCAGTAGCGCAGCCACTCGCGCCGGCGCGCGAGCCTTTGCCATTGCGGATCGTCCCGCTCCACGCGCACCGAGCGCACCATCAGCGCATCTGCCCGCTCGTCGAATGCGCCTGTCACTCCTTCGTCCTCGACCACCAGCAGCAGCTCGCTCTCCCAATAGCTCCCGGTCAGGTCCATATTCGCGCTGCCGACCGCGCAGACCCGACCATCCGCGCTCATCGCCTTCGCGTGCACGTGCGGGTGCACGGGGCTCATGCCGGTGGCCCACCCGGGCACGTCCCCAACGGTCAGCATGTGGCAATCCGCCCCTGCAGCGACCAGCGCGTCGCTCCGCGAGTGCACCAGCGATGTCGCCGCGACGCGGGCCATCTCCCACTCTCCCTCGAACGGCTCGCTTCCGTGCTTCGGCGCGACATGGCCGAGGAGCACCCGGACACGCACCCCTCTCCGAAGTGCGCGCAGCAGCGCATGCTGAATCTCGAGCATGAGCGGGAACCCGGTCACGACGTTCACGTTCGTGCGCGCCGTTTCGATGATCGCGAGGTAGGCCTCGAGCGCCGCGGCGTCCTCCAGGCCGTGGTGCACGATCGCGCGGGCGACCGTCGAGCCGACCGGAGCCGGTTCCGGAACATTGAACGGTGCGCCGCCCGCCGCGGTCCAGGCGCCGAGGAAGGAACGCTGGAGCATCGCCACGGCCGGCCCCTCGACGCGGGCGCCGGCGTCGAGCCACGGCACCTCACGCCACGGCGTCGTCGGGGCCACCTCGACCTCGTCGAACGCTCGGTAGTACTCGTGCGCGATGTTCCTGCCACCGAGGAGCGCGACGCAGCCGTCGGCCACGACGAGCTTGCGGTGATCCCTCCGCTTCAGGTCCTCGAGCGTGGCGAACCCCTCCACGGGCCGGCAGACGTGCAGCTCCACTTCAGCGATCGCCGAGATGCGCTCGAGCAAGGGGTTCCGCAGGCCGAACGACCCGTGGCGCCCGTGAAGCGAATCGGCGAGCACGCGCACCGTGACTCCCCTGGCCGCGGCCCTTCCGAGCGCGGCCTCGACCTCGCGGCCGAAGTCGTCGTCGGCGGCCATGTAGGTCTGGAGGTGCAGGGTCCGCTCCGCCCGCGCGATCACGTCGAGCAGCCACCGTCGAGCCGTCCCGTTGTCGAGTTCGACCTCGATTCGGTTACCCGGGATGCGGCGCGCGCCGGTGATGGAGTCGAGCCGCTCCAGCAGCGTCTCCGGCCGCCGCGACACGGCCGGTCGCCGCCACGTCCGCCGCGGAACGTCCTCGGCGCGGACGACAACGAAGCCGCTCGTCGAAGGCGAGTGCCAGCGGCGGTTGACGATCGCGACCACCGGGTACTCCGCCGCGATCAGGCGGGTGGCTACGCGTGCGAGCCGCACCGCGTCGAGCGCGCCGCTCACGTCAGGCGCGTCGCCCTCGTCGACGATGGCGCTCGCGTCGACGACCCGAGGCTCGAGCCCCGCCTCCCGCAGTCGCTCGCGCAGGAGATGGCAGGCCCGCACCGGACGCATGCGGACTGCGAGACGGTCCACGCCGCGGGCGGCAGCGAGCGCGTCCAGCTCGTCGACGGGAAGGTCCGCGTCGAACAGCACCAGCGGCCGAAACCCGGGGCGGACGACCACCACCTGCCGCTCGACCGCGGTCACGGGCTCGGCCGCGTTCTCCCCCCGGACCCGGAACACACCGAGGGCGTCGGCCGCGAGCGTGCCCGGCAGCTCCACCTCCCCGTCGCGCGTCGTCGCGCTGACGACCACTCGTCCATCGGAGACGAACGCAACCTCCTGGTCGGGAATGGGTGGATTTCGGCTGACGCCGTACGCGAGGCCGATGCGCACGCGGATGGCGTCGCCCAGCTCCACGGGATCCGCGACATCCAGCGGTCGCTGAGCCGAGCGCCGCGGGGTCATGGGCAGGGCTGGCGCTAACACCGGCGCCGACCGCTGCGCCCGGATGATCGGCGGCGCAAACCGCCAGAGCACCACCAGTTCGACCCCGTTGTCGCGCACAGCCTTCTCCAGCGCCCGCCACGGTGCCACCCCGCCGGGTCGGATGAGCTTCACCGGAGCGCGCACGCCGGCCACCTCGACCCCGGAGACGAGCTCGTCGGGAGGTGGCCGCCGCAGCGAGAACAGCGCCACCCGCAGCGCCGCCTCGCTGTGGTCCCGGAGGAACGCCGCCACGGTACGCAGCGCGCGGATGCCGGGCGCGACACAGAGCACCTGTGCGAAGGGCCGGTCGGTGGGCACGGCGGCAGATGCGGGCACCCAGAGGACCGCGACCGGGTAGCGCGCGCGCAGCCGTGCCACCATCGGGATCCCGCCCGGAGGGCGCGGCCCCACCACCATGAGGTCGATGCGGGAGGCCTCGACAAGTGCCTCGAGCGCCTCCGCGTCGAGCTCGGGGAGGATCCCGACTTCGGCGCCGGTGGCGACCTTCGCCGCCTCGACGCGAACTCGCTCCAGCCACGCGCCGGTGTGATCCGGGCCTCCTGCCCCGACCGAACCCGCGTCGGACGCCGTGCGCGGACACGCGGCGACGAGGAGGTGCTCCGCCTCGCGCGCGAGGGAGCGCGCCGCTGCGAACACCGTCCTCGTGTCGGCGCCGATCTCTGTCAGGAGCATCAAGCGGCGGTATCTCATCCATCCTCCACCGGCGCCTTGGCGGTGCCCTCTAAGGTCGGGCACACCTCATCCCAGGAGCGCTCGTATCCTCGTGCGCCAAACGCCAGCCCGGATCGTCGAGATTGGAGAGGTGAGGGAGGACCGCCACCGTGAGCTGGATGTGGCGTTGCAGCGCCTGAATCCCCTCGCCCCCGAACCCAAGACGAAACGGTGCGGCTCCGTGGTCGCGGCCCATGTCGCGCTCCACTTCGTCAGCCGCTGCCCGGGCACGCGCCTGGGCGTCCCGGAACACCTGCGCGGTCACGGTACGGAGGCCGCGACGCGCAGCTCGCTCACCGCTTAGCGCCATGTTTCACCCCCAGAGGACCCGCCTCGGACGCCAGCGCTGGGCATCGCGAGCGGCGAGGCGATCCGCCTGGACGAACGGCTTCGCCAGGATCATGCCGGCGGTGAAGCCGCCCACGTGCGCCCAGAACGCAACGCCCGAGGCGGCGCTGTCGCCGATCGACGCTACGCCGCTCAGGAGCTGGATACCGGCCCAGTAGAGAAGCATCGACCAGGCGGGAAGGCCGATGGATGTGACGAACGGCCCAAGCGGGACCATCGCGTACACCCGCACCGTCGGGTAGAGCACCAGGTACGCGCCCATGACGCAGCTGATCGCGCCCGAGGCGCCGACCATGGGGATGCCCGAGTTCGGGCCCGCCGCGACCTGGGCGAACGCCGCGGCGAGCCCGCCGAGCAGGTACAACGCGAAGAAGCGTGGTCGCGTCATCGCGTCCTCCACGTTCTTCCCGAAGATCCACAGGAACCACATGTTCCCGAGGAGGTGGACCCACGATCCATGGAGGAACATGGACGTGAGGAGGTGCGAGGCGTGCCTACCGGCCTGGGTGACGCAGGCGGCACCCTCGCCCAGCGGGAAGCTGGTCCCGGGCGGCACCGAGCCGGTGAGCTCGCCCGGGATCAACCCCAGATCGCAGACGGACTGCATGAGCTGCTGCGACGTTCCGGCGCCCTGCACGAACACCCACACCAGCGCGTTCGCCGCGATCAGGCCGATGGTGACGGCCGGGCGCCGCAGCGGCTGCAGCTCGTCGCGATAGGGAAACATGTGCTCCTCACGCGCGGGTTGGGGCAGGCTCCACCAGCAACCGTTCGCTGGCGAGCTCGGCGCGGTACCGGCGCCGGACCGCGAACGCCTCGAGGAGCGCACCGAGGTAGAGTGCGTACAGGCCTATTAGCCACTCGTCGTGATAGGGGAACATGCTCGCCTCAGGCGTGGGTGGGTGCGCGCTGCATCGGCGTGGAGTGCTCGGTGATCTCGGCCCAGTGCCGCAGCCGGAACCCGAGCGCCACGAGCAGCGCCCCGAACAGGAGCGCGTAGAGGCCAATCAGCCACGCGAGGGCGAGCGCACCCGCGCCGGGGTGGGCGGCCAGGAGAACCCCGAACGCGATCGAGAGGATGCCGCTGGCGGCGAGTACCCACTCGCCACGGAGGTGCCGGCGGAGCCGGATCGCGGTGGCGATCTCGGCGATGCCCGTCAGCACCGCCCAGGCGGCGATCACGGCGAGCAGCGCCAGCGCCGTGATCCCGGGCCAGAGGACAGCGACCACCCCTGCCCCGATGCTCACGATCCCGCCGGCGAGCATCCAGCCCCAGCCCCGCACGATCCGCGCCCCCCGGATAGAGACCACCATCGCGAACATCCCGTCGATGAGCGCGTACGCGCCCCACAGGATCACCAGGGCAAGCAGGCTGATCGACGGCTTCACGAAAGTGAGGAACCCGAATGCGACCGCGGCCAGGCCCCGGAGCAGGAGCGCCCACCACCGCGCGGTCACGGGGAGGAGCTCGAACTCCACGTACTCGGTAGTCATGTCGTTCTCCTCGGTGGCTACGGGTGGAGTGCTTGCCTGGTGAGCTCCCGCGCGCGCTCGAGCTTCTGCTTGCGCTCGGCAAACTCGCTACGGACCTCGGCCATGCGCAGCTCGACGCGGCTCCGGACCTCGGAGCTCGCGCCGGAAGCCTGCGCGAGGAGCGCCTCGATCTTGGCGTTCAGCTCCTGCCTGGCACCATCGAGCCGCGTCTCGGCCTTCTCCGCGATGCGCTCGAGCTTGCGCCGCTCGTCCTCGATCTCCTCCATCAGTAGCATCTGCATCATCGCCTCGGCCTTCGTGGAGGCGCGCTCCCTGGCGCGGTCCGCCTTGCGCTCGGCGTGCTCCGCCTTGAGCTGCGCGAGCCGAGCCTTCCGGGCGTTCACGCGCTTCTCCAGGGCGTCCTCCGCGAACACCACCCGGTCCTCCCGGACGACCTTCGCCCCGAGTTCTTCCATGCGCGCGTCGAGCGGGACAACCCACTCCTCGGAGATTTCGGCGATGACCGCGAACTTGCCAGGCGCGAGATCCCGCTCGACCGCGACGAGGAAGTCGTCGCTCACGCCCAGGTGGACAAGGTCGCCCACCCCTCCCGCGGCGGCGCCGACCGCGACGCCCACGACCGCACCGACGGGACCGCCGAACAGGCCCACCAGGCCGCCGGCCAGCGCTCCCAGCGTGGTCCCGACGGGACCCTGGTCGTCGCGCTTCACGATCGTGAGCTTCCCGCCGGCATCGCGCTGGAGTACGTCCGTCCCCCACACCGTCAGGCTACCCTCCGCGTGCAGCTCCTGGAGCACGTGGAGCCCCTCGTACGCCCTCTTCTCGTCTGCGAACACCACCAGTGCGAACTTGCTCATGACCCTTCCTTCTCGTGTTGGATTGCGGCTCGACGTGAGCGTCGACTGCGCGTGAACCTACGTCGATGGCGTGTCGGCCGCTTTGCCCTGCACGACGGAACGACCGACCCTAGACGCCAGGACTGGAGACTCCGGCAGGGTGGCGAGCGGGGACGCGACCGGCGATTGCAACCCACCGGGAGCGCGGGGCACGCGCCCCCACCCTCCGCTGGTGCTCGGCCGCGTGCGCCCCTGGCGGGCGTGCGTTCCCGCGCAGCCCTGGGCAAATTCAGAAGAGCCGGGCTCGGTACCGCGCCGGGGTCTCCCCCGTCCACCGCTTGAACGCGCGGTCGAACGCCGTCGAGTCGGCGAAGTGCAGCAGGAACGCGACCTCCGCGATGCTGAGGCCCGCGTCCGCGACGTGCTTCAGCGCGAGCTGGCGACGCACGTCCTCGACCAGCGCGGAGTGAGTGACACCCGCCTCCCCGAGCCGTCGCTGCAGCGTCCGTTCGGGCACGCGCACCGCGACCGCCGTCTCGGAGAGCGTGGGCAGCCCGGTCGAGATCCGGCGCGCGATGGCAGACGAGGCACGCGCGACGAGGTCGACGCCGGCAGGCACCGAGCGCAGCGCATCGTCGGCAAGGCGGGTGACGACCGCGAGGAGGCTCGAGTCCGCGTGTAGGTGGGGCAGACCCAGCACGGGCCTCGCGAACCGCACCTCGATCTCACGCGCACCGAACTCCAGCGGGCAGCCGAACACCCGCGACAACTCAGCGTCGTCGTGCGCACGCTCGTGCTGGAAGGCCATGCGCTCGGGCCTCCAGTCGACGCCGGTCGCACGGCGGCTGCGAACGAGCAACAACGTGTACAGAAACTCGTCGAGCTGAGGCGCCGGCATGGCCGGGACGCCCCCGATGATCGAGGCATGCGCCGGCTCGACGACGAGCCGCAACTTCACGGCGTCGTGCACGAGCCGGACGTACCGCAGCAGGCGCGAGAAGCTCGCCCCCGCCGTGGTCTCGGCGGAGATGACGTAGTCGAGGACGTCGAGCGCGCCGGACGGCAGCGCCTCCGCGACGTGGACGCCGAACGACGGGTCGCCCGAGGCATCCGCGGCCGCTTCCCAGAGCGCGCGAACGCTCGGGTACGGGAGCCGGTCCTCGACCGAGGCCAGCGCGTCGTGGGAGAGCCCCGCCGCGGCCAGGCTCGCCCCCGGGTCGACGCCGCGCGACTCGAGCGCCGCGATCACTGGTCTCGCGGCCAGGACGGTCATCGTTCCGTCGGCCGCCAGGGCGGCGCCCGAGATCGTCGTCCCTTTTCGCGCAGCGGCACCCACGGCCGGTCGCTCCGACGTGGCCCGATCCGATGTGCATGATGCCATGCGTCGCGGGGCGCGTCACGCCAGCGCCTCGTTCGCGACCGCCCACGCGTGGCCGACCCTCTCGAAGCGCCGGCGAAGCTGGGACCGGAGCTCCGCGATCCTGGCCTCCAGCCTCTCCCTCGGCTCCCCTCCGGCCCGGGCCGCCCTGATCTCGAGGTACGCCATCTTCGCCTCGGACTCGAGGGTCAGGGCCTCGAGCAACGCCCTGGCGCGCTGCTGCGTGCCGCGGAGCTTCGTCCGGGTCGAGTCGATCCGTTCCCGGACGTGCGCCCGGTACTTACCGGGCGAGGAGGCGAGCTCAGCCTCCAGGCTGGCGAGCTCGACGCGGAGCGCCGCCACGCCCCGCTCGATGTCGACGTCGACGGTCTCGTTGCGAACCCGACGGAATGCGCACCCTCCGAGTGCTTCGACGCGCGCGTCGACCGGCGAGATGCGCTCTTCCCAGATCTCCGCGACGACCGCTGCAGTGCCAGGAAGGAGCGCCTCTCCGACGTCGGTCAGGAAGTCCTCATCGACTCCGATACGCGCGAGATCGTGGAGGACGCGCCCCAGTGTCCCTGCACCGGCCGCGACGGCCATTGCGACGCGCCCTGCCAGCGGACCGAGCAGGCTGCCGGCGAGGAGCGCGACGGGTGTGCCGAGCGGACCCTCATCCGCACCCTCCTTCACCACCACACCCGAATCCTCGTCCACCGCAATCGACGCCGTCGCGTACATCGTGATCGCCCCCTGCCCATCCAGGTCCTGGAGCGCCCTCAGACCTTCGCACGCCCGAGCATCGCTGGGGAAGACCGCCACCAGGATCTTGTCCATGACCTCTCCTCTTCCGACCCGCCCCGCACGAGACCCGGAGCCGGACGGCATCCGACGGTAGCGTCGGAGGCGATTCACGTGCATTGTCTTGGGCGACGAAACGATCGACCCTGGGCGCCGGATGAGCTCGGATGTGTCCATGTCGGTGCTGGTGGCGCGACCCGCCATCACAGGCCTGGAGGCGCGTGGCCTGGATGCCGCTGCGGTCCTTCGGAGGGTGGAGATCTCCAGCCAGGCGCTGGCGTCCATCGACGGTAGACTTCCCGTGGCGAGCGTGCTGGGGCTGTGGGAGGCCGCCCGGGAAGCGGCTGGCGATCCGTCGTTCGGCATCCACGTGGCGGAGGCGCTCCCCCGGGGCACGTACGACGTCTTCGAGCACATCCTCTCGGCCGCGGATACCGTCGGCGCGGGGCTCTCCCGACTCACGCGGTACATCCCGCTTCTCCACGACCACTCGACGTTGAAGCTCCACCTCGAGCCGGGCCACGCGCGCCTCGTCCGGCGCGTGCCGACGATCGGGCCGCAGTACGACGAGTTCTCGCTCACGCTGCTCCTCGTCCGGAGCCGGCAAGCGAGCGCGACCGCGTGGACCCCGGACCGGGTGACGTTCCAGCACGAGCGGACACGTGACGACGGGGAACCGTCCCGCGTGTTCGGGTGCCCCGTCGTGTTCGGCGCAGCGGAGACGGAGATGCTGATCCCTCGCTCCGTGCTTCAGCTGCCCCACACGCGGGCCGACGCGCCGCTGCTCAAGGTCCTGAGCCGGCACGTCGAGGCGCGGCTGGAGTCGCTGCCGCCGCGGGGGGCGCTGCTGGCACGAGTTTCGAGCGCGATCGCGCGCCGGCTCATGACGGAGCTCCCCACCCTGGCCTCGACCGCGGCCGCGCTGCGGATGCCCGAGCGGACCCTTCAGCGGCGCCTCGCGGACGAGGGCGTCACCCACTCCGCGCTCGTCGACGACGTGCGACGGAACCTGGCGCTCGAGCTCCTTCCGGATGCGAGCGTCAGCCTGACCGACATCGGGTACCGCCTGCACTTCGCCGACCCGGCAGCGTTCTATCGAGCGTTCAAGCGCTGGACTGGAGAGGGGCCTGCCGCCTACCGGAAACGCTTCCTGTGATCCCGTCCTCCGTGCCGCGCACCGGCGCCGCTCGGACGGCGCCCCGTCACGATGCGGCGGGACGAGTTCACGGCCCCAGGAAGGATAGCTCGCCCATAATTCGCGGGATGTCGCGGAGCAGCCGGTCGTACGCGCCGCCCGCATCCGGCGCCTCGCCGGCCACGAGCGAGCGATCGGCCAGGTCGGTCACGTCCTTGACCGAGAGCCGCTTCGACTCGAGCGGGTCGAGGCGGTCGAGCTCGAACACGATGCGCTCCTCGCGCGTGGTGAGCGCGAACCGGCGCACCCGTTCGTTGACGCCCTGGAAAGTCAGCGCCCCGCGAGGCGCGAGCGGCGCCGTTGCCTCGCGGCCGCGTGGGAGGCGTGCCTGCACTGGCACGCCCGCAAACGCGTCCGCTTGCCGGACTCCGAGGCCGTGGAGGACGGTGGGCATCACGTCGAGCAGCGAGAATACGCCGTTGAAGTGGCGCGGCGCCATCCCCGGGACCTTCATGGCGAAGCCCACCTCCACCTGCTCGCGGGAGAGGTCGGTCCCGTGAGTGCCGGAGCCGTGCTCCCAGAACGCCTCGCCGTGGTCGCCGGTGACCACCACGTAGGAAGAACCCATCCTTCCGGACACCTGGATCGCGTCGAGTGCCTGGCCCAGCAGGACATCCACCCAGGCTACCGCGCTCCGGTAACGGTTCTGCAGCGCCGCGCGCGCCCAAGCGTCGACCTCGCCGCTCCCCACCGAGCCGCTAACTGTGACGGGCCCGTATGGTGGCCGAAACCCGGCGCCCCAGGAGTAGTCGAAGTGGGTGCTGTCGAGCGCGACTACGTACACGCCGCCGCCTCGGGGCGAGGTGGCCATCGCGCGGCCGAACGCGGCGACGACCGACTGGTCGCGATCGGCCACCTCCGCCACCTCCGGGTGGAGTTCCGTGTCGAGCAGCGATCCCCCGTCGCCGAAGACGACCTCCCGGATGCCCTGGTACTCGGTGTTGGGCGAGGCGAAGAGGTGGATGCGATAGCCGAGGCGGCGCAGGACGGCCAGCGGTACCGAGCCGTGCTCGTCCGGCGAGGCCCTCGCGGCGTCGAAGAAGACGGGCGGCTCGGCGCAGAACAGGCCATACCAGGAGTACTGGGTCACGTTCCCGGTGGTGATCGGGTGCTCGAAGGTCCAGGCGTGCGCCCCGAAGGCGGAGAGGCGCGGCATGTTCTCGGGGGTGACGACGTCCTTCCGCAGCGACTCGATCATGAAGACGATGACGTCCGGCATCTCCTCCCGGGGTGCGACGGCCACGCCGGCGGCACGCTCGCGCGCTGGACGGGGCCGGCGCAGCGAGACCCGGAAGGACGCCAGCTCCGCCTCCGGCCGTGCGATCGAGAAGGCCAGCGGAACGCTCCGGATCTCGCGTTCCCAGAGCCACGCGTTGCGGACGTTGTGGGACATCGCCTCGAGCACGGCGATGGAGGCGATGCCCACGAGGAGCGCCTGCAACGCCGTGCGGCGCTCCACGACCAGGCCGGCCCGAACCGATATCCGGCCGGTCAACCTCGACAGGTACATGGAAAGGCCCACGGCCACCCCGGTCACCACGGCGACCCCGGCCACCGCCCATGGCGAGAGCCCGACCGCCTCGATGGACTGGCCCAGGCCCCGCGCGCCGCCGGAGAGGAGGATCCTCGCGCCGGTGAGGAGATGGTAACCGGCGAAGGCGAAGAGGGCGACATCGGCCAGCAGACAGACGCAGAGGAGCATCGTGACGGTCCACACGACGTGAAGCACGAAGCGCCGGGCCTCATCCAGCCGGCGGCTCGGATCGCCGGCGCGCACCAGAAACGCCTCCAGCGCCAGCCCCGCCGACGTGAGCATAGCCGTCCGTCCGAGCAGCTCGACCACGGCCAGGGCGGAGTCCACGCCCACGTGCCGGTACACCCGCACGAGGAAGTACCCACCCGTCAGGAGCAAGCTCGCCGCCAGGATTGCCCAGAGGACGACGTTGGCCGCGCGATCGCGGCCCAGCGGGGGCGAGCCGGCGCTCGGAGACGCAGCGACCGCGAAAGAGCTCGGATCCATCGATTCGCTCGCCATGGATCGCACCAAGTTACGGCGACGGCGTGTCGCCGAGCTCGCTGACACGACCCTTGGGTCGCAGTGCGGCGATGTAGTGCTGCGGGCCGTGCGCGCTGGCCAGGTACGGCGAGGACCGACGGCGCTCCTCCGGACCCAGCGCATCGACGATGGACCGCGCAATGAGCTTCGCGCGGGGCGCTTGCGCCACGGGCGACTCGGACCGGCACCAGGCGTCCTCGACGAGCTGGAACTCCTGCCCGATGTGCACGAACGGGCCCCAGCCGGCGGGAGGGAGCGCCGGAACCGGGTCCCTCGGGAGGACGTGGCGAACGAGCTTTCGCGCCACGCCCTCCGACCACCGCGGCAGCGGCTCACACACCGTCATCGGCTGTCCGTAGGTGTACACGGCACGCAACACGTCCCCGACTTCTCGGTGCTGGCCCTGCCCGCTCACCGCCAGGGCGAACAGCACCGCCATCGCGCCTCCGAGGCTATGCCCCGCCACGTACAGCGCCTCCAGTGGATGCTCCAGGCGCCGCCCCGGGTCGAGGAGCGACCCAGCCCGGAGTGCCCGCCGCAGCTCCTCGAGGATGCTCCACGACGTGGCGCGGACGTTGAGGTGGAACCCTGCATGGACCCTCAACGGTGGGGCGCCCTCCGCACCGGACATTAGGCTCGAATCCGATCCCACATCCGCGTCACCGAGCCAGTTGCCCAGGTTGCTCGTCTCCGTGCCTCGGTAGCACAGGATCACCACCCGCCCGCAGCGGCTCTGCAGGAGAAAGGCCGTCGAGTAGATGAGCATCGCGTCGACCGTCTGCGAGAGACGTATGCACGCCTCAGCTTCGAAGCCGACCCTCGACATCATTGTCGCGACCGTGTCCAGGTTTGCGTAGGCGTATCCGGCGCACGTCCCGAGCACGTGCGCGACCGCACCATGGCGCTCGAGTGAGCTTCCCTTCGTCGGCGCGGCGAGCACGTCGACCAGGTCGGGGTACACGGGAAACGGCGCTTCACAGGTATTCCCGGCGATTCTCTCGATGTCCATCGATGCGTCCTCGGCGTGGGTCGTCGTAGTGTCTCGTCCTTGCCGTGACCATGGTTACGCCGTCACCCCCGGGGCTCCGAGGAGCAGGCGGCCGGCAGCGATGCCGATGCAGAGCGCTCCGAC
>Ga0335069_10005799_pt1 | contig 18077 bp, 13 predicted proteins | sample Lox_Sample_11_FD_206714 | JGI IMG/M metagenome (GOLD analysis project Ga0335069, IMG submission 206714) | Soil microbial communities from Loxahatchee National Wildlife Refuge, Florida, United States - Lox_Sample_1.1 | ecosystem: Environmental > Terrestrial > Soil > Wetlands | place: USA... | reverse complement strand
GCACAACCATAGGCGGCGGAAACGGCAGCGGAAACGGGACCGTCTTCGAGTTGTCTCGCTCCGGCAATAACTGGACCTTCACTTACCTTTATGATTTTCCCGGCGCACAAAATGGCGGACCACAGGGGCCGCTGACGATGGATGCGGCCGGCAATCTCTACGGAACGCTAGTTGCCGGAGGGGCGAATGGATACGGAGCAGTCTTCAAGCTATCGCATACGCAGAACGGTTGGACCTATACCAGCCTGCATGACTTCGATCGCGCCGATGGGGCTGGACCCTACGGCGGCGTGATCCTGGATTCGGCGGGTAACATCTACGGCGCAGCGGGCTACGGTGGCCAGAACGGCCAACACTGCTCCGGACCCGGAGGAGTGGGTTGCGGCGTCATCTTTGAGATCACACAGTAAGGGAGCTTGTTGTGCGCCAGACCACTTGCCGAACCGCCCTCTTCTGCTGCTTCACGCTTTGCCTTGCGGTTCTCACCTATGTTGCGGAGGCGCAGACCTTCACCGCCCTGCACACCTTTACCGGAGCGGCTGACGGCTCGAGTCCTTTTGTCGGCGTTACCGTTGCTCATTCAGGGCTTCTTTATGGAGCCACCAACGGCGGTGGAACAAACAACGACGGCGTCGTGTTCGCTCTGCATAGCTCGGGTTCCGGGTGGACGCTGAACCCGCTGCATGAATTCGGCGGGCCACCTAACGATGGAGACTCCGCGTTTTCGACGATGCTCATCGGTCCGAACGGCTTCCTTTATGGCATGACCCAGTCTGGCGGCAGTGCAGATTTTGGAACCGTCTTTGCAGTGCAACCGCCGCCCAGCGTATGCCACTCGAGCGTGTGCTACTGGAACGAAAGCGTACTGCACTCGTTTCAGGGACCCCCGAATGACGGGGCCGGTCCAACCAACGGAAGCCTCGTCTCCGATCAGGCTGGGAACATCTATGGCACTACATTCGATGGCGGCTCGAGCAATCTTGGAGCCGTCTTTGAGCTGAGCCCATCCGGCAGCGGATGGACGGTGAACGTTCTCCATAGCTTCAGCCAGAGCGAAGGGCAGCATCCACTAGGCGGGTTGGTCTTCGACTCCGCCGGCAACCTCTACGGGACGACAGCCTACGGCGGGTCCAATGGGAATGGAACAGTTTTCGAACTGTCGCCGTCGTCGAACGGCACGTGGACCGAAACCGTCCTCCACAACTTCTACATCTACACCGACGGGGGTTCCCCCGGCGGCACACTAATCCGCGATGCCTCCGGCAATCTCTACGGCACCACGTATGAGGGTGGAGGGCCCGGCGAAGGCACAGTCTTTGAGATGAGCTATTCCAACGGAGCATGGGCTTTCTCTGTGCTTTCTGCTCTGGGTAACTGCTCCCCGTACGCGGGACTGGCCATGGATTCAGCGGGCAGTCTCTACGGAACTTGCATTGCCGATGGAGCTCACAATGACGGATGGGTCTTCAAGTTAGCCAATTCCGGCGGAAGCTGGACGCTGACCGACTTACACGACTTCGCCGGCGCCGATGGCGCGTGGCCGTATGGTGGCGTCTCTATTGATGCCGGCGGGAATCTCTACGGCACAACCTTCTATGGCGGCGATCCCCGATGCAATGACGGCTTGGGCTGCGGCAATGTCTGGGAGATCACGCAGTAGGTCGGAGCAAACGAAGCTAGGATGGGCACGGTTAAATTTGCTGGGTGAACATAAACTCGGAATCGGGCAGGGCGGTCACGCGCTCGGCCAGGATCCAGTCGAGTTGAGTTGAGATGAATCGGCTTACGGCGTTGGATAGTCCCAGACATCGGGCGGCAGTTTATCCTTGAGCGCGGCATACATGGCGTCGCGGAACAGTTTCAGGGCCGGATACGGGCGGAGGGCAATCGTGCGCTCCACAATCAGCCCCTGTTCATTGTCCACGATGATCTCCAGGCTCTCGAACTTGTGACCATCCATGGTTCCCACCCAGCGCAAGAAGGTGGTTCGCTCATCGAGCTTAGACTCGGCTGTATAGGTACCGGAACCACGCGTGGTACTCGACTGAGCGAAAATCGCCGCGCAGAATTCACGTCCCTCGATCGGCCGCGCCAGGATCGGGCTGTTGAAGACGATGTTTTCGGCAAGCAACTCGCGTATCTGGGCGGCTGTAGGCTTGCCGGATTCCCGTAGCTTTCGTAAAGGATGCATCGTGACTCCTCCAATGCTGTGCCGGCATCTTCAGGACCCAGCCCTCGACCGCAATCGCTGTGTAGAGTAGCCGCGGAGTAGTCAGCGGTGTTTCGAGGGTGGATGGGCGTCGTCCACCCTAGGTTCAGGGTCTTCATCCTACACCACGAGGGCATAATGAGCGCGCCCGATAGCTTCAACGATGTCACCGACAGTAATGAATTACGATTTTGGCCATTTTTGAATAATCCTGTTCCGGGGCTTCGAGCTATAATGCTACCCGCGTTCCAGGGCCTGTTCGTTAACAATTAAGGAGCTCGCCATGAGCCAGACCACCCGCCGGATCGCCCTTTTCTTCTGTTTCACGTTTTCCCTTGCGGTTCTCTCCACCATGGTCCAGGCACAGACGCTGACTGTGCTGCACAACTTTACCGGCGGCGGAGACGGATCCTATCCCGAGGCCGGATTGACCATGGACCGGCAAGGAAACTTGTACGGCACCACGGCCGAGGGTGGGGCGCATGGGTATGGGGTGGTCTTCCGTCTGTCACACGCCGGATCAGGCTGGGTGTTGACGCCGCTGTACAGCTTTGATGGCAGCGACGGCGGCTATCCGATTAGCGGGGTTGTCTTTGGGCCCGACGGGGCTCTGTACGGCACCACTCCCGCCATCCAGGGGGCAGGCCTCGGCACGGTTTATCGTCTGCGGCCTTCGCCTGCGGCCTGCCACGCGGTGCTCTGTCCATGGGAGAAAACCGTGGTCTTCAGCTTTCCCGGCGGCAACGGGGGGCAAAATCCCGGTCCTGGCAATCTGATCTTCGACGGGGCGGGCAATATCTATGGCACGACGGAGGACGGCGGACAGGACCATTTGGGGGTGGTTTACGAACTCACGCCCTCCAATGGCAGCTGGACGGAGACTGTTCTCTGGTATTTCAGCAGTGTAGACATGGGATACCTTCCTTTGAGCGGCGTTGTCTTGGACAGCTCCGGTAATCTTTACGGCACAACCTCGAGAGGCGGTACATCAGACAACGGAGTGGTTTACCAATTGACGCCCTCCGGCTCGGGCTGGACCGAAAATGTCCTGGTTTCCCTGTCTACTTCGAGGGCCGATGCCGGCTTGGTCATAGATGGGCAGGGCAACCTGTTCGGCAACACGTGTTGCGGTCGTTTGTATGACCATCCGGGCGATGCCTTTGAGCTGACGCCATCCAACGGCGGTTGGACGTTCAACGAGCTGTATACCTTTTCGACTCTTGGTTACGGACCCGAGTACACCCCAACGCTGGACGCGGCCGGTAATATCCACGGCACTTCCTCAGGCGGTGGCTTGAACAACATGGGCGAGGTTTTTAAGCTGACGCTTTCCAACGGCAGCTGGACCTACACCTCGGTCAGCTTTGATGGCAGCAATGGATCCAATCCCGAGGGCAGCGTAATCCTCGACGCGGCTGGAAATATCTACGGTACAGCGCAAGTCGGAGGGAATGGAGCATGCAGTATGTATGGGACCACCGGCTGCGGTGTCGTTTGGGAGATCACGCCGTAGCCTTCAATTGGTGTTCAATCGCCATCACACAACTGAACCGTCAGCCGGATCGGTTGCGATAACGCCAGCTCACGCACTCGCTAAATCTCGCGCGTACTGTCCATTACGCCGTAATCCAGAATTAAGTTGCGCCGCCGACGGTGGGTGATACGCTTGCGCCCGAATTTAAGGAGACTTCACCATGGCCTTTCAGCGGATTGCAGCTTCGATTCCCGACACCAACTTGGGGGTGAAACCGGCGGTACTGGTTCTATCCATCATATGGGGGATGATTCTCGCGATGACCCTAACGGCCCGGGCGCAGACCCTGACCGTGCTGCACAATTTCATCGGAGGCGCCGACGGTTCAGGCCCCTTTGCGGGCGTAACGCTCGATCAGCAAGGCCGGATCTATGGCACGGCGACTTTTGGTGGCAGCCACGGCCAGGGTGCAATCTATCGGCTCGTCCACCAGAGCGGAGGCTGGGTCTTCTCACCTCTCTACAGCTTTGGTTCACAGCCACATGATGGAGACCAGCCCTACGCCAGGGTGCTTGTTGGCCCGAATGGTCTTCTCTATGGGACAACCTACGGTGGCGGTGCCGAAGGCCAAGGAACGGTTTTCAGCCTGCAACCTCCAGCAACCACTTGTAGAGGTTTCCTCTGCCCGTGGACCGAAACCGTCCTTTACAGCTTTACCGGTGGTGCGGATGGTGCAAATCCGTACTTTGGCGATCTGGCCTTCGACGCCGCCGGGAACATCTACGGAACCACAGCGTATGGCGGGAGCTCGGGCTATGGTGTGGTTTTCAAGCTGACGCGTTCCGGCAGCGCCTGGACCGAGAGCGTGCTGTGGAACTTCACCTGTGGCGACGACGGCTGCAATCCCTTTGGCGGAGTGATTTTCGACAGCGCCGGCAATCTCTACGGCACAACTCAGTTCAGCTACAACTACGCGGCTGGGACCGTGTACGAGCTCTCGCCCACGCAATCGGGCTGGATCGAGACGACAATCTCCGGGCTCCCCGGTGTCAGTGGCACCGCGTCCGGCGGTCTCGTTATGGATGCACAGGGCAGTCTGTTCGGCTTGACCGGCGATATCCAACCGGGCAGCGTGTACGAACTGACGCCTCGGAACGGCGGCTGGGCATTCGCGGTGTTGAAGACCTTCACTGTCTACAATTTCATTGGACCTCTCGCCGCACCAAGCCTCGACTCACGTGGCGATGTTTACGGGCCGTTGCCTAACGGCGGCGAGTACGAGTCCGGCGAGATTTTCAAGCTGACGCGCGCCGGCGGGCAATGGATCTACACGCCCTTTTACCAGTTCGGAACTAGCGATGGCGGGATCTATCCGATTGGCGCTGTCACCCTCGACGCCGGCGGAAATGTGTATGGTACCTCGGAAGCGGGCGGAGCTTACCAGAACGGCGTGGTGTGGGAGATCACGCCGTAACGGGGCGGCAAGTTCGCTAGCTGTGCCGTGTGCCAGGATGGCTCCGTAGATAAGCGGGTAAGTGGCGAGAATCCCCATTGCACAACTGGTCCCGCCTGGCGGAAGGAGGATTCGCGACATGCTGCGAATCCTCGAGCAGCGAGTCTGTCTTACGCCGCCTGCTCCTCGCCGGAGAGGAACACGGCCTTGCCGCCGGTGTCCTCCAGCACCTGGCGCGCGTTGTGCGCGACGCCGACGCTGGCGCAATGCACGGAAACCAGAATGCGTCCCCGCTTGATCTCCTCTTCATAACGCTTGGCTTCGAATTCCGGAACGCCCAGGCCGATAAGCGCGCCCGCGATGCCGCCCACGGCGCTGCCTACGCCGGCTCCGGTGAGCGCCGCGACGATCGGACCCGCCGCGATCAAGGGCCCGGCGCCGGGAATGGCGAGCGTTCCAATTCCTACCAGCCAGCCCAGCACGCCGCCAATCACCAGGCCGCTGCCGCCCGCCGCGAGCGCGCCCTCGGGAGCCTTGGTGTGCTTCTCCACTGCGAACTCCTGATTCATGTCGCGGTCGGGGAAGACGACGGAAACATCCTGGCTGTTGAATCCCTCATGGCGCAGCCGGTCGACGGCTTTTTCGACCTCGGCGCGATCGGCGAACACGCCGTACACAACTGTAGGCCGCGCACCGATGGTGGCCGGCAGAGTCTCGCGCGCCACGGGACGGCGTTCGGCTGCCGCTGCTCCCGAGAAGCGGTTGCGCAGGCGGTCGCGGAATCGCGCCAGCGCGGGGGAAGTCCGCACGCGGCTGGGATCGACATCGTAGCGCCAGCGGCCCCGGTACTCCGATTCGTAAGTGGCAAACGCGGGCGCCGAGGCGAGAGTTTCGTCGCGGAACTCGGGCAAGGTTTCGACATCGGCCTGCCGCAGGTTGGCGTAGAGATCGTTGCCATCATCGAATGCGTAGAGCTGGTCGGCGGGAAGCAGGAAGCGCCGCGACTTCAGCCAGCCGGCGTCCACAATCAGGTAGCGCAAATCGCCCGTGACATCGTCGGCGAGGGCATCGTCGACCGTGCCCAGCTTCTCGTCATTGGGGCCATAGATCTTCGTTCCGCGCAGGTCACTCAGATAATCGTTATTGACATCGCTCACTCGCCGCAGCATGTGTGGGGCTCCTTTCAGGTGTGTGCTGAGTAAGACAGGCGGGAGATGGGCGGGGTTGTCCCGGAGACATTTCTACCTTGTGAAGTAAGTCATCGGATGGTATTGTGTTGCCCGCCTTTCCGTTGCCTCATTCGCTATGTGGGCTTTCTGGCCGCCCTCATCGCCCAGGCGGATGAGCGCATGCGCTGTTCCGGAAAAGCACCCTGATGGCATTTCGCCTTCTTCGTCACCTGCGACAGCCTCGGCCCCGCCCGACCCCTCACTTGCATTGGCATTTCGGCTCATACCTCGATAGCAGGAGGCAATCGGCCCATGCACATCGATAACCTTCCGATCGGGTGGATGTCGCTCGTCGTCTTCGGCCTGGTGTATTTAGTTACTGCTGGCATTTTCGCCGCCGCGTTCTGGTTCGCTCGTGGCGATCGCGTCCGGACCTTCAAAGGCGTTTCTCCGGGGATGCTCCCTCCGCTCGGCATTATTTTTGGTTTGTTTGTGGCGTTCGTCGCTTCCCAGGTGTGGGGCGATACCGACCGCGCCCGCTCCGCTGTAAACACAGAGGCAAATTCCCTAAGCACCGTCATCTTCCTCGCGGCCAGCTTTCCGGGCGAGCCGGAGCTTCGCATGCGGGACCTGACACGTCGGCACATTGGCGAGGTGGTGACAGTGGAGTGGCCGTTGATGGTACAACGCAATGCGTCGTTCACGGTCACTCCGGGCCGCGTTGGCGGAGGAGCTGCAATTCGTGCTGGCCCTGAAGCCGGAGAGCGAGGGGCAGGCCACGGCGCAACGTCAGATTGTGGTGGCCCTCGAAAATGCCATGGAGGCGCGGCGGCAGCGCATCGCCGTCAGCCGCAGCCGCGTCAATTGGGTGAAATGGACGGCGCTGCTACTGCAGGCGGTTTGCACCCTGGTCGCGATCGCGATGGTCCATATCGACAACCGGGGCGCAGCCGCAATCTCGCTGTGGATCTTCGCCACCGGCGTTGCGGTCTCCATCCTCCTGATCGCATCACATGACCGGCCGTACAGTGGAGAGCTGTCCATCAAGCCGGACCTGCTGAAACAGGTATTGCCGGAAGAGGCGATCACACAAGGCACCCTCGATCACACCGTTCTGGTCCACTTGACTAGCCTGCTGCGTGCGGCCAGGCAGGTGATCTCCGACGAGCAGGGCGAGATGGCCGCGGGCAGGGCTTTGACCGGCAAGGAACTGGTCGAGCGAGCCAAGGCCAAGTATGCCGAGCAGACCGGGCAAGCTCTTCCCAGTCTTGATCCCATGTCGGCAGAAGGACGGATGCTTCAGGCCGAGATGGAGGCAATTCAGCAAGTCATGGATGAGGCACGCACCAGCGGCGATCTGAAGGGATTTGTGCCGGCGGTCTTCACCTATCGGGTGGCGCAGCGTTTTACCAGCAAAGTGGGCGAATTCGCCTATGTGAAATTAACGGCCCCTGCTGAGCTGATTCGTCACCAGCCCAACACGCCCGACGCTTGGGAGAACGACATGATCACGGGCAAGTTTCAGTCAGCCGGATGGAAGAAGGGAGCGTTCGCGGAAGAGGTGGCTGAGCTGAACGGCAAGAAAGCCTATCGCGTGATTATTCCGGAATACTATGAGTCTTCTTGTCTGGCCTGTCATGGCGAGCCCAAGGGAGCCATGGATAGTACCGGCGGGAGAAAAGAAGGTGGCAAACTGGGTGACTTAGGCGGTGCGATTAGTGCGGGGATCTATCTGAAGTAAGCTCCGCACTCCTACTGGAGCTTGGCGTACTCCAGTTTGGCTTGCTGGTAGACGGGAATGTCAGGGTCGGCGTCTTTCCACAGCGCGAAGAAATCCTGGTAGGCGGTGCGGCTCCTGGCGCTGTCGCCTTCCAGAGCATAAGCCCGCGCCAAGCCCAGATAGGAGAGCGGGTACTCCAGACCGGCAGGATCGACGCCACGGTGATCGAGCACCCGCTGGAATTCTGCTGCGGCTTCCTGGCCTTTCTTCATTTGTAGATAGGCGCGTCCGCGATCGTAAATGGGCATGAGACCGGCAAAGGTACCCAACTCGTACGGCTTGACCTTCTCCAGCAGCTCAATGGCCGCAGCCGGTTGGTTCTGATTCATGGCGATCACGGCTTGCAGCCAGGGATCAACAATGCGGTTGTTGATTGTGTAATCGGGATATTCCTTCCGCAAATCGGAGAAGATCGCCTGTGCCTCGCGGTTCGAGCCGGCATAGGCGAGGGTAAAAGCTGCGGCGATCCTGTCCCGCTTGTCAGGGCCAAGCGCAAGGGCCTGCTGCACTTTGGGAGCTACGGCCGACTTGTCTCCCAGAAACAGTTCTACGGTCGCATCGTCCAGCGCGATCTGGGCCGCAATTCCTTTGAGGCCTGCGCGCTGATCTGCGTCAACGACTTGCCGGTTCATTTCCAGCGCCTTGCTGCGGCGACCGTGGAAGGCCTCAACTGTGGCTTGGGCGGCGGTCATGAAAGCTTCTGTCGGCCGCCCTTTTGCCCATTGCACCTGGCGCTGCATTGCCGCCGTGTCTCCCTGAATGAGAGCGACATAGTAAAGAGCAGTGCGAACCGGGATCTGGTCCAATTTTTGCGCGATAGCTTTCTCGGCAATCGCTTTCGTTTCGTCGTAGCGGTTAAGGAAGAGGTAAAAGTAGGCCAGGTTCCCGTAAGCAATAAAACTGGAGGGTTGCAGCCGCAATGCCTCCTGGGTCTGTTGTACAGCCTCGTCAAGCTTTCCCAGGACTCCATAAATGTTGCCGAGCGATTGATAGGGCGTAAAGTCACGCGGATAGGTTTGCTCCCACAACTTCAAGGCTACGATCTCTTTGTCGAGGTCGCCAGTCACGATGAAGTGGTAGCGAGTGGTGATATACATCTTCTCCCGCTCGCTGGCTCGATCGCGGCGATCATACGCCTGCTGCATATATTGCACGGCGCTGTCGTTCTCACCGTTATTGCGGTAAATCTGACCCAAGCGGGCATAGGCTAAAGCAAAATTAGGATCGAGCTCGATCGCCTTCTTGTAAAACGGTATGGACTCGAGCTCGGACTTTTGCCGTTGGGTCTCGCCCAGGTTGAACATCTTCAGGGCTTCCAGCGACGAGGTGGTTGCTTCCTCCAGAGGCGTGTCGAATTTTTGAATGGAGCCGAGCGATTCTCCCAGCTTCCCGCGCAGGTTGGTGGCAGCTTTGTCCAACGACTTTAGGACTGCCTCTTTGTTCTCGGCCTCGGCCTGCTCATGGGCAATGGAATCTCCGGTGCTGCAGTTCAAAGCTTCCAAATCGATAACGTAGTGGCTGCCAAGATCGGAGATGGAACCTGCCAGCATCGCCTTGACCCCGGCGCGCTGGCAGACTTCACGCGCCACCTCATTCGTCAGCCGCTCATCCGAAGATCGGCCCATGTAGCCCAGGGTTTCCTTCAAGCGCTGTTGAGAAAAAATATTCAAGAACGGCGATTGCTCCAACTGCATGGCCAGCGCCTGTTTGAGAGTGCCATCGAACACCGCGTCGCCGGTGGTGTTGGTGAAGTCGGCGACCAGGAGGGTGTCTTTCTCTGTGAGCGCGGGCTTGCGCTGCTTGTAGAAGTAATATCCGGCGCCTGCAAGGATCAGCACGAGCAACGAGACGGCAGCGGGGACGAGCCATCCTCTTCTTGCCGGCGCGGCGACAGCCGGGGAACTGGCCGCCGCCGAGACTTGCGACGAAATTGCCGCCGGAGTAGCAGCCAGAACCGGTGCGGGCACGGAACCGCTCGAAGCCAGCTTCGGCGCTGCGGCCGCTCCCGATGGCATCGGCTCTTCAACTACGGCGATGACGTGGCGGCTGGAATCAGTATCGCGCTTCAGCCGCTGCAACTCGGCTCGCATGTCCGACGCATGCTGATAGCGCAGGTCGCGGTCTTTCTCCAGCGCGCGGTTGATGATGTGCTCCAAGTCCGCGGGTAAATCAGGATTCAAACGGACGGGCGCGGTGGGGGCTTTGTGCAGGATGCCGTCGAACAACGCCGCCGAAGTGTCGCCGCGAAACGGCAGCTGCCCCGTCGCCATCTCGTACAGCACCGCGCCGAAGGAAAACAGATCGCTGCGGGCGTCGGTGTCTTTGCCGAGCGCCTGCTCCGGCGACATGTAGGCGACCGTTCCCATCGCCCTACCCGGACTGGTGAGGTGCCGGTCCTCGTCGAGACGGGTCATGGTATTGCCCGATCTCGCCAAGCTGGCAGGCGAGCCAGGCATTACTTTCGCCAACCCGAAGTCCAGAATCTTCGCGTGTCCGCGATCGGTGACGAAAATGTTCGCCGGCTTGATGTCGCGATGAATGATCCCCTTGGCGTGGGCAGCATCGAGGGCATCAGCCACTTCAATCGCCAGACCAAGCAACGCCTCAAGCTCGACCGGCTGGCCGGCGATGCGATATTTGAGCGTCATGCCCTCGAGATACTCCATCGCGATGAAGGCCTTGCCCTCCTCTTCGCCGATGTCGTAAATGGTGCAGATGTTGGGATGGTTCAGGGCCGATGCGGCCTTGGCTTCGCGGCGAAATCGCTCCAGCGTGGGATGATCGTGCGCCACGTCGTCGGGAAGAAACTTGAGCGCGACAAAGCGCTCCAGGCGCGTGTCCTCAGCCTTGTAGACGACACCCATCCCACCGCCGCCCAGCTTGCTGACTACGCGGTAGTGGGAGAAGGTTTGGTCGATCATTAGAGCTGCATATTAGGGCCAGTCGCAGGGCAAGTCAATGAATGAGCGGCGATGACGGCCCTGTCCGCGATCAGGCGCGGGACCTCACAGATCTTCCTCCGCCAAGCTGATCCGTGCGGGACGCGATATAGAATCGCACTATGGATTTGCGCGATATCCAAAGCCTGTATGCCTACAATCGCTGGGCCAATCAGCGCATGTTTTTCGTGCTGGAGAAGGTGAGCCAGGAACCGTTCACGGCGACCATCCAGAGCAGCTTTCCCTCGCTGCGCGAAACCGTGTTCCACATTTTCGCCGCGGAATGGATCTGGCTGAAGCGCTGGACGGGCGCGTCGCCGGTTGCCTCCGAACCGGTGAAGGGCGTGTCCTTCGAGACCTGGAAGACTCTGCGATCAGCCGGGGCTCCTCCGCCGGTGCAGTTGGAGACGGTAGCAGAGTTGAAGGGCTTCTGCGATGCCCTCGAGCAGGAGCGGCACGCGTTCCTTGGCGGCTTGACCGAGAGCACGCTCCATGCGCCGTTAAGTTTCCGGGATATGAGTGGCACCTCGTTTTCCAAGCCGTTGGTCGAGTTACTGCAGCATGTGGTGAATCATGGCACTTATCATCGCGGGCAGGTGACTACGCTGTTGCGCCAGACTGGCAGCGAGACCATCTCGCTTGACATGCTCTATTTCTTCCGGGAAAAGTCGCAAGAAGCGGCAATGGGGAGATAACGGATGTCAGCTGTCGGCTGTCGGCTCCCGGCTTCTAGCAATCTGCAGCGCGCCGGCCTGCTGGCTAAGAGCGAATAATCCTGCGGCCGCCCAAGACTTCCCGCTTGACATTGCCTTGGGTTGTGGTAGCTTTTCATCACTCATAACCAAGGCGCATACCATGCCTGGTTCGCAGTTACGCTCCGCCCGTTTGCCCTACTTGCCGAAATGGAAGCGGCGAAAGCCTGTCCTAGCTTCTGCCTGAGACGTACAACGCAGTTCAACTTCAATGGAGCCTCTGGAGGTTACGTGGACAACGTCGGCAAACTTACCCAGGCAGGACTTATTTCTGCTTCAGCATCGCTCAACCAGGAAGACAAGGATCTGGTCAATGGCCTCAGCGACCAGGAAGTGTCGGCGCTGATCAGTGTCAAGAACAAGCTGACATCGGGATTCGTACAGAGAAACCTGGCGCCTGCGGCGGGTGGAACGGCACCGGCGCGTGCGCAACCCGGGGGCGGCCCCGCTGAGCCCTCAATGGGAATCGTGTTCTAGCTCTTGGGCCCCGGAAGTATTCCAATTTCGAATTGAGCTTCGATGGAGGTTCCTGTGAACAACGTCCAAAAACTGACCGCGGCTGGTTTGATCCTGGGCGGCGCCCTGCCCAGTCCGGATGACCAAACTACGATCAACAATCTTGATCCTAAGGAGGTGGACGGACTGATTCATATCTGGCAACAGGTTGGGCAGTCTTTCCTCACCAGGAATTGCAACGGCGCCGGCGGCACGGTTGCGCCCGGCCCCAGCCGCACCATCGGGATCGTATTTTAGGAGCTGTCGCTGTCGGCGTTAGCTGACGTGCTGACAACGACGACCCACATGACCACGCTTAGCCACAGCCGCCGTCTGCGCGACAAGATCCGCCTCGTGCGCGGTCCCATGGATGCGGTCGCCGAGCAGCTCTGGAGTCACCCGCGGCTGCGCGAAATCTATCCCGAATTCCTCTTCCTCAACCACTCCGTCATCCGCAGCAGCGTGCCGCTGATGAAGGCTGCCGCCGAAGCCAGCGAGAAGATCCTCGACACCGACCCGGTCGCGCCAGGCATGCTCGCCTACTTCCGCAAACACATTCCGGAAGAGACCGGCCACGACGACTGGGTGCTTGACGACCTGGAGACGCTGGGCTACAAGCGCGAGGAAATCCTGAAACGCATCCCGTCGCCTTCGGCCGCGGCGCTGGCCGGCGCGCAGTATTACTGGATCCGCCATGTGCATCCGGTGGCGCTGCTGGGTTTTATTGCGGTGCTGGAGGGCACGCCTCCGGACGTAAAGTTCTTCGAGGAGACCGCCGACCGCATAGGAGTGCCACGACAGGCCTTCAGCAACCTGCTGCTGCACGGCAAGCTCGATCCCCAGCATCGCGACGACCTCGATCGCACCCTCGATGCGCTGCCGCTCACCGAAGACCATCACGCGCTGATGGGCATCAGCGCCTTCCAGACCGTGAGTCTTCTCACCCGCGTAGCCAGCGAAGCTGTACAATAAAACGCCTAGACAATCCGCATTCTGCATTCTCCGGGGCCATACGGATGATTGGCAGTACCATTTCTCACTACCGCGTCGTGGAACGACTCGGGCGGGGGGCTATGGGCTTGGTGTATAAAGCCCAGGACATCAAGCTCGACCGGCCGGTCGCCATCAAGTTCATCTCGCGTGAGGTTGCCGCGGTGCCTGAGCAGCGCACCCGCTTCATTCGCGAGGCGCGCACCGCTTCCCTGCTTGACCATCCCAACATCTGCACCATTCACGATTTCGGCGAGACCACGGAAGGCGATCTCTTCATCGTGATGGCGTTTTGCCCCGGGGACAATTTGCGGGCTCGCCTGGAGCGCGGGCCGCTGTCGCTGAAGCAAGCCGTGAATATCGCCGAGCAGGTGGCGCAAGGCCTGGGCAAGGCGCACAGCATGGGCGTCGTGCATCGCGACATCAAGCCGGCCAACATCATGCTGCTGCCCGATGGCGGCGTGAAGATCGTAGACTTCGGCCTCGCCAAACTGCCGCACGATGTTGGGCTCACCAACACGGGCGGAGTCGTCGGCACCGTACCTTACATGTCTCCGGAGCAGCTGCGCGGCGATCCACTGGACGGCCGCACCGACATCTGGTCGTGGGGCGTCACGTTGTACGAGATGCTGGCGGGCGATCGCCCGTTCGAGTCGAAGACGGAAGCGACCATCATGCGCGCCATCATGGATCTGGAACCGCCATCGCTGCGGGCGCGCCGTCCCGACCTGCCGCCGGCCATCGAGCACATCGTCACCCAGTCGCTGCGCAAGAACCGTGACGAGCGTCCGGCGAATGCCTGCGAACTGGTTGACGCGTTGCGCTCCCTCACCTTGCGCAGCGAGACCGTGCCGGTATTCAATGTCGCGCCGCGGCCGCATGCCTCGGTCGCCGTGCTGCCGTTCGTCAATCTCAGCCCCGATTCCGAAAGCGAATACTTCAGCGACGGCCTCACGGAAGAGCTGATTCATGCGCTGTCGCGGCTGCCGGGACTGCAGGTTGTCTCGCGCACCTCGGCGTTCGAATTCAAAGGCAAGGCGCAGAACATCCGCACCATCGGCGAACAGCTGAAGGTATCGAGCGTGGTCGAGGGCAGCGTGCGCAAGCTGGGCGACCGCATTCGCGTCAATACGCAGCTGGTCAACGTGAGCGACGGCTACACCCTGTGGTCGGAACGCTTCGACTGCAACATGACCGACATCTTCGACGTGCAGGACCAGATGGCCAAGTCCATCGCCGACATGCTGAAGGTGGAATTGGGATCGAAGGCCGGCAGCAGCGGGCTGGTAAAGCGCTACACCGAAAATTTCGAAGCGTTCGACCTCTACCTGCGTGGCCGCTTCCAGTGGAACAAGCGCACCCCGGAGGGCTTCCAGAAGGCGCTGGAATATTTTGGGCGCGCGCTGGAGCTGGATCCCAACTACGCGCCGGCGCTGGCGGGCATCGCCGATTATCACGTCTCGGTGGCGTCGTGGGGCTTGGAGCGTCCGACCGAAGCGTGGCCGCGCGCCAAAGAAGCCGTCACCAAGGCTCTGGGGGCGGATGACAGCCTGGGCGAGGCGCACGCCGCCATGGGCATCATCCGCATGTGGTACGAGTGGAACTGGAAGGAGGCAGAGTGCGAGTTCCTGCGCGCCATCGAGCTGCAGCCCTCACTCTCGCTCCCGCACATCCACTACAACCTGCTGCTGGTGCAGATGGGCCGCTTCGACGAGGCGGAGGAGCAGATACGCGCTGCGCTGGCGTGCGACCCGCTTTCCGTACCATCGAATGTGTATCTGGCGGGTGTCTATCACTACCGGCGCGAATACGACACGTCGATCAAGCAGGCGCGGCGTGCCCTCGATCTGGACGCGAACGACATCGAAGCGCACGTGGTGATCGCGATCAACTACGAGCAGCAGCACAAGTATCCTCAGGCCATCGCCGAGTTGGAGAAGGCGCATCAGCTCTCCGGCTACAACCCGCTGATTCTCGGCCCGCTGGGTTCGTGCTACGGCGGCTCGGGCGATAAAGAAAAAGCGCTGGCGCTGCTGGAGGAACTCAATGCCGCCGCGAAGCAGGCCTATGTCGCGCCGATCTCCTGGGTCATGCTCTATCTCGGCGTCGGCGACGCCGATCACGCCTTCGAGTGGCTGGAAAAGGCCGCCGAGGCGCGCGACGCTCTGCTGTGCTACCTGAAGGTCGGGCCGATCTACGATTCCATTCGCGATGATCCGCGTTATGCCGACATGTTGTACCGCATCGGTCTGACGAACGACGAAAGCTCGGAGCTGCGCACCGTCACCCAGAAAGCGGCCGCAGTGTCACACGACAGCAACCAGGGGTGAGCCCGCTTCTACGAGCCGTCGCGCGCGCGGCTTTTACGCACTCACTTTCCACCTTGACCCTGCGCTCATCCGAATCTTTGAGCACATTCAGAGCGTCGTATAATCGGATATGGCGACATTGCGCCAACAGATCGCGACCAATGTTCTGACGGTCACCCGCTACCGCGATCTCCTGCGCAAAGTCCGCTCCTACCGGCCTGAAGGCGACCTGTCGCTCATCCGCAAAGCCTACGATTTTTCCATGCAGCAGCACAAAGGGCAGGCGCGCGAGTCGGGCGAGCCGTACCTCGCGCACCCGCTCGAGGTCGCCAACATCCTCGCCGAGATGCAGCTTGACGCCACCGCGATCGCCGCCGGGCTGCTGCACGACGCGGTCGAAGACACCTCGGTCACCACGGAAGAGATACAGACGCAGTTCGGGGAGCAGGTGGCGCACATCGTCGAAGGCGTCACCAAGATCAGCAAGATCGACTTCGCTTCCTCCGAAGAGGCGCAGGCCGAGAACGTGCGCAAGATGGTGCTGGCCATGATGGACGACATCCGCGTCGTGCTCATCAAGCTGGCCGACCGCCTGCACAACATGCGCACCCTGAAGTTCCTCTCGCCGGAGCGGCAACAGAAGATCGCGCGAGAGACGCTCGATATTTATGCGCCTATCGCGCACCGGCTCGGCATGGGCAAAATCCGCGGCGAGCTGGAAGACCTCGCCTTCCAGTATGTCGATCCCATCGCCTACAACCAGGTGAAGGACGCCATCGAATTGCGCCGCAAAGAGGGCCAGGCGTTCCTGGCCGAGGTGCAAGGCGTCATCGAGCAGAAGCTGAAAGAAAACAAGATTCAGGCCCGGGTTGAGGCGCGTATCAAGCGGCTTTACAGCATCTGGCAGAAGCTGCAGCGGCAGCGCATCTCGGTCGACCAGATCTACGACATGCTGGCGCTGCGCATCATCACGCAGTCGGAGAGCGATTGCTACGCCGTGCTCGGCATCATTCACAACCAATGGCGGCCGGTGCCGGGACGCATCAAGGACTTCATCGCTATTCCGCGCAATAATTTTTACAAGTCGCTGCACACCACCGTCATCTCCGAAAAAGGCCACGCCTTTGAGGTGCAGATCCGCACCGAAGACATGCACAAGATGGCGGAAGAGGGCATCGCCGCGCACTGGAAATATAAGGACGGCCCGGTTTCTGCGCGCGATGAGCAGCGGCTGGCCTGGCTGCGGCAACTGGTCGAGTGGCAGCGCGACATCAAAAACTCCAACGAGTTCCTCACCGGCCTGAAGATCGACCTGTATCCCGAGGAGGTCTACACCTTCACGCCGAAGGGCCGCATCGTAGTGCTGCCGCGCGACGCAACGCCGGTGGACTTTGCCTACACCGTGCACACCGAAGTCGGCCACACCTGCATTGGCGCGAAGGTGAACGGGCGCATGGTGCCGCTGCGCTACAAGCTGCGCTCCGGCGATATCGTCGAGATCCTCACGCAGCCGGGACATCATCCCAGCCGCGACTGGCTGCAGTTCACCAAGTCCTCGCGCTCCCGCCAGAAGATCAAGCATTGGCTCAACGTTCATCAGCGCGAGCGCGCCATCGAGATCGGCCGCAAGCTGATCGAGAAGGAAGCGCGCAAGTACCGCATCTCCATGAAGTCGCTGAGCGAAGAGGACCTGACGCGCGTTTCCAGCGAGAACGGCCTGGCCAAGCCGGACGATCTGCTGGCCGCCATCGGCTATGGGAAGTTCTCGGCGCGCGGCATTCTGGCGCGGCTGGTGCCCGCCGAGGAGGCACAGTCGTTCTCCGGTCATGCGACGCCTGCTCACCCAGAGAGCGGCGAAGCCGGCGGCGGCCTGACCAGTGTCGTGCGCCGCGTCTTTGGCGGCGACAGCTCGGCCATCAAAGTGAAGGGCCACGACGACCTGCTGGTCTATCGTGCGGGATGTTGCAATCCGATCCGCGGCGAAGATATCGTCGGCTACGTGACCCGCGGCAAGGGTGTCGCGGTGCACTCCAAGTCGTGCGCTAACATCGACAACCTGCTCTACGAGCCGGAGCGGCAGATCGCCGTGGAATGGGCGCGCGACCCCGCGCCCAAGAACGGGCCGTCCGGATATCCCGTCAAGCTCACCGTCTTCTGCGACAATCGTCCCGGCATGCTGAAGGCGATCGCCACCGTCATCAGCGACGCTAACACCAATATCGGCAACATGGAGGCGAAGACGGCGGAGGATCACGCCACCGTGGACATCGTTGTCGATATCGCCGACCTCAAGCACCTGGAGCGCATCCTTACCGGCGTCCGCAAGATCGGTGGCGTGCGCGACGTGCAGCGCGTGCAGAAGCTGTAAAGGCAGCAATTCGCAGCTAGCAATTAGCAATTAGGAAATAGCAGTTAGCCACCTTCTCGCAGCTGTGCATCGGGAGACTCTGAGGGAACTTGGTTTCCGAAGCACATGAGTAAGGGCACGACCTTGGTCGTACCGAAAA
>Ga0335069_10005798_pt1 | contig 18078 bp, 11 predicted proteins | sample Lox_Sample_11_FD_206714 | JGI IMG/M metagenome (GOLD analysis project Ga0335069, IMG submission 206714) | Soil microbial communities from Loxahatchee National Wildlife Refuge, Florida, United States - Lox_Sample_1.1 | ecosystem: Environmental > Terrestrial > Soil > Wetlands | place: USA... | reverse complement strand
CGCCGATTTCAACCCCGGCGCCGATCCGGAAGTCGTGTACTCGGCAAACGCGCCCGCGCACGTGCCAAACACCGCATCGCCCGCCCGGAACTGCGTCACATGCCTGCCGGCCGCCTCCACTTCGCCCGCCACATCCACGCCGGGCCGCCTGACCTTCGGTTTGCCCATCCCGAGCAGCAGGCGAACCAGCAGCGGTCCGCCTTTCATGATCTTCCAGTCCAGAGGATTGATCGCGGCCGCGCGGACCTTGATGAGCACCTCCTCCTCACCCGGAGTCGGCCTGTCAATCTCTTCGTATCTCAGAATCTCGGGCGGACCGTGTCCCTCATAAACAACGGCTTTCATGGCATTCGCCTTTCAGCGCCGATTGCATGCGGCGTCTAACCAGAGTCTAGCGGACGGCGCGATGCGAAGCGATCCGATGGTCGGCGTTGCGCACCGCCAGACCTCACAGCCGGCGCCATCGTCGCAGTAGACGCCTGGCGGCACCGGATTTGGTTGAGCGGTCCAAAGGCAGAGACTTGCCTGAGATACCGCGAAATGCAGGCGCGCGGCGCGCTCCTCGCAGGCCGTTTCGGACCAATCCCAGGACAGCCGACTACACCCTCATGTCGTTTTCCTGCACGGCGTTTCACGGGTGGCAAGGTTCAAGAACGGAAAACGAAGGCCCACGTTCCAAAACCTCTAGGAAGTGGAACAGGCCAGAGGTGAGGATCTGGCGGTCGATAACCCGCCTGCTGCCAGCGCTCCAGTCTGCCGAAATCAGGCCAGGACTTTTGGAACACCGGTAAAGAGGGCAACTTGAGAACATGCTCACCACCTAAACTGCAACGCCAATTGGCGATCTGCCTTCAAGTCTATCTTCAACGCGCTTCGCGAGTTCCAGTTCAAATGCAGCTGTTGCCGGAAAGATGCGCGCTCCACCTGCAGCCGCCCGAAATGCCTTCAGGCAATTACGACCTTTAGTTGCATCAAACAAGTACGCGAGTTGGTCTTCGATCATCTTGCGGTCCGCGACGTTGTGTAGCCAAGCGAGCAGTACTGACTCGACAATACTCAAATACCTAAGGGCGTCGGTTTGGACGGTACCTACTATGTCGCGACTAAGTGTTACTTCTCCGATTTGAGGCACTACAAGCGAAGTCCCTTTCAGGCAAACCCTCAGCGCGTTCTGTTGACGCTCGTCAATCCGTACTACCGTAGACTCGCAATTCACGATTGAGCGGACAACTTCAGTTGCAAGCCCCTCAACAAAATCCGTAGCGGCAGTTCCGCTCATCAGTTCGGTGAACCGCCAAATTAAATCAACCGCTACCTGGCGTCGAGAACGCTCGTGATCGGCTGAAATCTGCTCCTTTAATAATGTTGCCTGACGGGCCGCGTACAAAACACTCAATGCGCCGATGCACGTAGCGACAGCAATGATCCAGTCCGTTATTGAACAAGATGCCACGGGATTCTCCTACTTTTCCAGCGTCGCGCTCAGATGTCCATCCGATCCGACTCCGTAGTCAGTTTGCGCGACCACTCCTTGAACCCATTCAGCTTCCCTGTTATGGTATGATTCGCGGGCTTCAACTGCAGAGTCGCGGGGCTGTTTCCATAGAACAGACCATCGACGAAGACGGTCTGCTGAATCGGGCACAGAGACCAATGCTACGGTGTCCAGGATTATGGTCTCAGAGGTGATGGCTAATTTGTTGTCCCAATCGTGAGGACTGACCTTCGTCTTGATAGAACCACCGTTGTAACGAACGTTGAACTCGTTGCCCTTGGCGCTAATCAAGGCGCGGGCGACAATCATGGCGACCACGGTACGTGCCCGCATGGTTGCGAAGTATATCACATCGCTTCTCGGTAGTGTTCGTAAAATTGCACGCCCAAGTCCACCTATTTGAATTTCTGTTGGTTTCGGCTCTTCGCAGCCTCGATGATCGTCCTGAGTGTGTCCGCAAGTTCTCCGATACGAGCAAGCTCTTGTTCAGTAAAGTCCACCGTAGTCTTGTAAGCTTCGGAAAAAACGTCTAGATGCTTTTGGTTTATGTTGGCCATAGAAGCTAGGGTTGTACAACTACCGATTTTACTTTGACCGTAGCCTTCTTCAGCACTGACGCCTGCATATCGATACAAAGTGATTCGCTTACCTTTACCGTCTCATCCGGCCAGAGGCTATGCGCCATAACCATCTGTTCGCTGATGCGCGTGCCGTCTGCGTCATAGAGATGCAGCCAGATCTGGGCCGAACTATACCCCTTTGACGAAGTGTTCTTCACCGTGCCGACGATGTCGTACATTGGTCGTCCGGAGCACCCTAGGTCTTTGACCGCTTGAAAGAGTTCTGTTTATAACCGAACTTGCGGCGGGCCGCTTTGCGATCAAACGCCGGTAGTGGAACATAAAGGAAACGTTGCGCAGTGGCGTGCTTTTTTGGCGTGAGTAATTGCATTATCAATGCCATCCAGCGTCGTGCGGTCTAATCAGTTTTGTTGCGCATTGCGCAACGGCGCTTTTTCGTGTCACGCCCCGGCCATTTCGCGCCTACCGGTTAGAGGACACCTATGTTACGAAGACCAAAGTCGACAGTTATCCACGGTCTGCGAATCAATGCAGAACTCAGGAATTGGATCGCGGTGACAATGCCGAAAGGCGGACCCTCAAGCCGCAGTGCCTCCATTCGCGCTGCAGTCGAACATGAACTGGCGGGCCGGGAAAAGCGGGGTCGATGCGGCCGAGCACAGGATCGCTGAAAGTCGGATCGATGGCCCGTGAAATTCGGAATCTGCGGTTAGGCCAGCAGACCTTGTTTGCTTTCGTGGATGCATTAGTGAAGACCCTCCTGACCAGTGTGCCGGTCGTGCGTTATCAGGAGGCTGGTGATATGAATCTCGTCATGCAACCGGCGCAGCCAGCGGCGCAGGGCCGTGACGGACTTTAGCGTCCCACCGCCATGGAAACCGCCGCCGCCGCCGTGGGAAACCGCCACCTCCGCTAAAGTGCGGAGCGGAACAAGGCGGCGCGGAAGGGCTTCTTCCGCGAAGCACGCCACGCTCCACAACCCCAACCCATTTGTTCGCAGGGGGTTGTACGCCGAGACGCAGTCTCCGGCTGGCTGAAAACCACCGGTCGAGGCCGAAGGCCACCAGATGGCCGCCGCTTCAACCGCCTAAAAAACGTATTCAACCAGCATGTAAGGATAACTGTAATCGACGCCTCTGGTGGTCTTGTTCAGGAACGGGCCGGTCAGTACCCGGCCATAGCCCGCGCCCACCTGCGTCTGGCGGGTCGGAGTGTAGATAAGCTGGACATCCAGCTCTTCGCCGACGTGGGTATTGGGGGCGCCGCTGGCCATGCGGCCGATTACCGAGCCGCCCGTGGTGTACAGCGCGTCGTGCGAGTTCGCCAGCCAATAATCAAATTCGCCGGTGCCGAGAGACCACTTGCGCGCGAGGTGGAACTCCTGCCCGAAATGCAGGTCCTGGATGTTCCGCCAGCCGAACTGATCCGCCAGGCCGAGTTTGTCATGCGTGCTCGGGTAGATCGGATCAAAGGTGCCGTAGACGCCGCTCGCCGGGTTGTTGCTGCCGGAAGCGTAGTTGTATTCGAGGTAGATGCGCGGTCTGGCAGAGAGGTCCGGCAAGCTATAGCCCAGCGCCCAATGGCCCGTCCAGGCCCGAATCCGGTCCGGCGTCAGGGTGCCTAACTGATAGGCCATCTCGGTTCTGTAGTCAAAATGCAAAGGCAGCGCCCCCACCCAGCGGAAACCGGTGGTCCATTGGCTGAGATGTCCGGCCTTCTCTGTCAGTCCCACGATCGGCGTGTTGGGCTGCACGTGCCAGAACTCGAAGGTCTCCAACGTGGAATGCGGGATCACATCCTTATAAGTGCCGTACAATCCATACAAGTTGTTCCCCTGGTTATGGTGATCGATAACGCCCTGGCGAATGATGACGACGGAAGCAGCGAAGGCGTCGACGCGAAACCGGCCCTGCTGGTAAGCGGCGCGGACCCCATCGTAGCTGCGCGATACGTTGGTCCACCAGCGGTACCCAAGGAAGCGGTTATTGCCGAAATAGATCTCCTGGCGCCCGGCCTTCAGCGAGAAGCCGCTGCCTTCGGGGCTGCCGAAGAGCACATAAGCTTCTCGCGGCTGCATGGTGGCCTGGTAGTTCGGGAGCGCCGGCTCCCGCCCAAAAACTCGGGCATCCTGCATTTGCATAAAGAACTGCACCCAGGACGTAGGCTTGATCAGCATCCCCAGGCGGAGGCGATGCAAATCGTAGTCATCGGTGGAGTGCGGCTTGAACCCGCCGCCGCTGTATCCCTCAAAGCGCTCCCGCAATTCGCCGGAAAAGCGCAGCCACGAAGGGAGCGTCTCGTTGAGCTTCTCGGAGAGGGACGGGGGGAGCGGCTGCTTGGCCCAGATGCCGGTCAAACGGGGATACGGGAGCTGGGTGGTAGTTAGCTGCGTGGGCGGTTCGCCGATCTCACTGTTGGGTGGATCGGTTTTCTTCTTGGCGGGTGCGGACGACGCCTTGTGGGGGGCGGCCGTGGGAACCGTTTTGCCCTTAGACTTATCCTGAGTCTGATCACTCCCTGTGCTTTGCGGCTGGGCACTGGGCAGCAGGACCAGAAGCATCCCGGCGATCGTCAAAAACCTCGTCATGAAACCTTTCCTCCGTTAGCTTGTTCTTCAAGAAAAACCCGCGAATCGAGCAGCGTCACGTACACGTCGTCTTTGGGCGCCACCGTCCGCTCGCGGAAGCGGCTGTGCGGCATCTCGACGTGCATCGTTTCGCCGCTCTCGGAACTCAACTCGATGCGCACCTGCGCGCCCGCCGACTGCACGCGGGTCACGCGGGCCTTCATGCTGGGTGCGCCGTTAGGATGGCGGCTGATATCGAGATCGAAAGGCCGCACGAAGAGCCGCGCTCCGTGGCCGTCGGCAACCGCCGCGCCGGCGTGATCGAGCACCAGCGAGCCAAAGACCGCCTTGCCGGATTCGATACGGCCGTGAAACAGGTTCACGTGGCCCATGAAGTCCATCACGAACTCCGAATTGGGATGGTGGTAGACTTCCTCGGGCGTGCCCTGCTGCTCGATGCATCCGTCGCGCATCACCACCACGCGATCGGCCACTTCCAGCGCTTCTTCCTGGTCGTGCGTTACCAGGAGGCTGGTGATATGGATCTCGTCATGCAACCGGCGCAGCCAACGGCGCAGGCCGTGACGGACTTTAGCGTCCAACGCCCCGAACGGCTCATCCAGGAGCAGGACGCGCGGCTCGATGGCCAAAGCGCGCGCCAGCGCGACTCGCTGCCGCTGGCCTCCGGAAAGCTGCGACGGAAAGCGCGGCGCCAACTCCCGCAGGTGAATCAGGTGAAGCAATTCCTCCACCTTCTTGCGAATCTCGCTCTCTTTCGGGCGCAGACGGCGCGGGCGCACCCGCAGTCCGAAGGCGATGTTATCGAATACCGTCATGTTGCGGAAGAGCGCGTAATGCTGGAACACGAAGCCCACACGGCGCTGGCCGGCGCGGCTCTCTGTGACGTTCTCCCCGTGAAACAGGATGGCGCTCGCAGGATCCGGATCCGCCTCTTCCAGTCCGGCGATAATGCGCAAGAGCGTGGTTTTGCCGGAGCCGGAAGGACCCAGCAGGGCCACCAACTCTCCGTCGCCGACCTTCAGACTGACATCCCTTAAAGCGCGGAAGGCGCCGAATGATTTGGATATATTGCGTGCTTCAATACTCATGAACCATCTCCATGGCAACGGCTTCGTTGGCCTGCTCTCCGCTTTCGAGGCGCGATTCGAGCACGGTTTTGGCGATCAGGGTGACCAGGGCCAGCAAGGCCAACAAGCTGGCCACGGCGAAAGCCGCCACGAAGTTGTACTCGTTGTAAAGAATCTCGACATGTAGCGGCATGGTGTCGGTCAAGCCCCGAATGTGGCCCGAAACCACCGACACAGCGCCGAATTCGCCCATGGCGCGCGCGTTGCACAAGATCACGCCATAGAGCAACGCCCACTTCACGTTGGGCAGCGTGACGCGGCGGAAAGTCTGCCATCCCGAGGCGCCCAGCGAGATGGCCGCGTATTCGTCGTCGGTGTCCTGCTCCTGCATCAGCGGGATCAGCTCGCGCGCAATGAACGGAAAAGTGACGAAGACGGTAGCCAGGACGATGCCGGGCACCGCGAAGATGATCTGGACGTGGTGGGCCTCCAGCCAGGGACCAATCCAACCTTGCGCGCCGAACATCAGCACATAGACCAGCCCCGCGATCACCGGCGAGACCGCGAACGGCAGGTCGATGAGGGTGATCAAGAGGTTCTTGCCTTTGAACTCGAACTTGGCGATGGCCCATGACGCCATCAGCCCGAACACGAGGTTCGCGGGAACCGCGATGGCGGCGGTGAGCAGCGTCAGCAGAATGGCCGAGCGGGCGTCCGGATCGGCGAAGCTGGCGAAGTAAGCGCCCACACCTTTTCGCAGAGCCTCCAGAAAGACCGTTAGCAGCGGCAGAAACAGAAACAGCCCCAGGAACAGAATCGTCACTGAAATGAGCACCGCGCGCAGCCAGCGCGGATCGCTGCGAGCCACGCGATTGGCCTTCATGCGCGGCTCCTTCCCAGGCGGCGGCTGAACCACCATTGGGTCAGATTGATCGTCAGCAGCAGGACAAACGACACCACCAGAATGACTACCGCGATGGCGGTGGCGCCGGCGTAGTCGAATTGTTCCAGCTTGGCGACGATCAGCAGAGATGAGATTTCGGTGCGCATGGGCATGTTGCCGGAGATGAAAATCACCGAGCCGTACTCGCCCAACGCGCGCGCGAACGCCATGGCGAAGCCGGTGATCGCGGCCGGCAGGATGAACGGGAAGATCACTTGGCGGAAGGTCTGAAAACGGCTGGCGCCGAGCGTGGACGCGGCTTCTTCCATCCCGGCATCCAGGTCTTCGATGGCGGGCTGCAGGGTGCGCACCACGAACGGCAGCCCGATGAAAGTCATGGCGATGGCGACGCCCAGCGGCGAAAAAGCGGTCTTGATGCCGTAAGGCGCCAGCAGCCTGCCGATCCAGCCGTTAGGCGCGTAGAGCGCGGTGAGCGCGATACCGGAGACCGCCGTCGGCAGCGCGAACGGCAGATCCACCGCGGCATCCAGGATGCGGCGCCCCGGAAAGTGATACCGCACCAGGCTCCAGGCGACTATGAAGCCGAAAATCGCGTTGACGGCTGCACCCACCAACGCCGCGCCGAAGGTGAGCCGGTAGGAGGCGAGGGCGCGTGGGTTCAGCACGATTGCCCAGAAGTGATGCCACGTGATCGTGGCGGTCTTCAGGAACAAGCCCGAAAGCGGGATCAGCACGATCAGGCTCAGATAGAGGACCGCCAAGCCCATGGTCAGGCCGAAACCCGGAAGAACGCTGGAATGTTTGAATCGCAGTGCGCGCATCAGTTTATCTACTGGGTTGATAGATTTGATCGAAAATTCCGCCATCGGCAAAGTAGGTCTTCTGGGCCTTCTGCCAGCCGCCGAACAGCTCGTCAACGGTAAAGAGCTTGATCTTGGGGAACTGCGAAGCGTATTGGGCGGCCACCGACGCCAGGCGCGGCCGGTAGAAGTGCTTTGCGGCGATGTCCTGGCCTTCCGGCGAGTACAGATACTTCAGATATTCCTCGGCCAGTCGGCGGGTGCCGTGCCGGTCCACCACGGCATCGACTAGAGCGACGGGCGGCTCGGCGAGTATGCTGACCGAAGGCACCACGACTTCGAACTTGTCTTTGCCGAATTCCTTGAGCGCCAGAAAGGCCTCGTTTTCCCAGGCCAACAGCACGTCGCCCATGCCCCGCTCGACGAACGTAGTGGTGGATCCCCGCGCACCAGAATCGAGCACGGGAACGTGGTGGTACAGTTCGGTAACGAACGCCCGGGCTTTCTGGGCGTTGCCGCCGGGGCTCAACAAAACCGATCCCCAGGCGGCCAGGAAATTCCAGCGGGCGCCGCCGGATGTTTTGGGATTAGGCGTGATCACGGCCACGCCCGGCTTGATCAGGTCGGGCCAATCGTGGATGTGCTTCGGATTGCCTTTGCGGACCAGGAAGATGATGGTCGAGGTGTAGGGGCAGCTATTGTCGGGCAGCCTCGACTGCCAATTGGCCGGCAGCAGCTTGGCGCGCTGCGCAATGGCATCGATATCGTAGGCCAAGGCCAGCGTGACCACATCGGCTTCCAGGCCGTCAATGACCGCCCGAGCCTGTTTCCCGGAGCCGCCGTGGGACATCTCGATAAGCACGTCTCCGCCGCCTAACTCCTTCCAATGCTTGGCGAAAGCGGCGTTGTAGTCCTCATACAATTCGCGCGTCGGATCGTAGGAGACATTGCGGAGGGTCGTGACCGAAGGTGAATTCCCGCAGCCTGTCAGCACTGCGCAGAGAAACAGAAGACAGAAAGACAGATTACCCCGAACTCCCAGAACAGCATCCATAATTTCGATCAGGATACTATACTGATTCAAAATATGTCAAGTTAGTCTATGAAAATTGTAGATACTTCTGCCCAAGGGCCTAGCAATCGGCTCACCGGTGGTACGAGGCGCCCGCTTCGCAGTGTACCTCCAGCACTTCCTGGCGGTGCGCTCCCAGCTGCCCGCAGATCTTCATCGAGCAGCGCATCCTGCGGTCTTCCGTCCGCTGCACCTTCTATTGGCTTGCCCTGTCATCTCGGATAGCGCCGTCAAGAACACACTGCAGCAGGTATTCGCTAAGATCGGTGTGCTACCCGACGAAGGCGTGGTGCGTGAGCCGGACGGCGCCTGCTGGTAGGTCTGCAGGGCCTTACCAACAGCTTTCCAAGATCGCCGACTTGCACAACTTGAAAGCAGGTCCGGACTGTTTCTTTGCGTGCTGGGGCAGGAGCATCGAGGCGATCACGGGTGTGACTGCCGCAATCGTGGGGCGGCATGCTGGACTGTTCGCCCCGCACCGGGGCCGGCCGCACAACCCAAACTCCGGCCCGCCGCCGGGCGCTAGGCCGATCTCGATGGGGACGGTGTAGCTCCGCTTCTGGAACATGAGGCTTGGGCTGCCTTCGGCCTCCCCGCGTAGCAACCGTCGGCCATTGGGTGAATAATCGCATCAGCCGCATTCAGCCCTCGACCGGCATCGTCACGCCGGTGGATCTCAATCCCGGCATTAACCATAAGCTTCCCAATGCGCATGCGCTCAGCACCGCGCGGGCACAACCCGCTGGCGTGCGCCTTCGACCCGGGCGGCAATTTCATGTACGTCACGGCGTTCGGTACCTATTCGAGATGTAAACCTCCACCTGATTGAGCCAACTGGCGTGTGTCGGGGTGTGCATGAGGCTTGCGTTGGACCATTGAGCGCGGAAACGGTCGGCGGCTCTCCGGCCGCGATGAGCGGAGCAGTTGTCCATGATCCAGAAGACGCGCTGTGCGGAATTGTAAGGCTCCTGACTCATGACTTCGTCAACAAGGCGATCACCGCTGCGATGCCATGGTGGGACTCGCAACCTCCAAAGACCTTGGCTCGGTGAACATCCCAAGCTGATGACGTCCCGGTACGTGTCCACGATCTCGGAGCCTTGGCGGCTGGCGTAGTCCTGGATTTCGCGTAGTTGAAGCTCGCTATTCTGGTCGGAGGTGCCGACTCGGGAGTAGATGGCCGCGCGCAATGGCCGGGGCATCCAACGTTTCTTCTCTTCTTGCTGAAAGCCACCATTGCTCCATACCGGGCGGGTCCCGAATGCTCTATTTCGTGAGGCGCACTTCGACGAGTCAGATTTTGGAATTGGAACAAAACGGAACAAACTCGGGGTTTGGAAGGTCCGTAACTTACCGATTCTATGGTGGCCAGGGACGGAATCGAACCGCCGACGCCAGCCTTTTCATGGCTCGACTCAACCCTATCTGATTAACTCTACGTGCCATCCCGATCATCTTGGGCCTGAAAACCACCATTTTATTGGAATGAAAATGGAAGGAGAATTGGAATGAAACCTTCTGTTCACCAATCCATCCACCACCATCCGTTGTGACTCTGGAATGTTCTGCTGATAAATCTCAAGAGTCGGATCGGCCTTCTTCACTCTCAACCATGTTGCGTAAGAAGTCCGAAGGCATTGCCAGTTCACGAAATCCAGTTTCAGTTTGCGGGCGGCAGGTTGGATGTGCCGCGCCAGCATGTTCTTGTCACGCATCGCAACCCCCTGCTAGCCTATCAATTACGGCCCATAAGAAAGGAACCCCCCATACACCGCGCATGCTAACCCGATCAGCCCTCCTCGCCGCCGCCCTTGCCGCCAGCCTCCTCGCCGCACCCGACTCCGTCTACGTCGCCCGCCGCCAGCGCGCCGCCGCCGCCTTCCACGATGGCGTCCTTCTCCTCCACGCCAACTCCACTACCAGCTTCGCCACCGACGGCTTCCACCAGGACCCTCTCTTCTACTACTTCACCGGCCTCGAAAACACGGTCGCCGCCATCCTCGCCATCGACGGCAAATCCGGCGACTCCTGGCTCTTCCTCCCCACCCATCCGCCTCTCGCCAACCTCGGCCTCAAACCCGAAGTCGTGCCCGGAGCCGTCGACGCGCAGCGCCTCGGCATCCAGCATGTCTCCGACTGGACCAGCATCGAAACCTTCGTCTCCCACTACGCCGGTCTCCTGCCCCTCTACTACGCCGCCGATCCCTACTCCTACCCCGAGATGCCCTTCAACATCGCCGGCGCGAAGACTCCCAATCCGCCCTCCTGGTTCAGCTTCCTCCAGCTACGATGGCCCACCATCCACGCCCGCGAAGCCCGCGACCGCATCGTTGCCCTCCTCGCCGTCCAAACCCCCGATGAAGCCGCCACCCTGCGCTCCGCGGCCAAAGCCACCGTCGCCGCCCTCATGACCGGCGTCCACACTGTCCGCCCCGGCGCCACCCAGAGCCTCGTCGAGGCCGGCATGGCGCAAGCTTGTGTCGGGGCCGGCGCGCACGGCCCCTCCTTCTGGCCCTGGGCCATGGCCGGCGAAAACGCCATCGTCAACCGCGCCTTCACCTCCCGCGGCCGCTACGATCACCTCAACAGCACGCTCCGCCCCGGCGATCTCGTCCGCCTCGAGGTCGGCTGCGAATCGGATCACTACCAGGGCGACCTCGGCCGCACTGTACCCGTCTCCGGCCGCTTCACACCCGATCAGCGCGAAACCTGGGACATCTTCGTCGCCGCCTATCGCGCCGGTGTCGCCGCCCTGCGCGACGGAGTCACCGCCGGCCAGGTCTTCGAACGCTGGCGCGACGAACTGCTCCGGCATCGCGCTGCGGCCCGCACCTCCCTCGCGCAGCGTGCCATCGACTCCTGGTCGCAGCCCCAAAACGTCCCCTTCTGGCAGATCCACACCACCAACCTCGTCTTCGGGCATCCCACCGGTCCGCTCCAGGCCGGAACCACCGCCAACTTTGAGCCCGCCGCCTCCATCGATGGCCAAGGCTACTATCTCGAAGATATGTTCCTGATTACGCACGATGGCGCCGAGTTACTGACTCCCGGCGTGCCCTCTACCGCCGATGAGATCGAAAGCGCCATGCGCGGCCGCTAACTCCGTTCACAGCCCGCGAAAAATGATTCCGCGCGCCTAACTCCCGCGCCTGCCGCCGCCCCCCGCCGATCGCCCCGCATCGCGGCCCCGTCCGCAAACGCCCCACTGCTACCGTAACGGCCGATAGTAACGGATCACCCGCGCCTATCTTCCGAGCCACCCCATTTGGCTTCGGATGGCAAAAAAAAAGGAACGTTATGGCCACCGAAAAACAAATCGCGGCCAATCGCCGCAACGCGCAAAAGTCCACCGGCCCCCGCACCCCCGCGGGCAAAGCCCGGGCCAGCTTGAATAACTTGCGTCACGGCCTGCGCGCCGGAACCCTCATCCTCCCCCATGAAGACCCCGCCGAATTCGACGCGCTCCACGCCCGCATCCAGGCCTACTACGATCCGCAAGGTCCGCCCGAGCAGCGCCTGGTCAATGAATTGGCCGGCGTCGAGTGGAAACTAATCCGCGCCGAGTTGCTCGAAGCCGACCTCTACCAGGAAGACCTCACGCCCAGCGCCCGCATCATCCACACCGCCCGCCTCAACCAGATGCAGTCCCGCCTCAAGCGCCAATGGACCCTGGCCTACCGGGAGCTGGAACGCATCCGCGCCGAACGCACCAAGCCACCCATCAAGACACAAACGTCTCAGAAACAACCCAAAAACGAGCCTCCGCCCGACAAACTGGAAGTCGCCTGGGTCAACCCCCGCACCGGAGAAAAACAAGTCATCGCTCGCATGGTCAACGGAAAAAACGTAGACGAATTCCCACCCGACACCGACCCGAAGACGTAGTCGCGCGAGCAAAGCGAGCCAAACCCACCAGCCACCGCCCACCAGCCACCAGCCACGCGAGCAAAGCGAGCTACATTATTACCATGCTACGCACCGTTGCCGCCTTCTTCCTCGCCGCCGCCCTGCCGGCCGCCATTCCTGACATCGTCCAAACCGGCAAAGGCCAAGTCCAGGGTGCCGACCACAACGGAGTCACCGTGTTCAAAGGCATCCCCTTCGCCGCCCCGCCCGTCGGTGCTCTGCGATGGAAAGCGCCCCAGCCCATCGCCGCCTGGGATAAGGTCCGCCCTGCCCTCGAATTCGGCCCCCGCTGCATGCAAGGCAATATTTACGGCGACATGGTCTTCCGCGACAAAGGCCCCAGCGAAGACTGCCTCTACCTCAACGTCTGGACCCCCGCCGCCTCGCCCTCCGCGCTTCTGCCCGTCATGGTCTGGGTCTATGGCGGCGGCTTCGCCGCCGGCGCCGCCTCCGAACCGCGCCAGGATGGCCAGAACCTCGCTCGCAAAGGCGTCGTCGTGGTCAGCATGAATTACCGCCTCAATATCTTCGGATTCTTCACAAACGCCGAGCTCGCCAAGGAGTCCGATCGCAACTCCTCCGGCAATTACGGCCTGCTCGATCAGGTGGCCGCGCTCGAATGGGTCCACCGCAACATCGCCAACTTCGGGGGCGATCCCTCGAACGTCACCATCTTCGGCGAGTCCGCCGGATCATTCTCCGTCAGCGCTCTCATGGCCACGCCCCTCGCCCAGGGCCTGTTCCACCGCGCCATCGGTGAAAGCGGCGCCTTCTTTAGCACCATCCTCAATCTGAAGCCTCTCGCCAAGAGCGAGGAAGCCGACGCCGCCTTCGCCGCATCGATCCACGCGCCCACCCTCGCCGCCCTGCGCGCCATGCCGGCCTCCGATCTGATGGCCGCCGCTCTCAAGCAGAACGAAATCCGTTTCTCTCCTACTATCGATGGGTACTTTCTGCCGCAAAGCGTGCCCGACATCGACGCCGCCGGCAAGCAGAGCCATATCCCCCTGCTCGCGGGATGGAATCGCGACGAAGGCAGCTACCACGCCATCTTCCACAAAGACCCCGCCACCGCCGCGAACTTTGTAGCCTACGCTCACGAACACTTCAAAGACAAAGCCGATGCCCTCCTGAAGCTCTATCCCGCCGCGACTGACGACGAAGTCAAGCGCTCTGCCTCCGACCTCTCCGGCGACCAGTTCATCGCCTTCTCCACCTGGAAATGGCTCGAGATGCAAGCCGCTACCGGAGGCTCGCCCGTCTATCGTTACGAGTTCGACGATGCCCCGCCCCAACCGGCCGGCGAAGAATCCCACGGCGCTTACCACTCGGCCGAGATCGAATTCGTCTTCGGCGCCCTGGCCTCCAAAGCCCTCCCCTGGCGGCCGCAGGACAACGCCCTCTCCGATCTGATGTCCACTTACTGGTCGAACTTCGCCAAGACCGGCGACCCCAATGGCCCGGACTTACCCAAGTGGCCCGTCTATAACGCGCAAACTGACTATCAGGTCATGCACCTCGACGCTACGTCCCAGGCCGAGCCGGACGCGCACCGCGCCCGCTACCTCTTCCTGGACAGTCTGAAGTAATGTGCCGAAGCGTCTTACTCGCTGCTCTACTCGCACCCGGCGGCCTTCTGGCGCTGGGCGATCCGCCCTATATCACTTACTCCCCGGCGCCCGCCGCCTTCCCGATCGCGCATAACCACGCCTGCGCCCCGATCTATGTCAGTAACTCCGATTGGCCTGGAGTCATCCGCGCCGCGTCTGACTTACAAGCCGACATAGCCAGAGTCACGGGCTGCACGCCCTTCATTACGCACGATGCCAACGCCCACAACCCCATCCTGATCGGTTCCGTCGAAAAGAACCCGTTCATTGCCAAACTCGCAACCGCCCCCATCGCCGGCAAGTGGGAATGTTTCCAAATCAAGACGCTCCCGAGTCACTCACTCCTCATCGCTGGAAGTGACAAGCGCGGCACCATCTACGGCATCTACGACCTCTCCCAACAAATCGGAGTCTCGCCCTGGTATTGGTGGGCCGACGTCCCCGTGGTCCACAAAGAAGCCCTCTACGTCCGGCCGGGCAGTTATGTCCAAGGCGAACCGGCCGTCAAATACCGCGGCATCTTCCTCAACGATGAAGCCCCGTCCCTCTCCGGCTGGACCTACGAAAAGAACGGTGGCTTCAACCGCAAGCTCTATACCAAAGTCTTCGAGTTGATCTTGCGCCTCAAAAGCAACTATCTCTGGCCCGCCATGTGGGGCAGCGCCTTCAACGAAGACGACCCCGCAGACCCCAAACTCGCCGACGAATACGGCATCGTCATGGGCACCTCGCACCACGAGCCTATGCTGCGTGCCCAGCAGGAATGGAAGCGCCACGGCCGCGGCTACTGGAATTACGCCACCAATGCCGATGTCCTGCGCGCCTTCTGGGACGAAGGCATCCAGCGCAACAAAAACTACGAAAGCATCGTCACCTTGGGCATGCGCGGCGATGGCGACATGCCCATGGCCGCCAATGGCGGCATGCGCGCCAACATCGAGCTACTCGAGAAAATCGTCGCCGATCAGCGCGCCATCCTGGCCAGACGCATGCACCCGGATGTCACCAAGATTCCCCAGGACTGGGCGCTCTACAAAGAAGTGCAAGCTTACTACGAAGCCGGCATGCGCGTTCCCGATGATGTTACTCTCCTCTGGTGTGACGATAACTGGGGGAATATCCGCCGCCTGCCCACCCCCGCGGAACGCAAGCGCAGCGGAGGAGCCGGTATCTACTATCACTTCGATTACGTAGGTGACCCGCGCAATTATAAGTGGCTGAACACCATCCCGATCACCAAGGTCTGGGAGCAGATGAACCTGGCCTATCAGTACGGCGCCCGCCGCATCTGGATCGTCAACGTTGGTGACCTCAAGCCCATGGAGTTCCCCATTGAGTTCTTCCTCGATTACGCCTGGAACCCCGCGCGCTGGCCCCACAACAAGCTCACCGAATTCGGCCGCCTCTGGGCCACCCGCGAGTTCGGCCCCGAACACGCAACCGAAATTGCAGACCTAGTCGCCAAATACACCAAGTACAACGGCCGCCGCAAGCCCGAGTTACTCGAGCCCGGCACCTTCAGCCTCGATCACTACGACGAAGCCGATCGAGTCTTAGCCGAATGGAAAGCGATCGAAACCGAGGCCGAAGATCTCTACCGCCGCCTCCCCGATGAACAAAAGGACGCTTTCTTCGAGTTAGTCCTCTATCCCGTCAAAGCCTGCGCCCAGGTCAACGAGTTGTACATCGCAGTCGAAAAGAATCGCGCCTATGCCGCCGAAGGCCGCGCCAGGGCGAACGACTATGCCTCGCAAGTCGTGCAGTTATTTCAAGCCGACGCCGATCTCTCTGCCACTTACAACCACATCCTTGCCGATGGTAAGTGGGACCACATGATGGACCAGACTCACATCGGCTACACCGGCTGGCAGCAGCCCCCGACCAACATCATGCCCCGCATCACCCGTATCGACATTCCCGAGACCGGCACGCTCGGAGTCGAGCCGCTAGCCCTCCAATTCGATGCCTTCAATCAGTCCCGCCGCCATATCGACATTTTCAATCGCGGACGCGCCCCGCGTTCATTCGCTGCGAAAGCCACCGAACCCTGGATCCACCTGAGCGCCACCACTGGCACGGTTCAAAAGGACGAACGCCTCTGGGTCACCATCGACTGGTCGAAAGCCCCAACCGGAACCGCCGTAGGAACCATCGATATCGCGGGCAACCAAATCAAACTCACCGAATTCAGCCCCCGCGAAATCACACGCGATTCACTTAGAGGCTTCGTCGAAGCGGATGGCTTCGTTTCAATCGAAGCCGCTCACTACACGCGCCGCACCGCCACCGCCGCCGCGCACTGGGACGAGATCGCCGACTACGGCCGCACCCTCTCCTCCATGACCATCTTCCCGTGCACCGCGCCCAGCGTCACTCTTCCCCACGACTCGCCGTCACTGGAATACCGCATGTACCTCTTCGATCCGCACCAGGTCACGGTTCACGCCATCATCGCCCCGACCCTCAACTTCGTCCCCGGCCGAGGCCTGCGCTTCGCCATATCGTTTGACAATCAACCGCCCAAAATCATCGATGCTCTGACACACAACACGCAGCACGATTGGGAAGAGTCAGTCAAAGATAGCGTGCGTGACATCCAGTCCACTGACTCGCTATCCGGCACTGGCTATCACACGCTGAAGTTTTGGATGGTCGATCCTGCCGTAGTCTTACAAAAACTAATCGTAGACTTAGGCGGCCTTCAGCCGAGTTACCTGGGGCCGCCCGAAAGTTACTTCCGATAGGGCAGCACATCGTACAACGGCTGCACCGGCTTAATCTCCGGATTCTCCTCCGCCACCGAAATCGCCAGTACCCGGATCTTATCGTTATCCGGCAGAGTAATCGTCTTAGCCCCAGCCGGTAACTCGATCGAATAACCAAATAAGTAAGAGTATTGGTAAGGCAGATTCTCGCCTGCCGAGTTATGCTGATGCGAGCAATACCAGGCCAGATCCGCCCGCTTGATATAAGCGGGACGGATGCCGGTCATCTCGGCGTAAGGGTCCTTCTCGGTGGCCTTCCACTCGCGATCGTCCCACTGCCCGATGAATCCGCCCCAATCCTCGACGTCCAGATCGACTCTGTGCGCGCCCACCGTAAAGCTCGCCGTCTGATCGCCGTCCGCCGACGCCGCCAGCACGTACACGCGGTTGTACCGTCCCACCGGCAGTTCGATCGTCTGCCCCTTGGCCACCACCGCGTTCGGCGTGCCGGTCTTCGCCGCCGCGAGCCGGAACTCCACGTCGTTGAACCGGATCTGCTGCGGCAGCATCTCGGCCGGCATCGCATCCCCCTTGCCGTCGAATCCGCCCGTGACCTGCGCGCCGTCGTCACTCGCGCCCGCTAAGTCATAGCTCAAAGTCACTGGAGCCGACCGCACCGGCGCCACATGCGTGCGAGCCGCGCCCAACTTGATCGCAAACGTCCGCGGCTGATAAGCCGTAAACGATGTCACCAGCGCGCCGTCCCGCACCGTCGCCGCGCCCACCGGCTGCTCCTGCCCGTTCACCTCGCGCGCCGCCGTAACCGGCGCAGCGAACGACACCCGCACATCCTTCTGCGGCTGCCCATCCAGTTCCACAAACCGCGCGATCACCTCGTCGCTATCTTCAGCCTTCTTGAGCGCCATCAGCCGGATGCGTGAGTTACTCACATGCATCAGCGAAAACTCCCGCCCCAGCGCGCCCGCGTGCTTCGTCGCCTCGAAAGCGATGAGCGGATCGTTCAGCCGCTGCGCCTGCCAGTCCGTCTCCGCCTGCCGCCAGCCCGCCGCGTGACCAGCGATCCCATACACGAACTCATGGTGCCCGATGTCCTGCGTGCCCTGGTCGTGATAACCGCCGCGCGTCCCCGGCGTCCGGATCAATGTCAGCCGGATCGTATGATCGTTCGGCTTGTCCGATCCGTTCTTACAATCCGTCAGGATCGTCGCGCCATACGTGCCGCTCATGTCCGTCAAATCGATCCACTGGTGCGACGGCACCTCGAACTTCTTAGGTTTCGCCGTGGGCCGCTCGATCGTGCCGATGCCCCAGTTGTAAGTCGCCATCTCGT
>Ga0335069_10005797_pt1 | contig 18078 bp, 17 predicted proteins | sample Lox_Sample_11_FD_206714 | JGI IMG/M metagenome (GOLD analysis project Ga0335069, IMG submission 206714) | Soil microbial communities from Loxahatchee National Wildlife Refuge, Florida, United States - Lox_Sample_1.1 | ecosystem: Environmental > Terrestrial > Soil > Wetlands | place: USA... | reverse complement strand
CGCCCTTACTGGTCGTTCGAGAACTTCTGGATCCGCTTCATGCCCGACTTGATCTCGTCGCTGGCTTCCACCATCTGGTTGGCGTCGTAGATCACGCGCGGCGTGAGGAAGACCACCAGCTCGGTGCGCGACTTGCTCACGCTCCTGGTGCCGAACGCCGGGCCGATAATCGGCAGCCGGTGCAGCACCGGCACGCCGGACGAGCTTTGCAGGTTGCTGTCCTGGATAATGCCGCCGATCGCGATCATGTCGCCATCCTGCACCGTGAGCTGGGTCTGGAAGGAGCGGTTGGAAAACGACGGCGACTGGATCCCGCCGGCCGCGGGCGCCTCCGGCGAGCTGACGTTCTGGTTGATCACCAGCGTCACGATCCCGCTGGAGTTCACCCGCGCCAGGATGCTCAGGGTCACACCCGTGCTGCGGCTGGAGACCGTGTTGGTGAAGAGCGAATTTCCGCTCTGCTGAACGCCGGTCACCGCCTGCGACGTGAGCACCGGCACATCCTCGCCCACGTTTAGCGAGGCCGCGATGCTATCCGTGGCAATGATGCTCGGCGCCGAGATCACCCGCGTATGCGTGTTGGTTTCGGCCGCGGTGATAGCCGCCAGCAATTCATGGCTGCGCAGCACCAGCGCGCCGGCGTTGAGCGTCAGGCCGGCGGCGCCGGTGGTGATGTTCAGAACCCGGCTGCCGGTGTCCTTCTGCTGCAGGAACGAATTCACGCCCATAGCGAAGGCGCCGGTCAGCTCCACCTCGTAGATCTTGGCGTCGATCAGCACCTGCCGCGGCGCCACGTCCAACTGCCGCAGCAGGCCCAGGATCTGCTCGTACTCCTGCGGCGTGGCCTGAATCAGCAGCGTATTGTCGAACGGATTGGGAATCACGTGCGGAATCCGCCCGCCGGGCTGCTGCAGGCCGTAGGGCTGGTTGCCCAGGTATTGACCCGTCAGGCCCGCCCCCGTATCCGCCGGGTTCTGCGGCGCCAGCGGATTTGTGGCCACCGGCGACGTCGACATCGGCGGCATGTAGCCGTAGCTGGCGTAGTTCATCCCCGGATACATCCCGGCCAGCCCCATGGCTCCGATGCCCATCATGCCCATCATCCCGCCGCCCATCATGCCGCCGCCCATCATGCCGCCCATTCCGTACGGGCTGCCGTACGCGCCGTTGCCCATGAGCCCGTTGGAGCCGTACATGCCCCCGCCCACCTGGTTGTTCATCTGGGCCATGGTGGCAAGCATCATCAGCGCCATCGGGTTGTTGCTGTACAGCGCCATGATTGCCATGGCGATGGTTTCCGCCCGCGCGTACTTGAGCCGGTAGACGTAGCTGTTGGTCTGTCCGGCGGATTGTTTCACCGCTACATCGAGCTTCTTGATCCACTCCTCGACCTTGGCGAAGATGCCCGGGTTGGGCGCCACCGCGATGATGGTGTTGATGCGGTCCACCGGAATGAACCTGACGGACTGGTTCTTCTCGCTCAGAGCGTAGGATTTGAAGACCGAATCGAGGTCTTTCTGGAGATCGCTCGGGCGGCTGTTCTCGACTTCGAACAGGCGCACCCGCTGCCCCGCGAACTGATCGCTGTCGAACATGGCGATCAGGTCCATGGTGCGCTTCATGCTGCGCGCGTTGTCCTGCATGATGATCAGGTTCGCGGGATCGTAGACGCTGAGCGTGCCGCCCTCGCCCAGGAACGGCTTCACCAGGTTGGCAATCTCGGCGGCCGATGCGTACTTCAGAAAGATGAGGTTGAGGACCACTCGCTCGTCGTCGGGCAGCGTCTTGTTGTCGAGATTGACGTTGGGCTGAATCGGAAGCTGATTGATGCGCGCCACGGGGACAATGCGGTAAAGATCGCCCACTTTCACCATGGTCGCGCCGTTGACCCGCAGAACCGTATCCAGCAATTGCATCAGGTCAACTGGCTTCACCTCGCCGTACGTGTAGACGGTGACCGAACCCTTCACCCCGGGGTCGAGAATGTAGTTGATCTTGAGCTGCTTCGCCAGGATATCGATCAGCTCCGTCAGGGAGACGTTGGTCAGGCGCAGCGCGCCAGGCTGATCCAGCCGCGGAGCATTGCTGGCCGGAACATTCTGCTGCGGCTGCGTACCCGGCCGGCCGGGCTGGCCCGGTTGCGGCTGCTGCGGCTGCTGTTGCTGCGGCGTATCGATGATGGTGGGCGGCCGCGACGGCGCGATCACCTGCGCGGAGAGCGCCAGGCAGGCCGAGGCCGCCAGAGCCGATCGCAGAAAGGTAGCGGGAGTTCTCATTTCTGTGTTGCCTTGGCCTCGGTGCGCGACCGTTCGAGAGCCGCGCGCTCGGTCTCATCCAGCTCCGATTTCTTCTTCTGCCACTTGTACACGCCGAACGGCCCGGGACGCTCGAAGCGCACCATGTCCCCGTCTTCCACCGCCTTGATGAATTCCGCCGGGTCAACGGCCTTGGCAGCCGTGTGGGAATCCTCGGGCTTGTCCTCCATGCGCGCGACTCCCCAGGGAGTCTTGCGGTAGATCCACTTCTTGCCGTCGGCATCCGTGTAGCGGAAGGTGCCCGGCTCGGTTTCGACGGCGCCTTTGGGAATCTCGACCGGCTTGATGGTCTTGGCGGGCGCGGTGGTCTTCTTCTCGGCCTGCGGATCGGAAGCGGCCAGCATCAGGGCGGAAGCGAAAATGGCAAAAATCAGTTTCATCAGAATCTCTTTTCTAGCGTCCGACCGGATCCCAGCGGCAGGCCGAGCCGAACGGCGTCTTGTATGTGGTCTTGCGAAAACCTTCTTTCACCGTGCCCTCTGGCAGGCTGTCGTTCGGATCGCAAGTCCGGAACCCGAACGCAGTCGATTCGCCGGGACCGGTCGGCGTCTTCACTACCGGCGCGGGGGCCGCCGCGGGCACAGCCGGCTGCACCGATCGGCCGTCGTCGGCATTGCTCGCGGTTGTCTGTGTGCTTCGGTCGGTCATCTGGTCCAGCGTTCGCCGGGCGATCTGGCCCTGCCATTCGAACGTGATGTCTACTGTATTGACGTCCACCAGCTTGAAAGGGCCGATCTCCTCGCCGGGTTTTACGGCCTGGCTGGGTCCGTTGCCGATCGCCAGCAAGGCGCGCGGCCCGTCGCCGATATTCATGGTCCCGTGATATTTCGGGAGCGGCGGCATGGGCGGCGGCGGAGGTGGAGCCTCGATTACCGGAGGCGGCAGGTCCGGATTGCGCGACGGATGGAACAGCGTCTTCATCGCGACATCCTTGTACGTGGTTGCCGTGACCGGCGGCTGATTGGGCAGCGCCGGCAGGGGCGCCGGCGTTGCGGCCTTCACCCGAGCCTTGTGCATGGCTGCTTCGCGCGCGTTGGCGGAGCCCATCTCGTTGCGCAAGAGATACCCGGCCCAGCCGACCACCAGCACCAGCACGACATTCAGCGCGATCAGCTTGCGGTTCACAGCGCGCCTCCGGTTTTCTTCTCCTGGGCGAGCTTTTTGCCCACCACCCCGTTCAACGTCAGCCGCACCTGGATCACCTTCTTCGCATCGGTGGTTCCGGTGACGTTGATTTCGTCGGTGGAGAACAGCTCCGGCTCGTTGGCCAGCGCGGCCAGGAAATTCACCAGTTGTTCGATGTTGCAGTTGAAGCGCACGCTGACGCTGGCCAGCCCGTAATCGTTGCCCAGAGGCTTTACCTTCTGGTCTTCCAGTCCGCGGATGTCGATGCCGTTGGCCAGCCCCACGCGGTGCAGGCGCTCCTGGATCAGTGCCTCGGCCTGAGCGGCAGTGTCGGCCTTCAGAATGCCTTGTTCCCGGGATTCGAGATCCGCGGCGGCCTGCTTGTACTGCTGCTCGCGCGCCGGAAGCGTAGCCACCAGTTCGCGCACGCGCCGCAGGCGCGCCTCGGCGGCGGGAACGCTTTCGGAGGCGGCGACGACGGCGGGCTGCCGGTCGGCCAGCACCACGAACTTGAGGATCAGAATCGCGGCCAACCCTACGCCAAGCTGAATTGCGGTCTTGCGGTCGAAACTTCCGCGAGTCATTTGCCCGGCCTCCGGTTGGTCTGCAACATGAAGCCTTCGCCCTTGGCGCCGGGCGTCGACGAAAGAATATTGGTGCGCTCGAAGTAAGGCGAGTTGTCGAGGATCTTGACCAGAACGGATGTCTGGGGAACCTCGCCGCTGAGGCGCGCCCCGGTGCGATTCAGTTGCAGTTGGTTGGTCCAGGCGGGAGGCTCGATGACACGGGTGAGCTCGTTGAGGGCTTCCAGGTCCTTGCGCGTCTGTTGGCGGAAATCGTCGAGCAGCAGGGCGCGCTGCCGGGCCTGCTGCGTCTGTTTGTCCAGCAATTCCGCTTTTCGGCGCGCCGGCTCCAGGCGCGCGATCTCAGCCTGAATGTCCTGGAGGTAGCGTTTCTCGCTCCAGCTTGCGTAGGCCGCCATGGCGCCGCCGATCAGCAGCACGATCGCAGCCAGCGCGATCGACGGAATGAACACCGCCCGCGAGCTGTAGCGGCGATGCTCGGGCGGCAGCAGGTTGGCCGCCGGCGCGAGCCGGGGACAGGCCCCAGCCAGCGCCGTTGCGTACGGCCGCGCGTTGCGGGAGAGATCGTTCTCGATGGGGTTGACGAAGGGGCGCGGCAGCACGTCTTCGACCCGCCGGGGCTCGGTGTCCGCGGGCAGCCGCAGCTCGCTGAGCGCCAGCGCCGCGGCGCGCGCCGGCGGCAGATCGAAATCGACGCTGTAGACCGGCCGCGCCGGGCTTTCGCCGTACACTTCCACGGCGCCGGATTCGGAGTGGCCCAGGGCGACGAACCCTCCCGGCGGCTGCGCCATTTTGGTGTTGATGCGGATGGCCGCATGCATCGCCGCCGCCGCGAAGGTGAAGCTGGATACCGCGATGCCGGCTTCGGCAAACATGGCGGCGTAGCGGTCCACGGTCTGGCGGCGAATGATGCCTACCAGCACGTTGCCGAACGCCAGCCGCGACCACGCCCAGAAGATCTCGTCTTCGCCGTACGGATGAAGGCTGTCGAGCTGGAAGCGCAGCGCGTTCTCCAGGTCTTTGCGCGCCACGCCGGGAAGCGCCAAATGCCGCACGATCACGTCGCGGCGCGGCAAAAGCACCGTGGCCGAGCAGCGCTCCACGCCCGCGCTCTTGAGGAAGTTTGCGTATTCCGCGCCCCATTCCGCGGCGGGCCGCGAGGCGTAGTTCTCGATCACCAGCCGCCCGGATACGCCCACGCGGTTGGGCCGGACGCGTGCCACCACCACCGTGAGATCCGTGGCGCCGATCTCGATGCCGACGCCGGAGCCGAACGCCAGCAGCTTGCGGAGGTCTTTGAGGATGGGGAGGTCTTGCGCCATGGTACGGGTCAGTTGCTCCACGCGGTGTCGTACCAGCGCAGGACGTCCATCCAGTCGTCGTAGCCGGCCGGCATGTACTTGACGCGCGCGGCGGCGGTGCGCCGGACGTCGGAGATTTGCCCGTTGGCCAGCCGCACCCTGGCGGTGGCCCGGAAAATGTAGACCGTATTGCCGTCGATGCGAAGCTGGCCGGCGGCGGCCCCGAGATACTGGCCCAACTGTCCCAGCCGGGGTATATCGATCCGCACCCGGCTGCGCAGTTCGAGCAGCATGCGGATTCCGTCCGGCGGCACGCCGATCGCCGCCAGCACCGCTGGATCCGCCGTATTGGCCTCCACCGAGGAACCGGTCCCGTACACGGACAGGCAATCGATCAGCCCGCCGCGGCGGACCAGCCGCGCCGGACCCGCCTGCACGCCTTCGGCGGCGGGAACATACGTGCCATAAAAAATCTCAGGGGTCACGCCGGGCACTGAAAGCAATTCCTCGATCTCTTGAAAAGACGCAGCCTGAGGCGAAAAAGACGGACCGGCAGGCACTGGATTCAGCACCGCCGTCCCGTTGCGCCGGGCCATGATGCCGCGCACGATGGTCTGCGCGCGGCCGGGCTCCACTCCCAGCGCCGCCAGCAGGGCCGCAAGGCGGCCATCCGGGACCGTATTGACATCCAGCTTGGAGGTCTCCGGGATGATCTCCACCCGCGCCACGCCGGTCGGGAAGGCGTAATCGATCCAACCCGGCTCCATGGGCTGGTTCCGCCCCGGAAACCAGATGGTCCAGAGCTTCTCGACGGCCGCCCGCTCCACCGCGCCGGCGGCCAGATAGTAGGCGCGCAGGCTGTCCAGGTCGGTGGAGACGCGTTCGGTCTCGCCGCGCACCGTGTTGGCCAGCGAAAACGCGATCGCCGACAGAGCGGCGGAGATCCACAGGACCGTGAGCAGGGCGCTGCCTCTACTGTTGCTGGAGCGGCAGGTCATCATATGGGATCTCGGCGGCGCGGCGAATGCGCAGCGGCGCGGTCATGGTAATGGGCTGGAGCCGCGAAAAGTCGGGTTCCAGCGGCGCCATCTGGATGCGAACGGCGAGCGGCCAGGTCCGGCTGGTATGGATCGTGCCCCACTGCGGCGGCGCGTTCGGATTGTCGGGTTGCGAAAGGTACAAAAACCGGCAGAATGCCAGCTTGTCGGCCAGCACGAACGACTGCGGGCCGGCGGATGCCGCAAGGTAGTGGTGAGCGTCGGTACACAGGCGTCCGGCCTGGGCCGGGGAGAAGTACGGAATTTCGTTGACCACCAGCCGCACGCCGCCATGATCGCCAGGGATAACGAACATCTCGAGGATCTGCGGCTGGCCGCGCCAGGCCTGCTGGAGCGAATACCCCGAGACCAGCCGCATCACGGCCGGCTCGCCTTGAAAGAACGGCGCCTTGGGACCGCCGCCGCCGCACTGCGCGACCACCGGGATCATGCCCTGGATCTCTTCCTCGACGATGCGCTGCGCGCCGGCCACGCGCCGGTTGTCCATGAGCAGGGTCTGCGCTTTCCCGTAGGTGTTGAGGCCGATGCGCATCGCCAGCAGAAGCCCCATGGACACCATGCTGAACAGCGTGACCGCGATCAGCAGCTCCATCAGGGTGACACCGGCCTGGGAGCGGCCTCTCATTGGAGAACTCCGTTCTGGAAGTCTTCGGGGCGGAGCCTGCGGCGCCGGTAGCTTTCCAGCGCGAACGTGCGGCGCTGGCCGCCGGACATCCAATACACCTCGAGCTGGACCCGATCCAGGACGTAGCCGCCCACGGTGGGCCCGGGGCCGCCTTCCGCCGTGGTGACGATGGCGCGCCACCCGGCGTCGAGGCCGCCGACCAGCTCGGGCTGGAACTGCGCGCCAAGCTGCGTATTGCGGGGGGCGCGCTCGTCGGCGAGGATGTCGTTCATGCGCAGGCGGGCAAGCTGGACCACACGATCGTAGTCGCGCAGGCGCGCCGCATTGCGCGTGGTGCCGGAGAGGCCGGCCATGAGCCCGACGACGGCCACCGCCATGATACTGGTGGCCACCAGCATTTCGAGCAGCGTAAATCCGCGGCGCGGGCTCACCTTGTAGTGACGCTTTCCACGCGCGGAAAGCCGGTCATGGGGTCGAGGCGTACCAGCCGGTGGCCGCCCCGGCGGTTGGCGAGCTGGATACCGATGCCGGGCACCGCGCCGCCGGGGGTGAACATGACGCGGCGGATGCCGTCGGGGTCGTCGGCCACGGCGGGCTGGACGCCTTCGACGACAATGCCGTCGGGAAGCTGGAACTCCCGCGTGAACGCCCCGTCCGCGGAATAGAGGGCGAGCTTGTTTTCCCGGGGCGAGACGAGTAGCTCGACTGGCTGCTGGCGCCGCTCGGCCCAGGTGACGCCGGCATTGAGAAGCGCGGCCACCGAATCCGTGGCGGAAACCATGCGTACGCTATCGAGCCCCGCGGAGATGGCAGGGAAAGAAACGCCCACGATGAGTCCGATGATCGCCACCACCACGATCATCTCCAGCAGAGTGATGCCCTGTGGGGTAGGCCTCCCGGCCTGCCCGCGCGCGAAGCGCGCCTGCGGCGCGGGGCAGGCCGGGAGGCCTACCCTACAAAGACTACCGGTTCTTCCAACTGAGGATGTCGGCATTAATTCCTTCGCCGCCCGGCTGGCCATCGGCTCCGAGGCTGATGATCTCCGGCTCATCCGGCTGGTGTTCGCCCGGGAAGCGATAGAGATAGTCGTGGCCCCACGGGTCTTTCGGGATGTCCTTGGGCATATACGGGCCGTTCCACAAGGTCGCTTCGGCCGGTTTCACGCGCAGCGCCGGCAGGCCCTGCTCCGTAGTCGGAAAGGTCCCGGTATCCAGCTTGTACGTGCCCAAGGCAGTCATGAAACTATCGATCTGGGTTCGCGCCGCGGTAATCTTCGCCTCGTCCGCGCGCCGGAACAGGCTCGGCCCCACCAGCGCCACGAACAACCCGATGATGGTCACCACCACCAGCATTTCGATCAGGGTGACGCCCGCCTCGGCTCGCCTTCGGTTACGTTTGGTCGCTTGCAACATGGTTTATACCTGCACGTCATTAATGCTCGTGATCGCGAGCAGCATACTTAAGATTAGCGCGCCGATCAACACGCCCATCACCAGGATGACGACCGGCTCGAAGATCGCTGTGAAGCGCTTGATGGAAGCGCGCGTTTCGTTTTCGTAGATGTCGGCCGTGCGGTGGAACATCTGGTCCAGGTGCCCGGTCTCCTCGCCCACCGTGAGCAGGTGCGCCGCCAGCGGCGGAAATACCGCCGCCTTGCGCATCGGCGCCGCGATCCCTTCGCCTCGTTTGACGCCGGTGGCAACACCGCCCATGGCGGCCGCGATCATCTTGTTGTTCAGCGTGGCCGCCGCGATTGCGATCGATTGCACCAGCGGCACCGTGTTCGCCACCAGCGTCCCCATGGCTCGCGAAAACCGCGCGGTCTCCGCTTTCAGCAGGGCGTCCCCCAGCAGCGGGATACGGATGCGCACCGTGTCCCACCACAGCCGGCCCTTGGCGGTCCGCGTGTAGATGCGCCACGCCACCAGCAATCCGACGATCACCGCCGCAACCGGAAACCAGTACTCCTTCACCACATTGCTCGCCTCCAGCAGGATTCGGGTAGGCGTCGGCATCTTCATGGTGGAGTCTTCGAAAATCGTAGCGAAGCGCGGCACCACGAAGGTCAGCAGGATCACCACCGACGCCAGACCCACGATGGTCAATAGCAGCGGGTAAATCATCGAGGAGACGATGTAGTTGCGCAGGTCGTCGCGCGTGCGCTCGAATTCGGAAAGGCGCTCGAAAACCACCGCCAGCGCGCCCGAGGCCTCACCGGCGCGGACCATGTTCACATACAGGTCGCTGAAGTAATCCGGGTGGGTGGCCAGGCTGTCCGCCAGGGATCGGCCGCTTTTGAGCACGCGCAGCACGTCGAGCACGATGAACTGGAACGATTTGCGCTCGGTCAGCTCGGCCGTGATGCCGAGAGCGCGGTCCAGCGGCACGCTGGAATTGAGCAGCGTGGAAAGTTCCTGGGTAAAAAACAGGACGTCTTTGCGCCGCCCGCCGGTGAAGCGCGGTAGTTTGATTTCGAACCCCGCGCTTTTGGGCGCCACGCCGACGTAGATCGGCGTCAGCCCCTGCTTGCGCAGCTCGCGCGCCACCAGCTTTTCGTTTTCGGCGGGAAAGCTGCCCGTGCGAACCTTGCCGTCGCTCGCCACCGCGCGAAAGAAGAACGTGGCCACTAAGAGACACTCCAATAAAAGCCGCCCGCAGGGCAACCTTCCCCGACCCCCGACCCTCGACCCCTGACCCCCGTTCTCATCAGAACTCCTGGGTCACGCGCATCACCTCTTCCACGGTGGTGACGCCGCGCTGCACCTTCAGCCAGCCGTCTTCGCGCAGGTTGCGCATGCCGTTGCGGCGCGCCGCGCGCGTGAGCACGCCGGCATCGTCGCCGTTGATGACCATCTTGCGGATCTCGTCGTTGACGTCCATGAGCTCGAAGATGCCCATGCGTTGCGAGTATCCGCGGCCGCCGCAAGCCTCGCAGCCGCGTCCCAGCCAGGTCTCGATAATTTCGCCTTCGGGGGAAAGCGCCGTACCCGACGGCATCTTGCAATGCTGGCAGATCACTCGCACCAGGCGCTGCGCCAGCACGGCGACCAGCGACGAAGTGATCAGGTACCGCTCGACCCCCATATCGGTCAGGCGCGTAATGGCGCTGGGCGCGTCGTTGGTGTGCAGCGTGCTGAACACCAGGTGGCCCGTGAGCGCGGCGCGGATGGCGATATCCGCGGTCTCGCGGTCGCGGATTTCGCCGACCATGATCACGTCCGGATCCTGGCGCACGATGTGGCGCAGCCCGGCGGCGAACGTGAGTCCGATCTGCGGATTCACATGGATCTGGTTGATGCCGTCCATCTGATATTCCACCGGGTCTTCGATGGTGATGATCTTGCGATCCGGCACGTTGATGCGCTTGAGCGCCGAGTAGAGCGTGGTGGACTTGCCGCTGCCGGTGGGGCCGGTGACCAGGAAAATGCCGTGCGGCAGGCTGGTGAAGTACTCCATGCGGGCCAGCATGCGGTCGTCGAAGCCCAGGCGGCGGAGATCGTAGAAATCGCCGGTGGAGCGGTCCAGAAGCCGCATGACCACGCTTTCGCCATAAAGCGTGGGCAGCGTGGACACGCGGAGATCGACTTCGCGGCCCAGCACCTTGATCTTGATACGCCCGTCCTGCGGCAGTCGGCGCTCGGCGATGTTCAGCTTGGCCATCAGCTTGAGGCGGCTGATGATGGCCGCCTTGAGCTCGCGCGGCGGCGGCTCCTGGTTGAACAACACGCCGTCGATGCGGAAGCGGATGCGGAATTCCTTCTCGAACGGCTCGATATGGATGTCGCTGGCGCGCTTCTCGATGGCATCGCCGATCATGGCGTTGACCAGGCGGATGACCGGCGCCTCGCTCGCCATGTCGCGCAGGTGCTCGAGATCGGCGGTGGCCTCGGCATCGTCGCCCTCGGCGAAAGCGGGGCGTTCGGCTTCGCCGTAGTGGTGCTCGATCGCGTCGAGGATGTCCTGCTCCGCGGCAAGCGCGGTGCGAATTTCGAGGCCGCTGAAGGCGTGCAGAGCGCCCACGGTTTCGAAATCCAGCGGGTCGGCCATGGCCACGGTGAGCACGTTATCGGCGAGCGAGAGCGGGTAGGCGCGGCACTGGCGCAGGAAGCGGTGGGAGAGGCCCTCCAGCTCGGGCGCCGAGGGCGGAGCGGCGCCTTCGATCGCGATAAGCGGAATGGTGAGCTGGTCGCTGAGCGCCGTGAGCATGTCGCGCTGGGCGATCAGGCCCATGTCGACCATGATTTTGCCGAGCTTGTCGCCGCGTTCGAGCTGAAGATCGAGCGCGCGCTCCAGATCTTCGGGCTGGATCTTGCCCCGCTCGATGAGGATCTCGCCCAGGCGCATCGTGGACAGCGGATTCTCGGGGAGGGAAGGCAGCGTGGCGGCCACTATTGTATTTCCACTTTGATGTCGCGAGTCTGCACGCCCGCTCGCGTGGCGGTCATCATGATCTGCGAGGGCATGCCGGCGGTGGATTCCCACGAGCTGTACAGCAGGCGCACGGCCAGCACGACCCGCTGATTGCCCGGGATCTGCACAAACGTCATGGCCATGGCGTGGAGCATCTCGTCCATGGCTTTCTCGAGCAGCGGAAGCCGTTCGACACGGCGGTTGTGGATACGCTCGGCCAGTTCCTTGGGGATCTCGCGGCGGAAGGGGTTCAGCTCCAGGATGCGTACCAGGCTGACTTCGGCGGTGAAGACTACGCCGCAGTCTTCGACATACACTCCGCGCGTGTTGCCCAGCAGCTCCGCCGGATCGTCGGGATCCGGCACCAGATTCTCCATGCGGCTGTCGAAGCGTTTTTCCAGGTCGCGGAAGGTCTGCGGGGCGATCTTGAGCTGCGCCGCCTGCGGCGCCGTCCCCTTGTTGAGAGCCACCTGCGCGGTGGCCTGGGGCCAGGCCGGGGTGAGCGCCGCCAGCAGGAGCGCCGCGATTCTCATTTGCCGTCTCCGCCGGGCAGTTCCGGCATGATTGCGCTGGCCGAGCGCTGCATCCGGTACCGCTTCTGATACAGTTCCAGATCGTTGTTGGTGCGCACCAGTTGCACGCGCGCCTCTTCGTTGGCGCGTTCGAGGTCGGCAATCAACTGCTGGGCTCGGGTAGACTTCGTGAGGGCCTGGTCCACGGCTTTGGCGACGGCCGCGTCGATGCGCGCCTGAATCTCCTCCTGCGTGGGACCGGTGGCCACGGTTGGCTGGATGACCACGCGGTCCTTGTTATTCGGCGCGGGAGCCGTTTTGTTCACGGAGGAGAAAACGAGGGCGGCCGACAACATGGCGGCCGATGCGAAACCCAGGCGTCCGGCCGATCCCCAGAAGGCGGAGAGCCAGCGGCGGACGGGCGAGGGCTCGAAAATCTTGTCGCTGACGAACGCGATGCGCTGCGGGATTTCTTCGTCGCGGAGAGAGAACAGCGCGGCCTCGGTGAGACGCAGCCGGTCGAGCTCTTCGCGGCATGCGGGACAACCGTGAATGTGTTCTTCCACCTGGAGCGACTGCGGGGGAGCCAGCTCCTTGAGGAAGTAGTCCTTCAAATCGAATGGCGAGCAACTCATGACACACCTCGTGCCTTCACGGGAGCCAGTTCTGCCTTCAGCAGTTCCAAAGCGGTGTAAAGACGGGACTTGATGGTGGACACCGGGCATGAGAGGATTTCGGCCATTTCTTCGAATTTGAAGCCCTGATAGATCTTGAGCACCACGGCCTCGCGCTGTTCGGGCGAAAGGCGTCCGAGCGCGCCGGCCACGGCGAGAGAGAGCTCCATCGGGAAGACCGAACTGCCGCCTACGGTGACCTTCGTCTCTGTGGCTTCGGGCTCCAGTTCGTCCACGCCGGTTTCGGGCCGGCGCTTCCGGAACATGCTGAAGGCCTCGTTGTGCGCGATGCGATACAGCCAGGCGGCGAACCGGGCCGGATCATCGAGCTTGCGAAGGTTCTGGTAGGCTTTCAAGAAAACGTCCTGCGTCAAGTCCAGAGCGTCTTCGCGGTTGGCCGTGATGCGGAGAAGGTAGTTGTAGACACGTTTCTCCCACCGGGAGACGAGGAGGTTATAGCTCTCCACGTTTCCCCGGGCTGCCTGCCGAATCAGGTCGGCATCCTCGACCGCCCGAAAGATCAAACTCTGGCTCCTTGTCTAGGGACGCACACCGGCCCTAAAAAGACGGAGCCGGTATGTCTTTAGTTTAGTCCCCCGTGGGGCGGGCGATCGCTTTTTGTCGTCCGCCCCTGGTACGCCCGCCATTGCCATTTCCCGGGCGAAGTGGTGGGATAGGGTTCATGTCGAGGATTGAGGTAAAGATCGGTGGCGCCGAAGACACGGAAACCGCGCCGGCGGCCAGGGACGACAGTCCGCGCCGTTTCCGCATCCTGCTCATGGGAGATTTCAGCGGGCGGCCATCCGGGCCCATCGAGCCGCGCGTGATCGACCGGGACAATTTCGAGGAAGTCCTGGCCGGCATGAAACCGGCGGTGGATTTGAACGGGGTGGCGCTGGAATTTCGGGAGATGGACGATTTCCATCCGGATCAGATCTACCAGTCGGCGGCGGCGTTTCAGAACCTGGAACCCTGTCCGGAGCCGGAGCCGCCGCCGCCGCCCGTGGCGCCGCGGCGCGAGGTGCCCACGGCCGGGTTGCTGGACCAGATCCTCGCGGAGCACGGCGGCGACGAGCCGGTAACCGCGAAGGACGCCGACGATCTGGCAGGTTTCATCCGCCGTGTGAGCGCGGGCCACGTGGAGCGCGAGCGTCCGGGCGAGAGGGCTCGCGAGGCCCGCCGGCAGGGATTGGCGGCTGAAGTCCTGCGGGGCATCCTGCACCACCCCCGGTTCCAGGCGATGGAGGCGGCGTGGCGCGCGGTCGACTGGCTGGTCCACGAACTGGATACCGATGCCGATCTGCGGCTGTACGTTCTCGACATCACGCTGGCGGAGTTGGTGCGAAAGATGGACGCCGTACAGGCGAAGTTGAAAGAGAAGGGGCCCTGGGCGCTGATCGCTGGCAATTACGTGTTTGGCCAGACGCCCGTGGACGCCGAAGTGTTGCGCCGGCTCGGTGAGATGGCGAAGAAGCTGGGAGTTCCATTTGTGGGCGAGGCCCGTCTGTCCGGGGAGGAAGCGTCGGAGCGGACGTGGGCCGAGCTGCGGGGTTCGGAGGCGGCGCGCTGGATCGGACTGGCGATGCCGCGCTTCCTGCTCCGCCTGCCGTATGGCAAGGAAGGCCTCACCGTGGAGAGCCTGCCTTTCGAGGAGATGCCGGAGAGCGAGCACCAGGCCTACCTCTGGGGCAACCCCGCATTTGCGTGCGCGAAGCTGGCCGGCGAGTCGTTCTTGGCTGGAAGGACGGTACGGCGCATCGACGGGTTGCCGCTGCATGTCTACCGGGAAGACGACGAACCGGTGGCGAAGCCCTGTGCCGAGATCTTCATGACCGAGGAGGATGCGGAAAACCTGCTGGAGGCGGGGTTCATGCCGCTGGTTTCCGTCAAAAACGAACCGGCGGCGGTCCTGATGAGGCTTCAGTCCATCGCCGAGCCGGCGGCCGCGCTGGCGGGACTGGGGTGACGGGAGAGGGCGTCACTTCAAAGGTAGCGAACGGACTCTTGTGCCTCGATCCGGACCGGAACCCTGTGTAGCGTCCTGGCGCTGCGACGCTGCCGTTCGCCGAGCGAGATCGATCAATTCCTGGGAGATTCGGTTGACGTTGCCGCTTCCGTGGTAGATCACCGGCAGTCCGCGCGGTGGTGTCACTCCTGGGCCATGGTTCGCATAGAGAATTTCGGATCTGAAAATTTGTTTATGAAGATATAATTGCTCGTGTCAGGCACCTTCCCGCGGTACGCGGGATTGGAGGTCGGCACGTTGAGACGGGAGGCGTGCATGATCGAGCATCTCGCTGTCTTGAACGCGGTACGCGACGCTATTTTCGTCGCGGACATCGATACGGGAATGCTGGTGGACGCGAACCCCGCGGCGGAAGCTCTTTGCGGCAGAAGCCTCACCGAACTGCGGCTGCTTCATCACACCAGGCTGCATCCTCCGGATAGAGCTGAGTCAGCCAGGTCCTCGTTTATAAAACATGCCCAGGATCCGACTGTGACTGAGGGATTGGTCCTGCACAAAGACGGGCATCAGATCCCTGTCGAAATCTCCTCTAGCCCCTTCACCGCGCCCGATGGCAGACGAATGTTGATTGGGGTCTTTCGCGATATTACAGAGCGGGCGGCAGAGCGCGAGGCCCTGCGGCGGAGTGAGGAACGATTCCGCCAGGTGGCCGAGAGCGTCGGCGATTTCATCTGGGAGACGGATGCAAGTGGGTTGTATCTCTATGCCAGCCCGGCTCTGGAACAGATTCTGGGATACGCCCCCGAAGATGTCGTGGGGAAAAGGTACTTCTACGATCTCTTCGTCCCCGAGACCCGCGACGAGATTAAGGAGGCGGCGTTCGAGGTGTTCGCGCGCAAGGAGCAATTCCGTGCTTTCCTGAACTGGAACGTAACGAAGGACGGCAGGAGCGTGGCTCTGGAGACCAGCGGAGCGCCGATCCTTGACCGGCACGGCACACTCCGTGGATATCACGGCGTCGATACGGACGTCACCGAGCGCAGGCGGGCCGAGGAGACTCTTGCGGCCAGTGAGGAGAAGTACCGTGCCCTGATCGAGGCGACCGGTACGGGATACCTCATCCTCGACAATCGGGGTAAGGTTATTGACGCGAACCGGGAATATGTCCGCCTCAGCGGCCACAGGGAACTCGGACAGATCCTTGGCAGGTCCGTCATCGAGTGGACTGCGGCTCATGAGAGAGAGAAGAACGCCGAGGCTGTGGCCCGCTGCCTCCGCGACGGCTTCATCCGGAACCTGGTCATCGACTACGTTGACGCCGGCAATCACGTCACTCCCATAGAGATCAACGCGAAGATCATCGGGGCCGGCGACTCCATTCGCATCCTGTCGCTCTGTCGGGACATCACCGAACGGAAACAGGCCGAGGGCGCGCTGCGCGAGAGCGAAGAGCGCTTCCGAAACATGGCCGATACTGCGCCGGTAATGATCTGGGTCACAGGTCCGGAAAAGCAACTGACTTTTGTCAACAAGACATGGCTGGAGTTTACGGGCCGCACCATGGAGGAGGAGTTGGAGAGTGGCTGGTCCGCTGGCGTTCATCCGGAAGATCTCCCGCGCTTTTTCGAAGCTTTTTGCACCGCGTTCGATGCCCGTCGCAGCTTTCAGGTGGAGTGCCGGATGCGCAGGAAGGACCGGGAATACCGGTCGATTCTGTGCAGCGGCGTCCCGCGGTTCGCGCCCGGCGGCGTTTTCGCAGGTTATATCGGTTCCGATATTGACATCACCGACCTCCAGAGCGAAGAGCGGTTCCGGCAACTCGCCGAGAACATCGACCAGGTCTTTTGGATGCTCGATCTCGGCACGCAGCAAATACTCTATGTCAGCCCGGCTTTCGAAAAAGTGTGGGGGTGCAGCGCCGCCGCCCTTTATCAGAACCGTGGTTGGCTGGTGGAATCAGTGCACCCGGAAGACCGGGGTCGTTTCACGGCCTTCCTCACAAAAGTGAGTTCGGAAGCGGCCGAAGAGGCATATCGAATCGTCCGACCGGATGGCTCCGTCCGATGGATTCAAGACCGCGCCTTCCTGGTCTGCGGCCCGGATGGCAAACCGTACCGCGTGGCCGGAATCGCGGAAGATGTCACCGCCCACCAGGAATTGGAAGAACAACTCCGCCAGGCCCAAAAGATGGAGGCCGTCGGCAGACTGGCCGGGGGCATTGCCCATGACTTCAACAATCTCCTGACGATTATTGGCGGGTATTCGCAGATGCTCCTGGATGGCACCCCGGCGAAGGATCAAAGACGGGAGCAACTGGAATCGATTCTGAGCGCCGCCAATCGGGCCAGCATTCTCACCCGGCAGTTGCTTGCGTTCAGCCGCCAGCAGGTACTGCAGCCGAGGGTGGTCAGCGTGAATCATCTGTTGACCAACATGGAGGCCCTCCTGCGTCCTCTCATCGGGGAGCACATCACCCTCGAAACCGAGTTCGACCCCAGTGTGAGCTGTATCAAGGTGGATCCGCATCAGATCGAGCAAGTCCTGATGAACCTGGCCGCAAACGCGCGGGACGCCATGCCCGCAGGCGGGCGGCTCCGGATTCAGACCAGCATGGCAGCCGCATCCGACATCGGCCCGGACAACCGCCCGCGCGAGGTCGGGAAACGCGTCCGGTTGAGGATCAGCGATACCGGATGCGGCATGGATGAGCGCACCCGGGAGCGAGCTTTTGAACCGTTCTTCACCACCAAAGGCCCCGGAAAAGGCACCGGCTTGGGGCTGAGCACGGTTTACGGCATCGTTCGCCAGAACCAGGGCGAAATTCACGTGTCCAGCACGGTTGGCCGGGGCACGGTGTTCGACGTCTATTTTCCGGCGGTGCCCGAGAGTGAAACTGAGAGCGATGCCCCGGCGCACCGGCCCCGGACGAGAGCCGCGACTGAAACGGTTCTGGTGGCGGAAGATGAAGCGGGCGTTCGGGGGCTGGTGAGGCAAACGCTCGAGCAACTCGGATACACGGTCCTGGAGGCCACAAACGGAATCGAGGCGCTGCGCGTCGTCGAACAGCATGCGAGCGAGATCCACCTCCTGCTGACGGATGTGATCATGCCGTTGATGAACGGTCACGAACTCAGCACACGTCTGCGTTCCATTCGTCCCGGCACCAAGGTTCTTTACATGTCAGGATACGCGGATGACGTACTTGCCTTCCATGGCATTGCCAGGCCGGACATGGCGTACATTCAGAAACCGTTCACACCTTCCCAACTGGCGTGGAAAGTGGAGGCGGTGTTGTCGGCGGACCGGGGGTATGGCCGGTGAGGCGCCTGGTGCCTTGTGTCGCATCGGTGCTTGACCCCGATTCCAGGAGGATTCGGCGTGACGTCGCGAGAATCATGCCGACGATACGGAGACCTCAGAATTGACAGCAAGTGACTTACAGCCCCCGAACCGAAAACGCGCCGATTCCCTGTGCTAGCCTCCCATCGGCGGGCACGCGGCAACTAGC
>Ga0335069_10005796_pt1 | contig 18080 bp, 14 predicted proteins | sample Lox_Sample_11_FD_206714 | JGI IMG/M metagenome (GOLD analysis project Ga0335069, IMG submission 206714) | Soil microbial communities from Loxahatchee National Wildlife Refuge, Florida, United States - Lox_Sample_1.1 | ecosystem: Environmental > Terrestrial > Soil > Wetlands | place: USA... | reverse complement strand
GCGCCATCGGATTGTGGCCGGCAAAGCGCAGGGGCTTCGCCGGCAGGAACGCGTAGGTGCGCAGGTCGTTGGCGAACTCCTGCCACCACGCCTTGCTGTGCAGCGGCACGAGGAACAGCTGGCGCGCGTACTTGTTGCCGACGATCGCCCAGTAGACCCTGAGCAGCCAGAACACCGCGAGCACGTAACCGGCCGTGAAGTGCGCGAAGCGGATGTAGCCGAACAGGAAGTGTTCGGAGGCTTCGCCCTCAAGGCCGGGTGGCGGGTACGCGATCAGCAGGCCGGTCGCCACCAGCACGATCATCGCGAGCGTCATCATCCAGTGCCAGATGCGCACCGGCGCTTCCCAGACGTAGATCGACTTCAGGTCCCGGTTGGGATCTGCGGCGAGTGAGTTTTGCAGCATCATAGGCGTTACCCCGCGTCGGCCGGCCGCCGCCTCAGCGCACCGTGACCTTGGTCAACTCCGCACCGTCCGGCGCCATCACGTGCGTCGCGCACGCCAGGCACGGGTCGAACGAGTGCAGCGTCCTCAGGATCTCGAGCGGCTGATCGGCCTTCGCGAGCGGCGTGTTCATCAGCGCCGCCTCGAACGCACCGATCTGGCCGCTCGCGTCGCGCGGACTGCCGTTCCACGTGGTCGGCACGATCGCCTGATAGTTGTCGATCTTGCCGTCCTTGATCACGATCCAGTGCGCGAGCGCGCCGCGCGGCGCCTCGGCGAAGCCGGCGCCCTTGGCCTCCTTGGGCCACGTCGCCGGCTCCCACTTCGTGACGTTCGCGGTCGCCGTGTCACCGGCCTTGATGTTGGCGATCAGCTTCTCGTGGAAGTGCTTGAGCTTGTGCACCGCCCAGCTGCACTCGAGGCCGCGTGCCGCGGTGCGGCCGAGCGTCGAGAACAGCGCCGTGACCGGCACGTCGAGCGTCTTCAGCACCTTCTCGACCGGCTCCTTGAACTCGGGGTTGCCCTGCGCGTAGCCGATCAGGTAGCGGGCCAGCGGCCCGACTTCCATCGCGTGCCCGCGCCAGCGCGGCGCCTTGACCCACGAGTACTTCGCCGACTCGTCCACGGCCTCGATGTTGGTCTTCGTGCCCTTGAACTTCGCGCCGAGCTCGAAGTGCGGGTTCGTGATGCCGTCGAAGGGATGCAGCGCCTTCTTGCCCTCCGGATAGGTATACCAGGAGTGATCGACGCTCTCCTGGATCTGCTCCGGGTCCTTGATGTCGACCTCGTTGATCTTGCTGAGGTCGCCGCCGACGATCGCGCCGCGCGGCAGCAGCAGGCTCTTCGCGCTGTAGTCGTTGGCGTGCTCGGGCACGTCGCCGTAGGACAGCACGCACTGGCTCGACAGCCCGCCGCCGTACAGCCAGCCCTTGTAGAAGCTCGCGATCGCCAGCAGGTCCGGGATGTAGACCTGGTCGATGAAGTCGACCGCCTGGTCGATGATCGAGCCGACGTAGTTCAGGCGCTCCATGTTGATCGCGCCGACCGCGCCGGTGTCATCGACGTTGATCGGCGACGGCACGCCGCCGACCAGCCAGTTCGGGTGCGGGTTCTTGCCGCCGAAGATCGTGTGGATCTTGACGATCTCGCGCTGGAAGTCGAGCGCCTGCAGGTAGTGGCCGACCGCCATCAGGTTCGCTTCCGGCGGCAGCTTGTAGGCCGGGTTGCCCCAGTAGCCGTTCATGAACGGCCCCAGCTGCCCGGACTCGACGAACTTCTTGATGCGCGCCTGCAGGTCGCGGTAGTACCCGACCGAGGCCATCGGCCACGGCGAGATCGACTGCGCGAGCTCCGCGGTCGCCTTCGGGTCGGCCTTCAGCGCCGAGACGACGTCGACCCAGTCGAGCGCGTGCAGGTGGTAGAAGTGCACCAGGTGGTCCTGCGTGTACTGCGCCAGCTCCATGATGTTGCGGATCGTGTTGGCGTTCTCGGGGATCTCGATCCCGAGCGCATTCTCGACCGCGCGCACCGACGTGAGCGCGTGCATGCCGGTGCAGACGCCGCAGATCCGCTCGGTGAAGGCCCACGCGTCGCGCGGGTCGCGGCCCTTGAGGATCACCTCGAGGCCGCGCCACATCGTGCCGGTCGACACGGCGTTGCGGATCACGTTGTCCTTGTCGAGGTTGACCTCGACGCGCAGGTGGCCCTCGATGCGGGTCACGGGATCAACGACCACGCGCTTGCCGGAGTCGTCTAGCTTGAATCCCTGGGTTTCGAACGCAGTCATGGTCGTGCCCCCTTAACGCTCGGAGCCGTCTTTGCTGATGCCCTTGCCGTGGTCGACCTTGGCGCGCTTGAGCGCCGTGACGCCCGCGTGCACCGCAACCGCGGCGCCGGTGATAGCGGCGACCGTGCCGCCGATCCGGTCGGCGTTGCGCTCGATGCCGAACTGCTTGATGTTCGTCACCCGGTCGTAGAACGAGCCCTTGTCCCAGAAACCGTCCTCGGAGCAGCCGATGCAGCCGTGGCCGGAGCCGATCGGGAACGACACGCCCTCGTTCCAGCGCGTCGTCGAGCACGCGTTGTAGGTCGTCGGGCCCTTGCAGCCGACCTTGTAGAGGCAGTAGCCCTTGCGCGCCCCCTCGTCGTCCCAGTTCTCGACGAACTGACCGGCGTCGAAGTGCGGCCGGCGGTAGCACTTGTCGTGGATGCGCTGGCCGTAGAACATCTTCGGCCGCCCCTGGCGGTCGAGCTCGGGCAGCCGGTCGAAGGTCAGGATGTAGGACACGACGCCCGTCATCACCTCGGCGATCGGCGGGCAGCCGGGCACCTTGATGATCGGCTTGTCGGTGATGACCTTGTTGATCGGAACCGCGTGCGTGGGATTCGGCTTCGCGGCCTGCACGCAGCCCCACGAGGCGCACGAACCCCAGGCGATCACGGCCTTGGCGTCCTTGGCCATCCGCTTCAGTTCCTCGACGAAGGGCTTGCCGCCGACGATGCAGTACATGCCATCCTCGTTGAGCGGCGGGTTGCCCTCGACGGCGAGGATGTAGTTGCCTTTGTACTTCGTCGAGATCTCGTCGAGGATCGCCTGCGCCTGGACGCCGCCCGAGGCCATGATCGTGTCGTCGTAGTCGAGCGACAGCATCGACAGCACGACGTCCTTGGCGAGCGGATGCCCCGAACGGATGAACGACTCGGTGCAGCACGTGCACTCGAGCCCGTGCATCCACAGGACCGGCGTGCGCGGCTTGGTCTCGAGCGCGTGCGCGATCCTCGGTGCGAAGTACGATCCGAGCCCGAGCGAGGTCGCTGTCAGGCTGCAGAACTTGAGGAAACTGCGGCGCGTGACGCCCTGGCGGCGCAGCACTTCATAGAACGTTTCCATTCCGACCCCCGCCGGGCGCGTGGTGCGGATGCGTGCGCCCGAATTACCGGGGGTGATGAGACGCCTGTGCGCGGCAGAGACCTATTCGTATAGGCCGCAGCGCCGCCGCGAGCGCCGCGGCGGCGTAACCAGATGCGTTACAGTGCGGCTCAGCCGCGCGCGACGCTGTAGGGCTGGTACGGAAGACCGAGATCGCGCGCGACCGCCTCATGCGTGATGCGACCGGCGTGTACGTTAAGACCACGCGCGAAGCCCGCATCAGCCGCAAGCGCCCGCTCCCAGCCGTGGTCGGCGAGCGCGCGCACGTACGGCAGCGTCGCGTTCGTCAGCGCGAAGGTCGAGGTGCGTGGCACCGCGCCCGGCATGTTGGTCACGCAGTAGTGGATCACGCCGTCGACGACGTAGGTGGGCGCGGCGTGGCTCGTCGGCTTGCTGGTCTCGAAGCAGCCGCCCTGGTCGATCGAGATGTCGACGAGCACCGCGCCCGGCTTCATGCGCTTGACCATTGCGTGCGTGACGAGCTTTGGCGCCGCGGCGCCGACGACCAGCACCGCGCCGACGACGAGGTCGGCATCGCGTGTCAGGCGCTCGATCGCATCCGCGGTCGAGTACACGGTCTTGATGGTGCCCCCGAACTGCGCCGAGAGCTCGCGCAGCCGCTTCGGCGAGCGGTCGACGACGGTCACGTCCGCGCGCAGCCCGGCCGCCATCTCGGCCGCGTGCGTGCCGGCGACGCCGCCGCCGAGCACCACGACCTTCGCCGGCGCGACGCCCGGCACGCCGCCGAGCAGCACGCCGAAGCCGCCGTTGGCCTTCTGCAGCGACGTCGCGCCGACCTGCACCGACATGCGCCCGGCGACTTCGCTCATCGGCGTCAGCAGCGGCAGGCTGCCGTCGACGGCGGTCACGGTCTCGTAGGCGATCGCGGTCGCGCCCGAGGCGATCAGGCCCTCGGCCTGCGCCTTGTCGGCGGCGAGGTGCAGGTAGGTGAAGAGCACCTGACCCTTGCGCAGCGCCTGGCACTCGGAGGCCTGCGGCTCCTTGACCTTGACGACGAGCTCGGCGAAGTCGAACACGTCCTTCGGTCCCGGCAGGATGCGCGCGCCGGCGGCCTGGTACTCGCCGTCGTCCATGCCGATGCCGAGGCCTGCGTGCGACTCGATCGCGACCTCGTGGCCCGCGGCGACCAGCTCGCGCACGCCGGCCGGCGTCAGGCCGACGCGGTACTCGTGGACCTTGATCTCCTTCGGGACGCCGATGCGCATCGTGACTCTCCGCCGTGTCAGGGGCCGCCACTGTAGCGATCGCCCGTGCGCAGGCTCTTGCAAACGCACTGCAGCAATTGCGGCATCGGCGCAATTTTCTGCGGTACAATTTTAATTTAGAGCAAGGATCTGCCAATGCCGCTCGACCGATACGACCGGGTGATTCTGCAGTCGCTGCAGCGCGAGGGCCGCATCACCAACAGCGAGCTCGCCGCGCGCGCGAGCCTGTCCGAGTCCGCGTGCCTGAGGCGCGTGCGCGCGCTCGAGGCCGCCGGCCTCATCGAGGGCTACGCGGCGGTGCTCAACGAGCAGAAGTCCGGGCTCGGCGTCAACGTCTTCGTCAGCATCACGCTCGAGCGCCAGGAGCGCGCCGACCTCGCCGCCTTCGAGCAGGCGGTGCGCAAGGTGCCCGAGATCATGGAGTGCTATCTGATGTCGGGCGAGTTCGACTACCTGCTGCGCGTCGTCGTCGCCGACACCGCCGACTTCGAGCGCGTGCACAGCCGGCACCTGACGAGCCTGCCGCACGTCGCGCGCGTGCACTCGAGCTTTGCGCTGCGGACCGTGCAGAAGTCGCGCGAGCTGCCGGTGCGCTAGGCGCGCGGGCGGTACCCGCGCGCCGCCCGTCCGTGTATCCTCTCGCGACTCGCTGGGGTGGCCCGCTGGGGCCTGAGACGCAGCCGACGCTGCGAACCCGTTGAACCTGATCCGGTTAGTACCGGCGTAGGGAGCCGAATGCACTCGACGAACACCACGGGCCGCAAGGCCCGCAGAACCAGCCGCTTCCCCCGCCCTCTTGCGCTCGTGCTCGGCGTGGCGCTGCTCGCGGCCGCGGCCGCACGGGCCGAGGAAGGCGAGCTCGCCGAGGTCATCGTGACGGCGACGCTGCGACCGCTGCCCGCGATCGCGATCGCCGGCAGCGTCTCGGTGCTCGACGCCGCGACGCTGAAGGACGCCGGCCAGGAGCATTTCGGGGACGTGCTCGCGCTCGTGCCGAACCTCAACTGGGCCGGCGACACCCAGCGGCCGCGCTATTTCCAGCTGCGCGGCATCGGCGAGCTCGAGCAGTACCAGGGCGCGCCGAATCCGTCGATCGGCTTCCTGATCGACGACATCGACTTCAGCGGGCTCGGCGGGGCGGCGACGATGTACGACGTCGACCGCGTCGAGGTGCTGCGCGGGCCGCAAGGCACGCGCTACGGCGCGAACGCCCTCGCCGGGCTCATCTACGTCGCGAGCGCGGCGCCCGAGAGGGAGTTTGGCGCACGCGCCGACCTCAGCGCCGGCGACTACAACACGCGCAGCGTCGGCGGCATGCTCACCGGGCCGGTCGACGCGCTCGACTCCTCGTTCCGGCTCGCGGTGCAGCGCTACACGAGCGACGGCTACTACCACAACGTGTACCTCAACCGTTACGACACCAACGGCCGCGACGAGCTGACGCTGCGCGGCCGCTGGCGCTTCGAGCCGAGCGAGCAGCTGCGCATTGACCTGACGGCGCTGCACGTGCAGCTCGACGACGGCTACGACGCCTACGCGCCCGACAACACGCGCACCACGCACTCCGACCAGCCGAGCGTCGACGCGCAGCACTCGAGCGGGGCGTCGCTGCGCGCGAGCTATTCCGGTTTCGGGGCGGCGGCCCTCACGGGCATCGCGACCTACGCCGAGACCCGCGTGAAGTACGGCTTCGACGGCGACTGGGGCAACCCCGGCTACTGGGCGCCGTACGTCAACAACTTCAGCGAGCTGCAGTTTCGCAACCGCCGCACCGAGAGCGCGGAGCTGCGCCTCGGCACCGATGCCGAGCACGGCTTCGCGTGGCTCGTCGGCGCGTACGCCGCGCAGTTGCGCGAGACGCTCGAGGACACGAGCCTCGGCACCTTCTGCGACCCGACGGATCCGGCCTGCCACGCCGACGCGCGGGTCACGAGCGGCTACCGCGCGCGCAACTACGCGCTGTTCGGCGTGCTCGACGGCGACTTCAGCGAGCGCCTGCGCTGGTCGGCGGGGCTGCGCGGCGAGCGGCGCACCGCGAGCTATCAGGACGTGACCGCGGACCTGCCGCTCGACCCCACGCAGCCCCCGGTCGTCAGCGGCAGCAACGATTTCCGCCCGGCCGACTGGCTGTGGGGCGGCCACGCCTCGCTCGACTTTCGGCTGCGCCAGGCGCAGTCGCTCTACCTGCAGCTCGCCCGCGGCTACAAGGCGGGCGGGTTCAACCTGAGCCAGGGTTTGAGCCCCGACGAGACGCTGTTCAGGCCCGAGGCCGACTGGAACCTCGAGGCCGGCTACAAGGCGACGCTCCTCGATCACCGGCTGAGCGTGAACGCCGACGTCTTCGTGCTCGCGCGCCGCGACGCGCAGATCAAGACGAGCGTGCAGAGCGACCCGAACAACCCGAACCTGTTCGTCTACTACACCGGCAACGCGACGCGCGGCTTGAACGACGGGGCCGAGGCCTCGATCGAGTGGCAAGCGACCTCGACGCTCGCGGTCGGCGGCACGCTCGGGATCCTGCAGACGGCGTTCCACGACTTCACACGGGTCGGCGACACCGGCACGACGAGCGTCTCGCGCGCGCTCGCGAACGCCCCGAGCTGGCAGGCAGCGCTGCACGCCGTGCTGCGCGGCCGTTCGGGGGCCTTCGCGCGCCTCGACGTCACCGGCATGGGGACCTACTACTTCGACCTGCCGCCGAACCCGACGACCTCGCACGCCTACGCGCTCCTCAACGCGAAGGTCGGCTGGGAGGGTGCGCGCTGGTCGGCGTATCTGTGGGGCCGCAACCTCCTCGACAAGGAGTACCCGGTGCGCGGCTTCTACTTCGGACTCGAGCCCCCCGACTATCCGAACAAGCTCTACCTGCAGCTCGGCGACCCGCGCACCTTCGGTGCCGACCTCAGCGTCCGCTTCGGCGGGGATGCGCAGCACGGCGACTAGCGCCCGCGGCGCGCGGCTTCTGCGGCGTGCCGCCGTCTGCTACGGTGGGCGTCTGAACGAGCCTTGGCCGGAGACTGCGATGAATGCCCAGACCGAAGCCCGCTTCGACGCCACGAGCGTCTACCGCGAGGAGATGTACACCGACCGGCGCGTCGGCACGATCCGCGTGCTCGTCCCGGTGCAGGCCGACGGCACGGCCGATGCGGCGCGCCCGACGCTCTACGTCGGACAGATCTCGGTGATGACGCCGATGGGCACGCTGCCGATCAGCTTTGAACTCGAGGGAAAGTCGCTCGCCGAGGCGATCGCGAAATTCGCCGACGCCGCGCGCGTCGCGATGGACGATGCCATGCGCGAGCTGCAGCAGCTGCGGCGCGAGGCGGCCTCCTCGATCGTGATCCCGGAACCGGGTGCCGTGCCACCGGCCGGTGGCGGTCGCATCCGGATGCCGTGAGCGCCGGCGCCCCGGACCGAGCGGGTCGCGTCGATGAGAATGCGAATCAGTCGCGATAACGGCGGGGCCCCATCGCGCCCGGACCCGTGACGTGCTGACGCCCGACGAAGCGGCGGCACTGACGCTCAGCCTCATCGTCGCGACCGAGAGCGTGTGCCTGAGCCTGCCGGTCGCGGTGGCGGTTGCCTGGCTGCTCGTTCGCGCGCGCTTCGCCGGCCGCACGCTGCTCGATGCCTTCGTGCACCTGCCACTCGTGCTGCCGCCGGTCGTCGTCGGCTACCTCTTGCTCGTGCTCTTCGGACGCCACGGCCCGCTCGGCGGGTGGCTGTACGCGCACTTCGGCATCCGGCTCGCGTTCACGACCGCAGGCGCCGCGCTCGCGACCGCCGTCATGAGCTTCCCGCTGATGGTGCGGGCGATACGCCTGTCGCTCGAGGGCGTGAACCGCGGGCTCGAGGAGGCCGCGCGCACGCTCGGGGCCGGACCCTTCGACCGGTTCGCTACCGTCACGCTGCCGCTGATGGCGCCCGGGATCCTCGCCGGTGCCGTGACCGCGTTCGCGGCCGGACTCGGGGAGTTCGGCGCGGTGATCACCTTCGCGAGCAACATCCCCGGCGAGACCCGTACGCTCCCGCTCGCGCTCTACACGGCGATCCAGGCGCCAGACGGCGACCGCGCGGCGGCGCGCCTCGCGATCCTGTCGCTCGCGCTCGGGCTCGCCGGACTCGTGCTCGCCGAGTGGCTCGCGCGCCGTCTGCGCGCGCGGCTGGGCCCGTAGCGTGATCGAGGCCGGGCTCAGCGTCGTGCGCGACGGCTTCACGCTCGAGGCGGAGTTCTCGGCGCCGACGCCGGGTGCGATCGCGATCTTCGGCCGCTCGGGCAGCGGCAAGAGCACGCTCGTGAGCGCGATCGCGGGCCTGCTGCCCTCGCGCGGGCGCATCGCCCTCGACGGCACCACCTGGCTCGACACGTCGCGCGGCATCGACGTGCCGACCGAGCGGCGCCGCATCGGCTACGTGTTCCAGGACCTGCGGCTCTTCCCGCACCTCGGCGTGCGCGCGAATCTCGGCTACGGCGCGCGCCGTGCGCCGCCCGGAGCCGGGGTCGCCGCAGAGGAGGAGATCGTCGAACTCCTCGGCCTAGCGCCGCTGCTCGGGCGGCGCGTGCACCAGTTGTCGGGCGGCGAGCGCCAGCGCGTCGCGCTCGGGCGCGCGCTGCTGTCGCAGCCGAAGCTGCTGCTCCTCGACGAGCCGCTCGCGGCGCTCGACGCCGCGCGCCGCGACGAGGTGCTGCCGTACCTCGAGTCGCTGCGCGACCGGTACGCGATTCCGATGCTGTATGTCAGCCATCAGTACGACGAAGTGCTGCGCCTCGCGACCCACGTGGTGCTGCTCGAGGACGGTCGCGTCCGGGCGAGCGGGACGCCCTCCGAGCTCAGCCTCGACGCGCGCCTGCGGCGCATCGTCGGCAGCGAGGCGGTCGGCGCGGTGCTCGACGCCGAAGTGGCGAGCGTCGATGCCGCGAGCGGGCTCGCGAGCGTTGCGACCGCCGGCGGGCCTCTCAGGCTCGCGCTCGGGGACGCGGTGGTGGGCCGCCGCCTGCGGCTGCAGATCCTGGCGCGCGACGTGATCCTCGCGACCGAGCGGCCGCGGGCGCTGTCGGTGCGCAACGCGCTGCAGGGCCGGCTGGGAGCGCTGATCGATGAGGAGGACGGCGCGCTTCTGGCCGTCGTCGAGGTCGGCGGCTCGCGGCTGCTCGCGCGCATCACGCGCGCCGCGGCCGAGGAGCTCGAGCTCAAGGCCGGGCAGCCGGTCTGGGCGCTCGTCAAGGCCGCGTCACTGCGGGGCCACGTGTACGGGCGCGCGCGCACGCCCGCCTGAACCGGTGCCGGCGAAGCCGGCACCACCGAAACACACAGGGCCGCTCGCGCGGCCCTGTGTTCTTGAGTCGGATCGCGAGGCCTAGCGGCCGCGCGACTCACTCACCAGCGACGCGGGCCGCCGCCGCCGCCACCGCCGCGGGGGCCACCACCACCGCCGCCGCCGCCGCGCTCCTGCGCCTCATTCACACGCAGCGGACGACCCCCCATGTTCTGCCCGTTGAGGCTCTGGATGGCGCGCTGCGCGTCGGCGCTCGACATCTCGACGAAGCCGAAGCCGCGCGGCCGACCGGTATCCCGGTCGTTAATCAGGGCAACCGACTCCACCTTGCCGTGCTGCTCGAACAGCTGACGGACAGCGGCTTCATCGGCCGAAAACGGCAGGTTGCCCACGTAGATCTTAGTCATTTGCAATCACTCACTGACGAGGTCCCGCGCCGGGCGCACCCGGACGACGGGGACCGAAACAAACTGCGGAGCGAACGCATCCGGTGCGACGGCGATTAGCCGGGCGCGCCGGAGACGGACGGGACCGCCACCTTGGATCGAACTCACTTCGCTTTTTGTGTCAGTGCCGGATCCGGAGAACCCGGTCGGCAGGAGCCAGAAAAGGAGGAAGGGGCACGAACCGCCGCGCAAGGTACAGCAACACTGCGAAAAACGCCACTCCAGGGGCCCTTCGGGACCTTGCGGGCGGTTGCGCCCGGTCGGCCGGAGCGCGCGGTTATCGGGTCATAACAACAAAGCGGTTCTCGGCGCCGGGCGCGGTCCCTAGCATCCCGGACCTGAGGCTTCGGAGTGCCCTCGATGAGTGCCAATCCACTCGCTGGCCTGCCACCGCTCGGCACCGAGCGGCTCGCCGATCTTGAGGCCCTGCTCGCGGGCCTGGACCCCGCGAGCCTGACCTGGGTCAGCGGCTTCGCCGCAGGCCTCGCGGCCGAGCGCGCCCGGGCCCCTGGCGCGCGGTCGCTGCCGTTCGAGGCCCCGCTCCCGGCCGCCGCGCCGAGCGCGAAGGCGACCGTCCTCTACGCCTCCCAGACCGGCAACGGCCGGCGCGTCGCCGAGCGCCTCGGTCGCAGCCTCGAGGCGGCGGGCCTCGCGGCGAGTGTGACGAGCACCGCCGACTACCCTGCGAAGTCGCTGCCGCAGGAGCGGCTGGTGTTCATCGTCGCGAGCACGCACGGCGACGGCGATCCGCCGGACGACGCGCGCGCCTTCGTCGACTTCCTCGCCGCGCGCCGCGCGCCCAGGCTCGAAGCCCTCGCCTACGCGGTGCTCGCGCTCGGCGATTCGAGCTGATCGACGAGCGCCTCGCCGAACTCGGCGCCCGCCGCATCGGCGTGCGCGTCGACGCCGACGTCGACGTCGAGGCGAAGGCCGGGACCTGGATCGAGCAGTCGGTGGCCGGCGCCCGCGCCGAGCTCGCGAGCGCGGCGCCCGCCGGCGAGCCGCCGCGGCTCGCCGTCGTCACGCCGCTGCGCCCCGTGGCCCCCGCGCTCGCGAGCCGCGACGCCCCGGTCGAGGTCGAGCTCGTCGGCAACCAGCGGATCACGGCGCGCAACGCCGAGCGCGACGTGCGCCACGTGACGCTCGCGCTCCCGGAGCGGCAATTCGAGTACGAGCCGGGCGATGCGATCGGCGTCGTGCTCGAGAACCCGACCGCGAGCGTCGATCGCCTGCTCGAGCTCACGCGCCTCGACCCGTCCGAGCCCGTGACCGCGGGCGGCGCGACGCACACGCTGCGCGAGTGGCTGACCGGCCGCCGCGAGATCGCGCGGATCTCCCGGCCGCTGCTCGAGCGCCTCGCCACGCGCAGCGGCAGCGCCGAGCTCAAGGCGCAGCTCGCGCCCGAGCGCAGCGCCGAGCTGCGCGGCTTGATTAAGACGCTGCAGGTTGCGGACCTCCTGAAGCGCTACCCGGCAGGCTGGGAGGCCGCGGCGCTCGTCGAGGCGCTGCATCCGCTCGCGGCGCGCCTCTACTCGGTGGCCTCGAGCCGGCGCGAGGCCGGCGACGAGGCGCACCTGACCGTCGCCGTCGTCGACTATCGCCACGAGGGCGAGCGGCGTGTCGGCCCCGCCTCGTGGCAGCTCGCGACCACTCAGCCCGGCACGCGGCTCAAGGCCTTCGTCGAGCCCAACCCGCGCTTCCGGGTGCCGGGCGACGGGACCCGCGACCTCATCATGATCGGCCCGGGCACCGGCGTCGCGCCGTTCCGCGGCTTCCTGCAGCAGCGCATCGCCGACGGCGCCCGTTGCCGGCACTGGCTGGTGTTCGGCGGGCGGCACCGCGAGCGCGACTTCTTGTACCAGCTCGAGTGGCAGGAGGCGCTCAAGCGCCGCAAGCTCGCGCGCCTCGAGGTCGCGTTCTCGCGCGACCAGGCCCACAAGGTCTACGTGCAGGACCGCCTGCGCGAGCACGGCCGCGAGCTCTACAGCTGGCTCGAGGACGGCGCGCACCTCTACGTGTGCGGTGACGCCGAACGCATGGCGCCCGACGTGCACGCGGCGCTGATCGACGTCGTCGCGACCCACGGCAAGCGCTCGCCCGAGGACGCCACCGCCTACCTCGGCGAGCTCGCGCAGGCCAAGCGCTACGCCCGCGACGTGTACTGAGGGCATCGTGAGCGAGCCCTCCCCCGTAGAACGCATCAAGCGCGAGAGCCGCGGCCTGCGCGGCACGCTGGCCGCGAGCGTCGCCGACCCGACGACCGGCGCGCTCGCCGAGGACGATGCGCAGCTGCTCCGGCTCCATGGCAGCTACCAGCAGGACGACCGTGACGTGCGCGAGGAGCGCCGGCTGCAGAAGCTGGAGCCCTTGTGGCGCTACATGGTGCGGCTGCGCCTCCCGGGTGGCGTCTGCAGTGCCGAGCAGTGGCTCGCGATCGACGCGATCGCGCGCCGTTTCGCGAACGGCTCGCTGCGCCTGACGACACGCCAGACGTTCCAGTTCCATGGCATCGGCAAGGGCGACCTCAAGAGCACGATGGCGGCGCTGAACGCCGCATTGATCGACACGATCGCGACCTGCGGCGACGTCAACCGCAACGTGATCGCGAGCTCCAACGCCGTCGAGTCGCCGGCCCACGCTGAGGTTGCCGAGTGGGCGCGCCGGCTCTCCGCGCACCTGCTGCCGAAGACCCGCGCCTACCACGAGATCTGGCTCGACGGCGAGAAGCTAGAGGGGCCGGCCGAGGCCGAGCCTCTCTACGGCACGACGTTCCTGCCGCGCAAGTTCAAGACCGCGATTGCGGTCCCTCCGACCAACGACGTGGACGTGTTCGCGCACGACCTCGGATTCATCGCGATCGTCGAGGACGGCCGGCTCACCGGCTTCAACCTGACCGTCGGCGGCGGCCTCGGCGCGACGCACGGCGACCCGAAGACCTTCCCGCGGCTCGCCGACCTCGCCGGCTTCCTGCCGCCCGAGGCGCTGCTCGCCGTGGCCGAGGCGGTGCTGACGACGCAGCGCGACTTCGGCGACCGCAGCAACCGCAAGCACGCGCGCCTCAAGTACACGATCGCCGACCGCGGCCTGCCTTGGTTCATCGCCGAGGTCGAGAAGCGCGCCGGGCTCAAGCTCGGCCCGCCGCGGCCCTTCGCGTTCGCGTCGAACAACGATCGCTTCGGCTGGCAGGCCGGCTTCGACGGCCGCTGGCACCGCACGCTGCGCATCCCCGCCGGACGGATCGCGGACCGCTTCGACCAGCCGTGGCTGAGCGGCCTCGCGGCGATCGCGCGGATCCATCGCGGCGAGTTCCGGGTGACGGCGAACCAGAACGTCACGATCGCCGGCGTCGAGGAGGGCGCACGCGCGGCGATCGACGAGCTCATCTCGAGCCACCGGCTGGACGCGGCCGAGCGGGGCGGGCCGCTGCGGCGCGATGCGCTCGCCTGCGTTGCGCTGCCGACCTGCCCGCTGGCGATGGCCGAGGCCGAGCGCTACCTGCCGCAGCTCCTCGGGCGCGTCGAGACGCTGCTCGAGCGGCACGGGCTCGCGGGCATTCCGCTCAGCCTGCGCATGACCGGCTGCCCGAACGGCTGCGCGCGCCCGTACCTGGCCGAGATCGGCCTGATCGGCAAGGCCCCCGGCCGCTACAACCTGCACCTCGGCGGCGATGCGCGCGGCGAGCGGCTGAACGTGCTCTACCGCGAGAACCTCGACGAGGGCCCGCTGCTCGAGGCGCTCGATACGCTGCTCGGCGCCTACGCGGCCGAGCGCGGCCCGCAGGAGCGCTTCGGCGACTTCCTGTGGCGCACGCAGCGCATCGGCGAGCGTCGCGCGCCCGCAGCCTGAGGCGCGCAGCGATGCGCTACTTCCCGCTGTTCGTCGATCTCAAGGATCGTGCGGTCGTCGTCGTCGGCGGCGGCGCGATCGCCGAGCGCAAGGTGGCGCTGCTCGCGCCCTCGGGCGCGCGCCTGACCGTCGTGGCCCCGGAGCTCAGCGCCGGCCTCGCGGCGCTGCGCGCGGCCGGGCGGCTCGTGCACACCGCGCGCGCGTTCGCGGCCGATGATCTCGACGGCGCGCGGCTCGTGATCGCCGCGACCGGCGACCGCGCCGTCAACGGCGCGGTCGCGGCGGCCGCCGAGGCACGCGGCATCCTTGCCAATGTCGTCGATGACCTGGAGCTCTCGGACGCGATCCTGCCCGCGATCGTCGACCGCTCGCCGCTCGTCGTCGCGATCTCGACGCAAGGCACGGCGCCGGCCCTCGCGCGCCGGCTGCGCGCCGAGGTCGAGGTGCTGCTCGACGGCGCACTCGGGCGGATCGCGCGGTTCGCCGCCGCGTGGCGCGCGCGCATCAAGGCGAAGGTCCCGGATCTCGCCGCGCGCCGCCGCGCCTACGACTGGCTCGCCGACGGCCCCCCCGGCGAGCTCGTGCGCCGCGCGCAGGAGCCGGCCGCGGCACGCTGCGTCGCCGAGGCGCTCGCATCGTCAGGACCGGCGCCCTGGGACTCGGCGCGCGCGGGCTCGGTCGCGCTGGTCGGCGCCGGACCCGGCGACCCGGGGCTCGTGACGCTCGCCGGGCTGCGTGCGCTGCAGGGCGCCGACGTCGTGCTCTACGACCGGCTGGTGTCGCCGGAGGTGCTCGCGCTCGCCCGCCGCGAAGCGCTGCGCATCGCGGTCGGCAAGCAGGGCGGCGGCCACAGCGTCGCGCAGGCGGCGATCCACGATCTGATGGTCGAGCACGCGCGCGCCGGCCGCCGCGTCGTGCGCCTGAAGGGCGGCGATCCGATGATTTTCGGTCGCGGCGGCGAGGAACTCGAGCACCTGCGCCGCGCCGGCGTCGCCTACGAGGTCGTGCCCGGCGTCACCGCCGCGCTCGCCTGCGCCGCCTACGCGGGCATCCCGCTGACGCACCGCGAGCACTCGGCCTCGGTGCGCTTTGTGACCGCGCACTGCCGCGAGTCGGTCGATGCGACCGACTGGCAGGCGCTCGCCGCCGGGCGCGAGACGCTCGCGGTCTACATGGGCGTCGCGACGCTGCCGCTGCTGCGCCGCGAGCTCCTGAGGCACGGCCGGCGCGCGGACACGCCGGTTGCGCTGGTCGAGAACGGCAGCCGCGCCGAGCAGCGCGTCGTCGTCGGCACGCTCGAGGAGCTCGAGTCGCTCGCGCACGCGCACGCGGTGCGCGCGCCGGCGCTGCTGATCGTCGGCGACGTCGCGGCGCTCGCCGCGACGCTGCACTGGTTCGGCGCCGCGCCGATCGCGGGCGCGGCGATCGCGACACGCACTGCGGCCTGAGGGGTTCTCGCCTGTAGGGGAAAACCTGCCGTCGTCGTTGAGCGAAATCCGCAGCACGCGCGTGCGTCGCGGGCGAAATTCCCGCGCCGACTCCTTGAATGCAGTCTGCGCACGTCTACAATGCGCGTGACGCGAGACCACCGGACGGTCCGCCGCCTTCGTGCACAGAGGGTCGCCCGCCGCCACGTGACCAAGAACAAGACGCCTCGCACCCCGGAACCATCCGCAGCCGTCCGCCTGCTGACGTCGTACCGGCGTCGGCTCGTCGAGCTACTCGAGCGGGCCGAGCTCGTCGCGCCGGGTGAACCGGCGGAACTCAGGCTCGCGGTCGCGACACTCGTCGAACACCTGAACGACGATCTCCTGCGCCTCTACCAGCTCGCCGAGACGGGCGCCCTCACGCGCGGCGACCAGACGATCGTCGTGCCCGCGCTCGAGCGGCTGCGCGACACGCTGAGGCACCGCAGCGCGCGACCGCACCCGATGAGTGACACGCTTCACAAAGCCATCTGCGTGCTGCCCGCGACCGTCTGAAAACGCGGCGCGCGTCCGGCGCCGCGCGTCAAGAAGCTCCGCCGAACGCCGATACGCGGGCCATATGGCCACGCGCCGTAAGCCCTCCCGTCCGCGCAAGCCCGGCGCCGGCCTCGTGCCGCTGCTGCGCGACGCCGTCGCCGTCGTCGACGACGCGCTCGCGGCGCTCAAGCCGACGCGCACGCCGCGCAAGGCGCGCGCCAAGCGCCGCAAGCCCTAGCGCGCCACCGCGCGCCGCGCCCGGGCGTCTCAGGTAGAGTAGACGGCCCCGGTCTTGGGAGCCGCGCGTTGGGCCTGCCGCCGTTCCTCGTTCACGTGCGCCACGCCGGCAGCAGCGTCGTCGAGGACCTCGGCCCGGCCGGGGCCCCGGCGCGCGGGCGCGGACTCTTTCTTATGCACGCCGCAGCCCCCGCCCGTCGCGGGATCGCTATGACCCGGCCGAACCCGAGCGCATGACGGCGGCGCCGGTCGAGATCGATCTGCTGGTCATCGGCGGCGGCATCAACGGCGCCGGCATCGCGCGCGACGCCGCCGGCCGCGGGCTCAAGGTCGTGCTGTGCGAGCAGGACGACCTCGCCGCGCACACCTCCTCGGCCAGCACCAAGCTGATCCACGGCGGCCTTCGCTACCTCGAGCACTACGAGTTCCGGCTGGTGCAGAAGGCGCTCGCCGAGCGGGAAGTGCTGCTCGGCGTCGCGCCGCACCTGATCCGGCCGCTGCGCTTCGTGCTGCCGCACGAGCCGCACCTGCGGCCGGCGTGGATGATCCGCGCCGGCCTCTTTCTCTACGACCACATGGCGCGCCGCCGCCGGCTCGAGGGCTCGGGGAGCATCGACCTCGCGCACCACCCGGCCGGCGCGCCGCTGCGCCCCGGCTACGCGAAGGGCTTCGTCTACTCCGACGCCTGGGTCGACGACGCGCGGCTCGTGGTCCTGAACGCGCTCGACGCCTACGAGCGCGGCGCCGAGATCCTGACGCGCACCCGCTGCACGCGCATCGTCCGCGAACGCGGCGCCTGGACCGCGACGCTGGTCGATGCGCATGGCGCGCGCCGCGTGTTGCGCGCGCGCGGCGCCGTCAACGCCACCGGCCCCTGGGTCGGCAGCTTCCTCGACCAGTCGACGCCGGTGCGCAGCCGCCGCTCGGTGCGCCTCGTCAAGGGCAGCCACATCGTCGTGCCGCGGCTCTTCGAGCACGACTACGCCTACATCTTCCAGAACGTCGATCGGCGGATCATCTTCGCGATCCCCTACGAGCAGGAGTTCACGCTGGTGGGCACCACCGACGTCGAGTTCCACGGCGATGCGGCGCGGGCGCGCATCGGCAGCGACGAGGTCGGCTACCTGTGCGAGCTCGTCGGCCGGCACTTCCGCCGCGGCGTGCCGCCCTCCGAGGTGGTGTGGAGCTACTCGGGCGTTCGGCCGCTCCTCGAGGACGAGTCCGCCGACCCCTCGAGCGTGACCCGCGACTACAGCTTCGAGCTCGACGCGGACGGGCCGCCGCTGCTGTCGGTGTTCGGCGGCAAGATCACGACTTACCGGCGGCTCGCCGAGGAAGCGCTCGAGCGCCTGCGGCCCGCGCTCGGCATCGAGCGCCCGCCCTGGACCGCGCGCGCCGCGCTCCCCGGCGGCGACCTGCCGGGCGCGGACTTCGAGGCCTTCCGCGCCGCGCTCGCGGCGCGCTACGCCGGGTTCCCGGCGCGGCTGCTCGAGCGCTGGGCGCGTGCCTACGGGTCGCGGCTCGGCGACTGGCTGGGCGCCGCGCGCTCGCCCGAGGCGCTCGGCCACGAGGTGGTGCCCGGGTTGCACGCGGCGGAAATCGAGTACCTGTGCGCGCGCGAGTGGGCCGAGAGCGCCGAGGACATCCTGTGGCGCCGGACCAAGCTCGGCCTGCACGCGCCGCACGATGCCGCCGCGACGCTCGCGGTCT
>Ga0335069_10005795_pt1 | contig 18082 bp, 4 predicted proteins | sample Lox_Sample_11_FD_206714 | JGI IMG/M metagenome (GOLD analysis project Ga0335069, IMG submission 206714) | Soil microbial communities from Loxahatchee National Wildlife Refuge, Florida, United States - Lox_Sample_1.1 | ecosystem: Environmental > Terrestrial > Soil > Wetlands | place: USA: Florida... | reverse complement strand
GGCAGCGGCCCTGTCGGCGGCCTACGAGGTGACCGGCGGGACCCCGCAGGAGATCACGCGCTTCCTCGCGATCGAGCTCGAGAGCACCCGCGGCCCGAAGAAGGCGCAGCTGCTCACGCGCCTGGGGAAGCTCAAGTCCGAGCGCATGGGGGACGACAAGGGCGCCTTCGACGCGTTCGAGCAGGCGCTGGCGATCGATTCGACCGACGACGAGCTGCGAGCGCGCTACGCGGCGCTGGCGGCGAAGCTCGGACGCTGGATCGACGCGGCGAAGACGCTGGGGCGTGTGCTCGCGACGGTGAAGGACCCTGCGGTGAAGGCGAAGGCCGCCGCGCAGCTCGGCGAGATGCTCCTTCGCGGTGGGGAGCCGAAGCGCGCGAAGACGACGCTCGCCAGCGTGCTTGCGATGCCGGAGGCACCGGCCGACGCGGAACTGTCCGCGGCACACGCCCTGCGCGAGATCCTCGAGACCGAGAAGGACCCGAAAGCGCTCTGCGACGTGGTCGAGCGCATCGCGTGGCTGGAGCAGGACCCCGAGAAGCGCCGGGAAGCCGACGAGCGCGTGGCGGAGCTCGCGACGTCGTTCAAGGACACCGCGCGCGCGGTCGCCGCGTACGAGCGGCTGCTCGGCACCTCGAGCCGCGCGAAGGCGCTGGCCGCGCTCGTGCCGCTCTACGAGAAGAGCGGCGATCCGCTGAAGCAAGCGCGCCTGCTCGAGGAGCAGGCGAAGGACACGACCGACGACGCGGCCGCCCGCGATCTCATGATGCGCGCCGCGACGGCCCGGGCGCAGAACGCCCAGGACGGCGAGGCAGCGGTCGCCACGTGCCAGGCGATCATCGAGCGCTTCGGCCCCGCGCGCGACGTGCTCGACATGCTGCTCCCGCTGCTCGAGGCGCAGCGGATGTGGCCGGAGCTCGCGACGGGGCTCGCGCAGCTCGCCTCGCTCGCGACCGGCCCGGAGCACGCGCAGGTCATGGGGCGGCTCGGCATGCTGCGGCTGCAGCGGCTGCGCGACGTCGATGCCGCCATCGACGCGTTCGACGAGGCGCTCGCCTTCGACGCGGGCGAGAAGACGGCTCGCGCGACGCTCGAGAAGCTTGCAGGGATCGGTGACCACCGGCTGAAGGCCGCGCGCGTGCTCGAGCCGGTGTACCGGCGCGAGGGTGCTCAGGCGCCGCTCATGAAGCTCCTCGAGCTGCGCGGCTCGCTGACGAACGACCCGCAGGAGCGTCTCGCTTCGCTGCGGGAAGCGGCGGACCTCGCGACCGACCCGAAGAAGCGCGCGTCCCTCCTCGCCGACGCGCTCGGCGACAGCGAGGTGCACGACGCCGACACGAGCGCGCTCGCGAAGCGCGCGGCCGACGCGCTGGCGACGAGCGGCGAGGTCGAGCGGGCGATCGCCCTGTACCGGCGCGCGCTCGCGTACGAGCCGCAGTCGCAGGAGCTCCTCGCTCGCATCGACGAGCTGCTGCGCGACCGCGGCAGCCCCGAGGAGCGCGTGGCGCTGCACCGGGTCGCGCTCGAGCAGGCCGGGCCCGAGCGCCGCCGGGAGCTGCTGCACCGCATCGGCGGCATCCAGTGGCACGACCTGAACGACCTCGACGGAGCCATCGCGACCTACCGCCAGGCGCTGGACGCCGACGACAACGACGCCGACGCGTTCGCCGCGCTGGCGGATCTCTACGACCTCGCGTCGCGACGCGAGGAGCTTTGCACGTTGCTCGAGGCGCGCCTCGGCCGCGTCGAGGGAGACGCCGCACGCAGCGTCCGGGCACGCCTCGCCGAGGTCGCCGCGGTGGCCGGCGACGCGGATCGCGCGCGTGCCCACTGCGCCCGGCTGCTCGAGGACACGCAGCTCGCGCCGGAGCACCTCGACGCCATCGAGCGCGCCGGGGAGGCGCTCGCGGACACGGACCTCTCGCGGGCCGTGCTCAAGCGGCGCGCCGAGACCGCGCAGGACCCGCGCGAGCAGATCCACTGGTTCGACCGGCTCGGGGACCTGGAGGAACAGCGCGTCGGCGACCTCGAGGCGGCTGCGGCGGCGTGGAAGCGGGCCGGCGCTCTCGCCGAGAGCGCGGGCGACGACGAAGCGGCGCGCAGCTACTTCAGGCGGGCCCGCAAGGTCGCGCCGGAGGATCGCGAGCTCACCTCGCACCTGGTCGCCCTCTGCGAGCGGGGCGAGCTGTGGGAGGAGCTGCCGCGCCTCTACGTCGCGCTGGCCGACGCCGCCGGCAGCGACGAGGAGCGCATCGAGCTGTGGCTGCGCACGGCGAACGTGCTGGCCGATCGGCTGGGCGACGTCCGCGCCGCGCTCCAGCGGGCGGCCGCAGCCTTCGATCTCGATCCGTCGCGCATCGACTCGCTGACCGCCTACGAGAAGATGAGCGCCGCGGCGGGGGCCGACCCGGCCTTCGAGCGGGCGCTCGAGGACGCGCTCGAGCGACTCGACTCGGGTGCCGGCGCGAACGAGGCGCGCGCGCAGATCATGCTCGCGCGCGCCCGCACGCTCGCCCGCGATCCGGAGCGCACCGACGACGCCGCCCGCGCCTACCGCGCCCTGCTCGCCGACGCGCGCGTGGACGCGGGCCATCACGGACCGACGCTCGCCGCGTACGAGGCGCTCATCGCGGCCGACCCCGAGTCGCCGCGCCGTCGCGCCGACCGCCGCTGGCTGCTCGAGTGGCGCGCCGAGCACGCGCCCGAGGGCGAGCGCGCCGTGCGCCTGATCGAATGGGCCCGCGCCGAAGAAGAGGTGTTCGCCGACCCGGTGAACGCCCTCGCCCTGCACCGCCGCGTCCTCGAGGTGGACCCCGACGCCGACGAGTCCCTCTCGGCGATCGCCCGGCTGGCGCTGGCGACGGGCGACACGGACGACGCGCTCGGCGCGCTCCGCTCTCGCCGCGATCGGGCCGAGGGCGCCGGCCGCATCGCCATCGAGCTCGAGATCGCCCAGGTGTTGCTCGCGCGCACGACCCGGTGGCGTGACGCGCTCGCCGCCCTGCGCGCCGTCCTGGCCGAGTCGCCCGGCGACGCGACGGCACGCGCGCTCGCGTCGCAGCTGCTCGCTCACCGGTCGACGCGCGGCGACACGATCGCGATGCTCGAGCAGGCGTGCGACGCCACCGAGGACGCCGAGGTGCGCACGCAGATCCTCACGCGCCTGCTCGAGGCGCCCGCGGACGCCGACGATTCGACGGCGCGGCGCGGCTGGTTCGAGCGCCTGGCCGACCTGCAGCGCGACCAGGGGGACCAGGAGGCGGCGATCGGGACGGCCGTGCGCGCGGCCCGCGAGATGCCCGAGGTGGCCGCCCTATGGGACCGCGCCGAGGAGCTCGCGCGCTCCCTGCACCGGCCCGACGAGGTGGCGGCGCTCTACGAGGAGGTGCTCGCGCGCCCCCTCGGCCGCGAGGAGGTGCTCTCGATCGGCGAGCGCGCGGTGCAGTTCCACGAGGAGTGGTTCGAGGACTCCTCGCGCGCCGTGCGCATCCTCGAGCGTGTGCTCGAGCTCGACCCCACGGCCGACTGGGCGTTCGACCGCCTCAAGCTGCTGCTGGACGCCGCGGAACGGTGGGACGACCTCTTCGCCCTGTACGACCGCGCCCTCGAGCACGCGACCGGACGCAAGCGCGCCAGCCTCCTCGAGGACGCGGCGCAGACCGCGAAGGACTTCGCCGACCGGCCCGACCGCGCAATCGACTACCTCGAGCAGCTCGATCACCTGAAGCCCGGCGACGCGAAGATCGTGGGCGCCCTCGAGCGCCTCTACGAGCGCCAGGGCAAGCACCGCGAGCTCGTGGCGCTGCTCGGGGCGCGGCTTCCCTCGTTCAAGCGCGACGAGGCGCGGCGCACGCGCGCACGCATCGCGGCGCTGCAGCTCGACGAGCTGGGCGACCCGGATCAGGCGCTGCAGGCGATCGAGCCGATGCTGCAGCGGCGCGACGCGGACGCCAACGGCTCGGAGGAAGAAGTCTGGGCACTCCTCGAGCGCATCCTCGCCGCGGCGCCCCCCGCGCCCGACGTGCGGCGCACGACCATCCCGCCCCCCGGCAGCGAGGCGGCCCCCCGCTCGCGCAGGCGCAAGTCGGAGCCTCCGGCCTCCTCGAAGGGCTCCGTGCGTCAGCGCGCGGCGGCCTTCCTGCGCGATCACTACGCAGAGTCGGGCCGCGAGTCCGACCTGGCGCGCATGCTCGTCATCGAGCTCGAGACGGTGAAGTCCGCCAAGGAGCGCACGAAGCGGCACGCGCAGCTCTCCGAGCTCTACGAGAAGCTCGGGGACCCGGCCAATGCCCTCGAGCAGCTCGGCGCCTCCTTCCTGCTCGACCCAGGCGACGAGGCGAAGCGGGAGAAGCTCGCCGAGCTGGCCGAGCGGACCACGCGCCTGGAACGGCTCGCGGATCTGCTCGCGACGGCGGCCGAGGTCACCGACCATCTCGAGCAGCGCGTGTCGCTCACGATGCAGGCGGCGACCGTGCGGGCCGATCGAATCGGCGACGCCGCGGGCGCCATCACGCTCTTCGCGTCTGTCCTGTCGTGGAAGCGCGTGGCGGACACGGAGGTCCTCGCCGCCGGGCGGCGACTGGATCCGCTGCTCGAGTCGGCCGGTCGCGGCGAGGAGCGGCTCGACGTGCTCGAGCGCATCGCATCGGTCGAAGAGGTTACGCCGGCGCGGCGCGAGACCCTCGCGCGTGCCGCGAAGCTCGCGTCGCAATTGGGGCAGGACGAGCGCGCGACGAAGCTCTGGGAGCGGCGCGTGGAGGAGGACGAGGCGGACCTCGAGGCGCTCGACGGGCTCGTCGACGTACTCGACCGCCGCGGCGACGCGGCCCGCCTCGCCGAGGTGCTCGCGCTCCGGGCGAGCGCCGCATCGAGCGACGAGAAGCGCCGCGCCGACCGCGTGCGCCGCGCGAAGCTCCTGGGTGAAGCCCTGGACGAGCCGGCGAAGGCCATCGCCGCCTGGCGCGAGATCGGGCGCGACTTCGGCGACGCCGACGACGTCGCCCTCGCGCTCGCGACGCTGCTGCGCAAGACGCGCCGCTGGAAGGACCTGGCGGAGCTCCTCAAGCGAGGCGCCGACCAGACCGCCGACGACGGCACGCGCGCGGAGCTCTTGCGCCAGCTCGGCGACGTGCAGCGCGAGGAGATGGACGCGCCCGGCGAGTCCATCGAGACGTACGCGTCGTCGCTCGGGGCCAATCCGCGCAATGCGGGCGCGCGCGCCGGCCTGATGGCGCTCGCGGGCGACGACTCGCACGGCGGGTCGGCGGTCAAGGTGCTCCTGCAGGCCCTGCGCGCCAGCGACGACTGGCGCGGGGTCCTGGAGCTCACCTCGCACCGCCTGCGCGTGGCCTCGTCCGACGAGGAACGCATCGGCGTGCTCACCGAGTCGGCGGAGATCGCCGAGAATCGCGCGGGCGACGCGGGACTCGCGTTCGAGGCGATTCGCCGCGCGTTCCTCCTGGCGCCGGGGCGCGAGCAGCTGGCGACCGAAGTCGCGCGTCTCGCCGAGGCCGCGGGTGCCTGGGGATCGCTCGTGGACGCGTACCGCGAGGCCATCGAAGGCGCAGCGCGCGAGGACGACGCGCTCGTCGCCCGCTTGTGGGCCCGCGTCGGCGCGACGCTGGAGACCCGGCTCGACGAGCCGCGCGAGGCGCTCACCGCCTACCTGCGCGTCGTTCGAAGCTCGGGCGATCTCGACGTCGGTTGCGCGGCCGTCGCCGTCGCCGCGCGTCTCGGACGGTGGGACGACGCGGCAGGCGTCGTCGCCGAGCTCGCGCGCGCCCGCGGCGCGGCCCAGCCGGAGCTGCTCGAAGCGTACGAGCGAAGCGCCTCCGAAGCCGCGGGATGGGACGCGGCGACGGCGGCTCTCGCGAACGCGACGGCAGCCGCGAGCCTGACGGGACCCGCCGGTCGGGACGTCGAGGCTCGACTCGCCGAGTGGCACCGCGACCGTCGCGGCGACGCCGATTCGGCGGAGGCGGCGTTCGAGCGCGCCCTCGAGCACGACGAGACGAATGCGACGCTTCTCGCCGCGCTCGCGCAGCTGCGCAGGCGCAACCGTGGCCGACCGCTCGCGGACAGCCTGCTGCGCCTCTCGCGCGCGACGGGCGGTGACCCGGCGTTGCTCCGCGAGGCCGCCGAGGTCGCCCGCGACGCCATCGGAGACGTGTCGCTCACGCGAGCGATCCTCGAGGAGCTCCTCGAGCTCGTGCGCACCCGGTGGACGGGCGAAGGCGAAGCGTCCCCGCCGACCATCGAGGGCACTGCATCCCTCTCCGAGGTCGGCGCCTGGGCCGTCGAGGGCCTGGCGCGCGTGCACGAGCAGCAGGGAGACGCGCGAGCGCTGCTCGACGTGCTCGTCGGCGGCGCGGCCCTCCCGTTCGACGCGGGGATGCGCCGGGATCTGCGGCGCCGGGCCGCACGCGTCGCGCTCGACCAGCTCGTCGATCACGACCGCGCCATCTCGCTCTTCCTCTCGTTGCTCGACGACGACGCGAACGACGAGGAGGCCGGCGAACGCCTGGTCGCGACATACACCTCGCTCGGCCGCACCAGGGAGCTGCTCGCGCTTCGCGACCGGCAGATCGCGGCCGCGGGAGACGCGGGGCGTCGCGTCCACCTGCGCCTGGCGGCCGCCTCGCTGCACGTCGCGCTCGAGGAGGCGGCGCGCGCGATCGAGCGGCTGCGCGAGAACCTCGCCGAGGAGCCGCGCCACGCCGAGACGGTGGAAGCGCTCGTCGGCGTCCTCGACACGGAGGTGCGGACCGCCGAGCTGCGCGATCTGCTCGCCGATCAGGCGCAGCGCGCCGAGAACGACGGCGACGCGGCCCGAGCCGCCGACCTCTGGGCGCGCGCGGCGGCGGTCGCCGAGGACCGACTGCGCGACCTGAAGTCGGCCGAGTCCTACCACGCGCGCGTGGTGGCCCTCGCGCCTCGCGCGGCGTCGCTCGATGCGCTCGCACGCCTGTGCACCACGCGGCGGGACTCCGCGGCCGCGGCGCAATGGCTCGAGCGCTTGCTCGACGTCATCGAGCCCGAGGGGCGCGTGGACGCGACGCTGCGGCTCGTCGACGCGCTGGTGGACTCGAGCCAGACCGCGCGCGCCACCGAGCGCCTCGAACGCTCGCTCGCGGAGCGCCCCGACGCCGAGCCCCTGCGCGAGCGTCTCGCGGGTCTGTACCGCGAGCAGCAAGCCTGGAGCCGCCTCGCCCACCTCGTCGCGGACTCGGCGGCGCACGCGCCCGACAAGGCCGCGCGGATGGCGAGGCTCCTCGAAGCCGCTCGCCTCTACACCGAGCGGTGCGCCGAGCCCGAGTCCGCCGTCCCGCTGCTCGAGCAAGCCTCCGACCTCGCGCCGGAGGACGCCGCCGTCCGCCTGGAGCACGCCGCGGCTCTCGCCAGCGCCAAGCGGTTCGACGATGCCCGGACGATTCTGCAGGCGATGATCGACTCCTTCGGCGGCCGCAGGCCCAAGGAGCGCGCGCCGGTGCACTACCAGATCGCTCGGCTCGAGCTGGCGATGGGCAACCGGGCGCGCGCCCTCGTGGAGCTCGACACCGCGACCCGCGTCGACCCGCAGAACCCCGAGATCCTGCGCACCCTCGCCGAGCTCGCGCGCGACGACGGGCAGCTCGATCGGGCCGAGAAGAGCTACCGCGCGCTGCTCGTGGTGCTCCGCCGCCGCGAGGACGCCGGCGACGCGCCGGCCGTCGCGCGCAGCGAGGTCCTCCTCGAGCTGAGCGCGATCGCCGAGCGCCAGGGCGAGAGCGAGCGTGCCCGCGAGATCCTCGAGAGCGCCCTCGAGGCAGCAACCCGCACCGACTTCGAGCAGCAGCGACTCGAGAGCGCGCTTCGCGCACGCGGCGACTTCGAGACGCTCGTGCGCGTGCTCGAGGCGCGGCTGGCGCGCGTCGGGGAGTCGCCTGCGACGGCCCGCACGCTGTCGGAGCTCGCGGACGTCCTTGCCGGACCTCTCGGGCGTCCGCATCAGGCGCTGCCGGTGCGGCTGCGCTGCATCGGGGCGGACCCGCGCTCCGCCGAGGCCCACGAAGCCGCCATGACGCTGGCGCGGAGCGTGGGCGCGATGGACCGCTACGTCGAGGCGGTGTCGACGCTGGCCGATTCCGCGAGCCAGGCGGGGGACGCGCCGCAGGCGAGCGCTCTGCTCGTCCGCCTCGCGACCATCGCCGAGCAGGACCTGCACGACGACCGCCGCTCCGCGGCTCTCTACGAGCGCGTCGTCGATCTGGACGTGCGCACGCCGGAGGTCCTCGGCGCCCTCGATCGCGTCTACGAGCGACTGGGCGACGACGGCCAGCGGGCGCGCATCCTCGCCATGCGCATCGAGGCCGAGACGGCGCAGGGCGGGCCGCGCGCCGCGATCGACGCCATCTATCGTCTCGCCGGGCTCCGGCTCGCGTCCGAGTCGACGCTCGACGAGGGCGCCCAGATGCTGGAGAACGCCCTCGACGTCGAGCCGCGCCTGGACCTCGCCGAAGAGGCGCTGCGCCGCGCCGCCGCGATTGACCCGAAGAACCTGAAGCTCATCGCGCTCCTCGAACGTGTGGGCCGCGAGCCCGGGCACGAGCGCGCCCTCGTCGAGGCCCTCCAGCTGCGTTCGCGGCTCCCCGGCGCCGACATCGACACGGTGCGCGAGGCCGTCGAGATGGCCATGCGGATCGCGCAGCCTGGGATCGCCGAATCTCTCCTCGAACGGTTCATCGAAGGCGAACAGACGGCGCGCCAGAACGTGGAGAACCTCGCGTGGGCCATGGGGTCCCTTGCGAGCCTGAGGGAGGCCGCCGGCGACCTGCGGCGCGCCGTCGAGCTGAAGAAGGGCGCGGCGAAGATCGCGGATCCCGAGGTCGCGCGCCGGCTCGACTTCGAGGTCGCCCACATCGCGGCGGACAAGCTCGGCGACCTGGAGCTCGCCGCCGAGACGTACGCCTCGCTGCACGAGCGCGAGCCGGCGGACCGCGAAGCGTGGGAGCCGCTCATGACGGTGTACCGGCGCCTCGGGCGGCCGCGGGACCTCGCCGACCTGCTCGGTCGCGTCGTCGATTACGTCGACGACCCCGCCGAGCGTTCCAAGCTTCGCCTCGAACGCGTGCGGACGCTCGTCGACGGGCTCTCGCTCAGCGACGCCGAGGCCTCGCCTGTCCTGCGCGAGATCGTCGACGACGATCCCAGCCAGGTGGAGGCCGCGCTGATGCTCGTGGCCATCCTGGAGCGCGCGGGCGAGACCGAGGAGCTGGCGCAGATCCTCTCGCGACAGATCGACGCGGCCAGGGATCGCGGCGACGCGCAAGCCATCGCGTCGCTCGCGTTGCGGCTCGGACGGCTGCTCGAGAAGCAGGACCGCGTCGAGGCGCGCAACGTCTACTACACGGGTCTGGACTGGGAGGCGAAGAACCGCGAGCTGCTCGATGCGCTCGTGAGCCTGCTCGCCGACGGCGACGACGCCGCGGAGCGCGCCGACGTGCTGGAGCGACGGCTCGCTCTCGAGCAGGGGCCGGCCGCGGAGACCATGGCCAACGAGCTCGCTCGCATCCGCGACGAGCTGGGCGACCCGCAGGGCGCGCAGCGAGCGATCGAGCTCGGGTTCCGCGGACATCCGGCGAGCACCGATCTGCGCATTCGCCTCGAGGCGGCGTTCCGCGAGCAGCGGCAGTGGCAGAAGCTGGCGGATCTCTGCGTGCTGGATGCGAGCGCCCGCGTCGACGTCGGCGAGCGCGTGGCCCGGCTGCGCGAGGCGGCGGCACTGAGGAGGACCGAGCTGGGCGACGCGCGCGGCGCGGCCGAGGCGCTTCGCCTGGCACGCGAGGCAGCGCCGGAGGATGCGTCGGTGCTCATCGACCTCGTCGACATGTGGGTAGACGCGGGCGATCCGTCCGCGGCCGTGGCGGAGCTGTCGACGGCGATCGAGGCGACCTCCGAGGACGCGCCCGAGCGCACGGCGATGATCGCGACGCGAGCCGGCGTGCGCGCGCGCGCCGGGGACCAGAGCGGCGCCCTCGAGGACATGGAGGCGGCGTTCGCGGCAGACCGCTCCGCCTACGCTCCGGGACTGGCGGACCACCTTCGGTCGTCGCGCGTCGCGGCCGAGCAGCGCGGCGACGCGGCCGCGGTTCGCGTGCTGCGTCTGCGCGAGGCCCAGGTGCTGCCGTACGCCGGCGACGTCGAGGGCGCCCGCGTCATCCTGACGGACCTGGTGAAGGCGGACCCCAAGGACCGCGGCACCCTGCGCACCCTGGCCAGCCTCGAGGCGGCGCTCGAACGATGGGACGCGGCCAGCGCCGCGCTCCGACGACTCATCGCTCTCGAAGAGGAGCCGGACGCGGTCATCGACACGGCGCTCCGCCTCGCCGACGCCTGCGAGCGCGCCGAGCGTCCCCTCGACGCACGCTCGGCCCTGGAGCGCGCGCGCAAGCTGGCGCCCGCGGACCGCACGGTGCGCGAGCGGCTCGAGCACATCTACGCGCAGGCCGGAGCCTGGCACGAGATGGCGGATCTCTCGCTCGAAGACGCCAAGGCGAGCGGCGAGGTGGAGACGCGCTTCGCCAGCCTGCTGCGTGCCGGCTCCATCTTGCTCGAGCAAGCCGGGGACGCCGCCGCCGCCACCGGACCGCTGGAGGAGGCGCGCGCCCTGCGCCCCGCCGACCCCGTGGGCATCAGCTTCCTCGCCGATGCGTACACCGCCGCCGGCCGCGCGCAGGAGGCTTCGGCCCTACTCGAACAAATCCTCGCGCCGCACAAGGGCAAGCGCGTGAAGGAGCTCGCGCCCGTCTATCTCCGCGTCGCCCGCATCGCGCGCTACGTCGGCGACGGCGCCGGCGAGCTGCGCGCTCTCGGGCAGGCGCTCGACTGCGACGCCCAGAACGGCGACGTGTGCGCCGACGTCGCGGCGCGCGCGATGGACCTCGACCAGACCGAGCTCGCCAACCGCGCCCTCCGCGCCATCACGCTGCTCAAGACGCCCGGCGCGATGAGCAAGGCGCTCGCCTACCAGTACATGGGCGAGATCGCACGTCGTCAGGGCGACCCGAAGCGGGCGATCATGCTCCTCAAGCGCGCGCTGACCGAGGATCCCTCGCTCGAGGGGGCCAAGGCGCTCATCGCCGCAATCGAGCGAGGCGCCTGACGCCGACGGGCGCTTCAGGGCGGCTCGAGAGCGAGCGCCTCGTAGAGGATCTGCAGCCGCTCCGAGAGCTCCGCGTTGTCCGGCTCACACTGCAGGGCTGACACGAGCTGCACGCGGGCGTCCCCCAGCTTGCCCGCCGTGATGAGCCGGTCGGCCTTCACGGCGAACTGCTTGCCGCGCGGCGTACGCGCGATCTCCGCGAGCGTCCGCTGAACCAGCGGCGGCGGGACGGTCGAGGGACGTGCGGGCTCGATGCGCAGCTTGCCGCGTCCCATGGCGCGGTCGTACCGCTCGCGCAGGGGCTTGCGCGACAAGCACCGGTACGCCTCCACACCGCGCTTGTAGATCTCCGACGCGGTCGCCGTTACGTCGCTCGGCGAATCGACGTAGCGGTCCGGGTGATAGAGGAGCGAGAACTCGTGGAACGCACGCTTGACCGCCGCCGCGTCGGCGTCGGGGCGGATTCTCAGGATGTCGTAGTACGTCCGCTTCTCGAGCGACGCGAGGTACACGCTGAGCGCGTCCTTGCTCGGCATCGCGCGTCACCCGAGCGGCGCAAGGGGATGGGCCGCTTGCCTCGCCGCCATCGCGGCCATCGCGGCCGGGCCGTCCTGCGCGCCCACGAGCTGGATGCGCGCCACCGTCTCCTGGCCGGTGGTGACGTTCTTCGCCTTCACGTTCAGGATGCCGTCGGCATCGATCTCGAACGTGACGGCGATCTGCGTCGCTCCGCGCGGCCCGGGCGCGATGCCCGCCAGCTCCAGCTCGCCGAGGCACGTGTTCTCGTCGAATCGCTTGCTCTCCCCTTGGGAGATGCGGACCTGCACGGAGGTCTGATTGTCGGTCGCCGTCGCGAAGGAGCGCGTGCGGTCACATGGCACGGGGGTGTTCGCGTCGATGAGCCGGTCGCAGAAGCCGCCGACGGTCTCGACGCCCAGGCTGTGCGGGGTCACGTCGATGAGCAGCGGCGCCGGTCTGGGCGGAGGAGGCGGTGCAGCGGGCGCAGGCGCCGGTGCGGGACGCTCCGCCTTGGCGGCGACGGGCGCCGGGGCCTCGCTCGCCTCGTAGGGATACTGCATCGTCGGCTGCCGCGGACGAATGGGCGGCGGCGGGACGCCAGGGACGGTCAGCTTCGGCCGCGACGGTTCGGCAGGAGAAGCCTGCAGCTGTATCTCGAACGGCGCCGACGAGCTCTCCGACGGCACGTCGAACACGAGCTCCTTCGTTCCCGCGCTGGGCAGAAACTGCCCCGGCAGAGACGGCGCTTCGGCCACGTTGATGACGGGCGCCGGGGCCATCGGCGCCGCGGGCATCTTCGCCGAGCTGACCACGGGAAGGACCGGCGCCTCGCTCACCTCGAGCTCCTCCTCGGTCAACATCTCCGCGACCACCGAGCGCTCGTGGATGCGAGGGTGCTGCATCGCCTCCGCCGTCTTCTGCTTCGTCCGATCGAGGAGCGCGGCCTGGATGCACGCGCCGAGCGCGACCACCTCGTCGGGATTGATCCGCACCACCGGCGGGCTCCCGAAGAACTGCTCGACCTTGCGGCCGACCATCGGCATCCGCGTCGCCCCTCCCACGAGGATGACGCGGTCGAGATCCGAGGCCTTCAGCGACGCCGCGTCGAGCGCTTGCTGGCAGACCTTGAAGGTCCGCTCGACGATGCCGAGCGACGCCCATTCGAGCTCCGGTCGCGTCATGCGGAAGGTCCAGGGAACGGCCTTTCCGCGGTCGCCGGGCACGATGTCGTCGGCGCTCACCGTGTGCTGGTCGACGCTCGACAGCTCCCGTTTCATCGCCTCGGCGAGGATCCGCAGGCGCCCGAAGGCCATGGGCTGCGCACGCGCGTCGAAGCGGTGCTTCTTGAGCAGGTCGTCGGCCATGCGCTCGGCGAGGACGACGTCGATGTCGTCGCCCCCGAGCGCCGTGTCGCCGGCCGTCGCGAGCACCTCGAACACGTTGCCGGCGAGATCGAGCACGGTGATGTCGAAGGTGCCGCCGCCGAGATCGAATACCGCGATGCGCTCCTGCTCCTTGCCCTGAGGACCATAGGCGAGCGCCGCGGCCGTCGGCTCGTTGAGGATGCGCAGGACGTCGAGCCCCGCGAGCTTGCCGGCGATCTTCGTCGCCGCGCGCTGCAGGTCGTTGAAGTTCGCCGGCACGGTGATGACAGCGCGCTCCACCGGCTGGCCGATGCTCGCCTCCGCCACCGCCTTGGCTTGCCGCAACACGAACGCGCTGATCTCGGGCAGCGAGTACGGCTCGCCGCGCACCACCACCTGCGTCGCTGCGCCTTGCCCCTCGCGCAGCTCGAACGGCAGCTTGCCACGTGCTGCTTGGACCTCCGGCGAACCCCACGGGCGGCCGATGAGACGCTTGACCGAGTAGATCGTGCTCGCCGCGTCGACGAGCCGGCGGTCGAGCGCAGGGCGCCCCACCAGCGTCTGGCCCGACGGGTGGAAGGAGACGACGGAGGGGATGAGCCGGAAGCCGCCCGGATCGGCGATCGTCGCAGCCACCCCGTCCCGCACGAACCCGACGACGGTGTTCGTGGTGCCGAGATCGATGCCGACGGCGACCGCCATCCTCGCGGAGAGTACACGAACCGGTCACGGGGGGTTGCGATCAGGATGGATCGTTTTTCCCTCGGTTTTTGCCGGGCGATCATCCACGGCGGCCCCAAACCGAGGTGCTTTCGCGGCGTCCTCCATTGGCACGTCATGTGCTCCAGGGTGCGCACGTAGCGACACGCGCGACGCACTGCCAAGACGCCAAGGACTTCACCGCGGTTCGGCGGGGAGACACCGAACCTGTTTTTGGCGTCTTGGCACTGCGCCGCTCCTTCCGTCGCGCCGGATCGCGTGCTCTCGTGAGCGTGTGAAGCGGCTCGGCGTCTTCCTGCTGCTCGCGATCTTTCCTGCGACGGCGTATGCGCAGATGCCGCGAGGTGGATCGGACGCGCGTGACGGTGGATCGGACGTGGACTCCGTCGCCGCCGAGATCGACCGCGACTTGGCGCAGGCCCAGAGCAGCGACTGCGACACCGCGTGCCGCGCGCTCGACTCGATGAGCCGTGCGACCGACCGCCTTTGCGCGATGGACCCCGGGGATCGTTGTGCGCGCGCGCGCCAGAAGCTCGCGGATGCGACCGCGCGCGTGAGAAGCGCGTGCCCGAGCTGTCCCCAGGCCGCGCAACAGACGCTCCCCGAGTCGGAGAAGGCCGAGCAAGCGCCCACGCCTTCCGGCAACGCCGCCGTCGCCGAGGAGACCGTGCAGAAGAAGAGCGGCGGCTGCGGCGGGTGCACCCTCGGCGCCCCTGACGGCGGCGCGCGCGGCGCCGCGTGGCTGCTGGGGCTCGCCCTGCTCTTGCTCCGCAGGGGCCGGGCCGCGAACCGACGCGAAGACTCAGGTGCCCGTGCGCGTGAGAGGCGCGCGCCGTAGCCACTCGTCGACGCCGGCGGCGACGCGACGGCCGTCGGCGATGCCCCAGACCACGAGCGACTGCCCGCGGGCGGCGTCGCCCGCGGCGAAGACGCCGGGCACGCTGGTCGCGCCGCTCGCGTCGGTGCGCACGTTGCCGCGTGCGTCCAGCGCGAGCCCGAGCTGCTCGACGACCCCACCGCGCTCCGGCCCGACGAACCCCATCGCGAGGAACACGAGGTCGGCCGGCAGCGAGATCTCGGTGCCGGGGAGCGGCACCATCTTGCCCTTGTCCAGCACCACGCGCACGGCCTCCAGCGCGACGACGTGGCCCGCTTCCCCGCGGAAAGAGCGCGTCGACACGGACCAGTCGCGCTCGGCGCCCTCCTCGTGCGACGTGGACGTGCGCAGCACGAGCGGCCACTCGGGCCACGGGTTGGCCGGCTGTCGCACGAGCGCGGGTTTCGGCATGAGCTCGAGCTGCGTCACGCTCGTCGCGCCCTGACGGACGCTCGTGCCCACGCAGTCCGACCCCGTGTCGCCGCCGCCGATGACGATGACCCTCTTGCCCGTCGCCAGGATGGCCCGCTCGGCTTCCGGCTCCTGGCCGGCGAGGCGCCGGTTCTGCTGCGCGAGGAACTCCATCGCGAAGTGCACCCCGCGGAGCTCGCGGCCGGGAATCGACAGGTCCCGCGGCGCGCGTGCGCCGATGCCGAGGACGACCGCGTCGAACTCGTGCAGCAGCTGCTCGCCTCGCACGTCGTGCCCGACGGAGACGCCGAGCCGGAAGACCACGCCCTCGGCGCGCATCTGCTCCGCACGCAGGTCGAGAACGTCTTTCTCCATCTTGAAGTCGGGAATGCCGTAGCGGAGGAGCCCCCCGATGGCGTCGTCGCGCTCGAAGACCACGACGTCGTGCCCGGCCCGCGCGAGCTGCTGCGCTGCCGCCATCCCGGCGGGGCCCGATCCGACGACGGCGACGCGCTTGCCCGATCGCTGGCTCGCGCGCTGCGGAATGTAGCCACCCGCCGAACGAACGTGGTCCGCGATGGTGCGCTCGATCGTCTTGATGGTCACCGGCTCGTCGCGCATCGCGAGGACGCACGACGCCTCGCACGGGGCCGGGCACACGCGACCGGTGACCTCGGGAAAGTTGTTCGTCGCCTGCAGGCGCTTCGCCGCGCCGGCGAGATCGCCCTTGTAGACGAGGTCGTTCCACTCCGGGATGAGATTGCCGAGCGGACAGCCCTGGTGGCAGAAGGGGATCCCACAGTCCATGCACCGCGAGGCCTGCTTGCGCACCTGCGCCGGCTCGCCCGGCACGACGATCTCGCGCCAGTCGCGGACGCGCTCGTCGATGGATCGCTCGTCCTCCTCGACACGCGGGACACGCAGGAAGCCCTTGGGATCGCCCACTACGCGGTCCTCCTGAGCTCGAGCACGCGCCGCCACTCGTGCGGCATCACGCGCACGAAGCGCCGCTTGGCCCACGCCGAGAGCACCGCGCGCCCGCGCGCGCTGCGCGTGTGGGCGACGTGCTCCTCGACGAGCGCGCGCACCTTCTCGTCGTCCTCGGCGTCCATCGGCTCGAGGGCCACGGTCGCCTTGCTGACGCGCGACGCGAAGGTCCCGTCCTCGTCGAGCACGTACGCGACGCCGCCGCTCATGCCCGCGGCGAAGTTGCGCCCCGTGGGGCCGAGAACGACCACGATGCCGCCCGTCATGTACTCACAGCCGTGGTCTCCCACGCCCTCGACGACGGCCTCGGCGCCGCTGTTGCGCACCGCGAATCGCTCGCCGGCGCAACCGGCCGCGTACAGCCTGCCGCTCGTGGCGCCGTACAGGCACGTGTTGCCGACGATCACGTTCTCGTGGCCCTTGAAGCGCGCCCGCGCCGGCGGCCGCACGGCGAGCACGCCGCCCGAGAGCCCCTTGCCCACGTAGTCGTTGGCGTCGCCCTCGAGCACGAGGAGCATCCCGCGCGATGCGAACGCGCCGAAGCTCTGTCCGGCCGTGCCGCTCGCCTCGACGACGATGGTGCCGTCGGGCAACCCGTCGGCGCCGTGCTTGCGCGCGATCTCGCCGGCCAGCCGCGCCCCGAACGCGCGGTCGGCGTTCGTGAGCGAGACCTGCAACGTGGTCGGCTCCTTGTACTTGAGCGAGATGCGCGCGGCCTCGAGCAGCGCTTCCTCCGTCGCGCCCACCCACGAAGGATGCGCCGGCGGACCACCACGCGTTGCGCCGGTCGGGCGCTGGAGCACGCGGGTGAAGTCGAGCGTTCCGGCCTTCGGATGATTCAGCGTGCGCACGGCGAGGTGCTCGGTGCGGCCCACCATCTCGTCGAGGGTGCGGAAGCCCATGCGCGCCATGAGCCCGCGCAGCTCCTCGGCCACGTAGAAGAGGTAGTTGATGACGTGCTCGGGCGTGCCGGCGAAGCGCGTGCGAAGCTCGGGGTCCTGCGTCGCGATGCCGACGGGGCACGTGTTGAGGTGACACTTGCGCATCATCACGCAGCCGCTCGCGACGAGCGGCGCGGTGGCGAACCCGAACTCGTCGGCGCCGAGCAGCGCCGCGATGGCCACGTCGCGCCCCGTCTTGAGCTGCCCGTCCACCTGCAGCCGCACGCGCTCGCGCAGCCCGTTGAGCACGAGCACCTGGTGCGTCTCGGCGAGCCCGAGCTCCCAGGGCGTGCCCGCGTGGTGGATCGACGAGAGCGGCGAGGCGCCCGTGCCGCCGTCGTGCCCGGCGATGTGGATCGCGTCGGCGTGCGCCTTGGCGACGCCCGCGGCGATGGTGCCGACCCCCGTCTCGCTCACGAGCTTGACGCTCACGCGCGCCCGTTCGTTCACCGCCTTGAGGTCGAAGATGAGCTGCGCGAGGTCCTCGATCGAATAGATGTCGTGGTGCGGCGGCGGCGACACGAGCGTCACGCCGGGCACCGAGTTCCTCACGCGCGCGATGTGCTCGTCGACCTTGTGCCCGGGAAGCTGCCCGCCCTCGCCGGGCTTCGCGCCCTGCGCGATCTTGATCTGCAGCTCGTCGGCGTTCACGAGGTAGTGCGCCGTCACGCCGAAGCGCGCGCTCGCGACCTGCTTGATGGCGCTGCGGCGCGAGTCGCCGTTGGCCAGCGGGATGAATCGCGCCGGGTCCTCGCCGCCCTCGCCGCTGTTCGACTTGCCGCCGATGCGGTTCATCGCGATGGCGAGGTTCTCGTGCGCCTCCTTGCTGATGCTGCCGAAGCTCATCGCGCCGGTCGCGAAGCGGCGCACGATCTTCGCGGCGGGCTCGACCTCCTCCAGAGGCACCGGCTCGGCGGCCGGCACGAGGTCCCAGCACCCCCGCAGCGTGAAGGGGGCGTCCCCCTGCTCGTTGATCGCCCGCGCGTACTCCTCGTAGGAGCGAGCGTCCTCCAGGCGCACCGCCTTCTGCAGCGCCGCCACCGTCTTGGGGCTCCAGAGATGCCGCTCGCCGCCGACGCGCCACGCGTACATGCCGCCCACGTCGAGCGCCTCTTCGTCGCTC
>Ga0335069_10005794_pt1 | contig 18084 bp, 18 predicted proteins | sample Lox_Sample_11_FD_206714 | JGI IMG/M metagenome (GOLD analysis project Ga0335069, IMG submission 206714) | Soil microbial communities from Loxahatchee National Wildlife Refuge, Florida, United States - Lox_Sample_1.1 | ecosystem: Environmental > Terrestrial > Soil > Wetlands | place: USA... | reverse complement strand
CACCAGCTGCCCGCCGGACGTCACCGTGGTCACGAGCGTGTACAGCCGGGGCGACTCCGGCGACCACAGCTGCGGATCTTCCACCGTGGCGGTCTGCCGGGCCACGGTGCAGCCGCCGCCGTCCGCACGCGCCGCCTGGGTGGCCGACGCCACGCTCTTGCCGTCCGGCCCGCAAATCTCCCACGCGACGGCCGCCTCCGCGGGCGCGGTCCCCGCGTTCGCCAGCTCGGCCTCGAGATGAATCTCGGCCGGGCCTTGCGGCACGTTGTCCTTGAAACGGCTGTAGACGAAGACGCCGTCCGGCGCGAGCGCCAGCGGCGCGGTCTTCACCAGCCAGACATGCCGGTAAATCCCGGCGCCCTCGTAGAACCAGCCCTCGAAATTGGAGGCGTCGACGCGGACCGCGACGACGTTGGGGCCGCCGCAGGTGACGACGTCGGTGACATCGTAGCGGAACCCGTTGTAACCGCCCTCGTGGTGGCCGACGAACCAGCCGTTGACAAACACCGTGCAGTCGCGGAACACGCCGTCGAATTCCAGCCAGATCCGGCGTCCGGCATCGGCCGCCGGCAGCTCGAGGGTGCGCCGATACCAGCCGACGCTGTTTTCCGGAAAACCGGCGCCGACGGCGCGGAAGCCGTGCGAGCCGTCCGCCTTGGGATCGAATGGCAGCTCGATCGCCCAGTCGTGCGGCAGGTCGACCGACCGCCAGCTGGCGTCGCTGAACGTCGGGCTCGCCGCGCCGTAGCCGGTGCCGGCCTTGGCCAGGTTCTGCGCGATCCCCCATTCATTCCCAAGATGAAACTTCCAGCCGAAATCCAGCAGCAGCCTTTCCCGCGGCGCCGCTGCGTTGCCCGCCGCCACCGAGGCCGCGGCCACGGCCATCATCGCCACCCACCTTCCCGCAGATAGTGCGTTCATTGTGCCTTGTTGCCAAAGAGCGCGCCGAGTGGCAAGCGCCACGATTGATTACGTAACGCGCCGTCCGGCCGTCCGCGCGAGCCGCGCCCCGATCAGCAGCACCGCGGCGCCGACGCCGGCCGAGAAGAGGAAATAGTTCCGGCCGCGGTCCAGCCCGAGCACGGTCATCAGCACGGGAGCGAAGCCCGCGAGGATGCGCCCCAGGTTGTACGCCGCGCCCGAAAGCATCGTCCGATAATCGCGGAAGACCTCGTTGAAAAACGCCCCCATCAGTCCGAACGGAATTCCGTTGAGCCCGGCCAGTCCCAGCGCGAACGCCAGCTGGCGCCCGGGCCAGTCGGCCAGCCCGCACCCCGCCGACAGGGCCAGCAGGGCGGCGGCGTAGCTCGCCAGCGCGGCGCCGACGCCGAAACGCCGGACGAGTCCGGCCCCCGCCAGCATGCCGGGGGCGACCGCGCCCCAGAACAGCGCGGTGTAGAGCGGCGACTGCGGCAGGTCCTTCGCAAAAAACACGTTCAACGTCCCGCTGGCGATCGTCAGGCTCGCCAGCGCCAGGCAGAGGGCGAACCGGGGCAGGCTCGCCGCCGCGCCGGCCAGTGCCGGCGCCCGCTCCGTTGGCGCGTCTTCGGCCAGCGCCCGGCCCCGGACCAGCGAGAGCGCCGCCACAGGGACGATCGAGGCGGCGAACAGCCACCGCCAGCCCCACGCCGGCTCGAGATAGCGCGCCGCCAGCGCCGCGAGCAGCCCGCCGAGCAGGGAAAACTGGAGCAATGCGGCCAGCCGGTACCGCTGGTTCGGCGCGACGCGTTCGTTCAGGTACGCATGGCTGATGCCCCACTCCGCACCGAGCGCCAGCGAGGCGAGGATCCGGAAGGCCAGCAGGCTCCCCGGGCTCCAGGCGAGACTCAAGCCCCCGACGCCGGCGGCGTACACGGCAAACACGGCGAGCAGCACCCGGCCCCGGCCGCGGCGGTCTGCCAGGTAGCCGAAGAGGAGCGCCCCGAACCCGACCGCGGCCAGTCCCGAGAACTGCAGCCAGCTGCTCTGCGCCGGAGTCAGCGCAAACCGCGCGGCCAGCACCTTTTCGAGGTAAATGAAAAGGTACAGGTCATAGTAATCGAAAAACAGCCCGACGAAGGCCGTCCAATAGACTCGTGCGTGCGAGGGCGTGTCAGCTCCGGGTCCGGCCATGCGGGTGCGGCGACTTAGCCTTTGGCCGTGTGCGGCAGCAACTGCAAAAAGCCCGGGGACCGCCTCAGGCCCCGACCCGGCCGCCGAGCCCCGCGATCTCGTCCCACCGTCCGGTCCGGAAATTCTGGGCCGCCGTGGCCTGCCGCAGCAGGTCCTGCGCGGCGGCATGCCGCGGCTCAAGTCTCAGGGCGCTTCCGGCAGTCGCCATCGCTTCCTGCGCCCGTCCGGCGTCGAGCTGCGCCTGGCCTAGGGCGACGAGATTTCCGGCGTCGCGCGGCGCCTCGTCGCGGATCGACTCGTAGGCAAAGACCGCCGTCTCCTTCCAGCCCAGCGCAGCCGCCGCCTGACCCAGCAGCCGCAGCGCTCCGGTGTCGTGCGGATCGCTCTCGATCATCTTTTCCGCGTTGCCGACCGCGGCCAGCGGCTGGCTCTCCGGATCGACGCCGGGGATGAGGTCCGGCGGCGAATCCGGGGGTGCGCCGAACGAGACGACGAACGGCGCGCCGCTGCCCTGGTGCAGGCGGAGTGCGGCGGTGCGGTGCAGCCGCCGGGCCGAGAGGCAGGCCGGCCGCTCCTTCAGCACGGCGCGGCAAAGATGGAGGGTGACGTCGAAATTCCCGCGGCCGTAGGCGACACGCGCGCTCTCCATTTGCTTTTGGAGGCGTGGATCCAAAGCGGCGACCGACGTCTCTGCCATCTGGCCGCAGGTTACGGCCGGGTTCGCGCGGGTCAACGCCGGAGTCCGGCCGCGCCGGACGCCGCCTACTCCACCTCGAGGTCCCTCCTCACCGCCGTTTCGAGACGGTCGAGCCAGCCCCGCACCTGGGCCTCCGTCTCGCCTTCGACCAGCAGCCGGAGGAGCGGCTCCGTCCCCGAATATCGCACCAGCACCCGGCCGCGGCCACCGAGCTCGCGCTCGATCGCCGCGATTTCCGCCGGCAGCGTCGCGAGTGATTCCAGCGGCTGCTTCCGCCGGACGCGCAGGGCGCCCGTGAGCTGGGGAAATTTCTTCAGGCCGCGGCGCAGCTCCGACAGCGGGCGGCCGGTCGCCAGCATCACACCGAGCACCCGGAGCGCGGCGACCAGCCCGTCGCCCGTCGGCGAGACTTCCGCGCAGATGACGTGGCCGGAGGATTCCCCGCCGAGGCCGGCGCCCTCGGCCTCCATCCGCTCGCAAACATACCGGTCGCCCACCGGGGTCCGGCACACCCGCCCGCCCGCGGCCTCGACCGCGGCATCGACGCCCAGGTTGCTCTGCACAGTCACGACCAGCGTCCGGTTCGCCAGGCGGCCTTCGGCCAGCGCGTGCAGGGCCAGCACGGTGAGAATCTCGTCGCCGTCGAGCACGTCGCCGTTCTCGTCGCAGAGGATGCACCGGTCGGCGTCACCGTCGTGGGCCACCCCGAGCCTGGCGCCGGCGGCGCGAACCGCCGCGCACATCTTCTCCGGGTGCTGGCTGCCGACGCCCTCGTTGATGTTGAGCCCGTCCGGCCGGTTGCCGATCAGGACCAGTTCCGCGCCGAGTTTCTCCAGCACCATGCGGCTGGTGCCGGCACCGGCGCCGTTGGCGGTGTCGAGGACGATTTTCCAGCCGCGCAGGGCGCGGGCCGGCAGAAGCGCCGCCGCCTTCCGGGTGTAGAGCGCATGGACGCCGAAGCGCGGCAGCTCGCCGGCCAGGGGCGCACCCGCGGCGGCGGGCAGCAACGACTCGAGGCGCAGTTCCTCGTCGTCGGTCAGCTTCACGCCGTTCGGGCCGAAAAACTTGATGCCATTGTCGGACGCCGGATTGTGCGAGGCGGTGATCACGGCCCCGAGCGCGGCCGCGGATTCCCGCACCGCGAGGCTCACCGCGGGGGTCGGCACCACGCCGCCGGAAACCGGCTTGAGGCCCTCCGCCGCCAGCCCGCCGGCCAAGGCGCGTTCGAGGCTCCCGCCGGAGTTCCGGGTGTCGCGTCCGATGACGACCTTTGCGCCCGGTCGCGCCCCGCCCGCCAGGGCCAGCCGGGCCGCGGCGGCACCGAGCCGCCAGGCAAACGCCTCGTTCATCAGTTCGCCGCCGTAGACGCCGCGGACCCCGTCGGTGCCGAAGTATTTCCTCCCCGCAGCCATTGGCTCAGCTCCGGTAAAATTCCCGCATCGCGGCGATCTTGGCGGCCACCGCGCCGCCGAGGAGCATCTCGTGGGCGATGTGGACGCCGTCGCGGATGCCCTGGGTGCGGCCGGTGATCCACAACCCGGCCGCGGCGTTGACGATGATCGTATCGGCGAGCCCGGCCGGTCCGCGCCCGGCGAGCACGGCCTCGGTGAGCGCCACGTTGGTCGCCACCTCGCCGCCCACCAGGTCGGCAAACGGCGCCTGCGGGAAACCCAGGTCGCCCGGCGTCCAGACGCGGTCGATTCCGGCCATCGTCCCGAACCCGCGCACGTGATTGTCCGTCGCGGTCGTCAGCTCATCGATCCCGCGCCCGGACTCGATCGCCCCGTGCACGACCAGGCCGGCCTTGCACCCGAGTTCCGCCAGCGCCCCGGCGAGCTTGGGCAGGACCGCGGGAGCGAAGGCCCCCACCAGCGCATGCGCCGGGCGTCCGGGATTGATGAGCGGGCCGAGCAGGTTGAAAACCGTCCGCTGGCCGCGCGCGGCCAGCGCCTTGCGCGCCGCGGCGATGTGCCGGAACGCCGGGTGGTACGCCGGGGCGAAAAAGAAGCAAAAACCCAGTTCCTGCAGCGCGCGCCGGCTCTTCTCGGGCGGCGCCTCGAGGTCGAGCCCGAGGGCCGCCATCAGGTCGGCGCTCCCGCACTTCGAGGTGACGCCGCGGTTGCCGTGCTTCATCACGGGCACGCCGGCGCAGGCCAGGACGAGCGTGACGAGGCTCGAGACGTTGAAGCCGCCGTTGTGGTCGCCGCCGGTGCCGACGATGTCGATGGCCCGGTCGGCCCAGTCGCCGACCCCGGGATCGCGGGCGATGCTGCGGTAGGCCGCCGCAAAGCCGGCGATTTCGGCCGGCGTCTCGCCCTTCGCCGCCAGCGCCGCCAGAAAGTTGACCTTGTCTCCCTCCGGCACGACCCCTTCCGCGGCCAGGCCCAATGCCGCCTCCGCCGCCTCGGGCACGGTCAGGTCGCGTCCCGCGATGAGTTTTTGGGTCAGTTTTTCCAACATCCGCGCCAGCACAGAAAAGCCATTTGGGCGCGGCGCAAAGCCTAAATACTCGACAGCGGTGTCCGGTTGTGAAAACAAGCCCGCGTGTCTGCGCGCAAATTCTGGAGCCTGATGTTTTTTCTTTTGGCGGGTGCCGGCGCGGCCGGCGCCGCTCGTGCGGCCGATCCGGCGCCCGGCCCGGTGGCGGAGCTCAGCGTCCGCGACGCCGTCGTCCTCGGCGTGGTGGAGGGCGTGACGGAGTTTCTCCCGATTTCCTCCACCGGCCACCTCATCATCGCCGGCCAGATGCTCGGACTGGAGTCGGAGCAGCAGCTCAAGGCCCAGTCGGGCGAACCGCTGTGGTACCGGAAGCCGACTCCGGCCCACCCCGAGGGCGTGCCGCTGACGCTGAAGCTCGCGTCCGACACTTATACGGTCATCATCCAGGTCGGCGCCATCGCCGCGGTGATCATCCTCTACTGGCCACAGCTGCTCAGCATGGTTCTCGGCCTGCTCGGGCGCAGCGCGCCGGGCCTGCGGCTGCTGCGCAATGTGGTGCTGGCCACCCTCCCGGCCGCGGTCATCGGCCTCGCCACCCACGAGTGGATCGACGAGCACCTGTTCTCGATCGGCGCCGTCATCGCGGCGCAGGTGGCCGGCGCCCTGCTGATGTTCTGGGCGGAGAGCTGGCGGCGCCGGAACTCGAGCGTTGGCGGCGCCCGGGCGGAGCCGTCCGACCTCAATCCCCGCAAGTCGGTGGGCATCGGGTTCGCGCAGTGCCTCGCCCTCTGGCCCGGCACCAGCCGCTCGATGGTCACAATCGTCGGCGGCTACCTCGCCGGACTCAACCCGGTGCGGGCGGCGGAGTTCAGCTTTCTCGTCGGCCTCCCCACCCTGTTCGGCGCAGCCCTCCTGAAGGCGGTCAAGACCGGCCCGGCGATGGTCGAGGTGTTCGGCTGGACCAACATGCTCCTCGGATGTGCCGTGGCCACCGTTTCGGCGGCAATCGCCGTGCGTTTCCTCGTGACGTTCCTGTCCCGCCACGGCCTGGCCCTGTTTGCCTGGTACCGGCTGGCGATGGCCGTTTTCCTGGCCGTATTCTTCTTTGTTTAGTGTGGCGTTTCCCGGGCCGGTTAAACATCTTGACGGCCCCCCGGCGCGACCTTACCAACCTCGCCTTTACCGCAATCCTTGCAGCCGGTTTGACCGGCGGACCACGGTACCCGCAACTTCGTTTTTATGGCCAATCCGAAACGCAAACAGTCCAAGCGCCGCAGCGCCAACCGCCGTGCCGCCAACGCTTTCCAAGCTCCGCAGTTCGCCCGCGACGCAGCTGACGGCGGCGCGTTCCGACCCCATCGGGTCAACCCGAAGACGGGGATGTACCGCGGCCGCCAGGTGCTCGACGTGTCGGTGTAACGTTCGCCGGTCCGGTTTCTCGCCATCCACCCCGAAGCCGCCAGTTCCACGCCGGCGCCGGCCCGGATCGCCATCGACGCCATGGGGGGCGACCTCGGCCCTGCCGAGGTGGTGGAGGCGGTCAAACTGGTGTTCGCCTCCGGTGAGGCCGTCGAGCCGGTTCAACTGATCGGCCAGCGGGAGGTGCTGGCGCCGCTGATCGAGCGGGCCGGCCTGGCCGGCCATCCCAAGCTGACCCTGGTGCACACCTCCGAGGTCATCACGATGGAGGACAAGCCGCTGCGGGCGTTGAAGTCCAAGAAGGATTCCTCGATGGTCCGCGCCCTCGAGCTGGTCAAGTCCGGCGAAGCGCGCGTGGCCGTCAGTTGCGGCAACACCGGCGCCCTCATGGCCGGCGCCACGCTCCGGCTGCGAATGATGGCCGGCGTCGACCGCCCCGCCCTCGCCGCGGTCATCCCGCGCGAGGGGGGCCACTTCATCCTCATCGATGCCGGCGCGAATCCCGAGGCCCGGCCCGAGCATCTGGTCCACAACGCCATCCTCGGGGCCAATTACGCCCGCGTGATCCTTGGTGTGTCCAACCCGCGCGTCGGCCTGCTGACCATCGGCACCGAGGAGGGCAAGGGCAACTCGCTCGTGACCGAGACCCATGACCACCTCAAGAAGATCACCTCGGTCATCGCCTACCAGGGCCCGGTCGAGGGCTTCCAGGTCTTCCGCGACGAGGTGGACGTCGTGGTCTGCGACGGCTTTGTCGGCAACACCTTGCTGAAGACCTGGGAGTCCCTGGCCAAGTTCATCACCGGCATGCTCCGGAACGAATTGGGCCGGAACCCGTCCCGGATGGCGGGCGCGGTCCTCGCCCGGGGCGCGTTCGAGGCCCTGAAGACCCGGATGAATCCCGACCGCTATGGCGGCGCCCCGCTGCTGGGCGTGCGGGGCAACGTCCTCAAGGCCCACGGCTCGAGCAACCGGCACGCCTGGGCCAGCGCCCTGCGCGCGGCGGAGAAGATCATCCAGCAGGACCTCTACCATCACATCGAGCAGGACGTGGCCCGCGCCAACCAGCTCATCGGCCTGCCGGCGACCCCGGTCCCCACCCCCGTCAACGGATAATCTTACCATGGCCTCAGTCGTCATCGCCGGAGTCGGCTCCTACGCGCCGGCGCGCGTCCTCACCAACGAAGAGCTCTCCAAAATCGTCGACACGTCCGACGAGTGGATCCGCACCCGGTCGGGCATCCGCGAGCGGCGCATCGCGGAGGCGGACGAGGCCGTTTCCGACATGGCGGTCAAGGCGGCCACCGCGGCCCTGGCCGACGCGAAGATGAGCGCCGCCGACATCGACCTGCTCATCGTTTCGACCGTGTCGGCCGACATGCCCCTGCCCTCCGCCGCGTGCATCGTGCAGCACAAGCTCGGCATTCCGGCCCACGCCACCTGCTTTGACATCGCCGCGGCCTGCTCCGGCTTCCTCTACGCCTTGGAAATCGCCTACGGCCAGCTCCTGACCAACCGCTACAAGCGCGCCTTGATCATCGGCGCCGAAAAACTCTCCGCGGTGACCGATTGGAAGGACCGCACCACCTGCGTGCTCTTCGGCGACGCCGCCGGCTCGGCCGTCCTCCACAAGGTGGACCAGTCCGGCATCGGCATCATCGGCTCCGACCTCGGGGCCGACGGCGAGTTCGCCGACAACCTCTACATCCCCGCCGGCGGCAGCAAGTGCCCGGCCTCGTCCCAGACCGTCGAGTCCCGCGGCCACTACATCCGGATGAACGGGCGCGAGGTGTTCAAGAGCGCCGTCCGGGTGATGGAAACGGTGTCGCGGGAAATGTTGGAACAACACAACCTGACGCCTGACCAAATCAGTCTCGTGATCCCCCATCAGGCCAACATCCGCATCATCGAGGCGCTGGCCGACAACCTGAAGATGCCATTGGAGAAGTTTTACATCAACCTGGACCGCTACGGCAACACCTCCTCGGCCAGCATTCCACTGGCCTTGGACGAGGCGCGCCGGTCCGGCCGGGTCAAACCGGGTGATCTCACCCTGATGGTGGCCTTCGGCGCCGGCTTGACGTACGGCGCGGCGCTCGTTCGATGGTGAGTTTGCCCGACATGCGCCGTTTCGCCCTTTCCGCCCTCGCCATCCTCGCAATCGCCCTGCTGGTCGGGCCCCGTGCCTGCGCCGACCTGGTGTGGTCTCCCGGCGTGGGCTGGCGCGTCGAGGGCGGCGTCCTCGCCACGGTCACCGGTCCCGAGGCGCGCACCGCCCTGGAGATGATGAACCGCGCCCGCGAGGCGGAGGAGAAGCACCACTGGCACTCGGCGATCAAGCAGTACAAGAAGGTGGCCACCCGCTACGGCAGCTCGGTCTACGCCGCGGAGGCGCTCTTCCGCATCGGCATCATTTACCAGCGCAACAAGGAATATTTCAAGGCGTTCGACTCCTACCAGTCGATGCTGACGCAGTACCCGAACACCCCGAAGTTCAACCAGGTGGTGGCCGAGCAGTACCGCATCGCCTCGATGTTGCTCGAGGGCGCGCGCCCGTATACGTGGGGCTGGATCCCCGGTTTCCGCAACCGCGAGCGGTCCGTCGAATATTTCGAGCGGGTCATCGCCAATGCGCCCTACAGCGACTACGCACCGATGTCCCTGATGAACGTCGCGCGCGGCCAGAGGATGATCGGCGGGACCGAGGAGGCGATCGACGCCCTCGACCGGATGATCAACACCTATCCGCGCAGCGTCCTGACGCCCGACGCCTACCTCAAGCTCGCCCAGGCCTACGCCTCCCTCGTCGCGGGTCCGTACTACGACCAGGAATCCACGCGCCAGGCGGTCACGTATTACGAGGATTACCTCATCCTCTTCCCCGGCGACACCGGCGCGTCCGAGGCCGAGAAGGGTCTCGCCAAGATGAAAAAGACGCTGGCCGAGAGCAAAATCATCCTGGCCGACTACTACTTCAAGTACCGCAAGAATTACCAGGCGGCGAAGGTGTTCTACAACGAGGCCATCACCGTCTACCCGGATTCCGACGAGGCCGCCAAGGCGCGCGCGAAGCTGTCCAAGGTGAATGCCATCCTGGACAAGACCAAGCCCGCCCCCGCTCCCGGGGAAACGGCGCCGGAGCCGCCGAAGAAGAAAAAGAAGTGGTTCGGCCTGTTCTAGGCCGGGGTGCCATGAATCCGGCATGCAATTCGGTGATGGCGAACCTGCTTGTTCGCGGTGGGCGGGGTGCCCTCACCCTGCGAACCGCCAGATGATGCGGGGTGCGGGCGCGCCGCCCCCACCAGTCACGTCTCAATCTCAACCGCCCCTGGTCCCGCCATGACGCGCCTCGCCATCCGTGCAGCGCTCGCCCTGACGGCAGTCGCCCTGGCCGCCTGTTCCCACTACCGGCTCGGCACCGGCGGCGAGCCCGCCTTCAACCGTCTGTTCATCGCCCCCGTCAAAAGCGAGGCGCTCGTGCCGCAGGCGAAGGCGCTGGTTGCGACGCAGCTGCGCGAGGCCTTCATCAAGGACGGACGAGTCGCCCTCGCCGACGCGCCCGGCGACGCCGATGCCACGCTCGAGGTCACGCTCAGCGGCTACCGGCGCGAGCCCGTCGTCTCGCAGGAACAGGACACCGGGCTGACCCGCCGGTTCGACGTCACGCTGACCGCCCGGGCCACGCTGACCGACCTGCGGTCGAAGAAGGTGCTCTTCCAGGACCGCCAGCTCACCGCCCGCCGCGGCATACTTTCGGACAGCGGACTGCAGCAGGCCGACTACCAGAACTTGCCGCTGCTGGCGGAGATCCTCGCCACCGATGCGGTCCACGCCGCGCTGGATACCTGGTAGGCGGAGCGCGAGGCAGGACTACCGACGACGGACTGGTGGTCCCGAGATTCAGGGGCTGGGGGCGGACGGCAAAAGGACGCCGGCTCCAGCCTGCCGCCCGCACCCGGTGCCTTGGAAATCATCGCTCAATGTTCGCGGTTCATTTTCCGTCGTCCTTCGTCCGCAGTCGGTAGTCCGCAGTCAGCGGTCCTGGTTCGATCGTCCATCGTCCCATCGTCCTTCTCGTCAGGTTAAAGGTTGAGCCTTAAGCCTTCTCGCGTCTGCATGCTGCCAATCCATGGATTCGCATTCCCCGCTCCTCGCGCCCTCTTTGCTCGCCAGCGATCATGCGCGGCTGGCTGACAGCGCTGCGCAGGTGGCGTCACTGGGGCTGTCATGGCTGCACCTCGACATCATGGACGGGCATTTCGTGCCCAACCTGACCTTCGGACCCGAGACGCTGGCCGCGCTGCGCCGCGCGGGCTGCGAGCTTTTCTTCGACACGCACCTGATGCTGGACAACCCCGTGGCGTACCTGGAGATGTTCGTCAAGGCGGGCGCCAACAACCTCAGCATCCATATCGAGCCCTCCTTCGATCACCGCGCCGCGCTGGCGCGCATTCGCGCACTCGGTTGCCAGTGTGGCATTGTGCTCAATCCGGGCACCCCCGCCTCGGCGGTCGAGCCGCTTCTCGAGGAGGTCGATCTGGTACTCGTGATGACCGTGCAGCCGGGCTTCGGCGGACAGTCGTTCCGCCGGGACATGCTGCCCAAACTGAAGCAACTGGACGCCTGGCGGCGGGAGCGCCATCTGGGCTTCCGCCTCGAGGTCGACGGCGGCATCGACCTGGCGACCGGCGCTGAATGCCGGGCGGCAGGGGCCGACACGTTCGTCGCCGGCACGGCCTTCTTCAAGGCGCCGGACCGCGCCGCCTTCGCCGAAGGCCTGGCGCAGCTCTAGCCCGGCGGCGCCGTCCTGAACCCGCGCCAGCCCTCGTCACTCCCGGCCATGAGCCACCAACCCCTCGAGCATCGTCACGGCGGCTACCTGATCTCGGACGACCCGGCGCGGCTGCAGATCGACGCCATTCACGCCGCCCTCGGCCGGACATACTGGGCCCAGGGAATCCCGCGCGAACTCATCGAACGATCCCTGCGCGGTTCCCTTTGCGTCGGCGCCTACGATGCGTCCGGGGGGCAGGTCGGATTGTCGCGCTTCATCTCGGATTTCGCCACGTTCTGCTATGTCTGCGACGTGTACGTCCTCGAGGAACACCGCGGCCGCGGGTTGGCGCGGGCCATGATGACCCTGGGCGTCAAGCATCCGCGGCTGCAGGGTCTCCGCCGCTGGAACCTGGTCACGCGGGACGCCCATGGCCTCTACGCCGAGTTCGGCTTCACCGCCATCGCCCATCCCGAGCGCTACATGGAGCGGCTGATCCCCAACGTCTACGTCCGGCCCGACGAGGAAAATGAGTGACCAGGCGCGAAGCGGGTCGCGCCCTATTCCCCTTCCTTCATCCGGAAGGTGACGGTCCACGTGTCGCCCCGGCCGGTGGGCGTCGGGCCGATCGGTCGGACCTTGCGGAAGGCCATGAGGGCCGACTCGTCAAATTCGCGATTGCCCGAGGATCGGGCGATCCGCGGGCTGGAAATGAAGCCTTCGGCGGAAATCTCAAACGTGACCTTGCACTCGAGCTGGTCGCTGACGCCCGGCGGCGGTTCGTGGGCCGCGTGCAGCTCCTGCAGCAGGAAGGAAATGTAGGTGTCGAGCTCGGTCTGCTGCTCGCGGGTGAGCGCCTTGCCGCCGCCGCCGCCGCGCTTGTTGGCGGTCGAGCCGCCGCGCACCCCTTCCGCGATGCCCTCGGCGTCGATCCGCGGCACCTTCCCGCCCTTGGCGGCCGACGCCACCGGCTTCGGCTCCTTCGGAGTTGGATGCTTCCGCAGATAATCCTGGTACGACATCCGCTCGCTCTTCTTCAGTTCCTTTGCGATCGTGTTCACCGGCTTGGGCTTGGCCGTCGGCGGCGGGATCGTGTCATCCTTCGCCGGCGCCGTTTCGGCCGGCGGCGTCTTCTCGACCGCCGGCGCCTCGGCCTTCGGCACCTGCAGTTTCACCGGATTCGCCGAGTTGCCCAGTGCCGGCGCCACCAGCTCGTCGGGAGCGGTCGGCGGGCCGGCGACCAGCTCGAAGATCACGGGAGGGGTGCTCTCCTGGCGCACGGCGTAGAGGGCGAACACCGCGATCACCCCGGCCACGAGGCCGTGCAGCAGCAGCGAGAGCAGCAGGGCGGACGGGGAGTTGGCGCGCACGGGCGGAAGAGTGATCGCGCTTACGGCGCCTGGGTGTCGAACGTGATCCGCGTCAGGTTGTGCTTCTTGATCTCATCCATCAACTGGACCACCTGCTGCCACTGCAGCGTCAGGTCGGCCCGGATGCGGATCACCGGCTGCTTCGGTTTCGAGGCGAACGCCGCCAGACTGCTGCTGAGCTCCGTCAGCGAAATGCGGCGGTTGCCGATGTAGTAGTTGCCGAAGCGGTCGATCGAGATCGACTGGAACTCCGTGTCCGACGGCGGTTTTGCCTGCGCCTTCGTCGACTCGACCGGCAGGTTGACCGGAATCGTCTGCTCCTGCTGGATCAGCGGCGTCGCGATCATGAAGATGATGAGCAGCGTGAACCCGAGGTCGATCAGGTTGGTCACGTTCATCTCCGAGATCGGATGCGAGGTGCGCGGGCGTTTGAAGGTGCGGGCCATGGTGGCGGCAGGCGCGAGGGGCTGGGCTTCAGGCTGAAAGCTCTAAGCTTTGGACGAAGAACCTGGGTTTAGGGTCGAAGGGGCATGCGGTCCGGCCGAGCTGATGGGTGGGATGGGAGCCGGGTCCTCGCCGCGCGTTTCGCCTCCCGCCAATCGCCCTGGGCCTCACTTCTCCATCTCCAGCTCGATCCGGTCCGCCAGGGTGCTGGCGTAGTTCTCGAGCTCGGTGGTGAGGGTCTTGGTCTTGTTGAGCAGCACGTTGTAGCCGACGACCGAGGGGATCGCCACCACCAGGCCGCTGATCGTGGTCAGCAGCGCGGCGGAAACGCCCGGCGCCAGCGTCTGGATCGTGGCCGTCTGCAGGACCGACACCGCGCTGAACGCCGCCATCACGCCCCAGACCGTGCCGAGCAGCCCCATGAACGGCGCCACCGACACCATCGTCGCCAGCCAGACCATGTTCTCCTCGTAGCGCAGGACCTGCCGGGCCAGCGCGCGGGCGATGGCGTTCTCGGCGTGCTCGAGCCGCGCCTGCAGCAGGTCCTCGCCGCGCTCCTTCAGGATCGCGGCCGACCGCCAGTAGGACTCGACCGCGTCGGCCAGCAGGTCCGCGTACGGGATGCTGCGGGCGTTGCGGAACGACTCCGGCAGGTCGAGCACCTTGCGCTCGTCGCGCAGCCGGCGCTCGAAGGTGTAGTTCAGGCGCCGCAGCTTGTTCAGCTCGGCGTTCTTTCCCAGCATCACCGACCAGGCGAAGATGCTGAAGATCAGGAGCAGGACGCAGATGACCTGGCCGAGCGGATCGCAGTCGACGAAGACCTTGATGACGTTGGTGACGGCAAGCGGTGGGAGAACGGCAAGGAGGCCGGGCATGATGGAAGTGTGTTGGCGCGTTTCGCGCGAGCAATCAACGGGGAATTTGCGCCGGCCGTCCACAAATCTGTTTGCGGTGCCGCGCGCCGCGCGATTTTGTCGGAGGAGTTTCTCCCATGTTCTCCGCCTCCCGCCCCACCGGCAAACTCATCTCGTTCGAAGGCTCCGAAGGGAGCGGCAAGTCGACGCAGATCGCGAGCCTGGCCGGGCGGCTGCAGCAGGCCGGGCGCGAGGTGGTCGCCACCCGCGAGCCGGGCGGCACCGAGATCGGCGAGCAGATCCGGAACATCATCGTGCACAATTCCCGCGGCGACGAGATGTGCCCGGAGACCGAACTGCTCCTCTTCACCGCCGCCCGCGCCCAGTTGGTGCGCGAGGTGATCCTGCCCGCGCTCCAGCGGGGCGCCGTGGTCCTGAGCGACCGCTACCTCGACTCGTCCACGGTCTACCAGGGCATCGCCCGCAACCTCGCCCACGGCGCGGTCGACCAGATCAACCGCTTCGCCGTCGGCCAGGTGATGCCGGACCTCACCATCGTGATCGACGTGCCGACCGAGGTCAGCCTGCAGCGGATCCGCCAGCGCGCCTCCGACCTGCCGGACCGGATGGAGCGCCAGAACATCAGCTTCTACCACAAGATCCGCGAGGGTTACCTCCTGCTGGCCAAGGAATGGCCGGCGCGCGTGGTGGTGATCGACGGCACCCAGACGCCGGACGCCATCGAGCGGCGGATCTGGGCCGAGGTGGAGAAGCGCCTGACGTGAGTGCCCGCAGCGGCCCCCGTTCCCCCGCGTCGGAGCCGGCGGTGCGCACCGCGCCCCTGCCTTGGCCGGACGCCCTCGCCGGCACGCCGACCATCGCCGTGATCGAGCGCGCGATCGAGCGGCGCCGGCTGGGCCACAGCCTGCTCTTGTTTGGCGACAACCTCGGCACCCTGGCCAATGTCGCCCATGGCATCGCCGACCGGCTGCTCAACGATCCGCGGCACCCGACGCAGCCCTTCCCGCCGAAACAGCATCCCGACTTTTTTCCCCTGCGGCCGGCGGGCAAGTCGCGCCAGATCGGCGTCGACCCAACCCGCGAGCTCATCGGCAACATCCAGGTGACGCCCCAGGTCTCCCTGCGGAAGGTGGCGGTGATCTACGAGGCCGACCGGATGAATCTCGCCGCGAGCAACATCTTCCTCAAGACCCTCGAGGAGCCGCCGCCGAGCGCGGCCATCCTGCTCCTGACCACGCGGCCCTACTCCCTGCTGGCCACGATCCGGAGCCGCTGCCTGCACTTCCGGTTCACCGACGCGGGGCACGACGCCCTCGCCGACGCCGACGAGGCGACGCGCGAACAGTGGCGCGACACGCTTGCCGCGTATGGGAGCTGGCTCGGCCAGGTCGTCGGTGGCGGGGTGGAGCGCAAGGCCGTCGCCGGCCAGGTGTTGGCCGTTTACGGCCTCGTCACGCGCTTCAACGCCGTCCTCGCCCGCGCCACCGACGGCGCCTGGGAGCTGCAGAAGGCCAAGCTGCCGCCTGACCTCGACGACGACGAGGAGGCCGCCATCCGCACCGGCATCGCCAACGGCATCCGGCTGAAGCTCCTGGCCGAAATCGAGCGCGCCACGAGCGAGTTTGGCCGCGAACGACTCGGCGCCGGCGACGATTCCGCGCGGTCCGCGCTGGCCGCCGCCATCGAGCGGCTCGAGCACGACGCGGGTCTGCTGCGCCTGAACCTGAACGAGGCCGCCGCGCTCGAGGACTTCCTGCTTTCGTCGCTCCGGATCTGGAGCCGGCGGTAAGGCCGGGAGCAGCCGGCGAATGCACGGCTCGCTCTGAACCCAAAGGCGCCAGGCAGCGAAGTCCGCGCCCCGGCGCGGGAATCACCGCGCCCTCCGCCAATTCAGCGGGTTCGCCAAATTTCGTGCATTTCGGGTGATTCGCGGGTCCTTCCGGGTGGGCCGCGGGCAACCCTCTGCCGAGGTCGGTCCCCCTGCCCCCTTCGCTCCATCGGATTCTCCTTCCTTCCGTGGCATCTGCACCATCCCCGGCGAATCCGGCCGCCAGCCCGTCCTCGAAATCCGCTTTACTCACACGCCGGTTGCCCGAGTCTGCCCCTTCGCGGGAATGAGCACGCCACCGACCAAGACTCCCAAGCTGTTGAGCATCGCCTGGCCGATCTTTGTCGAGCAGACGCTGCGCATTCTCATCGGCACGGTGGACACCTTCATGGTCAGCCACGTGTCCGACGGCGCCGTCGCCGCCTTGGGCGTGGCCAACCAGTTCGTCGTGCTCGCACTGATCTGCTTCAACTTCATCGGCATCGGGGCCAGCGTGGTCATCACCCACCACCTCGGGGCGCGTGACCGGCCGGGCGCCGAGCGGATTGCCACGACCGCCATCGCGGTGAACACCTGGATCGGGCTCGCGGTCAGCGTGAGCGTCTACGCCTTTGCCGCCCCGCTGCTGCGCCTGATGCAGCTCCCGGACAGCCTGATGCCCTACGCGCTGCCCTTCCTCACGCTGATGGGCGGCACGCTGTTCATGGAGGCGATGAACACCTCCATCGGGGCCACGCTGCGGGCCCACACCTACACGCGGGATGCGATGATGGTGACGGTCGGCCAGAACCTGCTCAACGTCGCGGGCAACTGCGTGACGCTCTTCGGCCTCTTCGGCTGCCCGAAGCTGGGTGTGACCGGCGTCGCGCTTTCGAGCGTGTTCAGCCGCGTGGTCGCCTGCATCGCGCTCTGGATCCTGGTCGACCGCCGGATCGGGCTGCGGATGCACTGGCGGCACTACGTCGAACTGCCGCTCAGCCGCCTCCGCCGGATCCTGCACATCGGGCTGCCGGCGGCCGGGGAAAACATCTGCTACTGGACCGCCCTGATGGTCGTGACCTCGTTCACCGCCCGCCTCGGCGCCGACAGCCTGGCCATTCAGACCTACACCCAGCAGGTGCAACGGCTGGTCATCCTGTTCAGCTTCTCGATCGGCCTGGGCACCGAAATCCTCATCGGCCGGCTCATCGGCGCGGGCGCCTTTGAGGAAGCGTACCACGAGCTGCTCAAGAGCCTGCGCACGGGAATCATGATCGCCACCGGCGCCATCCTGGTCGTCGCCGGCCTCGCGCCGCAGTTGCTCGGAATCTTCTCCCACGACGCGACGATCGTCGCCGGCGGCACGCTGCTGCTGCGGATGGCCATCGCGATCGAGCCGGGCCGCGTTTTCAACATCGTCGTGATCAGCTCGCTCCGGGCGACCGGTGATGCGCGCTTTCCGCTCAAGATGGGCGTGCTGTCGATGTGGGGCCTCTGGGTGCCGCTCGCCTGGCTGCTCGGGCTCAAGCTCCACTGGGGGCTGCCCGGCATCTGGATCTCGATGACCGTCGACGAGTGGTTTCGCGGCGTGACCATGTACCGCCGGTGGGCCAACCGCAGCTGGCTGCAGTTCGCCCGGCGCAGCCGCAACGAGGCGCTGGGCGAATCACCGCTGCAGGTCACGGAGGCGTAGCGCGCCAGAAGCACCCAAGGATCAAGGCGCAAGTGCCAAGACGACGATGCCAAAAGCCCAAATCCCAGAGGTCCAGAAATCGACCGGCACCAACTTATCCTCGCCCTTCAGCCATGATGTGATGGTCGCCGGTTCTTGGTGATCTGCCCTTGCAACGAAAAGGAAACTTGGGATCCGCGGTTTCCCTTGGTCCTTGGCACTTGTTTCCTGTCACTTGCTTCCCACAACCAGCCGGACGAATTCCTCCCGCGCATCCATGTGGGGATTGTGACCGGAGTCGGCCAGCTCCACGATTTCCGCCGCTGGGAAGTGCCGCCGGATGACTGCGTGATCCTCCGGACGCACATACGGAGAGCGGCCGCCCGTGATGAACAGCGCCGGACCGTCGAAACGGTCCCGCGCCTCCAGGCTGTTGGCCTCCATCACCGGCAGGGCCGCCGTCAGCACCGGCAGG
>Ga0335069_10005793_pt1 | contig 18084 bp, 16 predicted proteins | sample Lox_Sample_11_FD_206714 | JGI IMG/M metagenome (GOLD analysis project Ga0335069, IMG submission 206714) | Soil microbial communities from Loxahatchee National Wildlife Refuge, Florida, United States - Lox_Sample_1.1 | ecosystem: Environmental > Terrestrial > Soil > Wetlands | place: USA... | reverse complement strand
CGTGCCCAAGCCGGCAAACGCTCCTACGCTTCTACGGCCAGGCGAGCAGGCCGAGGCCGGCCCGCAGGCGCGGGACACTGCCGCCACGCCCTTGCCGCCGCCAGTCAGCACTAATCCAACGCCTCCTCCCGGCAACGGCCCGCCAGGACCGTAAGGCAGCAGTTAGCAGTTAGCACTTAGCAGTTAGCAGTTAGCACTTAGCACTTAGCAGTTAGCACTTAGCAGTTAGCACTTAGCAGTTAGCACTTAGCAGTTAGCACTTAGCAGTTAGCAGTTAGCAGTTAGCACTTAGCAGTTAGCACTTAGCAGTTAGCAGTTAGCAGTTAGCACTTAGCAGTTAGCACTTAGCACTTAGCACTTAGCAGTTAGCAGTTAGTCAAAGCGCTGAAGACGTTTCCGGAAGGACATTCCTAAGGGTACGATCTTCGACCGTGCCAAAACTCGATACATTTTCTTGTCATCCCGACCGAGCCGCTTCAGCGGCGAGTGGAGGGACCTGCTGGGTCACGCGAAGCACTGATCAGCGCGGGCCAACAGCGGGAGAGCTGGCCCGGCACGAACTAAGATGTGTGCTTTGGCTAAAGGCTAAAGGCTAAGTGCTAAACGCTAACTGCTGCTTTACCGCATCACGCCTTCCAGCGGTGAGCTTGCGGTCGCGTAGAGCTTCTTCGTCATGCGCCCGGCAAGATACGCCTGCCGTCCCGCGACCACCGCGTTCTTCATCGCCTCGGCCATCAGCACCGGGTCCTGCGCGCCAGCGATGCCGGTGTTCATCAGCACGCCGTCCACGCCCAACTCCATCGCGATCGTCGCGTCCGACGCGGTTCCCACGCCCGCATCAACAATTAGCGGCACGTCGGTGATCACCTCGCGCAGAATGCGGATGTTGGCCTGGTTCTGAATGCCCATGCCGCTGCCGATGGGTGCGCCTAGCGGCATCACCGCGGAGGCTCCGGCGTCGATCAGCCGCTTCGCCACCACGATATCGTCGGAGGTGTACGGCAAAACTGTGAAGCCTTCCTTCACCAGCACGCGCGTGGCTTCGATGGTCGCCTGCACGTCGGGAAACAGCGTCTGCTGATCGCCGATGACCTCGATCTTCACCCAGTCGGAGAGCCCGACCTCGCGCCCCAGCCGCGCCGTGCGTATCGCCTCGTCAGCGGTATAGCAGCCCGCGGTGTTGGGCAGCAGAAAATATTGCTGCGGATCGATGAAGTCGAGCAGCGACTCCTTGCTGCGGTCCAGGTTCACGCGCCGCACCGCGACGGTGACCATTTCGGCGCCGCTGGCCGCGATGGCGCGCGCCGTCTCCTGCCCTGACTTGTACTTGCCCGTGCCCACGATCAGCCGCGAGCGGAACTGCCTGCCTGCAATGACGAATGAATCCATGACAAGCATTGTAAATCGCGCGCCACGGCATGGGTCTGTGACTTGCGACCAGAGCCTCAGACCTATGAAATTTCGAGCATCCCGCTCGTGATTTAGCTAGGAGTGTAGCGGCCGGAGGTTGACGTAGGCTTCCTATAGAGTTCCGCAAATTCAAACGGCTTAACCATCACTCACAAGTGCAACGCAAGGGAGAGATCTATGAGAAGAATCATGGCCACCGTTGGTTGTTTGCTTCTTCTGGCTGCCATTCTTGCCTGCTCGTCCTCGCCAAAGGCCACCGAGACAACACAGAAACCCGGCGCCGAGCAAGCCGTCAAAGATGCGGTCGACGTTTATGTCTATGGCTACCCGCTGGTGACTATGGACATGACGCGGCGGCAGATGACCAATGTAGCCACGCCTGACGGAACGCACGCGCCCATGGGCCAGTTGCTCAAGGCGCGCAACTATCCGCCACCTGACTACCATGCCGTCACCGCGCCGAATGCCGACACCCTCTACACAACAGCGTGGATTGATGTCTCTCAGGAGCCGTGGGTGCTCAGTGTCCCCGACATGGGCGACCGCTACTATCTGCTCCCGATGCTTAGCGGCTGGACCGATGTGTTTCAGGTCCCGGGCAAGCGCACGACCGGCGACAAGGCGCAGAAGTTCCTCATCAGCGGCCCGAACTGGTCGGGAGCGGTGCCGGACGGCGTAACGCAATACAAGTCGCCGACGGGCCTTGTCTGGATTCTCGGCCGCATTTACTGCACCGGCACGCCTGCCGATTACGCTGCGGTCCATGCACTCCAGGACAAGTTCTCGCTGGTTCCTCTCAGCTCCTATGGCAAGCCTTACACGCCAGTGCCCGGCACGGTAGATTCCAGCTTCGACATGAAGACGGCAGTTCGCGACCAGGTCGATGCCCTGAGTGTCGATGACTACTTCAACTATCTCGCCCGCCTGATGAAGATGAATCCCCCCGCTGCGGAAGACGCGCCGATTGTCGAGAAGATGAAGTCCATCGGGCTTGAGCCTGGGAAGGATTTCGATCCCGGCAAGCTGGGCGCCTTCGATAGGGAAGTCATTAAGACCGTGCCGAAACTGGCGCAGGTCAAGATCTTGGAGTACTTCAAACAGGCGGCTGAACCGGTGAACGGCTGGACGTACCTGACCAAGAATATCGGTGTCTACGGTACGGATTACATTCAGCGAGCGCTGGTCACCGCGATTGGCTTAGGTGCGAACCGTCCGCAGGATGCCATCTATCCCACTTCGCAGAAGAATGCCGACGCCAAAGAGTACGACGGCGCTTCCAACAAGTACGTCATGCACTTCGATAAAGGCCAGATGCCTCCAGTGAACGGCTTTTGGTCGATCACGATGTATGACAAGGACTACTTTTTCGTACCCAACGCCCTCAATCGCTACACCCTCAGTGCTCGCAACAAGTTCAACGTGAACCCCGACGGCTCGGTTGACCTTTACTTGCAGGCCGATTCTCCAGGAAAGGCGAAGGAAGCCAACTGGCTGCCTGCTCCCAAGGCGCAGTTCATACCCATGCTGCGGCTCTACTGGCCGAAGGAGACGCCGCCATCCATTATCGACGCAACATGGAAGCCGCCGGCGATCACGGTGGCGAACTGAGTGCGCTACCCAGGAACGACTTCTCGAACGAAAGGAAAGAGCGATGAATAGCAGAAAGATTTTGACGGTCGCAGTGTTCTCGGCCGCGATGCTGGCCCTTGTGGCGTTGACTGCGGGGATGGCCAGCGCCCAGAGCGCGCAACTTCAGGGCATCATCGATGGGCGCAAAGGCGAGACCATGATGGTCAAGTCGAGCGACGGAACAACTGTCCCGGTGGTCCTCACCGACAACACTCAGGTCGAAGAGGTTGAAGGCGGCCTGCATATGAGAAAGAAGGAAATGGGACTGACTGCGTTGGTCCCCGGACTTGCGGTTCAGGTCAAGGGCTCGTACAACGCTCAGAACCAACTCGTGGCCGATGGGGTGAAGTTTAAGGGCTCCGACCTTAAGACAGCTCAGGATATCCAGGCCGGAGTAGCCCCTGAGCAGGCGCAACTCCAGGCCCAGTCGCAGCAGATGTCGCAACAGGAGGCGCAGATCCAGGCGCAGCAGCAGGCGATGCAGCAGCAGCAGGCGCAAATTGCCGCTGAGCAGGCCAAGATCGATGCCGACAAGGCCGCGATCGCCGCCACCAACAAGCGCTTCAGCGAGCTAGGCGACTACAACGTCATCAGTGAAGTCACGGTGTTGTTCGCCAACGGCAGAACGACCATTGACCCGAAATACAAGCCACAGCTCCTACAGCTTGCCGAAAAAGCCAAGACGGTTGATGGCTATGTGATTCAGGTCAAGGGTTACGCTTCGTCGGCGGGATCGGCCGCTCTTAACCAGAAACTCAGCACTGAGCGCGCCGATAACGTGACCGACTTTCTGGAGCAGCAGGGCCACATCCCGTTGACGCACATCCTCTCTCCGGGAGCGATGGGCACCAGCCGCCAGGTTGCTCCCGACAACACTTCTGAGGGGCAGGCCGATAATCGTCGGGTGGTGGTCAAGATCCTTCAGAACAAGGGTGTCGCCGGCATCTAGCTTTTCTCGAACTGGGCAGCTTGCAAAGGCTGCCCAGAATACCTGCTGTCAGCTACGGGGTAATCTCCCACACCACGCCGCAGCCGTGTCCGTCGCAAGCCTCGCCCTGGCCAAAATTCGACGCGGTCCCGAAGATGTTGCCGTCGCCGTCGAGCGTTACCCCTGCCGCAGGATTGCCTCCGTCGTTACCGCAGGTGAAGTCGTGAAGGTCGGTGTAAGTCCATTGCCCGCCCGACGGCGTCAGTTTGAAGACATTGCCGCACTGAAACGCTCCGTTCTGGTAAGCCGTGCCGTACAGGTTGCCGGCGGCGTCCATGGCCAGACTTCCCTGCGGCCCGATGTTGGAGCCGACGAGATTCGCAATGACGGAAAAATTCCAGCCACCGCCGGAGGGCGACAACTTATACACGGTGCCGCCACTGCCCGAGCCTCCGTAGGCGGTGGTCCCGTAAAGATTCCCCGCGTTGTCCATCACCAGGCCGCCATCCGCTCGGGCGCCGTCGCCGTTGTTCAAGAAGCTGTGAAGGATGGTCGTCGTCCAGCCCGACCCCGAGCGTGTCAGTTCGAACACCGTCCCCATATTGCCGTCGCCACCGCTATCGCTCGTGCCATAGAGATTGCCGGCGCGGTCCATAATCAAGCCCGAAAAAAGACCTTCAGGATCTCCGTTGTTGTAGTCGCCGATGGTGGTCTTCACCCAACCCGAGCCGGAGCGGGTCAACTCGAATACCGTGCCGCAGCCGTCGCCGAAGCAGCCTCCTTCACCGCCGTACTCCGTCGTGCCATAGACATTGCCCGCCGCATCGAACACCATGTTTCCCGCGGGATAGAATCCGTCTTCCAAGGTGGCGAACTGGTAGATCAAAGTCTCCGTCCAGGCGCAGAGCGCCGTGGTGCATGCAGTCGCGCTGGGCTGTAGCGTATATACAAGGCCGCGCCGACAACCCACCCTGATAGCAGTTGCCATTGCCGCCCCCGGCGGTGGACCCGTACAGCACGCCGCCCGGCCCGAAGACAACGGGGCTGAGTGGTCCGATTCCGTTGTCACGGTCGAAGGTATTGAGCGGATTCAATACCCATGCGGAGTGTCGGCGAGTCAGCTTGAAGACGATGCCACAGCCTGCGAAACCGCAGTTATACAGCATTGTGTTGCCGCCGATGAAGGTAGTGCCATAGAGATTGCCAGCCGCATCCAGCGTCAGGTTGGCATATGGGCTGCCACCGTCTTGTTGGCCGGTGAATCCGTGAAGCACGGTAAAAGCTTGGCCTTCCGCAACTGCCAACGGCAGGATCGCTAGCGCAAACAGAACCGAGAGAAAACCCGCCTTCGCGCGATACATCACACCCTCCCCGGTCTTGCGGTCGCCATTCTCCGTCAGTCCAGAAGAACTTGCAATAGCCGTTGTATCGTCACCATCGCAAGATCTGGCGAGCGGTGTCTCTTTCCGCGATCGTCTACAACGGCCGCGACGAACTTGCTGTTTTTCAGAAACGCGGGATGGAACTGCTCGCTCGGAAGAACGCGCCGCAATGAAAAAAGCGAACGCAATCCATAGGTTCGATGAAGCCGTGTCTGGACTACTGAAGCTTGGCGTATTCGAGTTTCGCTTGCTGGTAGACAGGAATCTCGGGATCTGTATCTTTCCACAACGCGAGGAAATCCTGATAGGCAGTGCGGGCCTTGGCGCTGTCACCTTGCAGAGCGTAAGCCGCGCCAAACCATCCAGAAGTTATCCCTGCGCCGTTTTCGCCACCGTGGCGGCGATCGGCCCGCGTGTTATGCGCGAAAGGCTCTCGTTGACGTCGAAGACCTTGGCTCGCACATCCTTGATTCCCATCGAAGCAAGGCGTGGCAGATGCTCCTTCAGAAAGTCATTCGCAGAGCTTTCATCGGTGAACAGGTAAACCCCGCCGCAATCCCCAGCGCGGCTGTTTTCGGTCCAGATTTTCCAGACCATACCTGGTGTTTGGTTCAAGTGGTGGGCCAAATCGCTCGCCATCTTCGTGAGATCTTCACCCCAAGGACCGTTACTGGGAAAGTCAATCTGTAGCAGCGTCAATGCGCCCTCCGGCCCGAAGACTACCTGATGGTACACCTCCGGAGACGCGTCAAGTCACGCCAGCGCCAGCAGGAGTACATGCCGGCGACAACTAACATCCGGCCGCCTTTCGCCCCGGCATGGAAAGGCGGATGAAATCTTCATGAATAGGCGGTGGAGGTACCTGAAGCGGCATTGCAGCCGCTCCACGGCTGCCCATATACTAGAGGCGACGGTGCTTTGGGGCCAGAAGCTATCCCCGGCGAGTGCCAGCCCTGACGCCTCAGGCTAGCCAAAGCGCCTGTACGGGCCTCCACCAGAACGGTGGAGGATGGAGGGTCGTCTTCAGCAGTAGCGAGACGCTAAACGTGCCCGATCGCGCAGGTACGGCGCGATCCGGGGGAAGGCGAAAGCGACGAGACTCCCGGGCCACGCAACAGGCTCCGGTCGCCCCCGCCGCTCGTACTCTTCTGCGAAGTATTTTTACTGTCTTCTTCCCTTCTGATTGCAAGCTCTGCTCCACTCCTCTCGACAACATCTCCAGAATTCCCGTCTGCGAACAATGTCTGAGCGAGATTCACCCTCTGCGGTCACCGCAATGCGTGCTTTGTGGCGATCGCCTGGTAAGCGCTCAACTGCTTATGGGAGACGGGCTCTGCGTGAACTGCCGCGAGCATCGACCGGAATTCGAACGCGCGGTTTCTTTCGGCGAATACAAGGATGGCCTGCGAGGACTCATTCATCTGCTCAAGTACGAGGGCGTCACGCCGGCGTGTTCGCCGCTGGGCGCCATGTTGGCCAAGGCCATTGCCGAGCTGCTGCCTGCCTGCCGCGACGGAAAACCTCTGTTACTCGCAGTTCCCCTGCACAGGAACAGAAGGCGCGCGCGCGGGTTCAATCAAGCGGAGGCAATCGCCGCAGCCGCCACAAAGCATCTGCGGGCAGAGCTGGAGTTTGCGACCGGAGTGCTAATTCGCCGGCGCGAGACGATTTCGCAGGTGGGACTCAGCCGTGAGGAGCGCATCGAAAACATGCGTGGGGCTTTTCGGGTGAGCGTCCCTGCCCGGGTGAAGGGCCGCAGCGTCATCGTGGTCGATGATGTGATGACGACGGGTACTACGCTGTCGGAGTGTGCCCGCGTGCTGAAACGGGCCGGAGCGGAGCAGGTTTGGGCGGCCACGGTGGCCCGCGCCTTCCATGGCGCGGACGCACCCGGGATCGCCGAAAGCCGTGAAGAGGAGGAAGCCGAAGCAGTGATCACTGCTTCGCAATAGTTATGTCTGTGTCGGGCCATAGCGCAGCCTCGCGATACGGGAAGTCACTTGCCGGTTGCATGCACCATGCCCGCGTGGCGGGTGAGGAAATGCCGCATTGGGCGGCTATGCATGCGCCTGTGCTGGTGCTGAACGCCTCGTACGAGCCCATCAACGTCTGCGCCGCGCGGCGCGCCATCATCCTGGTGCTCAAAGGAGTCGCGATGATGGAGGAGGCCAATGGCCACGAGCTGCATGCCGCCCGCATCGCCATGCGTGTGCCTTCGGTGATTCGTCTGCTGGAGTACCGCCGGATCCCCCATCAGACCCGCGCCCTGTCCCGCAAGAACATCCTGCTGCGCGATCGCAACACCTGCCAGTACTGCGGCAAAGGGCTTGCCGCCGGCGAGCTGACGCTCGACCACGTCATTCCTCGCTCGCGGGGCGGCGCCTCGACTTGGGAGAACCTGGTTGCGTGCTGCCACTCCTGCAATCGCAGGAAGGGAAACTTGCTGCCTCACGAATCCAACATGAAACTGCTGCGCGAGCCGCGCGCTTTCAATCTCCACACCAGCCGCCACATCATGCGCATGATGGGCCGCTCCGACGCGAAGTGGCAGAAGTACCTGTTCTACTGAGCAGCAGCTTCAGTCCGCTATCCAGCAGCTCTGGCGTGTTGATAGTCGTTCGAAGACCTCGCCGCAAGCGACTCGTCCAGAGCGGCACAAACGTAGGGCCCGCAGTAGCATCAAACTTCAGGATGGAAATACGGACCCTGAAGTCCTCAAGACTATTCGCGTCAGCGTCAGCGCTTCTCGTTTTGCTTGCCTTATCGGCATGCGGCGCAGGCACGATTGGCAACAACTCAACCGCGCCCAACTGGAACTACACAGCTCTGGGCGATTCGCTGGCCGACGGCCTTATAGCTCAGGAGGGGTACGTGCAGCGCTACGCTACGTACGTGAACCTCGATACCGGAGCCAACGTCAACACCACCAATCTCGGGGTTCCCGGCTGGCACAGCGGCGACCTGCTGAATGCGCTAAACACCAATCCGGTGTACCGTAACTCCGTCCAGAATGCCCAGGTGCTCACATGGGACATCGGTGGTGACGACTTGGCGAATGCACATGACCTCTACACCCAAGGCTCCTGCGGCGGTACGGATGGGCAGGATTGCCTGCGAAATGCGGTCTCGACCTTCGAGCAGAATTGGAGCGCCATAATCAATCAGCTGGTGACCTTGCGCAACACCAGCAATACCATCATCCGCACCATGGACATCTACAATCCCTACGTCGCCGCCGATATGCAGGCCGGTATTTTCGATACCACCGAGCCTTATCTGGATCAGGCGAACAACTACATTCACACCACCGCCGCGGCAGCCGGCATTCCTGTGGCCAATGTCCATCAGGCGTTCAACGGTCCGGACGGCGCAACCGACCCGGGCACTCTGGGGCTCCTGGCTCTCGACGGCTTCCATCCTAATGATGCTGGTCACAAGGTGATTGCTGACCAATTGCGCGCTCTGGGATACGCGCCTCTGCATTAGCGAGGCTTCGTTTTCGGGTCTCAAGTGTTCCTGCCCAAAGCGGCGCTTCAGTGCCAGTACTAAATGGCTTTTTTGCTTGACCACAGCAGCGGCTTTCCCTATCCTTGCGAGTCAAACCAACTCTGTCGCTAGTTGAACCTGGAGCAAGCAGGCGCTTGCGCGCGGCGGCATTCCGAAGCTGCAGGTGCAATTGGAGTTTCGGGCGTGGGCAGGGGTTTGGTATCAGGCCATTGAGAGTGGCTGGTTGCCGCGCAACCAGCCAAATTTGGACATCACCTCTCTCACTGAGGACGGCGGAGCTTTGTCTTGCGGAAGTAGCGGGAGACCGGATCTTTCGGGAGGTGGCGCTCTCGAGGCGGGCTGCATCGCTCTTGAGCAGCCTCAGCAGTGGTTCGCGGCTTACACCACACCGCGCCACGAGAAGGCGGTACTCCGGCATTGCGAAGTTCGCCGGCTTGAATCTTTTCTTCCCTTGTACAGCTCGGTGCGTCGATGGAGGAACGGCTGTCACGTATCTGTGGAACAGCCTCTCTTCCCCGGATATGTTTTCGTCCACATAGAACGGCGCAATGCCGCACGAGTGTTGCAGGTTCCCGGCGTTGTCTCGATCGTAAGCAGCGGTCGCGAACCGTCGGCGCTCGCATCCGACGAAATTGAGTCCCTGCGTTCGGGACTGCCCCAGCGCCATTTTGAGCCGCACCCATACCTTACCGCCGGAGATCGAGTTCGCATTGTGAACGGCCCGCTCACCGGCTTGGCTGGGGTGCTCGTCCGTAAGAAAAACAGCGTGCGGGTTGTACTCACACTTGACCTGATCATGCAGAGCGTCGCGGTCGAAATTGGCACCGACGAGATCGAGCCTCTTCCAAAATAAAGCTCCCGATAGCCAGCTCAAGTAAAGGAACACGTTTGTGAAAAAAGCAGCGGAGAGGAGTGTCACCGAGGTCCGCATTGTCGAAGCGGCGGTGCAACTGTTCTCGCGTCGGGGCTACAAAGGCACTACGACGCGCCAGATCGCACACTTGGCCGGTGTAAACGAAGCCACGGTGTTCCGCTGCTTTGCGAGTAAGGCTGATCTCTTCTCCGCCGCGGCGGAATCGCGTTTGACGCGCTTGAAACTCAGCAGAAACCTGCAAAGCGGATTGGCGATGGACCAGGATCCTGAGATTGTTCTGCCCATGCTGGTCGAATTTCTGATGGAAAACCTTTCGGACGACTCGGAATTGGTGCGGCTGCTGTATGTCGCTGGATTCGAATTGCCGGGCGCCGATCACATGTTTCGCGAGCATCTTGGGCCCATCTTTGATGCAGTCAACGCCTGGTTCGCACGTTGCGCGGCGCGCGGTGCGATCTGCCCCCTTGAACCCACGTTCGCCACGCTTGGATTGGCCGGGGCAGTCAGTGCGCATCGTAACCTGCACACGCTGCTCACTGGGCGAGATTTGCCCCTGGATACGCAAACCCTGGCGCCCGCGTACGCCCGCTTCTGGCTCAATGCATTGCGCCGGCCAACTCCCGACACACACGGAAATGGAGACGTCAGTTGAGGATAGAAACGGGCTCGGCCGTTCCCTCGGTTTTGGAATTCCTATCGCAATTCTGGAGAACTGACTTGAAACGTCGATTGGAGTGCAACACCGGTCAGTTGTTGCGCCGCAAGCGAACACTATGTCCCGCCCGGCACACTCATGTTTTCGGCCTGTTATTGTCGGCTTTGCTGGCGTTTCCCACCTCGGCGTGGGCGGTTCCGCAGGATCTTTCCGCAGCCAATGGGCATAAGCCACCCGAAGCTTCCGGTCCCTTGGATCAGGGGCCCGATCAGCAGCAAATGACAACCCCTGCTCCGGCGCAGCAGAACGGAGCGCCCGCAGCCCCGACTGTCGTCTTGGATGACACCGACACGCTCCCATCAGAGCAAACGACAACGTCCGGTGGAGCTAAGAAATCCCGAACCCAAGAGGAGCTCGAGAACAAAGAGAACAAAGAAAACAAGCCGCCCAAAGAGACTAAGCCACCGCAGTTGACGGAATTTCAGAAGCTGGTCGCGCTTTCCATCGGCAAGACGCTGCCGATCTACGGTGAGAAGTTATTCGAAAATGTGCCGACGACCTTTGCTCCGGCCGACCGCATTCCGGTGACCGCCGACTACGTCATCGGACCGGGTGACGAACTGCTGATCCGGGCCTGGGGACAAATTGATCTCGATGTTCACGCCCGCGTCGATCGCAATGGTGCAATCTACATCCCCAAGGTCGGCAATCTGAACGTTGCGGGTTTGCGATACGACCAGGTACAGAGCTTTCTGAAGGCCCACATCGGTCGCATCTATCAGAACTTCGACCTTAACGTCAGCATGGGCGAGTTGCGCTCGATCGACATCTTCGTGGTCGGCCAGGCGAAGCGTCCGGGACGCTACACCGTCAGCTCGCTTAGCACCCTGGCCAACGCGGTCTTCGCTTCGGGAGGACCGTCACCTGCCGGCTCCATGCGCCACATCGAGTTGAAGCGCGGTTCCACCGTCGTCACTGACTTCGACTTGTACGACCTGCTGCTGAAGGGTGACAAGAGCAAGGACGTCCCACTGTTGCCGCAGGACGTGATCTACTTCGCCCCGGTCGGTCCCCAAGTCGCCATATCCGGCGAGGTGAACGATCCGGCTATCTATGAGCTCAAGAACCAGACCAGCCTGGGAGAGGCGCTGCAACTTGCCGGAGGCCTGACGCCGACTGCTTACGGCGGTAAGGTGTACGTGGAGCAGATCAAGGACCGGGAAGCGCGGAGCATCGAGGAGGTCAAACTCGATTCCACAGGCCTGGCACGTCCTCTTAAAGACGGCGATGTAGTGAACTTCACCGCGATTTCGCCGCGCTTTGTCAATGCTGTCACCCTGCGAGGAAATGTGGCTACCCCGGGGCGCTATCCCTGGCATGATGGCATGCGGGTGAGTGACCTGATACCCAATAAGGAATTCCTCATCACGGGCGCTTACTGGAACCAGCAGAACGCGATCACGTTGCAGACTCAAACTGGCACTACAAAGACGGCAGTGAACGATGTCCGCAAAAATGCGCCCGAGATCAATTGGGACTACGCCGTCATCCAGCGCATTAGCCAACAAGACCTTTCCACCGAACTGCTCCCGTTTAACCTGGGCAAAGCTGTCTTGCAACACGAGGCTTCCAGCGACCTGCTGCTGCAACCGGGAGATATCGTCACCATCTTCTCGCAGGCTGACCTGCGGGTTCCACGCGAGCAGCAAACTAAGCTGGTGCGCCTCGAAGGCGAGTTTGCCTCGTCAGGCGTCTATCGCGCGCAGCCGGGCGAAACGTTGCGCGACTTAGTGATCAAGAGCGGCGGTCTGGCTCCATCGGCGTATCTGTACGCCGCCGTTTTCACGCGCGAGTCCACCCGCATCCAGCAGCAGGAGCGCCTGAGCTTGCTGGTCTCGCAAATGGAGAAAGAGCTGGACCGGCAGGCCACCCAGGCGGCGGAGAATGCCAAAACCGCTGAAGAGGCCAATGCGGCGCGGCTAGCAACAGAGACACGTCGTGCCGAGCTCGAAAAGCTCCGCCAGTTGAAGGCCGAAGGACGCATCGTGCTCAACCTGCACCCAGATGACACTGGTGTGGAGGCGATCCCGGCGATTCCGCTGGAGGACGGCGACCAGCTTTACGTGCCAAGCCGCCCAATCATTGTGAGCGTCTTCGGCGATGTGTATAACCAGGGATCGTTCTTGCAGCGCCCGGGTAAGACGGTAGACCGTTATTTGCGGGATGCAGGCGGACCCACGCGAAATGCCGATAAGGACAAAATCTTTGTGGTTCTGGCTAACGGGGCGGTGGTCAGCAAGGATGCCGCTCCGCACTTCTGGTCGGGAGGGTTCTCGAGTATGGTATTGATGCCGGGCGATACGGTAATCGTTCCTGAGCAGCTGAATCCCGGCGCCGGCTGGAGGAAATTCAAGGACTTCTCCCAGATCCTGTTTGACTTCGGCCTGGCCGCCGCCGCGGTCCACGTGCTGACGCAATAGCTACGCGAACAGCCGCCCACACGGCAACCGCGTCGTGACTTGACATTATGCGCGAGATCTACAAAACGGACGTCGACCCCACCCGCGCGAGCACAACCTTGCTACCGCGGCCCGAGCCTGGAAGCAAAGCCCGCGCGATGGATGGAATCGACCTGCTGCTGGTTCTCTCTCGTTACATGAAGACGATTGTCACGGTGACGCTTGCCGCCGCGATTCTCGCCGCAATTGTCTCTCTTCTGCTTCCTAAGGTGTACACGGCGACCACGACCCTTCTGCCCCCGCAACAGAACCAGTCGGCCGCCAGCGTCTTAGTCGGACAAATCGGAATTTTGAGCGGCTTATCCAGCGCGGACCTGGGACTGAAGAACCCTGCCGACTTGTTCGTCGCCATGTTGAAAAGCCGGTCGGTGCAGGATGCGATTGTGAAGCAGTTTGACCTCCAGCGCGTGTATGGCGTGAAGCAATTGGAGGATGCGCGCAAGAAGCTGAGTGGCCGCAGCACCATCCTGGCTGGCGATGAAGGGCTTATCACCGTCAGCGTGAGTGATAACAATCCAAAGCTGGCGGCGTATATGGCGAACGCCTATGTAGACCAGCTTCGCTCGCTCAACCAGAACCTGGCTGTATCGGAAGCTGGGCAACGCCGGCTGTTCTATCAGCAAAAGCTGGACGAAGAACGCGAAAGCCTTTCGCGGGCAGAACTCGCGCTGGAGCAGGCGCAGGAGAAGACTGGCCTGATCCAGCCCGATGCGCAAGGCCGCGCGATTATCGATGCCGTCGCCAATACGCGTGCCCAGGTGGGAATCAAAGAGGTGCAACTACAGGCCATGCGCACCTATGCGACGCCCAACAATCCCGACCTCAAGCGGACCGAGCAGGAACTCGCGGGCCTCCGTGCGCAATTAGCGAAGCTGGAACACAGCACCGGGCAGCTAGGTAATGGCAATCTGGAAATTCCCACCCGGCGCTTGCCGGAGGTTGAGCTGGATTACATTCGGCGTTCGCGCGACTTGAAGTATCACGAGGCGCTGTACGAATTCCTGAGTAAACAACTCGAAGCAGCGCGCATCGACGAAGCCAAGGAAGCGGCTGTGCTGCAGGTGGTGGACAAGGCCGTTGTCCCGGAAAAGAAGTCCGGCCCCCGTCGCATGCTCATCGTGCTGGTTTCAACCATTGTTGCCTTTGTCCTGTCATGTGTTTGGGCGCTGATTATGGAGGCGGTGCGGCGCAAGCAGCAAGATCCGCAGGAGCGGGCCCGTATAGAGCTGCTGCGAGAGTCGCTGAGGTTGCCGCTGAGGAATTCGTAGCCTTCTTCGCTTTATGACGTCTTCGACTGCGGCATCTCAATCGGTCAAACTGGATCAGAGCTCTGCTGCGGATGCTGGGCTGACTGCGCGGCAGGGCTCCCAGCCGCAACCGATGCCGTCAAGTATTCGGATTCTGTACGACCACCAGGTATTCTCGCGACAACACGCCGGCGGAGCTTCTCGATACTTCTACGAACTGTCCCGCCAATTCTCAGCGATGCCGCAGGTCGCACTGGAACTGCTGATCGGAACAACGCGCACGATATATCCGCTGCAACAGCTCTCTGGCGGAGCACATGTTCGCGCCTTTAGTGGACCGCGACTGAATGCCTTCTGGAACTACACGCTGAACGAGGCCTTTGGAAACTGTATTGCACCGTTCTTGGGAAAAATCGACGTCTACCATCCGACCCTGTATCGAATCATGCCAGGCGTCCGATCGCGGGCCGTGGTGGCGACCCATCACGACTGCACCCAGGAGCGATTTCCTCAGGACTTTCGCTACGTAGACAAAGTAATGCGGGCTAAACGCTCGCTGTACGCCGCGGCAGACGCAATCATCTGCGTCTCCGAATCCTGCCGGCAGGAATTGCTGCAGTTCTACGCGGTTGATGGCTCCAAGGCTCATGTGGTCCATCACGGACTGACGCGCCTGCCACTCAACCAGAAAACGCAATCGAAGCTGCGCCGGCAAATGCGGCGCGAATTTCTGCTCTACGTCGGTTCGCGAGCCCGGTATAAGAACTTCGGCGGTCTACTTACGGCGTTCCGCGAGACCGGCCTCCATCGATCTTTCGACCTCCTTGCGCTGGGTGGCGGACCGTTGACCGATGAAGAACGTGGAATGCTTGCGAAGCTTGAATTAAACGAATCGGTGGTCATAATGCCGTCGGCGGAGGACGATCTGTTGGCCGCTGCCTACAGTCTGGCGAGGTTATTCGTGTATCCGTCGTTCAGCGAGGGCTTCGGACTGCCGCCGCTGGAGGCCATGTCTCTGGACTGTCCCGTGCTGGCCAGCAGGGCTTCGTCGATCCCGGAGATATGCCGTGAGGCGCCGTTCTATCTGGACCCGGCGAACCAGGAGTCGATCCAGCGCGAATTATTGCAGGCAGTTGGTGATGAAGAGGCACGCCGGCAATCGATTCAGCGCGGGCGCGAGGTGAGCAGCCTTTATAGTTGGGAAAAGTGCGGGCAGGAGACGTTGGCCGTGTACCGCGCCTGCCACTAATGGGCAGCACATCGGTAACGCGCCGGAATGCATGTGAGGAATGTCCAGGCTGAAGACACTCTTGTACGGCGATTTGGCGCGGCAGTACGAGTTGGAGGGACGAGCAGACCTTCGACCAAACTTCTTTCGCTTCCTTGCGCGCTTGCTGCACTTCCGTTTTTTGCCTAACGTAATCTGCCGCACCAGCCGGGCAGCGCTGTTGGCAGGGATTCCAGGCTTGCCGGGACTGCTCACCTATGTCAACCTCGTTGTATTCGGTTTAGAGGTCACTCCCAAGTGTGAAATCGGTCCCGGCGTTTTCTTTGCCCATCCGGTGGGTTGTGTCATCGGAGCGTGGAGGATCGGGCGCAACGTGACAGTCTTTCAGGGTGTGACCCTGGGAGCGCGGCGGCCTGATATGGGGTTCGCACGGGAGATGCGTTGCGAGATTGGCGATAACGTTGTTCTAGGGGCCGGCTGTAAAGTCTTGGGCCCCTGTCGCATCGGTGATAACGTGACGGTGGGCGCTAATTCGGTGGTGCTGGAGTCGGTTGGACCCAACCGGACGGTGCTCGGCATTCCGGCAGTGGAATACCAATCCGCGGTAACGAACTCGGAGTCGTGATGGACCTGGATCTCACAATTGTCATCCCCAACTACAACACACGCACGCTGCTGCGCAATTGTCTCGATTCCATCTACCGTTACACCGAGGGGATCGACTTCGAAGTTATCTGCGTTGACGGTAATTCTCCGGACGGCAGCGCGGATATGGTCGCCTTGCATTTCCCCAAAGTCCTGTTAGTCCGTAACCGCTCGAACGAGTCTTACGCCCGGAGCGTGAACCGGGGCATTCGCCTGGCACGTGGCCGTTACGTCTGTCTGCTCGACAGCGACACGCTGCTGATCGAGAACACGTTTCTCCCGCTGGTGCGCTTCATGGACGAACATCCCGATGCCGCCGTGTGCGGACCTAGGCTGCTAAACCCCGACGGCAGCATTCAACATCACATCCGCGGGTTTGCCAGTCTGCGGGTGTTCTTCCTGCAAACCCTGAATTGGCACAAGCTCTTTCCCAAGAGCAAGCTGATGAACCGCTACTACAACACGGATTTCGATTATTCGCAGGCACAGCCGGTCGAGAGCATCGGGACCAGCGCCTACATGATCCGGCGCTCTACCTGGGAGACGGTGGGCCTGTTCGATGAGCGTTTCCGCTGGGCCATGCCCGATCTGGCGTACAACTACACTCTGCATCGGGGCGGCTACAAGTTGTATTACACACCCTGCGCCGAGGTGGTGCATTTCGGCGGACAGACCGCAAGCCAGGATGTGCTCCGTGCGTTGCGTGAGCAGCGGCAGGGATTCATCGATTTCAGTGAGGCCTACGATTACTTCGGAAAAGGCCGGGTGACGAAGACCATTGTGCGCGTCGGCATATGGTTTCGCTACCTGACGAGAGTGCTCGGCTACTACCTGGGTTCCGATAAGCGGGTCATCACCGGCCCCGGCGCTCCCAGGAAGGATGTGGCCTCAGAAGCCAAACGGATCATTTCCGATACCCAGCCGCGTGCTTTTCGCGATATGGAGCTGGAAGAAAAAACCGTTGCCCAGGTGCAATCCGGTTCGGACGCTGCGTCCAATCTCTGACTGCGGCATTTAGCCACTGAGCCAATGCGGCCGACCCAACTTCCGCCGAGTAATCCGCCACAGCCGAACGAAGGGCCGCGACATCAGCCAGAGCAGTGAGCCATCGGTGATGAGCCGTTTCAGCCCAGTGCCCGCGGTTCGCGGCTCCCGCATCTCCTCCAGCGCCAGCGCGCTGGAGTACGTCATTCTCCGGTAAGCAGCAATCCGCGGGTCCAGCTCTGCGGCCCACTGATTGACTATTTCCAGCGGTTCGCTTTGCAGCCGCATCCGGTTCTGCCGCGTGGCTGACATGCTGCCGGGGTGAACTCGGTAGCGGCAGACGACTCCCTGCACCGCACGCGCCTTCCAGCGCCGGGCAACCGCGACGTACAAGTAGTAGTCGGGAACCATTTGAATGTTTTCGGGAATCGCGCCGGCTTCCGCCACGGCTGAGCGGCGCAGCATCGCGGAACTCATGGCGATAAAGCAGGCATCACGGAACAGCTGTGTGAAGATGTCGCCCTCGGGGAGAGACTGGAATTCGTGGGCGTAATCGTAGTCCCACAGGTTACCGCGACGCGAATCGAACATTACAGCTCGGCCATAGATGATGCCGATGCCGTCCGCAACGAGCATCATCTGCTGTTCGAGTTTACGCGGCAGCCAGACATCATCCTGATCGATAAACGCGAGCCAATCGCCATTGGCTTGCTGAATTGCCAGGTTTCGCGCCTCCCCGAGCGGCGTTTCGTGAGGCGATAAGAAGTAGCGAATGCGCGAGTCGCGGTACGCCGCGACGATACTCGCGCTGTCGTCGGTGGAACGGTCGTCCCAGGCGATAAGTTCCCAATCAACGAATGACTGCGCCAGCACGCTGTCGATGGCCTCGCGCAGAAACGCGGCGCCATTGCGGATATTCAGGATGATGCTGACCAGGGGCATCCTTGTTGATGCTACACGCTTGGCTTGTCGCCGAGAGTACGCCAGTAGGGCGGCTTGAGATTACGACGCGCAATGTGAAACAGGAACAACCATGGCCTCGCCAGTTGCAAACCCGGCGAGCCTTCAGCCAGCAA
>Ga0335069_10005792_pt1 | contig 18086 bp, 22 predicted proteins | sample Lox_Sample_11_FD_206714 | JGI IMG/M metagenome (GOLD analysis project Ga0335069, IMG submission 206714) | Soil microbial communities from Loxahatchee National Wildlife Refuge, Florida, United States - Lox_Sample_1.1 | ecosystem: Environmental > Terrestrial > Soil > Wetlands | place: USA... | reverse complement strand
TGCAAACCTGTACCGCCGATGGTGATAGTACCACCCGTCATAGCCGCGCCGATTGAAACTGAACCGCCTGTTTGTGTATTGCCAATAGCAATAACGTTAGCGCCTGTACCGCCGATATTAATATTTTTGATAACCGCAGCACCTGTGCCGAGGTTTAATGTTGAACCAACCGCATCGGCAGAAATAGATGTTGTATTAGCGCCTGTGGCCAACGCAAATGTGCCTGTACCCGTTAATGTCATTCCCGCTGTGCCGAAAGCCGCTGTTATGCCGCCAGCTGCTGCGGTTGAAATATTTATAGAATTGGCTGTCGCCTTGCCGCCATAGAGAGTAACACCGCCAACGGTCGCCGAAATATCAATTGCTGCCGCTGAAGTTCCCTGAACCGCAGTAATATCAATAGTTTCAGTTGTTCCGCCATTTGTCGTGAAGCTTAAGGCAGGGTTTGTATTTGATGAAGTCGTAAAGCTCAAAGCATCAGCTGAAGTAATATCGAAATCGCCGTTAATTATAGTATTACCATTAACAGTCAGATCCCCAGAAAGTGTTACATTGCCGCCAACGCCAAGTGTTCCGCCGATAGTTGTATTTCCTGTTATAGCAACAGTTGAAGTCAATGTTGTGGCGCCAGCTGAAAGTGCTTTAAGTGAAGCTGTTCCTGCCGATACCGTGAAATTGCCTGCGGATACCGTCAAATTGCCTGCTGTAATAGTAGCATTGCCAGGATTGACCACCAACGAAGCAAGAGTTGTCGCGCCGCCTGTTGTTGCAGACCATGTATTAACGCCAGCAGCATCGCTGGTAAGCACAAAAAAAGTATGCCCTACTGTATTTATCCAAATTGTTCCTAATTCAGCTGAATCATAAACAGAAGGATTAACATTTGAAATAATTGGTTCTTGTTGTAATCCTGCTTGAGGATTAGGATAGCCATAGATGGTGTTGCGTCTATTCTGCTTGGTCGCCATATTTTCTCCTTGAATATAAAAAACTATTTACACTATTAGCTAATTCTTCCCTGCAACCGAAAGCAAATTTGTTGACTATATTCCACTAGATTGTTAGATTAGACTGCAAAGGAAATAATATGACAGAAGAAGTAAAAAAGCGTTATCAAATGGCTTTTGATGTTAGCCAAGAAATGCATCAACAGATTAAGATTTTAGCTGCGCGCAGAAATATATCGATGAATTTATGGATGGCGCGGGCCATTAATGATCGGATACTGAAAGAAACGAAATACGATAAAGGCAATGAATCCTGAGGGGGATCAATGGGTGCAAGTTTTGCAATAGGTTTTGTCGGCGCTTTAATACTTATAAAGGCCTTTGATGCTATATTATGGCTATTCGATGAATGCGGCGATTATATACGCGCTGATATTATCAAATCATCCCGCCTGAAATAATTCTGCCGCCGCCGATTGCTTTTCCTTCTTTGGGCTTTTCTGCTTTTTCTTAATTTTGTGCTTGCTCAATCTTATAGCCCATAAGATCAAGATTTTTAAGAATAGTAGCTTTCGGCAAAGTCTCAAATTGCTTAACGATATCGGCATAGTCTTTATATATTTCAGGATGTTTTTTCATTACATTGCGGGCTATTTTAATTTCATTGAAAATAGAATGCCCTGTTTTAGCCAAAAGGCCTGCTGTTGCTCCAATAAAGCCATGGCCAGCCATATGGCCGAACAAACCGCCTAAAGCTGCCAAAGCACCCGCAGCTCCCCATTTTGTAACTCTATTGGCACCTTCTGCACCCAGACTATCAGCAAGTAAAGCCGTTAATTTATTGCTTTTATCGCGTGATTTCAGAACATCTTCGTATGTTTCTTTTCCTATCGCATCGATAATCGCTTTGTGTTCTTGATTTGTTGTATTTAAAGCATTTGCATAGTTTTTCTCAGCAGATTTGAGCTTCTCGCCTGCCACTGCTTTTTCTTGTTGTAAGACCATTTGCCGTTCAGGTGAATATTGTTGCTGCTTAATTTCTTTAACTTCTTCATTTTTGCTTTTAAGAAAAGCATTTTCATCACGTTTTAAATGACTAAGTTTAACATTCGCCGCTTCTGCAGGTACCCACTGATTATAATGTTCCTCGCCGCCGACTTTTTTTATGAAATTACCAACTTCTTGATTGATATCTCTCATATAACGCTGAAAAGTTGCCGATTCTTTTGGTGTAAATGGCGACGCGCCTCTCGGAGCAAATATTTGTGCGTTAAAATTTTTATGCATTGTTTTAGCGCGCTTCAAGCTCATTGTTTTGCCTTCTTCCATAACTTGCGTTACAGCGCGTAGAATATCAGCTTCATCTTCGGCATTAACTCCAACGAGATTATCTTTTATTTCGTTTACGCGAGCGCGTAGTTCTGCTGTATCACCAGTTTGCCCTTGTTCTAGTTTGCGTGCTTCGCTATAACCTTTGTTAATTTTTTCTTGGAGCGCACTCTTTTTTTTCGTATAGTTCGAAACTTCTTTTTTTACTTCGTTAATTTGCTTAGTTTTCGTTTTCTCGAATGCAACTTTATCTTTAGGAATCGCCAGTTCCGCTTTTCGAACTTCTTTTTTCGCGGCAGCGATTTCAGGCGCATATTCATCAGTTGTTTTACTCAATTTTTCTTGAAGCGCATTTTCTGCCGCTTTCAATCGATTTGCTTTTTCCGCTTCAAATAATGCTTCTTCTTTCTTATAAACCTGGCCTGGCAGTATTTTAGAAGGTCTATTGAGAGCATGGGAAATCGCTCTTTGGCCTGCTATACCACCAACAACTCCACCTATTGTTCCCAATGTTTTTTTGAGGGGTTCCGGCAGATTAAGCGCTTCGCCTAATTCTTCGCCAGCTGCGCCTAAACCTGCGGATCCTGCGAGCATTGCAGCAGATTGGCCAGCGGCGCCAAGCAATCTTGGCACAGACTTGAACGCACCACCTGCCAACCAAAATGGCAATTCCCCTAAAACAAATTCTGGAACAACGTCACCTGGTCTAGATTCTCTTAAATAAGCCGGCACATGGGCAGCAGCCAATTCTTGTCCTGCCTCTTCAGTTGTAGGCAATAATAATCTACGCAAACCTCCAAGTCCTCCGCCTGATTGCATGCCAATAGATCCCGGCATAGGAATAGGTGTATTTCTTATTTCCGCAGGGATATTTTCAGCTAAAGTATTTATTATATTGCCTGCACCAAGACCAGAACGCGCTATTTCATACCATTTAAATGGCGCCTTAGCAATATTCCTTACACCCCATTCGCCCCACGTTTCAGGCGCTTCTTCTGCAACCGGCGTCTTTACAGCTTGCGTTGGTGCTACTTCTTGTTTATTGGGCAAGAAATTACCTTCAAATGCGTAACCGCCTGATAATATTTTTACCATTTTATCACCTTTTAAGCTGTTGCCAGCGCTTGCCGTTAACATTCATAAATAATTTGCCGTGATCTTCAATAATTGTGTTATGTTTAAAATATCGCGGATATTTGAGCGGATCTTCTTGCGCCGCGCTAAATTCACTAACTCGCGATCTTAGGTCATTAGGATAAAATCCTGTTGCTTTATCTTCTTGAGCCAACAGAAAATTATTAATGTCTTTTTTTTCGTTTGATAAGTCTATGATTCCTTCTAGTACATCCATTTGTGTTTTTATTGGTTGCGAAACATTCGGTTTAGCTGCTTTCGTTAATTGAAGTTTCAAATTCGTTAGTCTTTTGTCATCGCCTTCAGCCGCTATCATTGGAATCATCTCAAGAACAAGACTTTGATAATCGCGTACATCAGGATCGCGAATAAGCCAAGGCTGTACGTTTTCAGGCAAATTGCCCGTAAACCATCCGGGAAATTTATCATGCGCTTTTTGTAACAGCTCTAAAGCTTTTTCCGCTTTTCCGCGGATATTTTTCCAGCGTTCAGCACGTTCGGTTACTTTTGTTATAAATGGTTGAAGAGTTTGCTGCTGCGCCCTATTTTCCTTTTGCCGCGCAAGCTGGAGAGTCTCCTGTTTAGCTCGCTGCGAAGGCGTCATAAAAGCTTCTTGCAATTGCTTTGCCCTATCTGGTTGCTGAATTTGCGGCATTACTTGTGCTTGTTGCGCCGCAACGCCCTGCGGTCCTTGAATATTTGGATTATAAGGCGTATAAGGCCCAACGATTGATTCAGGCTCTTGAAGTTCTTGCGGTTGCTGCAAAGCACTTAATCCACCTGGCATCTGACCTGCTTGCTGTAATGCGCCTATACCAGCCTGCGGTTGTTCCTGCTGACCTAACCATGCAGCTGGATTCTGCCAAAAAAGAGCTCGTTCTTGCGGGGTTAACATGTACATAGAACGGCCCATTTCAAGAGCTTTATCAGGAGGTACTCCAAACTTTTCAAATAGTTTACCGACGCCTTGTGCATACTGATTTTGATTGTATGCCTGATTGTATTGTTGTTGGATCATCGCCAATTTATTTTGAGCCAATTCTTGTAACCCAGTTCCAAATGCTTCACCTAAACGGCTTCCTGCTGTGGTATCTCTTATAACTTGCATTAGGGCTCCTTTATTTATTCATATTTTGTAACGCCTGGCTCATCATGTAAGAATTATAGAATGACGGCGCTGCTTTCATGGCCCCATAGAGCATATTCTCACCAGCGGGAGGAACTCGCTCTTTGTAGATATTTTCGAATGAAGGGCTTAATCCCAATGCAAGCATGCTTAAAGCATTTCTTTGATTTTGCTGACCATATTGGGCCTGCATCGCCGCTAAAGCCTGCTCCAATCCTGATCCTGCTTGCCCCAATTGGGAAGCGAATGCAGGCGAACTGATACGGCCTCCTCCCATCGAAGTGAAGCGTTCGGCTAATGATGGCACTATATTTTGCTGGAATTGCGTCAAAGCCTGTTGGCGAATAGGCTCAAAGCCTGCATAGGGATTTTGAAGAGCGTTGCCGCCAAGTCCTAAAAGCATTGACATATATTTTTGTTGCTCGGGGTTTACGGTCGGTGCAGTTTGTACGCCGCCCTCTTCGCCGCCTAATCCACCTGTTAAGCCGCCAGTTAAGGCACCTACTCCACCACCTATCAAAGCCCCTATAATATTTCCTGCGCCAGGCCAAAAACTTCCTATTTTCGCGCCCGTTAAAGCGCCTGTTCCTGCGCCCGTAAGCGCACCCATGCCAGCGCCGCCCCAATTTAATGCCATTTTTTCTCCTATACAATTACCGGTAATTCAAAGGATCCGATTTTAGTATAGTACTAAGTTGCAATAGTAAATAATTATTCGGAGAGATCATAATCTAAAAGATTGTAATAGCCTGAATCTTCAGCTAAATTGTAGAGTCTGAGAACTTGCTCATTGGTAAGATAGGGAAAGTTAAAATGCTTAGCTTCTTCATATTTTAAGATGCCTGATTCTAGTAGATCAATGAAAATTTCGAATTCTTCTGAATCTGCCCCAAAGAAAACAGGTGTTTCTTCATAGGATTCTAAGATAATATCATGCTCAAATATACAATCAGCATTGCAGGATAAGGGAAGCCATAAAATCATCATCAAAATAATGGTCATTAGCTTGTTCCTAAAAGAATTTTAGCTATCAGTTGCATTCTACATCTGAATATTGTATTAATAAACCAAATGTTAAATGATTTAGCGTTTGGACAATCTAAATGTAAAAAGGGGTTAGCATGCGGTTACTATTTTTAATGTTATTAGTTTCTCTAGAGCTTGCAGCAATGCAACAGATTGAAATCCCTGGCGATCATACAACTGTCGCAAGAAGCATCATTATGCAATCAGGACGGCCACAAACTAACGCTAATGTTGCTGCCTTAACTCATACCTTAGGAGCAATCCAAGCAAGCCCTGGATTACCTAATCCTGAAGCAGGAAGGCTAACAAAACTTGATTCATTAAAGGTAAAAGTTAATAACTTCCTAAAAGCACCAAAAGTTGAAGGTGCAATAAACGCTTCTTCTGCCGGTCTTATAGGCGAAGCTGAAAAGCTTGTTGATGAGGCAGTGGATTTTTGGGCGGGCAATACTGCCGATGCAGCTACTGCCCAAAAAAGACAGAAGATAGCAGCGATGATCACAACCGGCGTTTCTTTGACTGGAAATGCGACCTTACTGGCGCTTACTATCTACTATGGTTTAGGTTCGAAGTGTACAAGTGGTAGCTAATCCTTCATCTCAAAATGTACAAAGTCTTTTCTTGGGAAATTTCCGCCCCAGCGATTATCAGGATGTAAAGTAAGCCAATATTTTCCTGCGATTTCATATGGTTCTTCGGCTGTAATGTAATTGTCATTGGAATCAAATAAATTTAGGTCTATGGCCAATCTTTTGCAATGCTGGCTATCAACTATTCCTTTCCCCTCTTTCGCGTAAATTTGGGCCATTTCTGGCGGCCTCCACGCTTCACCAAGTGTAACTTTCAATTTTTGATGTTCAATGATAAAAGTAACAAGCTTGAGCATATTTTGCGTAAATATATTTTGTTTATCTACCAAAGACATACTTGCTCCTGATTTTAAAGCAAAACCCTGCTACATTAGACATAGTCTAACATTTCTAACAGAAAGGAAACCATGAAAGATGCAATTTTACTGGCGATGATGCTCACGGGATTGAACGCAGATCTTATAGAAGCCAAGGAAATTAAGCGCCAGATAATCGTACGGCAAGTCAATGGTAAAACAGAAGTATTTGGGCTTGAAGATGTAGAAGATGTTAAACAAACTGGGAAAAATAGCCATCAAGAAGTAAAAGTCACCGTACATATTGACCAAAAAACAACTACATCGGACAAATCACATAAAATTTAATATTTAACGTATTCAAGAGTTACTGCGGAATCAGTAAATGTTATACCGCTATTATTGTTAATAAGAATCTGAGTAGATGTTACGCTAACTTCAATATTATTCCCTGCTGCCCCTGCAAAAGGCAATGGATATCCTATCAAAGTTCCCGTATTTGTAGCTGCACCATAGATTGCCATCCATTGCCAGGTATTAGTTACGGCAAGATTATGATTAATCGCCGTTGCGCCTGCTCCCAAAGCACCTGTATTTATGGTAATAATAAAGCCCGGCCTGTAATCCTGTGGATTGGCAGAATTCGGGTTAAAATAAAGCTTCCCGTTAACGAATTCCTGATTTATATGATATCCCGTTACTTTTTTATTAAGCGCCGTCGCTATATTGCTGATATTTTGATAAAGGCGAACCATAAGTTCTTTGAATTCAGCACTATTGACGTCAATTTCTTGAACCTGTGAAATATCCCAAACATTCGTTGTAGGAACAAACATACCTGTATTAATAGTTTGATCGGGGATATAAGCCATAATTGCTCCTTATTGAAAGCGATAACTTGAAGGATTGGCGTGGAAACATATAGCATGAAGCTGGAAGTCACAATTTGTTATAACAGGATTAAGCATTTGTGCATCATTCATCGTCAATTGCAATTGTATAACTTCACCATCTGCTTCAATAAAAACAGGATGCCAGACGCGTGTAGCTGTCTCCTCAAATGGAATAGGCGCAGCTGCATTTCCTGCTATATAGGGAAAAGTATCAAGCGTACTTGTACCTGGTATTGTATTAGGAGTAGCTCCGCTTTGTCCTATTGAAACTAAAGCTGTTGAAGTAAAGTAATTGACAAGTATTTGTCCATCGCTTGTAGTATCAACCATGAAATCAATCTGATTTATACGTGCATTTCTGCCTTGTTTCGCATAAAAATTGTATTCTTTAGTCTTGATTGATATCTGACTAACACGTGCAACCAATCCGCCACCTATATAAGTGCCTGTAAACGTAGCATTAGGGCCAATTACAACAGTATCAGGATCAAGAATCTCTAACACTTTAAATGATTTCTTATTGAGACCATTGCTGCCATCACTATAGATAGCTTCATCAATGTAAATAAAATCATCTAGCTTCAGATTATGATTTATAATTGTCAATGTAGTTGCTGGTGTTGTAATTATATTGGTTATTTGTAGCAGAAGTTCATTGGTAAATTCATCAATATCACAAATGAATGTATATCCTTGCTGATTTCCTGCTATTACTTGTCTAAATTGAGCTTGAACTTCGCCACCATCCCACGATTGGTCATCATCCCATGTCACAGTCGTAGAATCCCATGTAACATTCGGTATCGGTTGGAAATATCCAAAGCAAGTAATCGAATCATCAAATATAGCCCATGTTCCTGTCTTATAATTGTATACAAGAATGCGCGTAGCAAACGGATAATTTGTAGAATTTGCCTGCGTATCGGGAAAAGTCCAATAGACTACTTCCGCATGATAATCACGAATGCCATAAACCCTATCAATACCTGTACCGCCTTGATGAATTTCAAAGACTTCATCAGGAATTTTATCATCGATACGTTCAACAACAGTACCTGAACAAGCATGAATCCCAACATTTCCAATCCCTATACAAACTTTATCAAAAGGAACTATAGAAAATGTAGATTCTGCGCCAAGTTCAGGGTTAATGAGATTCCAGACAAAAGGCTGTGCTTGATTGCCTGTATAAGCCAGTTCGAAGGTGCTTGATTCAAAAAATACAATAAGCCTATCGCGAACAAATTCTACTGTTACTATAGCTTCAGACGTAGGTGCATCTATAGCGCTACCCATACCTGGAATAGATTGATTCCACGCATTAGCCGCCAAAGGTGATCCTATTTGTGAATAGCGACAACGAAATACATAATTAGTACCAGGTAAAGAAGCAGCAGGCCCTTCCCAGGTATTAAATGCAAGCAATCTATTTTTGAATGTTACTAGTATACGCGCACAATTGAGAAAATTGGGACCAATATTATCTATTTGAGGATTAAAATTGTGCCAAAGAGTGCCATCAAAGTAGCGCATAAAATTAGTTTCATTCTCGTTGAAGTTCGTGACAAAAAAGATGCGATCTTCAGGCGCAGCTCCTAACCATGAACAATCCCAAAAAAATTGATAGTCTGCTCCCAGCCAAATAGAAGCGCCAGGATCTGCTTCTCCATCCAAACGAGTCCAACCGCTTACATATTTGTAAGCATAACTTGTATCAAATGCAATCACATAATTGCTATTAATTGAATTCTGAACAAAAGTTAATTCACCCATTACAGGATCGCCAAGATAATAATAGACAGAAGTGCCCACAGGTGCGGTTATCCCTGTAATATTAAGATCCGATGTTGTTAAATTAAATGTCGCCGCAGCTGCCAAGTTGTCAGAGCGAAGCATTTTCTGAGCACCGCCAGCAGGATTTACAACAGTAAAAACAATGCCTAGAATTGAAAATTGCTGCCCTACTCCAACAGGTACCGCAGCATCATTAATCACTGTGCCAACATTCACAGTAAAAGTTGCGCCTGTAGTTGGGCCTAAATTGATTCGCAATCGAGAAGTTAGCGCATCATTTCCTATCCATCGTGATCCAAATCTTTTACGCACACGACCTCTGAATTGATAGGCATTATTAAGCTCAGAGAAAGCCTCATCTGGTATTAACCAAGGTCTATAATTTGTTTGGAGACCTCCACTTTTGTCGTATGGTGCAATAAGAAATCGATCACTAGGCATCTTATACTCCTATAGCTAAATAGTTAAATGCTACAGGGCCAAAAGGACCAACGACAGTACGTTGAGATGCAAAAACAGTAAAGCTGGCCCATGGGGCTACAAAGTTATTAAGCCGTACAAAGCCATTATTATCAGTTGCACTATTATTATCAGTTGCACTATTATAAGCAGTACAAACTATGATTTGGAATATACTGGCAAAGGCAGGAACATTAACACCTATAGGAAAAACCCAGTTTGTTAATCCATTTGCAACCCCTTGACCCCATTTGAGCACAATTCCAGATGGTAATCTCGTCCAACCATTAGTATTCGTTAAAGAATCTGTCCATGCATAAGGTCCGACGCCGCTATAATTCATAAATAATTGGGGAACTCCCAAATCATTATTCTTACTATAAATTGCAAAATCAGTAGGTGCGACGGCAGGATCGGCTGATTGTAATGGAAATGTCACTTGATTATGTTTACCCTGGTCTGCTGCATTATAATCAACATGATCCTGAATAAATGCTGCACCTATAGTCGCAAAGTTCTGATTAATAGGTACGCGTGTATCGTTAAGTGATTGTCCTGCTAATGGTACATTTATTAAAGGCATAATCTCTCCTCATACATGTTTCCAGCTTATACCAGCGATAATAAATCTGATTGTAGCCTCGCTTACATTAAATAATTCTGCAATATGCTTATAAGTATAACCATTATCGCGAAGCTCTCTAATTTTCAAAACATCATTTTCTAATAATTTAGAATTGCCTATTTGCGATCCACGCAAAACTCTACCACGGGACAATGCATCTAAAGAATTATCCGCAGGTGTTCCCTGTCTTAAATGATCAGGATTAACACAGATCCTATTATCACACGAATGAAGAATTATTTTATCTTTATCTATTGGACCTATAAATATTTCATGTGCATATCTATGAGCTTTTACAACCTTACCATTTACTCCGGTTTCACCATAGCCATCTTGATCTTTTCTTCCTAACCATAACCAGCATCCATTTGTTTTATTTACATATCCATAAAATTTGCACAAATCAGAACAAAATACGCGATTATATTTTTTATAACAAAAATTTCCACATATTTCACAAGGATATTGTTTAACACCCTTACGTTTTCTTTCTTTATCGGCATTAAATATTGTAAAACATCTTCGACATCTAGATCGAAGATATCCATCATTGCGCTGAACCCAATTATTTTCCGTTAATACCATTCGGCAATCCTTACAATATTTTTCCATTGGTTCTCCTAAATAAAACTAATTTTAGTTTATATTAGCAGAACCGTAATGCATGTCAATATGCCTAATACGGCCATCCTCCTGGTCCGAACCATCCGAACCCATACTGCTTTCCTTGAGTATAAATTGTGGTTGTACGTTCATTTGCTTGTTGCGTAAGCGTAGTTCTCAAAACAAATCGTTCTTGTTGCTTAAACTCAGGCATTATCATCGCAACCGAATCCATATCCATACGATCTTCGAATATCTTTTTAGATGCTCCATATGCAATATATTGCCACCATTCTTCAAGATAAGGTATATCAGTCTTTTGCATCAATTCTGTAGGGCGAACGTCGACTTCAATTTGAATTTGATAGGTCTTATCGGGTACAGGCCGTATAGTAAATTTGTCATCATAATATAGCATTCCCAATGGTTTGCCTGGTTGATACAATATTCCTTCAAACCACAATTGAGTCAATTGTTGTGTTGGATTTGGGAATGTAACAACCCATTGTCCTGTTAGATAGTTAATATAATTGTTAGGATTCTGTGTTGTATCGTATGGCGGAGAAAGTGGCACATTAGGTATAGTTAAATTACCTATCGTATTACTTATCGGGATATCAACTAATACCATTGAATTGTTATTAACATCAAGACAGTTGAAATTGACGCTATTCTGCAAAATAAAGGGATAAGGAATTGTACCCAATCGCGAGTTATATATTTGCCCTATAAAAGGCCCCATTGTTCCATTGCCACGCAATTGCGTATCAATTATAGAATTTGTTTGTGGCCAATAGCCATAAAATACATCCCTTTCTTGCGTGTAAAAACATTGGATGCCCGCCATAAACAACGGTGGATGCACTGCAATATATTTATTTTTAAAGTTATAAAGCGGATCGGTTAGAACTGTAGTATTTGTGCTATAGACATCAACACCAGGTTGAGTAAAAAAAGTGAGCAAAGATCGTAAAGAGAACAATCGCAATTGCGATGGGAAATCATACAAAATAAATGTATTAACATATTCATCTATTTGTGAGTCGCTTATCTGCGAAGTTGAGGGGCTGCGCGTTAAGCGACGTACTTTCGTGCGTATAGCCTCCAATGTTGAATTTGCCATTTCTAAACTCCATAGCCATGTGGCTTTATTTTATATATTTCAATCTATCACCAGGTTACGGATAGGGCAAAACATTCTGCGTAGCCATCGTTAATAGGTCATTTACTTCGCCTACCGGTACAGCCTGGGCAGGAGTACCCAGGGCGCCCGGCTGATAGTTGGGCACAACAAAAGGATCCATATTAGTAGTATCAATAGGTATCGTAAATTGAGTGCTATTTACGACTGTAATAGGAAGATCTTTCTCATTAAGTTGAGGCATTCCGAAATAAGGAGGAATATACAATCTAACAATTAAGCCTGTTGAATATTGATGATCTCCCGGATTAATCCCATCAAAAGTAGTTGTAATTAAAGCCTGCTGTGCCTGTGTGATAGATAGAATATTCCGCATAGCCCGCTGAAAAGAGGGAAACTGGATACTATAATAGTTGGGCGTATTAGGAATAGGCATATTACTCCTTTATGGGCTGACCGTTACTTCAACCAAATCTATCGGATTCATTCCTGGATCATCATCCATAAATTCTAAACTATGGAATGCAAATCGATGAACTTTGCGCGATGCTTGCATACTATTGGCATGCATTCTACCATCGGGATTGATAGCATTCCTAATGCCTTGTTCACCACGTTCTCCAGAAAGATGCTGATATTCTCTATAATAGCAATCATTGTTCAAATGATGGGCTAAACCGCGTGGAATTGAATATCGTTCACCATCTACAAATTCATAAAATTTATACTCACCTTGATATTTCTTGAATCCCATAGAAACAGATCCACAGCCACCAGCATTTGCAGGATTCTCAAGATTCTTAAAGACGCCAGTAACTATTTCTTCATCGCGATCGCGCATCTTTTTAATCTGTCGTGCTAACTCATCTTTTGATATTTTACGAGGCGATCCCTGTAATTGTGCAGCCGATTTTACCTCAGGTTTGTTCATAATGCTCCTTAATTTAAAGTGGGGTAGGGAGTTTCCTACCCCATTGGCGATTAGACGTTGTAAACATTAACAGACTTACCTGCAACCCAATAGATGACATCACCTTGGCTACCAGCAGGAGATGCTGCGCCAGCCATCAATTGGATACCAATGTAACCAGTATTTGTAGTTGCATCGGCAAGAATGTTCTGTCCATAAGTCAATGCTGTTGCTGTGCTTTCACCGACAGGAATTACCTGTGCAGGTGTAAAGCCAGGATCTGTTGTTAGAGGGAAAGCGAATGCAGTGAATCCGGTTGTATCAACATCAACGGTGATTGTGTTGGTAAAACCATTTACATCTGCTTGACCAATAGCAACAATTGTCGCTTCAGTTCCATCAAGTTCAGTCATACCAAATGCCAATGATGTGACAGTTGGAACAACGAAACTTATCTGCTGACCAACAGTAAATCCATGTGTTACAGACAATGTCACAATAGCATTTGTTGCCTGCGATATGTTCGTAATATATCTACGTGTTGGATAATAAAGCGGATTATAAGGTATACGACGGAATGTACCAGCACCTGGATTGGCATTAGCAATGCCTTGCATATAGGCAAGTGTGAAACTCGTTGTAGGTACAATAGTTCCTACAGTGAAATCTAATCCGCCTAATTGCTGTGCTCCGACCGTATTATAAATACGTACAATATCACCCGGATTGAGTGCCGCTGTATTTGCCGTATTAACAACAGGAGGAACACCGTTCGTGATACCTGTTAATGCTAACGATGGACCCGGAAGGTTCACTGAAGTATCAATCAGATAAAAGCCTTCATTGGCTGCTATTTGACCTGGCACCAAAGCATCAGTTACAGCCGTTTTTGTGTAAATGACGCCTTGTCCTTGATTCATGCCGCGCTGCCAATAGTATTGAACGCCTTGGCCTAATCCGGCTTGATATGTCTGAGATTCATTGAGAACCCACATATAGTCTAGATCAGAACGCAATGCGATAGTTGTCGCTGTGCCTGTAGAAGTGAAACGACCTTGATTAGTTCCAGTAAATTCAACCATTGTTTCCTCCTTTAGTTCAGCGTGCAGCGCATTGCGGTGAGCCACAAGTCATTAAGTATTCGGGGCACTTCTGCAAAAACATATCCAATTGTAATATTTTGGAAAAGTGGATCCGAAAAAACTGGCGGCCTGTATAAGAAACGCGCGGAATAGTTGTCCTGTTCGATGCAGGCCAGCGATTCCATTCCCTGTACAAAAATTGTATATACGTCATTGCCTAGCGCTGAGGCATTAGGTGCAACCGCACCCACGGAAGAAAGCATGAAACGGGTATTATTAACCGTTCCCCATTCTGAACGCAATACACGATTATCATTTGGATAGTTCCATTTGGATATGAATCCATTAAGGTTATTCAAATCTTTAGATAAACGTGTATGTCCGAGTGCCAAGTAGGCATCACGAACTGGACCTGTTCCGAATTTGTCTTCGCCGCCGATTGTATCAAGTACCATCCAGGCATCATTTGTCAATAATGCTGAGGTTACTTCATCAATATCGGATAAAGACAAGTTAGTAGGCAAATCTCCATTGCCGCCACCAGTGCAGTTATACATAGTTGCCGTGGCACTCATCATGTCACGAGTCAGCTGATCTTCGGTCATCCTGAGCGACAATCCGAGCAATTCAGCTGTCTCATTAAGCACTGGATCTTGGTTTTGCAATGTACATTATTTCTGTTGCTTTAATGACCAAATATTTCTACTTGGCGAGACAGATTCTTCGATCTATCTTCTCTATGTCTCCATAGAGTTCAGACTCTCGCTTTATCTTTTCAGATATCCATCCGCTTGAGTCGTTTACGCTGGCTATTTTGCTATTAATGTATATACTATAGTTAATAGCAAAGGATAAAACATGATTAGCAAATATATCGCAAAAAATTATTCGATCGCTCAATTGGCATATCTCGCAGGCATTTTGGATGGTGAAGGGAGTTTTCTTATAGGTTGCTATACCAAAAATCCAAAAACTGGAACACCGCATTTCCATACCATGATTCAAGTAAGCAGCACTGATGCAATACTTATTGATTGGCTGGTTGAGAATTTTGGCGGTCGAAAAGCCTATTATACGGCTAAACAAACGCCTAAAAATTCTCGCCGTGCCGTCTTTAGATGGACTATCCATTCTGACCGCGTTAAGCATATTTGTGAAACAACAATGCCATATTTGGTAATCAAAAAAAATCAAGCTCAAATAATGATAGATATGCGTAATACATTTGAAAGAACAAGAATGCAAAAAGGCCAACAAGGCACACAACCTATTGAGCCCGACATTCTTAAGCTTCGTTATGAATTGTTCAATCAACTGAAATCTTTGCATATCCGTTAATCCTATAGCCTTGCGCAGTGTCACCCTCGTCTTTACGTTAGGGCTTCCACCTCAATTAGGACTGATTTAAAGCAGGCTACATTTTTAACCTGCTGGTTAATTGCGACATAAAGGCCATAGAATGACATGGTCGCATCAATATCTACGCGGTTCAATGGGGTTGCTGGAGGCGTTGCTCCGCTAGGCCCTAAAGGAACCGGCGCAGTTGGCAATCTGTCATAACGTGCCATACGTAAAGTTCTACCGCCCTTGGCTGGTAAACGTTTACCGAGTGCTCCTAATTTGTGGATAAGATTTGGGGTTCTTACCGATAAGAGTACGTCATCAAACGTTTGTTGTACCAATCTGTTACTTATTGACCTATTTCTAGGCGGGCAAGGCGCTTCGACCTCGCCTCTCATAGTTTCCTATGAGTTCAGACTATCGCATGCCTTCTCAGGCCCCTGGGGCTTAGTCGTTGCATCTGCTTTTTTACCGTTGAACTGCCGCATTTTTTGATACGATTCTTCACGGTAAACTAGTTCTTCCTTCTCTAAACCAAAATAGCGAGATCCTCTATCATCTATATTCTTAGCTGTTTTGCAATAATTTAACAGAAATTCAGCGCGTTCTTTTTTAACACGCAAATAGGGAATAACACATTCAAGAAAACGCAATATTTCATTTCGATTTCTTATTCCCCATTGATATATAGGTTTGCTATTAGGTCGGGAAGGACGAACGCCATTGAGAGATATTGTTCCAAAATGTAATTTATCATGTAGTAAATTAATAGCATCAGGTTCAACCATGCATATTTTTGCTGATGGTAAATATGTCCAAGACCAACCTTCAACTTGATGAGGATAATCTTTTCTTTGTGTTTTACGTTTATGTCTAGTTATCATAAAACATCCGTCAGCGTCCATGATTCCTGCAATATACGCCCAATGCGCTTGATTCTGGTTATCTTCCATAAATAATTCCTTGTCTGTTGTACCCAATTCAGTATAACAAAGGTTATTATTTAAGTTAAGACTTTCCATGAAATCACCCAAGGTTTAACGCGCCCTATACTTTAAAAAGGCGCCGGAAGGGTTGTAGGCGTTGTTATAGGCATAACAAACTCCCTTAGTACAAACGTAAATGTAATGACTGTGAGTCGGACGGGTACTCTCATACGTCCATGAGCTGACGAGGCCCGATACGTCTGTGTTGGCGAGACACGATACGCCTGTGCTAGCGAGGCACGTTACGCTAACAATAGTATAATCTCAATAATCTTTATTATGCAAACGCTAATCGTTTCCGTTAAAATCGCCGTGTTTTTTGACTGCGATAATGTTTTTTAAATTAAACCACATTGCTGCTCTAACGGGATTGCCATTTTTTATTTTACAAACATATTGAACATAACCATAATCGTCATCGCTTTCCAATACATCTATAAATGTATTCCATACATCATAATCCATATATAACATAAATTCATGTTGTTCTGTAAGGATTGATACCATTCTTAAATCGAAAGTATTTTTATCAGCGGTATCTAAAGAATCGAAAGAGTGTTTTTCCATTTTTATTCCTTATTAACGGTTGCGTTTAGCTTCCTCAACTTGGCGGCGAAGTTGTTCTCGACGCTCCTCAGTCAATATACGCCTATCATAATCGCCAACGCGCATTAAAGGAGTTTCAGCTGCTTGTGGAGCTGCATTTGCTGCTGAGCGTGGTTTAGATTTGTTTTCTTCGAGTTTTTTATCTATTTCGGCATATTCTTCACCAAGAATGCCGCTATTTTTGATCATTTTGTAGGCAGAATAGCCACGATCTCCAATATTCTGATTAGCCATAATCGAACGGAATAGAGCTGGCTCTTTAGATGCAAACTTTTTCAGATTTTCTTCATTAACGACCGAATCAAAATCAGCAAATTGTGCCCGTAGTATTCGTTCTGCATTCTCGAGTGAACTTTGTTGTTGATATTGCTCAAGCTTTTTCTGTGTTTCTTCGAGTTTTTGTTCTAATTTTCGCGTACGTTTTTTGAACTGTTTACCATCAACATAAAGATCATCATCGACGCCACTATCATCATCATCTGCTAATTGCATTTTGGTTGAAGGTTGGTTTTGATTCATGTTTTCACGAACAATGCGTTCAAGTTCAAGATTTCTGCGTTCGATTTCCTGCGCTCGGCGTTCAGATGCTTCAATTCTTTCCCGCATAAGGCGCATATTTTCATCTTTGCCAGATTCTTTAGTTTTAGCTTGCTCTTTTGGTTGTTCTTGAGCAGTTTCTTGTGGCTGAAGTTCTGGAATTTGTTGCGTTGCTGCATCTAATTCATCAAACATGAATTCTCCTTATTATTAAATATTACAGCATCAATTTTTTCGCCATTTTCGCGCTTTATCCACTCTAAAAGCTCGCCAGATTCCATCAAAATGACAAATTGTGCGAGCTGTCGGCATTCTTTATCCTGCAAATATTGTTCCTGATTGTGAAGTATATGAAAATAAAGTAATGAACTAGGAATAGCCCATAAAAATTCAAGATTTCCATCTTTATTATGATATTTCCACACTGATTGTTTATAAAGTGGTGTTGGACAAGAGCGCCGTGCCCATACAACCGCCTTGGGTTGTCTAAGCACGGCATCTGTAGTTGTTGTCAGAACAATATAAAAATCCTTACCTGCATAAAGAGGAACTGTTTTTGATTTCTCTACTGTGTTCCATATTGCTTTAATGATATCGGGCTCCATCTTGCGCCGATATTCTATGATGTCATCTTCAAGATCTAGATGAAGTGCATCATGCT
>Ga0335069_10005791_pt1 | contig 18088 bp, 12 predicted proteins | sample Lox_Sample_11_FD_206714 | JGI IMG/M metagenome (GOLD analysis project Ga0335069, IMG submission 206714) | Soil microbial communities from Loxahatchee National Wildlife Refuge, Florida, United States - Lox_Sample_1.1 | ecosystem: Environmental > Terrestrial > Soil > Wetlands | place: USA... | reverse complement strand
AGATCGGAGAAGAGCGCATCGGCCAGGCGGTGGTAGCCAGGCGCGGTGAAATGCACGTAATCGCCTTGTCCCAGACCGGCGTAGACCCAATCGCGCATGGCGCCTTCGCCGCCCATCCTGCGGCGGCCGTCCCAAAAGGCGCAGCCATGCTCGCGCGCCACTTTGCGTTCCGCGTTCACGATGGCGTCCACGCCTGCGTAGACCTGCCACTTGCCCTTGACGCGCGCCCAGCGATCCGTGGGGCCGATGACGAGGATGGAGGCGGCGGGCGCGGCGGCTCTCAGACGGTCGAGCAGGGTGGAGAACATGTCGGGATAGCTCTCCGTCTTCCACAACGGATCGCTTGCCTCATTGGTTCCGTAGGCCACGACAATCAACCCCGGATTGCGGCGTTGCAAGTAAGTGGCCAGCATGGCCTGGTTCCACTTGAGAATCACCATGGCTTCCGCCCCGTTGATTCCGAGGGCCTCATAGGTGACGCCGGAAGGGCGATCGGCCACCCACCCGAAGAGGCGCACGGGCAAGGAATCGAGGGTGCGCAGGGTGAAGCGGTGCTTGCCGGGCGCCGGCTGGAAGACGGCGAAGCCGGGGCCGAGGTCGCCGTCGGTGGCGATTTCGCCGAGGGGCTCCTGGTCCTGTGTGAGCGAGAGGCGGCCTCCGCCGGGCTGGCGGAGGTAGTCCACTTCCAGGGCGCCGCACTCGGCGTCGAGATAGACGGATTGGCCGGCGCGATCGGTGGAGATGCTGACGCCGCCGAGGCCGAAGTAGCCGTCTCCGGTGGCGGAACGGAGGCCTTGCGATTGCCAGCCCTTAGTGGCGCCGCCGCGCGCATCGATGCGGCGATAGCCAAGAAAAGGGGCGCCGGTGAGGGAGAAGCCGGAGCCGCCATCGCCGAAGCGCTGCTGGAACTGGTCGCGCAGGCCGCCGGTCCACTCGTCGGCGGCGGTGTGGGAGTCGCCGAAGTGGATGATGTGTACGGCGCCGGACTCCGGGGCGGCGCCGCCGAGCTGGTAGAGGCGTTCGAAGAAGGGCACGAGGGCGCCGGGCTGCTGGATGGGGCCGGCGGCGCTTTGCGCCAGGTAAGCATCCACTTTGCGAAGTGCGGCGGCGCGCGCGGCAGCGGAGACGCGGGGCGCGACGGGAGCTCGTACCTTGGCTTTCTTCCTAGCGGGGCTCGCCAGCGGCGCGAGGGAGAGAGCGAGAGCGGCCACGAGCGGCCATCGGGTCAATTTGGCCAATCTCCAATGTATCAGCGGGTGGGCCTCCGAACGTGCGTTACTTCGCGGCGCCAGCGGCGGGCCGGGGCGGACTACCGGCGGCGCTGGTTTGGGGCGACGCGAGGTGTGCGACCTTGTAGCGGTCCAGGCCGGTTTCGATCTCATGCGTGAAGACGGTGGCGACGATCCTGCCACCCTGCGGCGTGGGATGGATGAAATCCGCGGAGACGAGGCGGGGCTGGGCGGCGTACCAGCGCGCCATGGTTCCTTCGCCGCCCATGGCGGCGTACGTGTCAAAGAACCCGCAACCCGTATCCGCGGCGACACGGCGCTGAATGGCCACGATGCGGGGGATGGTGGGCATGGTGCTGATCTCGCCGGGGCCGGAGAGATAGCCGCGGTCCATGGGGCTCATCACGAGAAGGGAAGCGTGCGGCACGGCGGCGCGGATGCGGGCGATGGCGGCGCGCAACTCGGCTTCATAGCCGTGGACGATGAACTTGTCGAAGTCGGCTTCGTTGGTTCCGTAATTGACGATGACCAATTGCGGATTGCGGTGGCTCAACTCTTCGGCCCAATGCTGACGGTTGAACATGCGGGAGAGCACGGTGATGGATGCGCCGTTCAAGCCGAGACTGTCGTAGACCACGCCAGTTCCGGGCTTGCTTGCCGCGACGCCGAAGAGCCTGACGTTCGGCTCTTCCACGCGAAGCTGGAGAACGCGAGCGGGCGCGTCTAGGTGAAAGGCCGCGAAGCCAGGGGTCTTTTGGTCCGCGGCGGTTTCCACGCGGCCCAGGGGCGCGCCATCGGCCTCCGCCGTGAAGGCGCCGCCGCCGGGTTGGCGCAGGAACCAGATTTCGAAATCCGTCTGCCCAGGCTCCTGGAAGGCCAAGCGGCTGGAGGCGCCGGTCTGACCGGTGAAGGAGACGCCGCCCAGGCCGAACAAGCCGTCGTGCGCTTCAAAATGGCTGGCGGGCAGCATTTGCCAGCCCGAACCGGACACGGTGACTCCGCTGTGCTGATACCAGGCCCAGGGCTTGGCGGGGAGCACGAAGCCGTGGCCGGCATCGCCGAAGCGCTTTTGCAGGATGGCGCGGACGTCGCCGGTGATGAGGTCGGCGGTGGTTGGCGAATCGCCATAGTGGACGATGTGGGTGACGGCCCCCGGCTCGCGGCGTTCCGTGCGCCAGAGCGCCTCGTAGAAGCTGTCCAGGGCGCCGTTGGCATCGTTGAGCAGGGCGGAATGCGGGCTGGGTTTGGCGGCGGGCGGCGGCAGCGGCTCGCTTTTCGGCTGCCAGGGCGTGGCGGGGGCTTTCTCTGGCGAGAAATCCACGATTTCACCGAAGAGGGCGGCATCCGGCGCCTTGAGGCGCGGCGTGGCCAGGCGCGCGCCGGCCAGGGCGGCGCAAAGGAGCGCGAGCGTGAGGGCCGTGTGGACGGGGAAGGTTCGCATGGCTAGAACCGCGAATAGACGAAGGGCGCGCTACCTTGCCCACCCAGGAGTTGTATGGCGATGGCGACGGCGGCCAAGGCGGCCGCGTGGACGTAGAAGGGGCTGCGGGCAAACAGGGCGGCCGCGCGCTCATACCAAGGCTTGCCGAGGAACAGGACCGCGGCCGCGAGGATCAAGACCGCGGCGAAGGCTGGAGTCACGTTTTCGAGACTGAAGGTCAGGGAGGCAATGCGCTGAAGCATCAACCAGGCGGTGGAAAGGCTGGCGGAGCGGAAGAAGATCCACGTGAGGCAAACGAACTGGTAGGTGAGGAAGACGTTGAGGGCGTGGCGCAAGCCGGTTGAGGGACGGCGGGCGCGTCCGCGGCGGGCCATGAAGTATCGGGTGACGGCGAGGGCCAGGCCGTGCAGCAAACCCCAGACGGCGAATGGAAGAGTCACGCCGTGCCACAGCCCCGCCAGGAACATGGTGATCACGAGGTTGACGTAGGGCATGAGCCGGGTGCGCCCGCCGGGCAGGGAGAAGTAGAGGTAATCGCGCAGCCAGTTGGAAAAGCTGAGATGCCAGCGGCGCCAGAACTCGGTCATATTGGCCGAGGCATAGGGCCGGTCGAAATTGATGGGCAGGCGGATGCCGAGCAGCGCGGCCGTGCCGCGGGCGATGTCCGTGTAGCCGGAAAAATCGAAGTAGAGCTGGAGGGAATAGGCGTAGACGGCGAGGAGCGCCTCGCCGCCGCTGTAGAGATTGGGCGTATCGAAGACGCGGTTGACCAGGTTGTTGGCCAGGAAGTCGGCGATGAGCGCCTTCTTAAGGAGACCCAGCCCGATGAGGAAAAACGCGCGGCCGCCTTCCTCACGCGAAAGCTGAGGGCGTTTGGCCATCTGCGCGATCAAATCAGTGACGCGCGTGATAGGCCCGGCTTGCAGCGTGGGGAAGAAGGAGACCGCGGAGAGATGCGCCAGAAGGCTGCGGCTTCCCTCGGCGTCGCGGCGGTAGAGGTCCAGCGTGTAGGTCATTGCCTGGAAGGCATAGAAGGAGAGACCCAGCGGGAAAACCCAGTCCCATGCCGCGCCGTGGTTGAGCAGGATGCCGAGGTAGCGCGAACCGGCGATAAGCGAAAGATCCAGGCAGACGCTGAAGCCGGCAAGCAGCCGGCGGAGGGCCGGGCGCTTCCACGACATGAGGCCCAGGCCAGCCAGGTAGTCGAGCGTGGAGCACGCCGGGATGAGGGCCAAATAAAAAAGGCCGAAGCGCGCGCAGAAGGTGTAGTTCGCCAGCAAGACGGCCGCAAGGCGCAGGCGCGGCGAAGGCGCGCAAGCCCAATAGAGGAAAAACACCGCCGCCGCGAAAGCCCAATAGACGCCGCTGCCCGCTTGCACCACCATATTCTAGCGGCCAGCGAGCAATTTATGCGCCGAATCGAAACACGCGCCGCGAGACTATGCAGGAGCCTCTCGCGGATGCCGCTCAGCGGCGAGCCCGGGAAGATTCGGCCTCGGCGGCAGCGAGGAACTCCAGTTCCGCCCGGTCGCGCGGGCTACCACTGCAACATGCGGCGAACGGTGTGAGCAAGTCTTTTGCTGACGGTGAGCTCGTGGCCATTGCTCAGAGTGAGGAGCCAGCGCTGGCTGCTCAGAGGCGACATGCGGCGAACGTGGTTCAGATTGACGAGGGCGTTCCGGTGGATGCGGCGGAAGGCCGTGCCGTCAAGACGGGACTCGATATGGCTAAGAGTCTGGGTCGCCAGGTAGCGGCGTCCGGCGGTCACAATCCAGACCAGTTCGCGCTCGGCCTGAAAGGCGAGCACGTCTTCCGGATTCAGCAGTACGTACTCTTCGCCGGAGCGCCCCACGATCTTGCGGAGCCCCGCGGCCAAGGCGGGCTCCGAGGGAGCGCGAACGGGCTGCGGACGTTCCTGGCGGGCTGTATCCAACGGGTAATTCAGCGCGCCGGCCGCCATACCGGAGACCTGACCCAGCACGCGCGACGATTGCATCGGCATATGACAACACCCCTGATTTTTCGGCTTGTCCCCAACGGGAAATCCACCACCGCCGCCGAGTCCGGCGCCGGGCGAAAAGGCCGCAATCTCAGTAAGTGGGCGGCGCGCGGGAGGAACTGGTGGCGAGCAGAACGTCGCGGTCCGGTTCGACCCTCGTTCCGGGATCGAGCCAGGATACCGCCGGTGCGAGCAGGGGAGCGGTGAGAGCTCCGGCCATGACGAAGGGAAGCGGCCCGAAGTGGCACAATTCGCAGCAATGCTGCGCCTCGTGGCTTTCATGCGCCGGATTGAGGGCGTGACTCTGCGCGGCCACCGTGCCGCACAACAGGAGCGCACACACCAGCAACCGGACCGCAAGTGGCATTCGCCTCGTCAAGTTACGGACATTATAGCGGAGGCCGTCCCAAAAATCCCATGGGATAGGCGCTGCGAGGCGATGAACGGGCCGGAATCGTCCGTGAGCGGGCTAGCGCGCCGGACCAATTGCTAACTTGCGTACCCCCGCGGCGGCGGCGCAAGTCCGCTGGCGGCCTGTTTCTGCCCGGTCCTTACAACGTACCGCCCGTCCGCAAGTTTGCCATGCGAATGCGCGGGCCGGCCCCTCGATACTCAAGGACATGAGGAGAGGTCTTGCGCTTGGATGTCTGTGTGTTCTGTGGTTCGGCGGCGCGCTCCGCGCGCAATCGCTTGGCGGCACAGTGAAGGGGAAGGTGGCCGATCCGACCGGCGCGGCGGAGCCGTCCGCCTCCGTGACGATTTCGAATCCGGTTTCGCACTACGAGCGTACGGTCCAAACCGACACCCAGGGCGCCTTCGAGTTCGATAACCTGCCGGTCAACAATTATCACATCGCCATAACCGCGGCCGGATTTCAAAACGCGGAGCAGGATGTAAACGTGCGTTCGGCCGCGCCGGTGGAAGTGGCGATCACTCTTAAGATCGGGCAGGCGTCCACGGAGGTGACCGTGAGCGACTCCGCGGATCTGGTGGAAACGACCCCCTCCACGCACACGGACGTGGACCGCGAGTTGTTCAACAAGCTGCCGCTCGAAAGCGAATCTTCCTCATTGAGTTCTCTGGTGACGCTGGCGACGCCGGGGATAGCGGCGGATTCGAACGGCTTGTTCCACGGGCTGGGCGATCATGCGTCGAATTCGTTTTCGGTGGATGGAGAGCAGATCACGGACCAGCAGAGCAAGGTCTTCTCGAACCAGATTCCGACGGATTCGGTGCAATCCATGGAGGTCATCGAAGGCGCGCCGCCGGCGGAGTATGGCGATAAGACGAGCGTTGTGGTTGTGGTGACCACGCGCTCCGGCATGGGCGTCACGCAGCCTCATGGCGATGCGACGGCGAGCTACGGGACGTTCGGCACGTCAAACGCGGCGTTCGACCTGGCGTATGGCGGCCCCGCATGGGGCAACTTCATTTCGATGAACGGCATGAACACGGGGCGGTTTCTAGACGGGCCGGAACTGCAAGTGATGCACGATCACGGCAACCAGCAGAACCTTTTCGACCGCGTGGACATTAAGCCGTCGCAAATCGACACAATTACGCTGAATCTGGGCTTCACGCGCTCGTGGTTTCAGACTCCCAATTCCTACGACGCGCAGAACGCCACGGCGTGGAACGGGCTGGTGGCGGACAACGGCGGCTTGGGGCCGAACGGGCTGATGGTGGGCTCGGAGGACCAGCGGTCGAAGATCGGGACCTATAATGTGGCGCCGACGTGGATGCGCCTGATCAGCCCGAGCACGGTGCTGACGGTTGGCGCCTCCTTGCGGCGCGATCAGTACAATTACTACCCGAGCCGCAACCCGTTCGCGGATTTCACGCCGGACTTGCAGCTTCAGACGATAGGTCAGGACCGCAGCCTGATGAACGCAGCGGCGCACGCGGAAATTGCCTATGCGAAGGGTATTCACGACTTCAAGGCGGGCATCCACTACGAGCAGACCTTCCTGACCGAGAACGACAGCTTGGGGATTGTAGACCCGACGTTCAACGCCGTTTGCCTGAACGGAGACGGCAGCCCGAATCTGTCCCCGGGCCTTACGGACCCGGGGCAGTGCGCCACCGGCGGCTTCACCGCGAACCCATCATTTGTTCCACTGCTCGGTTGCTATGACTTGACGCGCCCGGCGCCGCTGCCTGCTTCCGACGGCTGCCCACGGAACACCAGCGGCCTGTACAGCTTCTACGGCCACACGGACGTGAAGCAACTGGCTCTCTACGCGCAGGACAATATCACGCTGAAGAACTGGACCTTCAATCTGGGCCTGCGCGGAGAGACTTACAACGGCTTGAGTACGGCGCACTCCATACAGCCGCGGCTGGGGGCGGCGTACAACATCAAGGGGACCAACACGGTGCTGCGCGTCTCCTACGCGCACACGCTGGAGACGCCGTTCAACGAGAACCTGGTTCTATCGAGCACCGGGTGCAACGACGCCGTGATCAACACCCTGATGAGCATTACGCAAGGGTATCCGTGCCTGACGGCGCCGCTGAGGCCGGGGACCAGAAACGAATTCCACGCGGGCTTGCAACAGGCCTTCGGCAAGTATGTGGTGTTCGACGGAGAGTATATCTGGAAGTACACGAACGGGGCGGCGTACGATTTCAGCGTGCTGGGGAATACGCCGATCACGTTTCCGATCGAATGGATAAAGTCGAAGATACCGGGAGCTGCGGGGCGGATCAGCGTGCCGGACTTCCACGGGCTTTCGGCGTTTCTGGTGTTCTCGCACGTGGCGGCGCGGTTCTTCACGCCGCAGGTGAGCGGCATCGGGGCGACGCCGGGAGGCTCGCAGGTGTTCCGCATCGACCACGACGAGGCTTTCAACGAAACGGCCCACGTGCAATATCAGCCGTGGAAGAAGCTGCCGTGGATCAGCCTGAACTGGCGCTATGACAGCGGCCTGGTTGCGGGGGCCGTGCCATGCGCCGGAGGCAATTGCGCGAACGGGCCGGCCGGCACGGACGCCATGGTGGACGTTTCGGGCATCACGCCGGATCAGCAATTCGAAGCGGGGCTATTCTGCGGCAACGTGTACGCCACGCCGACGACGGGGATAAGCCCGGGGGGGATTTGCGCGGCGTCGCAATACGGGTCAAAGTTCCTCTCGATTCCGGCGGCGGGCACGGAAGACGACGATCACAATCCGCCGCGGGTGGCGGCGCGCAATCTGGTGGACCTCGCGATTGGGGACGATAACATCTTCCACAGCGACCGGCGCAAGTGGAGCGCGCGGGTGACGGTGGTGAATCTGACGAACAAGCAGGCGCTCTACAATTTCCTCTCGACCTTCAGCGGGACTCACTATGTAAGTCCGCGGACCGTCACGGCGCAGATCGGGCTGCACTTCTGACGAAGGCCGCGGTTCCGGGGCGCGCGAACGCACGGCGTTGCGGCGATCCGAAAGAGGGAGGTTCGCTTGCCGGCGCGCGGCGCGGTTCGGGAAGCCTTACTTCCGCTGCTTGTCGTCGGGAAGGAGGAATACCTTGTCGCCGGGATGGACGAGGTTGAGCCGCTCCTCCACGACGCGTTCCTGAGCGGAGGGGTCTGACTTGATCTCGTCGATGCGCTTTTGGGTGCGCGCCACGTCCGCTTCCAGAGCCTTGTTGCGCTTCTGCTGAGCCTGGATTTCGCGCTCCTTGGCGTAGAGCGCCTGGATTCCCTGGGGCCCGGTGAGAGTGGCTACTGCATAAATTGCGACCAAGACAATGGCGGCAACGTAGGCGAATCTGGCGAGCCGTTCTTTCATCGGCGGAGTGGCCTGGAAGATAATAATACCATTGCTTTCCCCGATTGGATGGAAGAACTTTCGCCATGACCGATAAGATTGTCGTCTTCAGCACGTGCGCGAGTCCGGAGGAAGGGGAGAAGCTCGCGCGGCTGCTGGTGGAAGACCGCGTGGCGGGCTGCGTCAACGTGGTGGGCGGCGTTCGCAGCGTCTACCGCTGGAACGGCGCGCTCGAATCCGAGCCGGAATGCCTGCTGATCATCAAGACTTCGCGCGATTTGTTCCCGGCGCTATCCGCCGCCCTGGAGAAGGCGCATTCCTATGAGACGCCGGAGGTGGTGGCGATCCCGATTGTGGACGGGGCCGCCAACTATCTGAACTGGCTGGGCGCGAATCTGCGCGGCGGGGACGGCCGGGAATAGTGCTCGATCCGCTACAATCTGGTGTGGGCGGCTCTCTGTCTCCAGGTCTGGCGCTGATCTTCGATATGGACGGCGTGGTGGTAGATTCCAACGGCGCGCATCGCGAGACGTGGATTTTGTTTAACCGCCGCTACGGCCTGGAGACCACCGAAGCGATGCTGGAGTTCATGTACGGCAGGCGTAACGACGAGATCGTGCGCGGATTCTTCGGCGAGGATTTGCCGGATGCCGAGGTGGCGGCGCGCGGAGCGGCCAAGGAGCAGCTCTTTCGGGAAACCATGGCCGGCAAGGTGGAAGAGCATCTCACGGCGGGGTTGCTGGAGTTTCTGGAGCGGCATCGCGCCGGCCCCATGGCGGTGGCGAGCAACGCGGAGCCGGCCAATGTGAACTTTATTCTGGACCAGGCCGGCCTGAGGCCTTACTTCCGGGCGGTAGTGGACGGACATCAGGTGGAGCGTCCGAAGCCCTACCCGGATATTTACCTGCGTGCGGCGGAACTGCTGCGGACGCGGCCCGCGGATTGCCTCGTGTTCGAGGACTCGCATTCCGGCGTGAAGGCGGCGCTGGCGGCCGGGATGCGAGTGGCGGGCATCAGTTCGACCCATGCGGAACTACCCGGCGCGGCTGTAGTGGTAGACGATTTTCTGGACCCTCGTCTGGAAACATGGATGAAAGCTCAAACGCGCGCGGCTTGACACGCCGGTGGTTTCCTCTGGCGTTGGCGGTTTTGGCGTGTCTGCCTTGTCCGCCGGCGGGCGCCCAGACCGAGCTCTCCCTGGCGGAACTGGGAGCCCGCGAGGCCAAGCCGGATTACGCGCCCATACACTTGGGACAGCGCGCCACGGTGCGCGGGGTCGTGTCCGCGCGGGCCTTCCATTTCCCCGAATACACGCTGCTGGCGATTCAAGAAGGCGGCCGCGGCGGCATTATCGAAGCCGAGCGAGGCGATGACCGGCTGGACGGATTCGCTCCCGGCGATGAAGTGCTAGCCGAAGGCGTGGTGGACAACATCGCCGGCACGCCGGCGCTGGTGCCGGACCGAATCAACACGCTGGCTAAGCGCGCGGCGCCCATGCCCGTGGAGGTTCCCGTTGAGGCGCTGGTGGACTTCCCGGGAAACCTGGTTTACCTGGGACGCCTGGTGCGCGTGGTGGGGCAGATCGGCGAAGTGTCGGACACCACGGCGGGGGCGCAGGTATTCCTGGGCCCGCCGGGGCATGAGATCAAGCTGTTTCTGCCCAGCGTGACGGTCTCACCGGCGCCCAGCTTTCTGCAACCGGGGTGGACCGCATCCGCCACGGGCGTCGCCGTCCAATATTGCCCGATACCGCCGTTCGACCGCTTCTTTGAAGTCTTGGAAGGCGGGCCGGGAGACATCCGCGTGATGGCGGTGAACACGGTGAAGCCGCTGCTCTCGCTTTCGCCGCTGTCTTTGGCGGCGGGGATCGCGGTGGTTCTGCTGGTGGCGCTGTTTCTGTGGAATCGGGACCATCGGCTGCGGAAGCAACGGGAGCGCCTGCGGAAGATCTACCAACTGGGGGAGGAGATCCTGAGCGCGCCTTCGGCGGCGGCGATCTTGCGGCGGACATCGGAAATCCTGCCGGGGATTCTGGGAGTGACGCGAGTGCACCTGTTCATCTACAACCGCGCGACCAAGACCCTGGATGGCGCGTCCGACGATGGCGGTACGGCGGTCTCCATTCCACTGGCATCGCCGCCGGCCGGGACGCAATCCGGGGTGGTGGCGTGTTTCTCTTATCGCACGCTGCTGGCGATTCCGGATATTGACCGCAGCCCGTTCCCTATTGCGAAGGAGGCGGGGGCGGAATCGCCGCGGTCCCTGCTGTTCGTGCCCATGCTGGCGCAGGGGGAACCGATGGGGGTGCTGGAACTGGACCAGCACGGGCGGGCGCGGGACTTCACCACGGACGAGCAGGCGCTGGCGCAGCACCTGGGGAATCAGATTGGCGTGGCGATCCGGCTGCAAGACCAGCGCTCGGTGCAGGAGCAGCTTTTCCGCACGGAGAAGATGGCCGCGGTGGGAAGGCTCATTTCCACGGTTGCGAACGAATTGCAAACGCCGCTCTCCTCCATTCTGGAGATGGCTTCCAAGGCGCAGGAAATGACCGGCGACAGCGGGCCTGGGCGGGAGGTTTCCGCCATCGCGGCTGAGGTCCGCAAGGCGGCGGATATTGTTGCGCGGCTGGTGGCGTTTGGGGGCGGCGAGACGGTGGAAGCGCAGCCGGTGTGCGTTTCGACGCTACTGCGCGAACTGGTGGATTTCCGCGAGGCCGATTGGAAGGCCTCCGGCATCCGCGTGGTGGACCTGATTTCGCCGGAGCCCACGTTTGTGCTGGGCGCGCGCGGACAATTGGAGCAGGTGTTCCTGAATCTGCTGGTGCACGCGGAGCAGTCTCTGGCGGACGCCGTGGAGAAGGTGATTACGATTCGCACGGTGGTTCTGAGCCGCCGCCTGGTGGTGGAGATCGCCTTCACCGCGCCGCCGGAGCCTCCCGAGCGCGCCGTGGAGACGGCGTCCCTGCTGGGGGTGACGCGCAGCGTGATTGCGGGCCATGGCGGCGAGGCGCGCCTGGCATCGCGCAGTGGGCAGGACCCCTGCTTCGAAGTGGAGTTCCCCGTGGCGCAGGAGCGCGTAACGGTGGCCGCCGGGCCCACAAGAGACGTTTCGAGGCGCCTCACGGCCATGGTGATTGAGCCGGACGAAGGGGCGCAGAGGCAGCTTCTGGCGCAGCTGAGCGCGCAGGGCTGCCGCGTGGTTCCCATGAACAACGCGGATACGGCGCTGGAGCTTTCCCAGAGGATGCGCTTCGACCTGGTGTTCTGCTCGGTGCACGCTCCCGGGTTGAACTGGGTGGAGCTATCCGAGCGCATGCAGCCGAGCATCAGCGCTTTCGCGCTTCTGGCGGACCGTTACGACGCGGAACTGAGCGCGGATTTCGAGGGAGCAGGGCGGTTTGTGCTGCCCAAGCCGGTGCAGGCCGCGGCCCTGGAACGCGTGCTCTACGCGGCCTGACCGGCGTGACAGACGCAGCGGGCGGCGGTGTGACGCCATGCTATCATGGGGGCGGAAAACCTTACTGGGAGGACGATTACCGATGGGTACCCTTGGCGTGCCAGAGATGATGGTCATTTTCGTCCTGGCGCTGGTGCTCTTCGGGCCGAAGAAGTTGCCGGAGATCGGCCGTACGCTGGGCAAAGCCATTACCGAGTTCCGCAAAGCTTCCTCCGAGCTGAAGAACACGTTCACCGCCGAAATGGAGAATCTGGAGCGGGAGACAAAGCAAATCGCGCAGACCGCCACCTCGAATCCGAACGAGTCCTATAACTACAATTACGATTACTCGTCGTATCAGGCCGGCTATGAGACTCAGGACCAAAACGCGATTGACGTCACCTCCAGCGAGAACCCATCAACTGAAAGCGCATCCGCAACTCAGGGCGCCGAATCAACGTTAGCCGAAACGCCGTCAGAGGAGGTCCACGCCGCGGCGCCAGAGGGCGCGGTGGCGCGAGGGTCGCACCCGGAGACGCACGACGCCCTGGCCCCGAGCCCGGAAACCGAGCGACTCCTCTCCCATGAGACGGCTTCCCCTTCGGCTGAGCATAACGCCTGAAGCATGAGCGCCACATCTGATTCTCAAGGGGCCGGCCGGGCCTCCGGCGGGTCCGCCACGCCCCTGGCGCTGCTGGAAAAGCTGCGCGCCAAGCTTGGCGGCGCGGGCGCCCCCCCGCCGCCTCCACGCCCTCCCGGCTCCGAGGAGGACGAAGAAGAAGACGGCATGCTTCGCATGTCGTTCCTCGAACACCTGCAGGAGCTGCGCACGCGCATTATCCGGGCGCTGATGGGCCTGGTGGTGGCGGCGGTAGTGAGCCTTTCGTTCTCCAGCTACCTTTGGAATATTGTCCGACAACCGGCCACGGCGGCGCTGACCTCGCTGGGGGTGAACCCGCCGGTTCTGCACATCCTGACGCCCATGGAGGGCTTCAACATCATCTGGTTCTGGATGCCGGTGCTCTGCGCGATCTTTATCGCATCGCCGTGGATTCTGTACCAGGTGTGGGCGTTCATTTCGCCTGGGCTCTACCGGCGCGAGCGGCGTTTCGCCCTGCCGTTCATCCTCTGCTCGGCGGGCCTCTTTCTCACTGGCGGCGCCTTCGCGTACTTTGTGGTGTTTCGCTACGCCCTAACCTTCCTGCTTGGCATTGGGATGGGCAACGGCGTGGAGCCGGTAGTCTCGGTGACCAGTTACTTCGAGCTATTCGTCAACGTAATGCTCGGAGTGGCGCTGGTCTTCGAATTGCCGGTGCTGATCTTCTTCCTCACCCTGCTGCGCCTGGCGAGCCCGGGGTTTCTGCTGCGGCATAGCCGCTACGCCATTCTGGCGATCTTCATTATCGCGGCGATTGTGACGCCGACGCCGGACGTCTTCAATCTCATGTTGTTCGCGGTGCCGATGTGCATGCTATTCTACGTCGGTATCTTTGCGAGCTACATCCTCGTGCTGCAGCGGGAAGGGCGTAAGTTCCCGTGGAGTACTGTACTCAAAGTGACTGTCGTCGTACTGTTAGTTGCAGCACTTGCGATCTATATAGCGGTCACGCGGTATGGGTACCATTTGGTTTCGCATTGGCCGCTACTTGTTCGATAAATGCAAAATTAGGTATTCTCCGGGGTAGATCGGGGCTTGAGTTGGTTGTAGCATCAGGTTTGATAAGATAAGAATCACCAAGTAGGTGATAAGCTGATGGACCTATACAAAGCCATACAGGAACTATACGGGGAGAAGGAAAGACTGGAACGGGTCATCGCGTCGCTCGAGGAACTTCAGCGGACGGCGGGATCCATGCCCCTACCGGCGCCTGGCGCTAAGAGGCGTGGAAGAAAATCCATGCCGCCGCAGGAGCGCGAGCAAGTCTCCGCGAGGATGAAAGCTTACTGGGCAGCGCGGCGGAAGGCGCGGCAGAAGCGCGCCGAGGGAACGCTGTAAGCGACCGATTCTGTCTTTGACTCTTATTCGTACCTCAGCGCTTCGCTGGGGTTTAGCCGGGCGGCGCGGTTCGCCGGCAACAGCCCGAAGATCAGCCCGACGAGGCAGGACACTCCCACTCCCGCCGCCACCGACAGCGGCGAGATGGGGATGCCCAAGCCGGGCAGGAAGTAACGGGCCGCGAGGGGAATGGAGATCCCCACCAGGATACCCAGCGCGCCGCCGGAGAGGCTCAGCATCATCGCTTCCAGCACGAACTGCCGCAGCACATCCGCGCGCGATGCGCCTATCGCCATACGCAAACCGATTTCGCGCGTGCGTTCTGTAACCGTCACGAGCATGATATTCATGATGCCGATGCCGGAAATAATCAGGGCTATGGCGGAGATGAGTAACAGGACGATGGTGAGAACCAGCGACACCTGCTTGGCGGTATCGAGTATCTCGGTGAGATTTTCGACTAAGTAGCGCGCGCGCGGGTTATGGCGGCTTTCCAGGATGCGCCGCACCGCATCTGTCACCGCCGGCACATCCTCCGGGCTGCGCGCCTGCACATACATGGGATCGATGCGCTCCACGGGCGTGAAGTAACGCACCACCGTAACGGGGATGAGGACCGTATCGCCGGAGAGTTCGGAAAGACCGAAGCTGGGGACGCGCTCCTTGAACACGCCCACCACGGTGAACTGCAGCCCGTGGATCTTCATCACCTGACCGACGGCGGACTGGGGATCGCCGTAGAGGCGGATTGCCAGTTTCTCGGTGAGCAGGGCCACCTTGCCGCGGAGCAGCACGTCGCCCTGAACGAGGAAACGCCCGGCCACGACGGCCAAATTGCGGACCGGCGCGTAATCCTGATCCGAGCCGATGACCTGCACATTCTCCTCGCGCCCGGCGATGCGCATGAGGTCGAAGGTGGTCATGACGCCCGTGGCGGCCACGATGCTGCCGGAGAGCTGCTCGCGCACGGCGTCAATATCGGCGAGCTTGACGAAATCCTCATCGATCTCGGCGCCCTGCGGCCCTCCGTTCTGGCAGTAGGCATAGACGATGTTGGAGCCGATGCCGCGGATTTGCTGAAGCACGTAATCGCGGCTGGTCATGGCGATGGTGACCACCAGGATGACGGAGGCGTTTCCGATCACCATGCCGAGCGCCGTCAGCGCCGACCGCAGCTTATTGGAACTCAGCGCGTGAACGCTGAATCGAAAGGCTTCACCGATGTTCATGAAAGACCGGGGCGGAGGGCGCCATCTAGAAAAGGCCGCGGTTGCACCGGCGCTCGCCGGGCGTCCCAATTCGATTGTACCGTCCCGCCAGCCCGGTTCCGCTTGAGCGGCCGCTACCGGAGGATCTGAAACAGGTTGCTGTAGTCGTCCGTCCAGAGGCGGATCGGGCGCTGCGGCGGGACGGCGGCGGAGCCCGCGAGGACTAACTCATCGAAGCCCGGGTGCGGGGCGGTTACCAGCATCCAGGCGGCGGGAAAGGCGTCTTGCGCGTCGTCCTCGTCATTCCAGACGATTCGGTCGCTGCGGCCCAGGGCGCGGGCCTCGCCATCCACCACGGGCTGGAGGTCGATGAAGCGGTTGGAGACATTCACCGCCAGGATGCCGTCCGGCTTCAGGTGGCGGAAATAGAGCTCAATGGCTTCGCGGGTGAGCAAGTGCACGGGCACGGACTCGCTGGAGAAGGCGTCCACCGCCAGCACGTCGTAGCTCTGGAGCGGTTCGCGCTCGAGCGAAAGACGCCCGTCGCCCAGCGTTACTTCGTGGCGCGCGCGGCAATCGGCCAGGAAGGTGAACTGCGTTTGCGGCGTGGCCGGGTCGGGCTGGCTCAGGCTGAGCACCAGCGGGTTGATTTCGTAGTAATGGAAGCTGTCGCCCGCGCGGCCGTAGGCGGCGATGGTCCCGGCGCCCAGGCCAATGATTCCCACCCGAACCGGTCCGGCTTCCTGCTTGGCGCGGATGGCCAGGCCGATGCCGGAGGCGGGGCTGAAGTAAGTGGTGGGCGTGTCGCGGCGCGCTGGGTTCAGGAACTGCTCACCGTGGTTGATCGTGCCGTCGGTCAGGCTGCGCGTGGCGGCCCAATCGCTTGACGGAACGGAATCGTGCACGCGCAGCCCGCCGTAGAAGTTGCGCACCATGACGCGCGTGCCGGAGGTGATGTAGCGCGTTTCAAAGCCGGCGCTACCGGCGAGAGTGAGCGCCGCAAGCTCCGCCAGGAACGCGAGCCAGCGTTTCTCGCGCCAGCTCCAGCCGCGCAGCAGCACGAGCGCCACCGCCGCGGCCAAGATCAATTCGCGGTGCAGGACCCAGGAATCGAGAGCTTCCGACGCGCGGCCAAACAGCGCGTGGGCGGGCGCGGTGAGCGCGCCACGCCAGGCGAATGCAACATAGCCCGCGGCGGCCATGGCGGCGGCCGCGGCCGCGAAACGCCCAGCGGGGAGAAGACGGCGCTGCCATTCCGCGTCCGGCCGCCGCCGCGCCGCCGCCAGCGCGAACGCCGCCGCCGAGACCAGCCCGATAGGCAGCTCGTAGTAGGCGCGGAACAATAAGGGTGCGGCGACGCCCACGAACAATCCGCCCGCCGCGCCGCCCGCCGCCATGGTCAGGTAAAAGTGCGTAAGGTAGCGGGGCGCGGGCTTCAGGCGAGCCAGTTCCCCATGGCAAACCATGCAGCAGACGAACAGGCAGGCCAGAAAGACGGGGATGCCGGTCTGGAGCGGCATTACGCCGGCGTTCTCGGAAAAGATGCCCCACGCCATCGCCGGGAGCGCCGCGCCGAGTAGGGGCAGAAAAAGGCCGCGGCGATACCAGGCGGCGCGGTCAAAGCACAGGATGAAAGAGAGGAGGTAGGCGCTGAGCGGCAGAACCCAGAGCAGGGGAATGGCCGCCATGTTGAGGGTCAGGTGGCTGGTGACGGCAAGGAGCAGCGCGGAAGCGCAAGCGGGCAAGAGAAGCCACATGGCGTAGTCGCCGCGCGCCGGGGGCTGGACGGGTTCGCGGTCCGTTTCGGGCGCCGGATGTTCGCCGCCGCTCAAGCGCCAGGCGGCGACGCAGCAAATCAAGAGGAACACGGCGTAAGCCGCGGACCACACGCCGGTTTGCTGATGCGTGCTGAGCGACGGTTCCACCAACGCGGGATAGCTGAGCAAGGCGAACAGCGACCCGGCGTTGGACAAGGCGTAGAGCCGGTAGGGAATGGTGCCGCGATACCGGCGCGCATACCAGGCCTGAAACAGCGGAGCGGTCGCGGAAAGGGCAAAGTAGGGTAGCCCAACGGTGGCGGCCAGGAGTCCAAGGATGCGCCAGATGGGGTCGTCGGGAGCCGCGGGCTTCCAACTTGCAGCGGGGTAAATGGGCAGAGCCGCCGTGCTGGCCAGGAGCACGGCGCCATGCGCCCAGGCTTGCGCGCGCGGCTTCAGCCAGCGCGTCACCGCGTGCGCGTAGAGGTACCCGAGCAGCAGCACAATCTGAAAGAACAGGAGGCAGGTGGTCCACACGGCGGCCGATCCGCCGAACCAGGGGAGCGCGATCTTGGCGATGACGGGTTGCACTTCGAACAGCAGGAAGGCGCTCATGACAATGGTAAACGCGCACAAGAACATGACGTGGTCGCCCGCCGCCCTTTGCGGAGAAGAGGAAGCGTGAGCCGGGGCCTCCAGGCGCTATCTTAAGTGATGGCGCGACACAACGCCGCGAGCCGGGCGCCGCAGAGGTCCGGGCCGCGGACCGCGCCGGTGGACTCTACTTGAATCGCAAACGCGTCGCTCTACTTCTGCTGCTGACCATGGCCGCGCTGCTGGTGCATGGCTACCATCCCGCGGTGGAGGATGGCGAACTATACCTCCCGGGCGTCAAGAAGCTGTTGAACCCTTCGCTCTATCCCTTCAATAGCGAGTTCTTCATGTCGCACGCGGGCATGACGCTGTTTCCCAACCTGATCGCAGCCTCCGTGCGCCTTTCCCATCTGCCGTTCGATTGGGTGGTGTTCCTGTGGCACGCGGCCTGCATCTTTGTTTTTCTGCTGGGGTGTTGGAGGGTTTCGCGGGCCTGCTTCACGGACCCGCGCGCGTGGTGGGGCAGCGCGTGCCTGACGGGCGCGTTGCTCACCATTCCGGTGGCGGGGACGGCGCTCTACATCATGGACCAGTATCTGACGCCGCGGGACTTTTCCACGGCCGTGATCATGCTGGTGATTGCGGATGGCGTGGAACGCAGATTCGGCCGCGCCGCG